>Ga0213866_10003097_pt1 | contig 11444 bp, 13 predicted proteins | sample PICome_11_FD_160079 | JGI IMG/M metagenome (GOLD analysis project Ga0213866, IMG submission 160079) | Coastal seawater microbial communities near Pivers Island, North Carolina, United States - PICO284 | ecosystem: Environmental > Aquatic > Marine > Coastal | place: USA: North Carolina... | reverse complement strand
GTGGTTAATTTCTAATGAACTATTTCAATAACATATCAAAAGGCAGTTTTATCTGCCTTTTTTTTGTTTTTATACTTTTTAATGCATGTATATCTGATAAACCCATTCAACACAAATTAGTAGGAATGGCTTTAGGAACATCGTATCATATTACGTATTTGGGTGAGAAGATTGATCGACTTGAATCGTCCGTTGATTCTATTGTATTTGTTGTAAATCATAGCTTGTCTACCTATCAAGAAAATTCACTAATTTCTTGTTTTAATAACAATACAAAATCGTTATGGGATGATCCTAAAGAGGCAAAGCATTTTGAAACGGATATGATTCATTTCAAACATATGGTGGAATTATCAAAAGAAATTTCTCATAAAACTGCTGGTGCTTTTGACCCGAGTTCTGGCTGTCTTTTTAATGAGTATTTACGAGCTAAAAATATGAATGAGTACATGAGTCAAGTGACTGTTCAATCCTGTTTGGAACACCAAGGCATGGACAAAATTGGGTTTGATACAATGGGCTATCCATTTAAAATAGATTCGTTTGTACAATTAAATTTTAATGCAATTGCTAAAGGGTATCTAGTTGATCTAATTGGAAATTATTTCAATCAAATACATCGAAAAAACTACATGATAGAGGTAGGTGGTGAGGTAATTGCCAAGGGGATGAACTCTTCAGAAAAACCATGGAAATTGGGAATAAATACGCCATTAATTAATGCTAATCCACTTGATTTTTTTGAGGTTATTGAATTAGAGAATCAAGCTCTGGCAACTAGTGGTAATTATCAAAACTTTTATGTAGTAGATGGTAATCTCATTGGTCACACCCTTGATCCAAGATCGGGTAAACCAATAATTAATGAGTTAAGAAGTGCTAGTGTATTCCATGAAAGTTGTGCCGTAGCAGATGCATATGCCACTGCTTGCATGACACTTGGGCTAAAAGAATCTAAAAAAATAGTATCAAGCGATTCCTCTCTATCTGCATATTTTATATATGAGAACGATAGCACATTAGAAGGGGTTTTTGTTCGATAGTAATCTCAAATTGATCGGGTTTTATCTTACTTTGCAGTCATATGAATGATAGGGGCAAAAGTGTAGCAGATAAATTGATGAGGTACGTAAAGGTTGACACCCAAAGTGATCCTGAAAGTATAACTTTTCCTAGTACTGAAAAGCAAAAAGAGTTGAGTAAAATGCTAGTTAAAGAGCTGATTGAAATGGGTATTTCGGATGCAGAAATGGACGAATGGGGGTATGTTTTTGCTACCATACCTAGCAATTCAACAAAAGAAAATATTCCAACTATTTGTTTCTGCTCACATGTAGATACAGCTCCTGACTGTAGTGGGGCTAATGTAAAACCAATCTTACATCAAAATTATCAAGGTCAAGATATCATTTTACCAGATGACCCAAGTCAGGTAATTACAGTAAAAGATCACCCCTATTTAAGCAAGCGTATCGGTGATGATATTATAACTGCTAGTGGTTTAACTTTATTGGGAGCAGACGATAAAGCTGGAGTTGCCATTGTCATGCAACTTGCCCAAGAGTTGATGAATAATTCATCTCATATTCATGGTGATGTACGGATTTTATTTACACCAGATGAGGAAGTAGGAAGAGGGGTTGATAAGTTGGACATGGACAAGCTAAATGCGGATATTGGCTACACATTGGATGGGGGACCGAGAGGTTCGCTAGAGGGTGATACATTTTCTGCCAATTCCATGACCATTCGGTTTAAGGGCGTTAGTGCACATCCAGGATATGCCAAAGGCAAGATGGTCAATGCGGTGAAGGTGATGAGTTATTTTATTGATCAATTACCTCCAGCATCGTTTTCACCTGAGACTACCTCGGGGTCGCAAGGATTTGTACATCCGTATAACTCAAAAGGGCAATTGGAAGAATCGAGTGTTGATTTTTTGATTCGTGATTTTGATACACAGAATTTGGAAAAACATCAAAAGGTATTGACAGATTTAGCAGAAGCTACCATTCATCATTTTGAGGGCTCATCATTTGAAGTGGAGGTCAAAGAGCAATATCGAAATATGCGAGAGGTATTGGATGAGCATCCACATATAGAAGCTAACGCACTTCAAGCTATGAAACGAATTGGAATAGAACCGCAACAAGATTTAGTTAGAGGCGGAACAGATGGTTCCCGATTATCGTTTATGGGACTCCCATGTCCCAACTTATTTACAGGGGAAATGGCCATTCATAGTAAGCATGAATACGTTAGTGTCCAAGATATGGAGGCAGCTGTTAAAACCTGTATAGAAATACTTAAAGTGTATGAGGAAGGTTAGACTATTTATTTTGTCGATAATTTTTTTCTCTTGTGGGTCGAAATCAAATTCCGTTCAAGATATTTCAGGCTATTATGAGAGTATTGACTATAAAAAAGAGTATAGTAAACTTAGAAGGTATATTCAGCATAAACTATCATATGCTTATAGTGGGTTTACGCTTTATCTAGCAAGGGATTCTATGTATAGCATGACTACTTGTAGTGGCACAACTCATGGTAGATGGTTAATTGAGGACAATCGAGTTCAGTTTAGCTGTTTGGATAGCACGTTTAAAGATTCAATAAGATACGTTCCTTTTATGTCTTGCGAGATTGTTGGTGATCGGTTAAAATATAAAGGTGTTGGACGTACACGGGAGGGAAAAAAGATGAGATTACTGAATATCCTAGAGAAAGTTGGAGAACCTGAATAAGTGAATTCCTAGTCCTCTTTCTTACACTCTTCACTGGGCAATGCTCCACACATAGAACAGGCAGTTCCTTCTTCTTGCATCATGGGGTTTTTGCCCGCACATCCACCTCTAACTTCACCGTCTTTCACCAAAAATACACGAATAGCCATGCCAATAAATGCGACAGACATAAAGACTAAGATTAGACCGAATAAGGGTAAGAACTGCATATGTTTAATGACTTGTGTAGGGCAAAGATAGATTAGATTTAGGGATAACTACAAACAAAAAGAGAAGACTTCAGAGTCGCTCTAAATGTGTACACTTTTAGTACTATCATAATTATGTCATTTCTCATTATAAACCTTTTCCTTAAGCTCAAAAATCTATATTTGTACAACGAATGACGCTTATTAGTATGCAAAAGTTAAACATTCTAAACTTTATTAGAACCATGAGAAAATCAACTAAGGTGATTATAGTCTTATTGTTCTTAAATGCCCTTACCTTTTCATTTGTACTATCACAAACCCAACCTTTACAGACTAGTGAGAATCAAACAGATCAAATTATTAACCAGAATAAGTACATTAAAGCTGGTACATTAGTCATTGACTGGAGTTATAGAATGCTTCGTTATTTCAAAAACTAACTCTTTGACTTATTATTCTTGATTGAATAAAGAAATTACTTGAACTTCCCTTAAATTTGGAGTAATCAAGTATGTCTAGCACGGCTAATTCTCTTGTAAATTCAAAATTATACGGGTTTATAACTCGTTATAATATTCATCATTTGGTATTATGGATTTTGTACTTTCTTTTTTGGGTATTTGTTCTTAGTCCAGGGATTACAAGAACAGATTTTTTTGTAAATTCATTTGTCATCGTATCAATTCATGCTGCAGTTAGTTATTTCAATATGTATGTATTGTTGCCCTTTTTTCTGCAGAAACGTGCATATTTAAGGTATTTTTTAGTCGTAATTTTAGCTCTATTCCTAGGAGCTTTAATGGAGTCAGCGATATTTTCTGTAATATCTACAATTGGCCCCGATGATAAACGGGCATTACTTTCTCTTCGATTTATATTAAATACCATTATGGCAATTACGTATACCGTTGCCATAACAATGAGTCTTAAACTTGTGAAACATTGGTACGAGAAAGAAAAGCTAACAAAAGAGTTAGAAATCTTGAATACCGAAACCGAACTAAAGTATTTAAAGTCTCAGATAAATCCTCATTTTTTATTTAATAGTTTGAATAGTATTTATGCTTTGGCCCTCCAAAAGTCAGATTTAGCACCAGAACTCATTTTAAAGTTGAGTGACATATTGCGATATATATTGTACGAGGGAAGTGATAAAAGAGTTAGTTTAGATAAAGAAATCAAATATTTGAAGAGTTATGCTGAACTTGAGAAAGTGAGGCATGGTGATCGTGTTAATTTGTCATTGGTTATTGATGGAGATATTGAAACTCAAGAAATTGTACCGATGTTACTCATACCATTTGTAGAAAATAGTTTCAAACATGGATTTAGCAGAGATATGGCGAACGGTTATGTCAAAATTCATGTCCAAGTAAAACAGGATGAACTTAATTTAGAACTTATAAATAGTAAACCATCGGCAGGTACTGAATTGAAAAATGACGAGAATTACCAAGGAGGAATCGGTCTTCAAAATGTAAATAGAAGATTGAGATTAATGTATCCAGATAAACATACGATAGAGGTGATAGAGACCGATATTGATTATAAAGTAAACTTAAAAATAGATTTAGCATGATGAATTGTATTGCATTAGATGATGAACCATTAGCCCTTGATATAATTGAGGCATATGTAAAAAAACACTCTGAACTTAATTTAATTGCTCGCTGTAATAATGCAGAGGAAGCAACTGATGTTTTGAAAAATCACTCTATTGATTTGATGTTTTTAGACATTCAAATGCCTGGAGTTACAGGACTGAACTTTGTTCGATCACTTGAAAATAAGCCGCTATTTATGTTCACAACTGCCTATTCTGAGTATGCAATCGATGGCTTTGAATTGGACGCTATAGATTATCTGTTAAAGCCAATAGCTTATGACCGATTCGAAAAAGCAATTGAAAAGGCTAAAGAATATTACACCATAAAGAACAACTCAGGACCTTCGGAGTCTGACCTGGAAAATGAGTTCATTTTTGTTAAAGCAAATCAACAACTTATTAAATTGGCATATGGTGAAATTCGGTATATTGAGGCGTTTGCAGATTATGTCAAAATATTTTTAAATGATCGTAAAATAGTGACACTTCAGACTATGAAAAAAATGGAGTCTAAATTGCCGAGCGATATGTTTAGTAGAGTTCATCGATCTTTTATTGTGAACAGAAAAGCAGTTCAATCTTTCTCAACAACCATTTGCGAGGTAAATGGAACCAAGATACCAGTGGGTAAGAACTATAAAAATGACTTTGTTAAATTGATGAAATCAAACCCAATTTTATAATGGACGAAAGATTAAAAGCATTTGAACGACTCTTAGTGATAATGGATGAATTAAGAGAACAGTGTCCATGGGATCGCAAACAAACCAATGAAACGCTTCGTCATTTAACTATTGAAGAAACATATGAATTAAGCGATGCTCTATTGAAAGGTGATGATGAAGAAATAAAAAAGGAGTTAGGCGATTTATTCTTACACTTGGTTTTTTATTCAAAAATTGGTGATGAAAAGGGAGTATTTAATGTGACGGATGTATTGAATAGTGTTTGTGAAAAATTAATTGCTCGTCATCCTCACATATATGGAGATGTTAAGGTTAAAGACGAGGAGGAAGTAAAGCAAAACTGGGAGCAATTAAAACTGAAAGAAGGGAATAAATCTGTATTGGCTGGAGTACCGAATAGTATGCCTAGTATGATAAAAGCAACGAGAATGCAGGATAAGGCGGCTCAGGTTGGATTTGATTGGCCACAAAAAGAACAGGTATGGGAAAAGGTAGAGGAAGAACTAAATGAGTTTAAAGATGCTCATGGTTCAAAAAAAGAGGAGGAATTTGGAGATTTAATTTTCAGCTTAATTAATTATGCAAGATGGCTTAAAATTAATCCAGACGATGCTTTAGAAGCAACAAATAGGAAATTTAAATATCGATTTGAATCCATTGAGCAATATGCAAAAGAAAACAGTATTAAAATGAAGGAAATGACCTTGTCTGAAATGGACGAGGTTTGGGAGCAGGCAAAAAAATGAGCTAGTTAAAACATAATTTTTATCAGTTAGTTAAGTTCTTTGTATATGGCCTGCTATTGGCATTATATTTGAAATTCTAGTTTTTGGATGAAAAAAACGCTTCTATTTTTATATATCACGTCTACTTTGATGGCTTATGGTCAACGGGCATATGACAACACATGCTTCGATGATAAAATAGCGACAGTTATCCTTCAAAAGAATATTGATATTTATGATCCTGTTCCGATAATAAATTTAGGTTCAACAGAATCACTTAAACTTTCATTTGATATGCTAGATCCCCAAAATGAGTTTTTGAATTATTCGGTAATTCATTGTGATCGAAATTGGATGCCAAGTAATCTTCAGCCTATGGATTATGTGAATGGGAATACAATGGGAGAGATAACAGATTTTAAGTTTTCTACGAATACATATCAAACCTATACTCATTATTCACTGAATTTTCCCACTGATGAGATGGCTATAACCAAAAGTGGAAATTACATCTTGAAAGTATTTCGAAATTTTGACGAAGAAGATATCTTATTGACCCGTCGATTTATGGTTGTCGATATTCAGACCAAGATTTCTACATCGATCAGAAGTGCTACCGTTCCAGAATTTCGTTTTTCTCATCAAGAAGTTGATTTCTCTGTGAATTATTTAGGTTTTGATATCCCAAATCCATTTTTAGATGTCAATGTGACGATATTACAGAACAATAGTTGGAACAATGCAATTAAAAACCTCAAGCCCCAATTTGTTAATAATAATGAGTTGAGTTTTAATTATGAAAATGAAAATCTTTTGCCAGGAACCAACGAGTTTCGATTTTTTGATATTCGTTCATTACGATTCTTTAGCAACAATGTGATCAAAAAGTATATTGATTCAGTTCAGAATGTGGTTCTTAGACCAGAAGAGTCCAAAGCTTATCTTAACTATGTTCGGTGGATTGATTACAATGGTAAACGAGATATCTTTAATTCAGACGGAATGAACTTAGTTGAGGACGGCGATTATGCCTTGGTTCATTTTAATTTTAAATCTAACAATCTTCAAGATATGGGAGATGTATTTGTCTATGGGGAGTTAACCGATTGGCAACTCAAGGATAAATTTAAAATGACTTATTCTTCTGAATTGAATATGTATACTTGTCCTGTTCTTCTGAAGCAGAGTTATTATAATTATCATTTTGTATTAAGGGATAAGGAGGGCAACATAGACTATACATTTACTGAGGGGAATCATCAAGAAACCGAAAATGACTATACAATTTTGGTTTATCACAAAAATGTTTTTTATGGATATGACGAGATTATTGGTTTGGCTTCTCGCAATTCAAATACATTAAAAAATTAATTAATTTTCGAGTAGGAATTCTATTTTCGTTATTTAGATTATGGATAACGATTTAATCTATAAAATAGCACTTACCCAGATCCCAAAAGTGGGTAGCGTTACAGCTAAGAATTTGATTAGTTATTGTGGCGGTGTAAAAGAAGTCTTCTCAAAATCTAAATCATTCCTAAAAAAGGTTCCTGGAATTGGAGAGACACTAGCGGCTAATATTTATTCTTTTGATGGTTTTGAGGCCGTTCAAAAAGAAAATTGATTTTATTAATCATAATAAGATTGATGCTCATTTTCTTTTGGATAATTCCTATCCATATCGACTAAAGCAAATACCGGATTGTCCAATTGTTGACTATTCAAAAGGAAATTCAAATTTGAATCCCGAAAAGTGTATAGCTATAGTTGGTACCAGAAAAATGACATCATATGGAAAGCAGTTTGTACATGAATTAATAGAAGAAATTAGCGTATATCAACCTACCATAGTTAGCGGTTTGGCTTATGGTGTGGATGTTCAAGCTCACAAACAAAGTTTAAGATACGATTTGCCTACATTTGGAGTAGTTGCTCACGGTTTGGACCAAGTATATCCCTCGCTTCATAGACCAATCGTTCAAGAAATGATAAAAAATAAGGGTGCAGTAATCTCTGAGTATACTTTAAAAACGATACCTATTAATGAAAATTTCCTAATGAGAAATAGGTTAGTAGCTGGATTGGTAGATGTTGTTATTGTAATCGAATCAGCCAATAAAGGGGGGTCTCTTATTACAGCAGAACTGGCTAACCAATACAACAGGGATGTTCTGGTATTACCTGGGGCTATAAATCAGAAATATTCAGCAGGGTGTAATTATTTGATAAAAAAGAATAAAGCTCATTTAATCGAAGGAGTTGAAGATTTAGTTCAGCTCTTGAACTGGGATGTCAAAATTGAAAGGAAAATTCAAAAACCACTTTTTCAAGACTTTACAGATAATCAATACAAATTTTTTTCAATTATTCATGAAAATACGGAAGTAGGAATAGATCATTTACAAACAAAATCGGGTTTTGTATCTAGTTTGTTAGCTATAACTTTGCTGGAGTTAGAAATGAAAAACTGCATAGTCAGTTTACCTGGGAAGAGATACAAATCATTACAGTGAGTCTAGTACGCAAATCAGATTTTTTCTTTGAATTAAACGAGGATAAAATCGCAAAATATCCACTCGAAAAAAGAGATTTATCAAAACTACTTTGTTTTAAGGATGGTAAAATAACTCACCATCAGTTTACGGATATATCATCAATTTTGCCGAATGACGCTTTATTGATTATGAACAATGCCAAGGTTATTCCTGCTCGATTATATTTCCGCAGAAAGACAGGTGCATTGATTGAGGTCTTGCTCCTTGAGCCTGTTTTACCTGGTAGTTATGAAAAATCATTTGCAAGTACTCAAACTTGCCAATGGAAGTGTATGATTGGGAATAGCAAGAAATGGAGAGAAGGGGAGTTTCTAGATTTGAGTATTCAATCTGGACTCATTCAAGCTCAATTGATTAGTAAAAATGATCGAATTGTTGAACTTTCATGGACAAATAAAGAGCCATTTACGGATGTGCTTCAAAAAATAGGCGAATTACCACTTCCTCCATATCTTAATCGAAAAACGGAAGATAGTGATGCATCAACATACCAAACGATCTTTGCTAAGAATGAGGGTTCAGTTGCCGCACCAACAGCAGGACTTCACTTTACAAATAATATTCTTAATGAGTTAGATACTAAAGGTGTAACAATTGAAGAGGTAACATTACATGTTGGTGCAGGAACATTTTTGCCGGTAAAAGAGGACGATGTTCTCAATCACGAAATGCACAGAGAACATTTCGAGGTAACCTCGGATACGATTAATTCATTAATAAATTATGATAAACGGATTGCAGTTGGAACTACAAGTCTTAGGGTGCTGGAGAGCTTGTATTGGATTGGAGTTCAATTAAATCAAGGGAATGAATCATTTTTTGTAGCTAAGTTGGAACCCTATGAAAAAAAACCAGAATTGACGCATAAAGAGTCCTTATTGGCAATTCAGTCATATATGCAACTCCATAAGAAAATGAATATCAAAGCGGCAACAGAAATTTTAATCTTACCTCATTATTCATTGAAAAGCATAGACGGATTGATTACTAATTTTCATTTGCCAGAAAGTACACTGTTGATGTTGATTGCTAGTGTGGTAGGGGAGAAATGGAAGCAGATTTATGAAACAGCAAAAACGGAGAATTACCGTTTTTTGAGCTATGGCGATAGTAGTATTTTATTTAGGAGCTCGTAAAAATGATCGTTTAGGTTGTTTTACTAAAGTACACTTTCAAGTTCTAATTTTTTAACTTCCTTTTCGAGTACTTTAAAAAAATGAAGGATATCTCCTTCTGAGTTGTTTGCATTGATGGTAATTAGACGAATAAACTCAACAGAGTCAAAGCTTCCAAAACCCACCATTGCTTGAGCTTTTTCATATAGCAAAGTACAAATTTCATTAGCAGGGATGTCTTTGTAATTAAAGCATATGGATATTGAGTTTTCGAAACTATAAAGGGTGTAGTCAGGGTGATTCTCAATGTATTTTCTTGCTACTTCAGCTAAATAAAATTGTTGATTGACCAGTTTTTCTAGTCCAATATTTCCGATAGATTTCCATAATGTCCAAAATTTGAGTGCGTCATTTCTTCTTCCACATTGAAGACTAGTTTTCCCAAGGTCAAAGTCATCATCATCAGTTTGATAAAGGTAATCTGCTTCATTGTTAAAAGATTTAAATAAATGACTTTTATCTCTTGTGACAATAATAGAACACGTTAGGGGTGTTCCCAACATTTTATGAGCGTTAAAGCTAAAGCTGTCACTATGCTCAATTCCTTTAACCAGTGATTTGTACTTTTTACTGAAGATTACTCCACCACAATATGCCCCATCTACATGAAGCCAAAGTTGATGTTTTTTACATATTTTGTGAATGGCTTCAATATTGTCAAAAGCACCAAGCACAGTTGTTCCAGCAGTAGCGTTAACAAAGAATGGGGTAAACCCTTGGTCTTTATCGTATTCAATTGCCTCATTAAGGTGATGAATGTCCATTTCACCCTTTTCATTTGTCCTTATAAACCGGACTTGGTCTCTTCCAATTCCTGCAAATGCTGCATTTTTTGGTATAGAATAGTGTGATTCTTTTGAGGTGTAAAGCGTCATTTTATGGCTGACTCCTAAATTAGGTGTACTTTTTACAGCTGAGTCTCGAGCCATAACTAGTGCCATAAAATTACTCATACTACCTCCAGGGGCAATGGTTCCGTTAGCGGTTGTTGGGTAGTCAATGAGTTCACATACTTTGTTTAAGATTACTTTTTCAATACCTGCTTGGGGTCCAGCTACCTTGTAGGTATACATACTATTGTTTAGGATTACTGCAAGTAAATCGCCAAGTATGGCCTTGGGTTGTCTGCCTCCGTAGAGTTGATTAAAAAAGAGTTTAGATGCTGTCTTTGGAGTATGAAGAGCCACAGTTTCTATTAATTTTTCCCAATCTTGTTCATTGATCCCTTCATCATTAAATTCTAAATTCAATTGTTCAACGACATCGTGATTCTCAATGGGTTTCGAAACAGGATTAAATTCCTCATTTTGTATCAGTTTTTCAACTAGTTGGCTGAAAAAATGCAACTCTTTTTTCATGTGTGCGGTAATAACATTTAAAAATCTGGCTAAACCAAGTTTTAGAATATGTAATCTGCTACAATTGTTTTCTTTAAAATACTTCTAATTAGTGAAAAAATATTAAATTCGGAGTCTTAAATGAGTGAAGAAAAAGGAGCATTAACAAAGATTTCATCGCTCGATGGGCTCGTTTCTGCTCTTAAATCGGGTCTTTACCAAGAAGCACTCAGCCAGTCTTACGATTTAAAAATTACCGAGTCTGAAATTAAACCCTATATTACTTGGAATTCAAATAGATATACTAGAAACTGTATTGCTAGAGATGAGCATTTTGAACTAATCCTTTTATGCTGGGAGAAAGGTCAAAAAACAGCAATACATTGTCACAATGAACAAGAGTGTTGGGTAAAGGTTATTCGAGG
>Ga0213866_10003096_pt1 | contig 11444 bp, 9 predicted proteins | sample PICome_11_FD_160079 | JGI IMG/M metagenome (GOLD analysis project Ga0213866, IMG submission 160079) | Coastal seawater microbial communities near Pivers Island, North Carolina, United States - PICO284 | ecosystem: Environmental > Aquatic > Marine > Coastal | place: USA: North Carolina... | reverse complement strand
GACTGGTCGGCGACCCGGTGTACGAGCACCGTCCCCGCAGTCGCCATCAGGGCCGGTGGCAGGTCGACCGAGCGACGCACCGACACGGCCATGGTCACCCCCACGCCCGGACCGTCGGCCCACACGCGGGCGAGCCGCTCGTGCACGACGGCCTCCCGAACCGGGTCGTGGGCGCGGGCGAGACCACCGAGATCGTCGATGACCACGAGGAGTCGAGGGACGACCGCGTCTTTCGCTGACAGGGCCCGGCGGCGGGTCACCTCGTCGTCGAGCCAACGAAGGAGTCGGCCCCTCCTCGTTCCTTCGGCGGGACCGACGATCGTGCCGGCTCCGGGAAGACCGGCGAGCGACCCGAGCGACCCCCGGTCGAGGTCGACGACATGGAGGTGGGGCCGATCGGGCGAATCGATGCCGACGACGGCCAACGCCGCGGCCGCCAGCGTGGAGGTCGCACCCGTACCCGGACCGCCGACGACGACGAGATGACCATCGTCGAGCGACCACCCGTCGAGGCGTTGGGTCTGCGCGTCCGGATCGTCGACCAGCAGCCAGTCGGAACGGGGTTGGTCGGTGCGGGGGAGCACCGCCGGGAGGGCCGGTGGCCATGGGGAACGTGGAAGCCGACCGCCACGGGCTCGGTGAGCCGCCTGAATCGCGGCGACCAACCCTTCGAGGTCGGAGGCGGCGTCGATGTCGACCGGCGTCGAGGTCACACCCCCGACCCGGATGCCCGACACGTCCGCGGATCGGGCCGTGACCTGGGCGGCCTGGAACGGCACGAGTTCGCCCGGACCGAAACGGGCCACGGCGCGACCCGGACGGGAGCGGAGGATGGTGGCGGCGTCGGGGGCATCGATCACATCGATCGAGTCGTTGCGATCCGTCACCCGCAATGCGACCCGGCAGCCGGTGTTGGCCCGGATGTCGTCGGTGACGACCCCGGCCGGCCTTTGGGTGGCGAGGACCATGTGGACGCCGAGGCTCCGGCCTCGTTGGGCTATGCCCACCAGCGAGGTCACGAAATCGGGGAGATCGGCCACGAGCGACGCGAACTCGTCGACCACGACGACGAGCCTCGGCAGGGGTTCGAGATCGTCGCGCCCCGCGGCGATCCCGCGGAACGCAGCGAGGCTGTCGGCCCCGACGGCCCGCAATCGTCGTTCGCGGTGACGCAACTCGGCTTCGAGGCAGCGCATCGCCCTGGCGGCGAGGTCCTCGTCGAGGTCGGTGACGAGACCGGCCACATGGGGAAGGTCGGCACAACAGTCGAACGCCGCCCCGCCCTTGTAGTCGATGAGCACCACAGCCACGTGGGCCGGGTCGGCGGTGGCCGCGAGGGCGGCGACCATCGAGCGCAGCAGCTCCGACTTCCCCGACCCGGTCGTGCCACCGACCAGGACGTGGGGACCGTCGGCGACGAGATCGAGCACCACCGCACCGTCGGCATCGGCGCCGATCGGGATCCGGAGATCGGCCGTGTCGTCGGTGCGGCGCCAGCGCTCCTCGATCTCGGCCGGGTCGTCGCCCCGGACACCGAGCAGGGCAACCAGCGCCGCGCCGTCGGGCACCCCGGCGCCGACGAGCGGGAGCTCCGGGTCGTCGAGCCGAGCCATCCGGCGAGCTGTGTGGGCGGCCTCCTCCGGGCCGAGGCCCCAAGCCAGCCCCCGCCGGGCGGGACCGGCGGCTCGCAGGTCGAGCACCGCGATCCGGCCGAACTCGTCGACGCGAACGACCGTGTCGCAACGACCGGGGAGTCGATGCTCGTCGGGCACGATGACCACCGCCGCGGTGGTGGCACCCGAGAGGAGGACGCGGCCGACCGTGGCTCGCCCCTGGAGCGGGTCGGTCCCGTCGAGCACCGCGAGCAACGTCCGAGCACCTGCTTCGGCCAACACCTCGGTCGCCGCCGCCAGGTCGTCGGTGGCCAACACTCCTGCGCCTCGCCGCCCACTGACATGGTCGGCGGTGTGGGGCAGCCATCGGGCCCACGACCAGTCCGACGGACGGTCGGCGCCGACCACGATCGACAGGTCGACCGGGCCGTGGTGGGTGGCCATCTGGACGACGAGCGACCGGGCCACGGCACGGGCGGCGGTCAGATCGCCGACGACGCCGATCGTCCGGCCCGGCGACAGTTCGACGGGAAGCGGGACGTCGGGCATCGGCGGGAGATCCGCCAGGCGCGAGACGACCTCGGCGGCGGGTTCGTCGCCAGCGGGGACCAGTGCGGGAGCGAACGCCTCGTCACCGGTGCCGACGCCGACGAGATGGGCGTCGGCGTGATCGGGCCGTCGTTCCCAGAGCCGCACGGACGGACCACTCCCCCGTCGGGCCACCTCCGCCGGGTCGGGACACAGCGATCGGCGGCGCACGATCTCGTCGACTCGCGCTGACGCCAACCGAGCATCGACCTCCGAGAGCGCGGCGGCGAACGCCGCGAGATCCTCACGGTGTCGCCCTCGGGCTCGGCGTCGCCGCTCCCACCAGGTGCCGATCGTCAGGACCGGCCCCAGGGCCGCGAAGACGGCCATGAACGGCGAGAACAGGACCGCGACGACGGCCCCGGCCACGACAGGGAGAACGATGCCGGCGATCGACAGGGGCTCTGAAGCCGGAGGCTCGGGCGCCGGACCGGGGACCGCGATCGTCGGGAGCATGACCGACGGCATCGCCCGAGGAGGCCGGTTGAACGGGATGACCCCGCCACGCCGCCCGAGTGCCCGGATGACGGCGAGTGGACGGTCGTCGATCGGCGCGACCATTCGGAATCGGCTGAAGCCGGCACGGACGACGGAAGCCGCCCGCAATGGTGCCGGCCCGACGACGGGATGGCCATCGACGGCGGTGCCGTTGCGCGACCCGAGGTCGTCGACCCGACCGTCGCAGAACCGGAGGTGGCGCCCGCACAGCGCGGGGTCGTCGAGTCGGAGCCGGGCGCCGGGTCCTCGGCCGACGATCACGGGCTGGTCGGCATCGACCACGACCCCGGCCCGGAGTCCGCCGACGACGGCGACGGCCCGGGCCGGTGGCCGGGTGGCGGCGGGCTCACCCGTCGTGTCGACGAGCGAACCCTCGCAGAGGGCCACCACCGACAGGGGGGAGTCGGCGGTGACCGGAGCACCGTCGATGACGGGCTCGATGGGGGCGATCAGGTCGGGATCCAGGACCCTGACGAGATCTCGTACGGGCCGCTCGAGATCGTCGACCTCGACGTCGACCACGGCCTCGACGACGCGCCCGCCGCGGCGGAAGCGGTGCACGAGACGCATCGCGGCGCCTGCTCGCCGTGGTACGGATCAGACCGTGTCGAGCGCGGTCACGCCGGCCTGCAGTTCGCGACCGATGAACGTCGAGTGTTCACCGAGTGCCTCGACGAGCCGGACCAGGTTGGGGCGGAACTCGGAGTCCCACAGCTGCCGGAAGCGATCGGCTCGGTTGCCCTGCCATGTCGTGCCGTCGATACCTCCCTGGATCGCCCGGATCACGTCCTGCACCGCCTGGCTCTGGTGACCGAAGGTCGCCGCCAGTTGCTCCATCTGGGACTTGCTCATCACCAACATGTCGCCTGCCATCACACACATCCTCTCCGTTGCGCACCTCACGGTTGTGAGTGCTTTTCATGTGTTCTCACACTGACACGGGACGGACGGGAATGCAAGGGATCCTCGCACGAGTTCGGCGGGTGTTCCCTCCGTGGTTCGGCGTCGGGGCCTAGCGACCCCGGAACTCGGTGTCGCGTCGCTCCACGAACGCGGCGCCGGCCTCGGCGACGTCGTCGGTGGTGAAGTTGACGTTCTGGGCGAGGGTCTCCGCCTCGACGGCCTGCGCGAGCGAGTGATGGGCCGCATTGTCGAGCAGCCGCTTCGACATGGACAGCGCCAGCGGCGGCCCGGCGGCGATCGTCGCGACGAGGGCGTCGGTCGCGCTCGCGAGGTCCTCTGGTTCCACGACCTGGTTCACGAAACCGATCTCGCGGGCGGCTTCGGCGTCGTACTCGGCCGCGGTGAAGGCCATCTCCTTCGCGCGATGGAGCCCGACGCGTTGGGGCAGGAGGTAGGACGTGCCGAAGTCGAGCGAGAGGCCCCGACGGGCGAAGATCAGCGAGAAGCGGGCCCGGTCGGTGCAGATCATGAGGTCGGCGGCGAGCGCGAAGCCGAAGCCCGCCCCGACGGCGACGCCGTCGACGGCGGCGACGGTCGGCATCGACAGTTCGTGGAGTGCGACCACGGCGTCGCCGATACGACGCATGGAGTGGAGTCCGTGGTCGGCGCCCTCGATGCCGTCGGCATCGTCGCCGCTGACGTCGGCCCCCGAGCAGAAGTGTTCGCCACCGCCCCGGAACACCACGACCCGCGGTTGCTCGACCCGCATCGTCATGGCCGCGTCGTGCAACGCGTCGAACATCGCCCCGGTGCACGCATTCATGCGAGCGGGTCGGTTGATGGTGATCGACCCGACGTCGCCGTCGACCGAAACCTCGATGTTGGGATGACTCATTCGGCAACCGTCCTCTTGATCGCGGCGAGCGGGTCGGAGCGGAAGGCCTCCACCGACGCCTGATGGCCGGCCAGGGCCTGGAACTCCTGGCCCGTGCGCATCGCGGCGCGTCCGCCCTGGACCTCGAACTGTCGGTGGACCATGCGTTTCAGGATCTGCGACAGGTCGCTCGCCACGCCGGCGACTCGCTCGGCGACGGCCAACACCTCGGCGTCGAGGGCCTCGGCCGGGTACGACCGGTTGGCCCAACCGATCCGGGCCGCCTCGGCCCCGTCGATCGCATCGCCGGTGAGCATCGCCTCCATCGCATGGCGGAGACCCATCAGTGGCTCGTGGTACTGCCAGTCGGGTGGTGACGCGACCCGGACGACGGGATACGAGATCTTCGCGTCGTCGGCCACGTAGACGAGGTCGCAGGCCGAGGCCAGTTCGGTTGCGCCCGCCATCGCGTAGCCGTGGACCTGGGCGATCACCGGCTTGGCGAGGTCCCAGATCGAGAACCATCCGTCGGTGGCCTGTCGGGCCCACTGGCCGTCGCCGGGGGCCGAGGGATATGGCGGCTCGGCCATCAGGTCGCTGCCGAGGTCGTAGCCCGACGAGAAGCAGACGCCCGCCCCCCGCACGATCGACACGCGTACGTCGTCGTCGTGGTCGTGGGCCTGGAGGATCTCGAACAACTGCGCCCGCAAGGGCGTGGATATCGCGTTGCGTTTCTCGGGTCGGTTGAGGGTCACGTAGCGCACGTGGGGCGCCGCCTCCTCGACCGTGACGAGCACGTCAGTCATCGTTGCCTCCGGTGTCTCTGGTGCCGGCCATCTCGGCGGCGATCTCGAGTCCCTCGTCGGTGTCGGTCCGCACCGTCAGACCCGTGACGCCGTCCGGGATGACCTCGTGCCAACGCGACCGGACCCGGTCGGCCGAACCGAACAGCGCCCCGGCGTCGATGTACTCGTCCGGCACGGCGGCGATGGCCTCGTCCTTGCGACCGGCGAGCCACAGTTCCTGGATCCGCTCGGCCGCCTCGGGGAATCCCCGCCGGGCCATGGCGTCCTTGTGGAAGTTCTTCGACTCGCTGCCCATGCCGCCCACGTACATCCCGGTGAGCGGCTTCTTGGCGTCGATCGCGGCCTTCACGTCGTCGGTGATCTCGATGGTGATGCCACCCATGATGTCGAAGTCGTCGGGACGCCCACCCCGTCGGGCCCACCCCTTCTCGAGGTTGGGTCCGTGGATCTCCCAGCCGTCGGCGCCGTAGCCCATCGGCAGCCATCCGTCGCAGATCTCGGCGGCGAGCGCCGTGTTGAGTGGCGCGCCGGCCGCGATCCAGATCTCGATGGCACCGGCCGGGTGGAGGATGGACTTGAGCGCCTTGCCCTGACCGATCGACCCCGGACCGTCGTAGGGCAACGAGATCTCCCGTCCCTCGTGGGTGACGGGTTCCTCACGGGCGATCACCTTGCGCATGATCGACACGTAGTCACGGAGACGGTGGACCGGTGACCCCCAGGGCTGGCCGTACCAACCCTCGACGATCTGGGGTCCGGAGACGCCCAGTCCCACGATCACCCGGCCGCCTCCGGCGAGGGCGTCGATGGTCATCGCCTGCATCGCGGTCGACGCCGGCGTGCGGGCTGCGAGCTGCACCACCCCGGTGGCGAGCTTGATGCGACTCGTGTGGGCGGCGAGGTAGGCCAGCGGCGTCATCGCGTCGCATCCGTAGGCCTCCGCCGTCCACACCGAGTGGTAGCCGAGGGCCTCCACGAGCTGCACCCGTTCGACCGGCACGTCGAGCGTGGCCGAACGATAGAGGTCGAGTCCGAGTCCGAGCTTCATTCCCGGGACCCTATTGCGTGGCCCTCTGGTGAGCGATCCGGGTAGCCCGGCGAGCGGACGGTAGCGTCGGCGAGATGACCGGTCCGCCCGCCCCTCGCCGACTCACCCGCGCCGAATTCGACCGCCGCGACGAGGCGCCGCGAGCCGCCGACCGGGCATTCGGCGAGGGCACCTACCGCCGGCGAGTGCTGGTTCGGCGCGAGGGCGATCGGGCCTGGGGCGAACTCGAGGACGACTTCCACCACTTCCGGGTCGCCCTTCGCCACGACGGCTCGACGGTGACCGAGGTCGACGGCTCGGGACTGCGATCGCCGTGGACCACCTGCCTCGATGCCGGCGACCCGCTGACCGCCCTGCGCGGGACCGCGCTCGCCACCGGCCCCGGCGCGCTGAGCCATCTCGACGCGCGGCAGAACTGCACCCACATGTTCGACCTCGCGGGGCTCATCGTCACCCATGCCGCCCGCGGCCGCGACGGCAACCGGATCTACGACATGGCGATCGACGACCCTGCCGGCGGGACCGGCGAGCGATCGGCGAGGCTGTGGCGCGACGGCACCCTCGTTCTCGACTGGCGCCTGGACGGCCGCGAGGTGCTCTCCCCCGCCGATTGGGTCGACGCGCCCCTGTGGAACGGCTTCATCCCGTGGGCGACTCACGAACTCGACACCGAAACAGGCGAGGCCGCGGTCGCCCTCCGACGGGCCTGCGACATCGCGATGGGTCGCCAGGGCGATCTCGACCTCTTCGCGACCGCGGCCGACATCCAGCACGGCATGAGCGGCATCTGCCACTCGTTCCAGCCGACGATCGCTCCGGTCGCCATCCGCAACATCGGTTCCGGGCGAGATTTCACGGACCACGAGAACCTGCTGCTCGCCGACTTCGAGCAGCGCGACGGATGACCGACCGCCTCCTGGCGGACGGCCGACGCCCGATGGTCGTCGCCCTGATGTCGATAATCGCGATCGCGTCCTACAACAACCTCTCGGCCGCGGCGGCGCTTCCCGACATCGGCGACGACCTCGGCGACATCGGATTGCTCCCCTTCGTCATCACGCTCGAGCTGCTCACCTCGGCGGTGGCCGTGCTCGCCGCCGGGCCGATCGTCGACAGCCTCGGCGCCCGTCGGGTCTTCCGCGCCGCGGCATTGGGGTTCATCGTCACGTCGTTGTCGGTGGCGGCTGCGCCGAGCATGCCGATCCTGCTCGGCGCCCGAGCGGTTCAGGGCCTCTTCGCGGGCGCGATCATGACCGTCGCTGTGGCCAGCATCGGTCTGGCGATCCCCGAACGCCTGCGACCGAAGGCCTTTGCGCTCACGTCATCGGTCTGGGGTGTGATGGGCGTCGCCGGACCGGCGATCGCCGCGATCTTCGTCGCCACCGCGGGGTGGCGGGGCATCTTCGTCGTCAACGTCCCGGTCACGGTGTTCGCCGCGGTCGTCGGGTGGAACCGGATTCCCGATCGCCATGTCGACGCAACCCATCAGCGAGTCGACCGAGTCGGACTCGCGCTGGTCGCCGCCATCACCACGGCGACCCTCGCCCTCGCGTCCTACCAGCCCGTCATCATGGCGGTGGCGGCGGTGGTCCTGCTGCTGGCCGTGCCCGGCTATGCGCGATGGTCTCGTCGCACATCCGACCCGGTCGTCCGTCTCGGCCACCTGCTGGAGGACCGCTATCGAACCGTGCACCTCACCTCGATGGCGGTGCTCGCCGGCGGGGTCGGCGCGAACTCGCTCCTCCCCCTCTACCTGCGCACGGTCCGGCGGCAGAGTGCGGGCCTCGCCGCGTTCAGCGTGCTCTTCTTCACCGTGGGCTGGTCGGTCGGCGCCTACATCTCCAGCCGCCTCCAGGAGCGGTGGCGGGGAGAGTGGGTCACCCTCCTCGGCTCCCTGATCGCGGTGCCGGGCATGGGGCTGGTCGCCCTCTGCATCCACTTCGACGCCCCGGTGGCGGCCGTCTACGCGTCGTTCTACTGGCTCGGTTCGGGAGTCGGCATGGTCACCTCGACCGGGGCCGCCCTCCTCCAGTCCCGGACCATCGCGGCCGAGATGGGGCGGCTCAACGCGGCCCATCAGTTCCTGCGGACGCTCGCGATCACCTTCGGCATCGCGGCCGTCGGCGCCATCAGCCTCGCCGTGGTCGACTCACGCTTCGGCGACGTCGAGGTGGTGCGAGACCTCCTGTCGGGTGACGACGTGCTCGTCTCGGCCGACCTGCTCGATGCGATCGGTGATGGCTTCGCCATCGCCGCAGGGGTGATGGCCCTCGTCGTCGCCGCCGCGGTGCCGAGCGCACTGCGCCTCGTGCGCACCCGGGACGAGGCACTAGCCTCCGCTCCGTGAAGGCCCTCCGTTTCAGTCGCAAGGAAGCCCGCTACGCGGCTGCGATGGTCGCCTCGCGACTTCGCCCCGGCGCGGGTGCCGCCGTCGGGCCACTCGCGCTGGTCGACGACGACCCGCCCGAACTCCCCGCTGAGGGCTGGCACCGCGTGTGGCCTCGCCTCACCGGCATCTGCGGGAGCGACCTCTCGACAATCGACGGCCACAGCTCGCGCTACTTCGAGGACTTCGTGTCGTTCCCCTTCGTGCCGGGCCACGAGATCGTCGGCGACATGGAGGGCGGCCGTCGTGTGGTGATCGAGCCGGTGCTCGGCCATGCCGCCCGGGGATTCGCGCCCCCCTTCCCCGGCGCGTCGCCGGGCGACGGCAACGACTACCGCCACCTCACCTGTGGCCATCTCGAACCCGGCATCCAGACCGGCTTCTGCGAGAGCACGGGCGGCGGTTGGGCGACCGAATTCGTGGCTCACGACAGCCAACTCCACGACGTCCCCGACTGGATGAGCGACGAGCTCGCCGTCACCATCGAACCGGTCGCCGGTGGCGTCCACGCCGCCCTGCGGGCCAACATCGCCGACGGCGACACCGTCGCGGTGATCGGTGCCGGACCCATGGGGCTCGTCACAGTGGCCGCGCTGCGCCACCTGACCGACCCGGGCTCGATCCTCATCGGCGCCAAATACCCAGTGCAGCGTGACCTGGCATCGGAGTACGGCGCCGACATCGTGACTGCGCCCGGCGAACTCGCCCGAGCCGTCCGCCGGGCGACGGGTTCGTTCATGATCGGCAACCGCCTCTCGGGCGGGGCCGACGTGGTGATCGACGCCGTCGGGTCCGAAGAGTCGATCGAGCAGGCGATCGGGCTCTGCCGCCCCCGCGGCCGCGTGGTCCTGCTCGGCATGCCGGGCCGGGTCAGTCTCGATCTCACCGCCCTCTGGCACCGGGAGACCGAGCTGGTGGGCACCTACACCTACGGCACGGAGACCACGAAGGACGGCCGCACGGCCTCCAGCTTCGAGCTGGCCATCGAGCTGGCCGGCAAGGTGGCGTTCGACAAGATGGTGTCGGCGACCTACCCGCTCGATCGCTTCACGGACGCGATCGACCACGCCGCCAACGCGGGCAACCGCGGTGCCGTCAAGGTCGCATTCGATCTGCGAGACGAGAAGCGCCGGGGCCTCCCGGTCGACTGACTCCCTGCTCGGGGTCGTGTCTGCGGCCTCGACCCGACAGAATGGTCGGATGCCCGAATCCGACACCGCGCCGAAGCTCGACGACGAGACCACTGCGGCCCTGACGCTGTTCAACGAATACGTCCAGGCCGACCGTGAGCGCACCCAGCGCGAGAAGCGAGTCAAGAAGGCCGAGCGGGCCAAGGACGAGGCCGCCGCGGTCGTGAAGAAGCTGCAGGAACGCGGCTCGGCGGAGGAGAAGGCCGAGGCCGAGCAGGCCTATCGCGAGGCCACCGATCGCTGGAAGAAGCTGCGCGACGGCGAGGAGCCCGACGAGGCACCCGCACCGTCCGAGGATGCCGCCGAACCGGTCGAGGATGCCCCGGCGCCGTCGGCCGACGCGTCGGAACCCGCCGACGAGGCGGAACCCGAAGTCGAGGCCGAGGCCACGCCCGAGCCTGAGCCCACGCCCGAGCCCGAGCCCACGGCCGAGGCCGAGGCCGAGGCCGAGGCCGAGCCCACCGACGAAGCCGCTGCATCGTCGGCCGACGAAGAAGAGTGACTCCGACGCCGGCCGTCACCGAGACGGACCGGCGGACATTTCGCGACCACGGCGTCGTTGCCCTACGTGGGGTACTCCCGCTCGAGGTGATCCGCGCCCTCGATGCGCCGGTGGCCCGCGCCATCAACGGCGACTCGTCGACCGCCGACCTCTCGGCGCTCGGCGACGCGCTCGGGGGATCCGACCCCGACCGCGCCCGCCGCGGCCGGTTCCGCTCGGGCGTCGACCACTGGCTCGGCGACCCCGACATGGAGGCCTTCGCCCTGCGGTCGCCGCTCCCGGCGTTGGTGGCCTCCCTGCTGGAGACATCCGCCCTCTACCTCTACGAGGACTCGATCCTCGTCAAGGAACCGGGAAGCCTCGAGCCGACGGTCTTCCACCAGGACCACCCCTACTTCTCCGTCGACGGGGATCTCGTCTGCACCACGTGGATCCCGCTCGATCCGGTCACCCGGGAGTCCGGCGCGATGGGCTACGTCCGGGGCAGCCATCTCGACGACACGGAATGGCGACCGAACCTGTTCGTCACCCGCGACCCGATCCCGGGCACGAGCGGCACCGACGTGCCCGACCTGCATCGCGATCCGGGCGACGCCGACATCGTCTGGATCGATGCCCAGCCGGGTGATGTGCTCGTCCACCACTCCCGCACGATCCACGGAGCCGGCCCCAACCGATCGGCCAACACCACCCGCCGGGCCGTCTCGGTCCGCTACTGCGGCGACGGCGTGCGCTTCCGGCGCCGTGCCGTGACGCCGAAGCCCCACCACGAGCAGCTGGTCGACGGCGCGCCAATCGGGCCACCGGCCTTCCCCCTGGCCTGGCCGTAGACGCGACACCGGCGTGGGCCACGACCGAAGTCGGTGACCCACGCCGGCGCAGACCCGAGCGCGGGTGGTTGCTCGGGCCGGGGGACCCTGTCGATCAGGACCGCATCGATCAGGACGGCGTGGCGTCGGTGACCGAGTAGCTCAGGCCACCTTCCTCGTTGCCCCACGCCTCGACGATCCAGAGGCTGCCTTCACCCTCGAAGTCG
>Ga0213866_10003094_pt1 | contig 11448 bp, 6 predicted proteins | sample PICome_11_FD_160079 | JGI IMG/M metagenome (GOLD analysis project Ga0213866, IMG submission 160079) | Coastal seawater microbial communities near Pivers Island, North Carolina, United States - PICO284 | ecosystem: Environmental > Aquatic > Marine > Coastal | place: USA: North Carolina... | reverse complement strand
CAACCTTCAATACCTTGTTGTATCCATGGATTTATACCCGCTTTAGGGAAATCTTCCGATACTACGTCTGTACCAAAACCACCCATATACTCTGTTGAACCTCTACCCTCAAACTCTTCACCGTCACCAATCTGTCCGTCCAAAGAACAATATTTATTAAAACATTCTGTAGTGAAATCTTGCCAATCGTCCTCATTAGGCGCAAATCCATATGATGTATGATATAAGGAAGCGTCATAAAAAACATCACCAGTATTGTCAGAACTATGAAACTGTAATCTTGTATCTTTGTACTCATAGTGTGGTGCAGGACTTTTGTAACTACTCCACCAATTTGGTGGTGTACTTGTGGTAGGTGTTATCCCGTTATGTTGAATCGGAATATTCATATAATAGTCACCCTCTACTGTAACTTGACCATTAAATGTTGTTACACCGTCAAAGTAACCGAATAACTTAGATAGGTCATATCTCATTTTTTGTCTTGGGGTATACACATCTACTCCTCTTACAAAAAATCCGACCATTACATTAAGATAACCATCAGCACCTTCGGATACTCTCATCCCACCTGCAGCATTAATATTATTACTACAATCTCCGTTTGAAGAGATGTAACTTTCCTCTTTACATTGATATTGTGTTCTGTATTGTGAAATAAATCTTCTTAAGATTGAAAAATTATTACTGTCTCCGATTCCACCGTTAAGTAAGGTATTCATTTCGTTTATTGTCATTCCAGTAATAAGCTGAAAATACTCAACCCCACTTTTATTTTTATATTCTGCAGTTTCTCCTGTAATAACTAAATTAACTGAAGTTGTGATTTCTTGTCCCGCATGGTTAATATATTTTACTTCTCTCACTGTATAACCATTTGTTGACCCATATGTGTTACCTGTAAGAGATTTAGACCCAAATTGATTCGGGGTGTCATAAGCCTCCATATTAGGGTCATCTATTTGTGTTATATCATTAAAAGTCATTAAGGTACCCGTATTTAGCGTAGTACCTGGGTCAAATATAAAAATATTACACATGTCTGTCCAAGGGTCAAACGGATTTTGTGGTAGACCAAAAGCATCGTTTATTGACTCAACCTGTATTCTATTTGTTGTTCTTTCAGAATTTGGGTTGGGAGATATGGATGTCGCCTGAGGGTCCCCCCCATAATTAGTAAACCACGATTCTCCATAACCACCTAGATTACTTCTCATACCACTATCACCGAAGTACATTTGTCTACGGTTCATCAAATTTAACGCTTGTCCCCATGTTGGGTTTGGTTGCACAAACCATTTTAAAACATAATCTTCGTCACAAAAATTCTTATACATGGGATAAGCCGGTGATTTATACCACTCCGACTCATCTGTAACATTATTTGCGAATACCCCTGAATCCCAATTAGAGTCATTATCTCTAAGATATTTTTTATAAAATTTGTCTTTTTCAAAATTATCATACCCTGAACGTAACATTCTTTGTTGTACGTCAAACATTGTAGTTTCTCGGTAGGCAGACGCATTACTTGGGCAATACCCACCATCTGACACACAGTAGTTAGAACCGTCAACTAAGTTATCTGCGTCAGAAACGTAATTATCTATAACAGTCGCATCGAAAATCGCTCCAAATTCTAAATCACTCTGAAAATCTTCAGCAGAATCTAACTCATCACTAGAATTGTCAGCCTCATTTGTCGAGCATTCACACGCTTCACAATCAGGGTACGACAACATAGGTAACGCAAGATTTTTAAATGGGTTCTCCTTTGGTAGTGGTGTCATACCTTTTTCCTTACAATCTTCTTTAGTCAACTTAGATGAAAAAACCGCCACAATTAAGCATATCGTTCTTATAATACCATTAACAATCGCAATTATAATATTGATTATAACTCTAAGTATTGGGTATAAAAACGCCAATACATGCATTAATATGATTATTGAAATGAGAGGAAATGTCAAAATACTTAATATGAAATTAAAAATATACATAAATAAGTTATTGTTCCTCTGAGCATCATTCACTGGCGGTACACTAGTTTGTGAAGAACATGTATCATCATTTATCTCCTTTATACCTAAGTGTCTTTTTCTATTAAATCCCCACTTAAATCTATCGATATGACTCGCAACAGTATAAACCTTATTGTAATTAAATTCATAAAAACTATCTTCACAGTTTATAGCAGCGTTACTGTCGTAATAATCGTCCCAATTCAATGAGAAAGCATATGATTTATTTCTTTTTTCTTCTGTAGGTCTATCATCTCTCGATGTACCTGACCACCCATGTTCTCTAATATTTGGCACTAGATAGTTCGCTCTGATAACATCTTCTTCGAGCCCTCCTTCGTTTTGATATTTAATTTTAAACCTGTACTTACCTTTGGTTGGTATACCTTTAGAAGGGTCAGTAGATAGTATCTGTTCCCCAAACTCATTTGTTATAACATAATTTAAGTTCATAGGAAGGTCTATCATCCACACTCCTTCGTCATCAATTACGTTACCACCTTCCTCTATTTTATATTCTTCAATAATTGGTCTACCACTAAAATCAACATCTATTGTCTGTCTTAACGCCAATATCTGACCCGGACCTGTTTCCAAATCACACAAATTACCTGCCTTATTTTTAGGTTTACAATTTCCCCTCAAATACTGCTCCTTAATTGTTGAGAACATTGAACCCATAAAGATTGATGTTGGTTGTATCTCAATACCCTCATCTCTTAAATCAAAATCTGAACGTGTAATACCAACATCACAAATATCCTTTTCACCCCAAAATGGATATACTTCAATCTCTTTTACCACATTCACAAGTTGAGGTAGACTATTTAAATCGTCACTCGATTTAAACTGCTGTCCGTTGAATTGAGATTCAACACCTCTACCCATTCTTATTAAATCCGCAGGTCTTAGTGAAAACTGACCTATATTAGAAAGGTCTAAGTCCATAACCACTTTTTGTTGTCCTAACGGTACACCAAAAATCATAAAGTCACCTGAGTCGTTTGTTTTTACTGTGTACTTGTAATACTTTTCGTAAACTTGTAGAACTTCTTTTCTTGTAAGTACATCGTCTCTTGTTGGAAATGTTCCTGTCGGTGTGTGTCCTCCATATTCTTGTACGTATGGTAAAAGATTATATCTAAACCCATCTTCATTTTTATCCGTTACTTTTCTATAGGGATATAATGTGGATATAATTGGGTCATTTTCATCGATATTATCCAATGGAACAAAAATAGACACACTTACATTAGGTACTCCGAAACCACCATTTACGATAACTCTACCTGCAACAACACCGTAGTCCGCACAGAATCTATCGTACAAATCTTCTTGCCTAAATTTTAGGGACAAGATTTCTAAGAAATCAAAATCCTGGTCAATGTTAAGTCTTACTTCTTTATCAACACCAACTTCGGTTCTAAATCTATATGATTTGGGCATAAATTACTTTTAAGATAAATAGTTATTTATCTTAATTTTAAATTTAAAAAAATAAAAGTATATGAATGAATTATGAGAACTCTACGTTCTTAAGTTTTTTGATTCTAACCTTAATATCTTTTTCAGGGAATCTTACTTGATAAATCTGATTTGGTTGCGCAAAAATAGTATCGTCTATTAATTCTATTTGTTTTGTTGTTTTATCAGAATATCTTTGTGAGGTTTCGGACGATGAATATTGACCTCCCGTTTTGTTAAATATTTTTATATCCGATAATGTACTAACACCCGGTATATCTTGTATAATTCTCCTAATATCAGATACGTTTACGTTTTTACCCAATAAGTTAGTTCTTGGTGACATATATGAATCAAGACTATTTACGATATTAGTAATAACCTGACCTTGGTTTTCTGTTGATGTCATTGCCACAGAAATATCAAATTCTAAGTCAATTACATTTGCGCTCCTGATTGAGATATAATCGTTAATCATTCTATAGTTTGATAAATAATTAGCAATATTATCCTTTAGAGTATTAGATACATTACTGGTCAATCTACTATTAGTATCATATGATAGTATCTCTATCTTAATTTTGTTGTCCTCCTCCATAATTGATGCTTTGGCAGGTGCCCCGAATCTACTTGGCATCGTTCTTAAAAGTGAGTTATAGTCATTAACTGTGACGGCTCTTTTTTGTGCTGCAAAGTTAAATGATACCATATTCCTAACTTCCTCCGTTGTTGGGATATCTCCCCCACCAATTGCCGCGGTAACATTATTACACCTCAAACTGTCTAATACATTCTGATTTATATTAGATGACGGTCCATTAACTGCAAAATTTACATTACCTATTTGTGTAATTGTATTAACTCCGATATTTGACGCGGTACCACCACCTATTCTATACTTAACAAATAACGTAGTGTTTGCCTTAACGGTCTTACCTAAAGCTATATTGTTTTGATAATCTTGTAGTCTAACTGGTATACCTGTTCTTGCAAATTCAGCTAACTGTTCATCCGCAGTTACTGTTGAATTACCAAATTGTATTCTACAGTACCCCTCAGGTGTGTATTCAGAGATAAATCTGTTTTCAGTCTCTATATATTTACCAACCTTAATACCTGGCTTATCTGAAGCCTTAGTTGGGTCTTCAACAAAAACAGTATTTTCGGCTAACGCGTCAACCTCATACCATTTATCAGGTGAGGTTATAAACTCATCGTATGTCGGTGGACTTGAGTATGATGTACCGTCTTTCTGAATTAGAGATGTAATACTAATAACATTCTTTTCAGGTAAGAAGAATTCATAAAATGGTCTAACATCATTAGCGTTAATTACTTTCTTAAATACTTTTGATGTACCGTTCACTACGACCTCTCTTTTAGTAATCGTATAATTTACTATTCTGTTATTTGAGTCAAAGTTAGGTATCTTAGTTCTGTTTGGGAAACCTTTACTATTGTATTGTGTACTAAAATCAATATCGTCTTGATTTTCAAAAATCTGACCAGCTCCGATAAATTGCGAACCCGCCCTTATAACTCCAAGATATCTACTATCTTCTTGGTCACCAAACGCAGGTACTGTAATTGAAACATCAATTAATGATATCGATGGTCTATTACCGGGTATTTTTAAACCATAAGTTCTGGCAATATTAAAAATAGAAGATTTTTGTTGTGCATATTGTAATACTGTTTCCTGTATGCTTCTATCTATATGGTAGTGTAAATTATCCCCAATCGCAGCATTTAAATCTAAAAACACCGAATAAACCGACGCGTCATTAAAGTTGTCGATTAGTTCAGGGTAATACTGTCTAGTAAAATTAATCAGGTCCTGCCTTAGACCTTCAAAATCTCTATCTGTATATGATATTTTACGATTAGCCATTTACCTTAAATATTAATAATAATGAAATCTCTACTTCCAAATGCACCATCATCAATAGAATAATCTATTTTGACTTTAGCTGTATATTCTTCAACTCCTTCACCCGCGGTCCTGAATATATCAAACATTTCATATGTGTTTTCTTGGTCTTCGATGTTTAGTTCACCTAAAGGACTTCTATCATCATCAGAATAAGGTTTTATAGAAATGTCATTTATCTGTAAATTTGGGATGTATTTATCACATGCCGTTTGTATGTCCGATTTAATTGCGTCAAAGGTAGGACCATCCATAGGTTCAAAAATAAATTCATATATTCTTGTACCAAAATCAGGTAAATAATACCTACTTCCTTTTCGTGTTAAAATTAAATGTAGTAAGTCTGCTCTTATTTCTTCAGCAGTTGTTTCCGTTAAATCAAGATAAGTACCGGTGGCACTTTCCCTAAAAGGAAAATTTACTCCATATGTTTTCTTTAGTGGCATATCAATAAATATGACTCAGTATTATTTTATAAAAAAACCCGTGGTTTTCCACGGGTCTTTTTTTATCCTTCACATGCCACACATTGTAAGTCATTCAGATTTAACTTTTTCCTTGCGAATGCTTGTGCCGAGTTCATCGAATGTTGATAGTACAATGTTTTTACTCCTAACTTCCAAGAATCAATAAGTAACTTATTTACATCTCTCGTCGGCATATCAGGTGATACCATCAAATTCAACGACTGTGATTGGTCAATAAAATCTTGTCTAACCGCAGCTTGATTTATAATTGACGCTTGATTTATCTCCGCAAATGTTCTAAATACGTCTTTTTGTTCATCAGTCAAGAAATTAAGATGTTGTACTGAACCGTCTTTTTTCTTAATTGTATCCCAAACTTCCTTTGTATCTTTACCCAACTCAACTAATAGCTTTTTCAGAACAGGATTCTTAATTGTAACTTTAAGTTTTGCTACGTCTTTTACATAACAATTAGACCATATTGGTTCGATTGATTGTGAGACTTGTCCCAAAATAAATGCCGATGATGTAGTTGGTGCTACCGCATTTAAAGTAACGTTTCTACGACCATAACCTTTAAGATATTCAGGTTCTCCAAACTTTTCAGCTAACTCAGCAGATGCAGTATATGATTTTTCTTTAATCGTTTTAAATACCTCTACGTTGAGTTTTGCAGTCTCTTTGGTATCGAAGGGTAGTCCTTTCGATTGGAGTAGTGAATGCCATCCTAATACCCCTAATCCCAACGCTCTTTGTCTCTTAGCGAAGTTGTAGGCTTTCTCCAAATAGAAGAATGCTCTATTACCTTCGATAGAACCGTCAGATTTAAGGTCTTCAATTTTAGTCAAGAATTCAGTAACTACCGCGTCTAAGAAATATGTCATAGTCTCAACAGCATCAGTATCTTTCCATTCGTCATAATGTAGAACATTCATAGATGACAACACACAGACAAAAGATTCCTCTTCTGAGTTATGAAGTGCAATTTCAGAACAAAGGTTAGAATTGTAAATTTTAGCACCTTTATCTCTATACACATCAGGAGAGTTATTGTTCATAGTATCACTAAACATGATGTATGGATATCCAATTTCACCACGTCTCTGAATTACTTTAGCCCAAATCGCTCTCTTTTCTTCATCACCTTCAATCATTTCTTTCATGAAGTCATCACTCACGGTAACTGCGTGTGTCAAATCTTGAATCGGGAACCCTTCCGTACCGATTTCAAGAAACTCCATGATATCAGGATGTTCTACTGGTAGGTAAGGTGAGAAACGACCTCTACGTGTTGCACCTTGTGAGATGTTATCAACAACGCTCTCAAATAGATTCATAAAATGAACTGCACCGGGTGCGTGACCGTTATCGGTAATATCAGCACCTCTTTCACGAATGTTACCAAAGTATCCTGAGGTTCCTCCACCCATCTTACTCATTTCACCAACTTCAGCTTGTGTGTACAAAATAGATTCGATATTGTCTCCAATATTTGAGCCGAAACAACTTACGGGTAACCCTCTCTTTTTTCCAAAATTAGCCCATACTGGTGATGATAGTGAATACCATCCTTTACCCATATAGTCGTAAAATTTATCAGCAAATCCTTCGATTCCTAATATTTTTTCTGCATGGTCTGCAATTGTTCTAATTCTTTCAAGAGGTTCCTCACCCTCACTCAAATATCCTCTCCTAAGAAAGGTGATGGATTCTTCATTAATCCAATCAAAAGGTTTTCTATTTTCCATTTTTATGTTGTAGTTAAATTAAAATAAGTCGTTTGACGTAATCGATTTTGATTTCTTACTATAATTGATACTTCTCTTATTGAAGAAATCGGTATGTTTTGTTGTAAGTATCTCATCATCAAACCATTCTGTCGTTTCAAGTAATGGTTCGTTGATTGTGAAAATACTATCAATTCCAATCGAGTTTAATGATACATTAAATCTGTGTTTTATAAACTCCATTGTTTGTTTTTTAGTTAAAAAGTCTAAGTCTCCTTTTTCAAAAATCCAATTAACAATTTCAATCTCAGCGTCACACGCCTCAAGTGTTGCATCAATCAAATCCTCTACTAATTCATCTGTCCACCAATGTGGGTTTTCCTTCTTTATCAAGTTGACTAAGTCAAAACCAAAGCTAGCGTGAATGTTCTCTTCTTTAGAAGTCGCTTCAACAGCATTACTAATACCTTTTAACATATTCTTATGTTTATTGAATGACATAATAACTAAGAACTGAGAGAACAACGATACGTTCTCAATAAACATTGAGAATAGTATAACCGACTCAAAGTACTCTTTGTTCTCAACACTCTTAGAATTAGAAATAGACTTTTCAAGGTACTTAATTCTTCTTCTAATCGCCGGTACTTGCATTAAGTTTTCGAACTCCTTATTAAGACCTAACAATTGAATTAGGTGTGAGTAAGCGTCCGCATGTCTAACTTCAGACTCCGCAAATGTCGCTCCTACGTTACCAATTTCGGGTTTAGGCATTCTTTTGTAAATGTCTCCCCAAAATGTTTTCACCGCAATTTCAATCTGAGAAATCGCCAACATCGCTCTTTCAAGTGCAGTCTTCTCTTTTTCATCAAGGTGAACCTTAAAATCTTGAATATCTGAGGTGAAGTTAAATTCTGTGTGAACCCAGTATGAGTGTCTGATTGCATCAACGAACTCATTTAACTCAGGATAGTCATAAGGTTTTAGGTTAACTCTTTTTGAGAAGATATCTGGTCTATTCTTAGCCCTATATACTATATATTCTTTTGCAACCTCGTTAAGACCGTTATCCATGAGTTTGTTTTCTACCATATCATGAATATCATCTACGTGAGGTACTCTTTCTTTATTATTTCTAAACAACGCCTTAGTCGTGATACGTGCGATTTTTTCAGCCATTTCTTCATCTACTTGGTCTGTACTCTTCATCGCCTTCAAAACTGCAACTTCAATTTTTTCAGTTTTAAAAACAACTTTATCACCACTCCTTTTTATAACATAGCGCATATCTTTCTCTACTTTATTCATTAGATTTTCCATCTTTTAAGACAATTAATTAAGATTTATTTTCTTTTTGTTTCCTTTTCTCAAGAAGTTCACGGATTCTTTCTTTGTTTTTCTCCTCCTTTTGTTCTTCAAGACCAAGGAACGTAACACTTTGTTCCGTATCTATTTCAATCATTTCATTGTCAAACTTACAGTTTTCAAATACAATTCCGTCTTTACCGATACGTGACTTAGTAATTGCTATCGTAGCGAGATTCATTTCTTTTTGTTGTAACGATTTCGCTACTGAAATAATAACGTGACCAACCTGTGCCTTTTTAATTGAACCCCCCATTTGGTCTGTAGTAACAACTTCAGAAGAAATAGAACTTCTATTACCTTGTGTTGCCGTCCAACCAACTAAGTCTAGTTCGTGACACATAGCCTCGAAACCTCTCATTACTGAACCCTCACTTTTCCATTCATCACCTAAGTTCTTATCAGGTACAACACAATCGATATAGTCTAAAACAACCATATCAACTTTAGTACCTTCCGCCATCATCTTACGAATCTGATTCTTAATCTGATTCATAGTAAGTGTATCTGACGGTAGTTTTTTAAGAACTAACTTATTCGGTGCATTTTCTCTGATTTCCTGAACTTTGTTTAAAACTTTGTCTTTGTGCATTGACAGTAAATCGGGTGCTATTTCAGTCCATAGAGTAAAATGCTTCCTTTGAATAATCTTAGGGTTGTCCTCAAAGAAAATTTGAAGAACGTTGTATCCTAAGTTGAATGCGTGATTTGAAATCTTTGTAAGGAAAGTAGATTTACCAACACCCGTTGGTGCCAAGATAACTCCTAACTCACCCTTAGCAATTCCACCTTTAAGAAGGTTGTCGATACCTGGTATCCCCATAGGGATTGGATGTCTGAAATCTTCTTCTAGTACCTCTTCGAGATTTGCAAAAACCTCTGCAGTACCCGTATCCACTTCTCCAACTTGTAAAGCGTCTCTTACCATTTCCTCCAAGTGGTCGTAAGACTCAAAATCACCTTTATCGATAATTTTCTGAGCCTTAGTCATAACCTTTTGTAACTCTTGTTGTTTACAGAACTTCAAAGCCTTTTCCTGTACGAAAGTTTCACCTTCACCAGGTGCTTCTTTTACTTGTTCCATCATATCAAGAGTCATCTTTTGTGCCATTGGAGAGGCAACTTCTGACTTGATTAGTTGTTCAAGAGTATTATACGAGGGTGTATGCTCGTACTTTTGGTAATACTCTTTGAGAATTTGCATAATCAACTTAAAATACTGATTATCAAAGTATTTGGGTTCAATCACATCAACAATAGAAGTCGCAAAGTCCTTATACAGAACGATGTTATTTAATAGCTGAATTTGAAAAGTATTTCCGAGATATCCGAAATTTTTTTGATTCGACATGTTGATTGCGATTACTAATAATGTGTCTTAATAAATATGTTTAAGAAAGGGTATATTCCATATAATTCTGTGTCAATTTGTCAGAAGAAAAAACTTCAGTCAACGACTTCAGAATGGACTTTAAATGGGGTCGCACATCTACAGTGTACCGAATTTTGGGAGGATACTTCTTACCATCCCAACCGCGATGTAGGACAATATCATCATTATACTTAACATAAATGTTAAACGTCTCATCACCATCAGTCATAGATGTCTCCAAGATTTTTGGGTCTACCATAATTTGATATTGGTTCTCCAACATATACCAAACTGTTTTTGCTTTCAGGTCACCATGAATCTTTTCGTAGATATCATTCACAGTGTCTGCTAACTCCATACTAGATTTTGCTTCTCCATTGTACCCCTTAACGTTATAGTACCTTTGTACAATAATGTTGTCGTTCAATGTGAGTAGAAACTCCATCTTCGTAATGTCATTTTTTTCTTTACTCATAGTTTTGTTTTTTAATTAGTTTTTCTAAATCTTCTTTTTTCTTTTCTTGTAAGTTTCATAAAGGGTGTCAAGAAATACACCCATGCATTGTCTGTTTTAGGTAAGTACTTAAAAATCCCGTCATTCATCATCATTCTCATAAGATTTTGATATCCCCGACCTTCGGGGTCAATATCTTCTCTATAATAAAGTTCAACGAGTTCCCTTGCTTCATCAGTCAACAAAGGTAAGGATAAATCTACTAAACTTTTATTAATGACATAGAATTCTTCACCATACACCCCCCTTTTTGTTTTACCTGATAGTAAATTCTGTAAAGCTCTGTTGTCTTTGTCATTTTCGTGTAGTTGTTCACCTTTCTGTAAAATATCGTCAACACTAACGACAGAATCAACTATCTCAGGGAAAAGTTTTACAAATGTTTTTTCTCCAAAATAGTATATACCGTCAATATTATCAGACTTATCTCCTGATATTATTTTAAATGTTGTAACATTCTGATGAGGTATAGAAATGTCTTTAAGTTTTACCTTATCACCAAACTTAATCATTTGTTTTTGTGACGGTGAATACACCTGAACCTTTTCTGAAATAAGTTGAGTTAAGTCCTTATCCGCGGAGAATATT
>Ga0213866_10003092_pt1 | contig 11450 bp, 13 predicted proteins | sample PICome_11_FD_160079 | JGI IMG/M metagenome (GOLD analysis project Ga0213866, IMG submission 160079) | Coastal seawater microbial communities near Pivers Island, North Carolina, United States - PICO284 | ecosystem: Environmental > Aquatic > Marine > Coastal | place: USA: North Carolina... | reverse complement strand
GGCCTCTGTGCGAAACAAGTTTCCCCCCTGCAAAACCGGACGAATTCAATTGAAGCAGACCAAGTCCCCGGTCTCGATAACTTCAACAAAATCCGGATCAAGTTCGGCGATGATTTTCCCGTTATCGAAAGCCACAATTTGCGCCCGTGCCAAGACGGAATCCTCCCTCATGGCCCGACATTGCCCATCATCAGGATTGGCTTTCTGAGCATTTACGGCTTCACGCTGGGAACAATCAGGAGAGGCGTGATCTTTGAGAGGTAAAAACCCGGTCCCACAGACCACGAAGATAGAAACAGCGATCATTTTTTCATGGGTGTCAGACAGCTTATCTTTTCGGAGTGAATTGCGGCAACCACCTTTAATAGGCCATTTATCGAGCGCATCGTCTTCAAATCCCAGCTTACGTCCTTACCCAAGCCCAAAATAACTCAATTCTTCTTAGATTCCCCCTCTTGCGTTCTAGACAAAATGCCAATCCTATCGAATCCTCCGCCCATGAAAATTTCCGTCACTGGCCGCTCGGGCCGCATGGGACAAACAGTGATGGCTGCCATCGAAGCCGAGAATGGTGCGACCTTGCAAGCAACACACGATTCGGGAGAGGACCTTGCTGGTGCGCTCGCCGGAGCTAATGCCGTCATCGACTTTACCCTCCCTGCTCTAACAGAGGAATTGTTGATCACGGCAGTTGAAAAAAAGGTCGCTTTGGTCATCGGCACCACCGGCCACTCCAACAATCAAAAGCAAGCGATCACCGAGGCAGCCAAATCGATTCCAATCGTTTACGCCTCGAACTTTTCCACCGGAGTGAATCTCCTCTTCCACCTGACCCGCAAGGCCGCAGCAATTCTTGGCAACGAAACCTTCGACATCGAAGTGACCGAGATGCACCACCGTCACAAGGTCGATGCACCCTCCGGCACCGCCCGCACCCTCCTTGACATTCTCAACGAGGAAACCAAGACCTCCTACGAAGACGATGTCGCGCATGGACGCGAGGGAAACGTTGGCCCACGCCCTTCCAGGGAAATTGGCATGCATACCCTGCGTGGCGGTGACGTTGTCGGAGATCACACCGTGATGTTTGCGGCTGAGGGAGAGCGCTTCGAGCTCAGGCACAAGGCATCATCCAGGATGACCTTTGCCTCGGGTGCGGTTCGTGCCGCACTTTGGCTGGAGAACCGCGAGGCGGGCCTTTATGACATGCAGGATGTCCTTGGTCTCAAATAGAATAACTGCATGGCTTCCAGAACAGGAATTGCGCTTGGCACAAACGTTGGCAACCGGCTCGCTAATCTTCGTGAGGCCCGAGATTTGTTGATCAACCTCATGCCACCGGACACCACTTACAATCAATCTGGCGTCTACCAATCCGAACCCGTCGATTGCCCATCGGATTCGCCTGACTTCTACAATGCGGTGATCGAAATCGACTTCGTCGGCAAGCCACACGATCTCCTCAAAGCAACCCAGGGAATCGAGTGGAAGCTTGGCCGGACTTCTTCGGCTGTTCGCAACTCTCCCCGGCCCATCGATCTTGATATTCTTTACTTTGACCACTTCGTCATGGATGAGGATATTCTCACCCTGCCCCACCCCCGGCTGACGGATCGACGCTTCGTCCTCAAGCCACTGGCCGACATTCATCCTCATTTAATCCTTCCCGGAGACGAAACAACAGTCGGCGAACATCTAAGAAAACTCGACTCGGAAGAGGCTGATCCCATTCTTATCCAAACCGCCTGGTAGCGCCATGCCACTCTCTCACAAAGCCGAAAAAATCCGTGCCCGCAAGGGGAAAGCTCCTATTTCCGCGCTGACCGCTTATGACTATGCGACAGCGCGTCTTTTGGACGAAGAAGGGGTCGACCTGCTTCTCGTTGGTGATTCCCTGGGCATGGTCGTATTGGGATTTCCGGACACCACTCATGTGACCATTGATCACATGATCCATCATACGGCCGCTGTCGCCCGCGGAACAAAGAGGGCCATCATTCTTGGAGATTTACCCATCAATACCTACCCCAACCCAGGGACAGCCGTTGCCAATGCCCGGCGACTTGTGGATGCCGGGGCGGAAGCAGTAAAACTCGAAGGCGGAGTCCGGCAGGCTAGGAAGGTCTCCGCAATCGTAGCCGATGGAATTCCCGTTGTGGGGCACCTTGGCATGCTGCCTCAACGAGTCAAAGAAGAAGGCGGTTACAAAAAAAAGGGCCGGACCGACGACGAAACACAAGCCATTCTAGAAGGTGCGCTTGCGCTGCAAGAAGCCGGAGTCTGCGCCATCGTTCTTGAAAGTGTTCTTCCAAAAGCTTCCCGCCTGCTCACCGAAAAACTTGATGTCCCCACCATTGGCATCGGCTGTGGCAAAGGGAATTGCGATGGCGAGATTGCGGTCATTACCGACGTAATTGGTTCCTACCCATGGTTCATTCCACCTTTCGCAACCCAACGGGCTGATGTTGCTGGCGAAATCAAGCAAGCCGTGAAAGGTTATCTCAATGCTCTCGGCGGATAAAAAAGAAACTCTCGAACGCCGCATGGCATTGCTTGGCGTTTGCGAGGATGATCTCATCGAAAAGTTCGTCCGCGGAACCGGCAGTGGAGGTCAAAAAATCAATAAAACTTCATCCTGCGTTTTTCTCCAGCACCACCCTTCCCAGATCGAAGTCAAAGTGCAGCGAGAGCGTTCTCGCGAGATGAATCGCTTTCTGGCCCGTGAGGAACTCTGCAACCGACTCGAAGAGCGAGAAACACAAAAGAAACGGGCCCGAAAACAGGCCCGTGAAAAAAACCGTCGCCGGAACCGCCGGCAGGGTGTCCGGGCCCGAGCCCGGAATGTAGAAAAGAAGCGCAAGCACGGACAAAAAAAACAAAACCGCCGCCGTCCCAAGATTCAGGATTGATTGTCCCCCATCCTTCTTCAAGATTTCCCCATGCAGACTTACCTTGACCTTCTCACCGACGTTTTGAAAAACGGGGAGAACCGGGGTGATCGGACCGGGACTGGAACACTAAGTGTGTTCGGACGTCAGGTTCGCTATGACCTCGGCGAAGGATTTCCCTGCCTCACGACCAAAAAGCTGCACCTTCGCTCCATCATCCACGAGCTGCTATGGTTTCTCAAGGGAGATACCAACATCGCCTACCTCAAGGAACACAAGGTCAGGATCTGGGACGAATGGGCCGATGAAAATGGCAACCTTGGACCGGTTTACGGACAGCAATGGCGCTCGTGGCCCAAGGAGGACGGTTCTGCCGTCGATCAAATCAGCAACCTTATCAATGGTTTAAAAAATAATCCCACCTCACGACGCCACCTTGTCTCGGCCTGGAACGTTGGTAAGGTCGACGAAATGGCACTCCCTCCCTGCCACCTTCTCTTTCAATTTTACGTTCACAACCCGGATTCAGAACGCCCAGGCCTGAGCTGCCAACTCTACCAGCGCAGCGCGGATCTTTTTCTGGGAGTGCCTTTTAACATCGCCTCCTATGCTCTCCTAACCATGATGGTGGCCCAGGTGTGCGGATATGAACCGAGGGAATTCGTCCACACCTTCGGTGACCTTCATCTCTACTCTAACCACCTCGAACAGGCCAAGCTTCAACTCACCCGGGATCCACTCCCGCTTCCAAAGATGGAAATCAACCCTGAGGTAACCGAAATCGATCAATTCAGTTTCGATGACTTTGAGTTGGTTGGCTATCAGGCTCACCCCCACATCAAAGCAAGCGTCGCCGTATGACTTTAACAGCCATTGTTGCCATGACTCCCGAACGCATTATCGGGAAAGACGGAGATCTTCCCTGGAATCTTCCGGACGACTTGAAGTTCTTCAAGCAACACACCTCCGGTCATCCCATCGTGATGGGACGAAAGACTTTCGACTCGATTGGCCGACCTCTTCCGAAGCGACAGAATATCGTCATCACCCGCGACCCGGCCTGGCATTATAATGGCGTCGAGACGATTCACCACCCCAAGGAACTCAACGAATTCCCGCTGATCGACCGACAGGTTTTCATTATCGGAGGAGAACAAATCTATCGATTTTTTCTACCAATCCTCAACGACATCATCATCACCCACGTGCCTGATTGCTACGAGGGCGATACCTTTTTCCCTCAATACGAACACCTTTTTCCCAACTCGGAATTGATTTGGGAGCAGAAGGAATTTGTGATCAGGCGACACTTTAGATAATCACTTAATCATCAATAACGACATGGCAAACTCATTTGAACTCACCGGCACTTTAAAGGTTCTTCAGGACATCCAGACTTTCGCGAGCGGATTCTCCAAACGCGAATTCGTCATGGAAGTTCCGGACGGAAAATATCCCCAACTCATTAAATTTGGAGCGCTCAAGGACAAGATCGGTATGCTTGACTCAGTGAGCGTTGGCGATGAACTCACCGTAACCTTTGATGTCCGCGGTCGGGAGTATAACGGAAACTACTACGTCGATTTGAATGCATGGAAGATCTCGAATTCAGGCAGTGGTGGCGGAGATCAAGGAAGCGCACCGGGCGATCCTCCACCCAGTTCGTTCGACAGCAGCTTTGACAGCGAGCCCGATCCAAGTGACGACGACATTCCATTTTAGGAATCAATCCGGAACCACACTCTTGATGGTGCCATCGGCAACCTGGGTTCTCAACTCATCGCCCGGTGCTACGTCCTCGACCGACTTTACGATCTCTCCGTTGGCCCCGTAGGTAACCGAGAATCCTCGTTTGAGAATACTTCCGGGGCCCAGGGCCTGAAGCAGAGACGAAAGATTTTTCAGCCGATGTTCTCGGACCTCCAGGGCATGCGTGGAAGCAAGCAGGAATCCATTGCGGAGTTGTGTAATTGTTTCATCACGTCTCTTTAACATTTCGCGTGGATGATAACGATCCCAGTTAGCCTGATAATTCTCGATCACCCGCTCCCGCTCTCTCAACGAATGCTCAACCGCGCTGCCAAACTCCCTTCTTAAGCCTTCCACGCGAAAGACTTGATGCTGCAACTTCCTGTCGGGGGATTGGCTGAAAATGCTTCGTTCACAGAAGTCGAGTTGATCAGAAAGACGGTCCAGGCGGCCCTCAACCACCCGCTTGAGGCGAGCCTGCAAATTCGTCAAACGGGCACGGAGTTCCGCCTGGTCAGGAACCACCAACTCCGCCGCAGCACTAGGCGTTGGAGCCCTCAAATCAGCCACAAAGTCCGCGATGGTGAAATCGATTTCGTGCCCCACCGCACTGATGACCGGGATGGGACAATTCGCAATCGCCCGGGCGACCACCTCCTCATTGAAATTCCAGAGATCTTCCAGAGATCCCCCGCCTCGCCCCACAATTAAGACTTCGGGCTGTGGAATATCATCGCCACAAATCTGCCCTGCCTGACGAATCGCACGGGCAATGCCCCGCTCCGCCCCTTTGCCCTGAACGGCAGCATGGAAAAGAACAACCGTCAGCCAAGGGGCACGACGGGTCAGGACATTTTTCATATCCTGCAAGGCCGCTCCGGTTGCCGACGTGACGATCCCCACCACCTTGGGAAAACCGGGCAGTGGACGTTTAAATTCCCGCGAGAATAAACCCTCGCGATCCAGCTTCTTTTTTAAAGCCTCAAACCGTGCTTGAAGATCACCCACTCCGACTGCTTGCGCTTTCTTAACGATCAACTGGGTGCTGCCACGAGCCTCGTAAAAGCTGGCTTCACCAAAGAGCTGAACCTTGGCTCCATCTTCAATCACTTCGCTCCCGACACGCCGGCGCGCGCCAAACATCGCACAGGAAATTTGCGCTGACTGATCCTTCAGCGAAAAATACCAGTGTCCGCTCCCCTGTTTGCGAAGATTGCTGATTTCGCCCTCCACCCGGACCTCTCCAATTTCAATCTCGAGGAGATTTCGAATCCGCCGGGCCAGCTGCGTGACCGAGATCGCCTTGACCTCCGACATTCTAGGATTCTTCGTTACTGTTTAGTTCGGCGAAAACCATCTGCCCGGCACTCGTTTGGAGTGTACTGATCACGGTAACATCCTGTGAGGTTCCAACCTTGTTAATGGCATGGTTGACAACAATCATCGTTCCGTCCGGCATGTAGCCGACTGCCTGGTGATCATCTTTTCCAGCGCGAACCAAGGCAAGGCGAACGGATTCGCCAACGACGACCGAGGGTTTTAGGGCATCAGAAAGGTCATTGAGATTAATGATGTCCGCCCCCTGAAGGTGGGCGACCTTTGTCAAATTCTCATCGGTGGTGATGAGGCGAGCCGAGAGCAATTTTGCGGTCTGAACCAGCCGCCCCTGGAATGATTCGTCCTCTGCCATGCCCCGGGAGTCCTGGATAGAAATCGGAACAGCCGGATTCTTTTGGAGCTCACTGAGAATTTCGAGGCCGCGCTGGCCGCGCTGACGTTTGGCCGCTGCCGGGGAATTGGCCATGACCTGCAATTCATCCAGCACAAATTGAGGCACCAAAACCCGCCCAGTGAGGAAGCCGGCCGCCATCAGTGATGGCAGGCGGCCATCCATAATGACTTCAGCATCGAGAATGAGAAGCTGGCCGGACGCGGCATCCTGCCGAAATCGAACGTAGGGAATGATGAAGGAAAACTCTTCCTGATCGCTCCGCAGAGCCAGCACGGCGCCCAGAAAGGCAAAGCTTGCATAGGAAGCGACATTAAATGCCAGAGCCAAAGCTTCGGCCACCCCTTCGATTTCGATCCCTGATGCAGCAATCTGAATTAGTTCCGGGATTTGAGCCCGGTTCAGCAGAAAGGCGCACAAGAGGCCCACGCCAATGCCAAAGGTAGCGGTCGAAAATCCACGTAAGGTAAAATTGCGCATCGAGCTCTCCATCAGAATGAAAAAGATTGAGACCATCATTCCGCCAAAAAGCCCGACCCAAAGAGGAACCTTGGGGGCACCAAGAACGACCGCAAAGCCAGCCAGCAAACAGAGGATGATATAAATCACCCTTGCGACATTGACCGAAGGTTTTGAAGGTTTCATGGATGTCGTAGCTTAGTCACCTTTACCACGGGCCTGCAAGTCTACCCAGAATTTGCCTCTTCCGGCCACTCCAACTGGGGCGCTTTGGATCCTCCGGTAAAAATATCTCCAAGATCCTTTGTTGTGATATAGAGCATAAAGCCCATTAAAAGGAGGGCAAAACCAGCCTGGATTACCTCAAGAAAACGAGCAGGAAGAGGTTTCCCGCGAGTCCATTCCAAGATCGCCATAACGATGTGGCCACCGTCCAGAACTGGAAGTGGCAACATATTGAGCACCGCAAGATTTACGTTAAACAAGACAAAGAATGCGAGGACTCGAAGCCAACCGTGCTCTTCCTGCAATAGCAAAAACTTGGTGCGGGCGATGCCCACTGGACCCGCCAGTTGGTCTGGACCGATATTCGAGTCGGGAGCGCTAATAATCTTAATCGTCATCCACATTGTGCGGAGGCTATCGCGGACCTGCTCCCAGGGCTTGGGGTGTGTTATCTCGGTGACGACACCGGCCCGGAAATCCCAGCTGACTCCAATCATGGGATTCTTGTATGCATCACCCTTGGGTTTGAGAGGAGTTAGTTGGACGTCGATCGTCTCATCTCCTCGTTTTACCGTGAATCTTGAAGTTTGGTAATCGTTTTCCCTCATCAACATGCCAACATGATAAGTTCCAAAGACCTCCTGACCGTCGACCTTCAAAATCTGGTCACCCTCCTGCAATCCGGCCCGTTCAGCAGGCCCCTTTCCAACTTCCCCCACGAGTTTACCAACCACCGCAGGTCCCGGAGCGGTAATCCCGGGATCAGGAAGAGCTCGTCTCTGGAAAATACCAGTCTCGGGGATATCGAATTCTGTGGTCACCACCATGACCTTGCCATCGCGCTCGATCTCAAAATCGATGGTCTCTCCCTTGGTCAGCATGATTCGGGTTCGTATATCGTCAAAGACCTTTCCGACATACCAGTCAACAGGCTCGCCATCGACCTTTAGAATCTTGTCACCAGGCACTAAAATCCCCTCTGCCGGGCTCTCGTGAACGACACCACCCACCACATTCGATTTGATCGAGTCCTGCGGTTTACCCATTCCCCAGACCAAAAATCCGGCAACAATGGCAAGCATCAGGCTGAAAAGCGGGCCCGCGAAAGCCACGATAATTTTGTCGAGAGGAGAAACCGGAGGAAGCTTGTCCTTCTCGAGATTCTCTCCCTCAATCGATTCCATCGCCGCCATCTGCGGAAGCGCGACAAAACCACCAGCCGGAATCCAGCCCAGACCGTACTGGACTCCATTAATCGTTTTCTTCCAAATTGGCCTGCCAAACCAGATCTGAAATCGATCCACCTGCAGTCCTCGCCACCGAGCCGCGAGGAAATGCCCCAACTCGTGGACAAATATCATGATATTGAACAGCCCGATCACGATGATCACGAGCAAGACTCCGTATAAAAAATCAGTCATAGAATTTCTGCTCGTGAAACTAGCCCACGGCCTTCAATTGGGCCAGTGGCATTTCCTGAATATGAAAACGTCGCAAAACCATGATTTGGTTTAAACCAAACGAACGCTCTGCTTCTTGCTGAGCCGGAGGATTTGTCCCGAATCCGCTTTAAATTCCGCCATCGGGTCGGTGAGCTTTTCACCATCAAGCTGGACCGCGCCGGTTGTAATGAATTGCTTTCGTAGTTCGCCGTTCGATTTTTCAAGGTTAAAAACCTGCTTGAAGATCTGGCTTACAACTTGCAAAACGTTGCCGCTCAAGTCCGAAGTAGACATTGTGGGAAGTTCGGCAGCATTGAGATCGCGCTTGGAAAAGCGAGTCTCCCAGTCCTCGCTGGCCCCTTTCCCCTCCGCTTCGCTGTGATAACGGGCTACGAGACGTCGGGCCAGTTCCTTCTTGGCCTCCATAGGATGAATGGACTCGTCACGCACGTCCCCGAGAAGCAGGAGGTAGTAGCGGTCCATGAGATCATCGCTGATACTCATAAGCTTCCCAAACATTTCGTTGGGGGCCTCACTAACGCCCACGTAGTTGTGGGCACTTTTAGACATCTTTTTGACCCCATCCAAGCCTTCGAGAAGAGGCATGCAAATGACAGACTGCTGGGGTTGTCCTTCTTCCTTCTGGAGGTCGCGGCCCACGAGCATGTTGAAAAGCTGGTCGGTTCCCCCGATTTCGACATCAGCCCGGAGTTCGACCGAATCCCACCCCTGCATGATTGGGTATTGGATCTCGTGTAGTCTCACCTCGGTTCCCCTGGAAACCCGCTCCTTGAAGTCCTCACGCTGAAGCATTTGCTGGAGAGTGACGCGGGCGTTCAGCTTAAGAACATCCTCGTAAGTCATTTTCCGAAACCAATCGCCATTAAAAATGATTTCAGTCTTCCCGCGATCGAGGACCTTGAAAGCTTGATCGGTATAGGTTTCAGCATTTATGAGAACCTCCTCGCGCGTAAGCGGCGGACGCGCGATGCTTCGCCCGGTTGGGTCTCCCACAGTGGCAGTAAAGTCACCGATCAGAAGAACAGCCTGATGACCCATTTCTTGAAACTGACGCAGTTTTTCGAGCGGTACCGTATGTCCCAGGTGAATATCCGGAGCAGTGGGATCAACTCCGAATTTGATTCGCAAAGGACGTCCCTCTTTGAGTTTTTCATCGAGTTCCTTATCAGAAATCACCTTGGAAGTGCCGCCTACGATTTGAGACAGGGCCGGATGTGCTGTTTCGCTCATGTAGTCGCGAGTCAAGCGGGAGCAGACCAGGATATCAAGTGCGCTGGAGGACAAAAAGCAAATGCCGCTTTCCCCGCAAGAAAAGCGGCATTTGAAAAAAAGAAGTGGGGCGACCGACGGGACTCGAACCCGCGACAACCTGAATCACAATCAGGGGCTCTACCAACTGAGCTACGATACCTAAGGGACTTTTACGGTGCTACCTTTTGTTAATTTCTTTAAATTTCGATTTTTAGGGTTACTTAGGGTTACCTAAGGTTATGCCCAGAAGGCCACAATTCAAGATTACCAAGTCTCAAAAAGGATGGAGAATTAATTTACCTCAATCCGTTTCCGCGACAGGAAGGAGGGAGCAATATTTTTACCAAACTCGAGACAAAGCAGTAGCAGCGAGAAAAGGATTTCTTGAAAAATATTCAACTCATGGTTCTGCGGCATCAGTAATTCGCCCACAACTGGCTGAGGATGCAGTCAAAGCCGCCGAGATACTCAAACCATGGGGCGCCACCCTAACTGAGGCAGCGAAATTTTTAGTAAAGGAAATGGAGCGCAAAAACGCTAGCCGACCAACCGATCAAACTTGTAGAGAATGGCTGGCTATCCGTGAACAGGAAGTAAGGCCGAGGACTCTGGAAGGCTATCGGAGCGCGGTAAGAAAGCTCACCGCCGCATTTGGAACAAAGCGCCTCTCCGAAATCACTAAAGACCAACTACAGAGTGTTATTGCACCGCCCGGAACAAGCGCCCCTACCGCTGCCGCCAACTTGCGTAATGTGCGCGTGTTCTGGCTCTGGGCAGCAGACGAAGGCTTGTGTGAGCCCGAAGTGATAAAGAAGGTGAAAACGCCAAAGAACAAAAAGACAGGAACAATCGGTATCCTTACACCAGCGGAAGCTTCCCTCCTACTCAAAGCTGCTGAGAAATACTTCCCACAGGCAGTGCCACTTTTCGCCGTTCAACTCTTTGCAGGAATACGGGCCGAGGAGATTACCAAGCTCAAAGAAGCCAATTTCACCGAGGCAGGGATAGAACTGAGCGAGGAAGTGACGAAAAAAGGCCGCCGACGCCATATTAACCCAAGCCCTACTCTCTCAGCGTGGCTCAAAAAATATCCATTCAAGCCCTGCCCCAACTGGCGACGAGTTAGCCGGGCAGTAAAGCACCTTGCTGGATTTGAAACTTGGGTAGAACCCGGATTCATTTCCAAAGGGATGAAGCCACTTTCAAAACAATCCGTTCCGTGGCCACAGAATGCTCTGCGCCACAGCCACGCCACTTACGCGATAGCAGCCGGAATGGAGCTTCAGACGTTACTTTTCGAGTTTGGGCATACCGAAGGCGAAAGCACACTTAGAGAGCATTACACAGGGCGTGCGAGCAAGAAGGTTGCCCTCGAATACTTCGCGATCATTCCGGAAGGAGCAAAGAAACCTCAAACCATATCAGTAGCCTGAATCCATCGTTTCAGCTGGGCACGACAGCACAGAAGTTCACCAGACCTATATCAAGACCGGGAGGGAGTCCCTTGAGAAAGCTTCAAGCTCCCTCCCCGCCATCTAAAGACCACCCACCCTACCGGGGGAAAACGTGGCGGACGCTCTATGTAATTCGGTGAGAGATTTTTTTGTCCCTAATATGGGCGCTCACCCCCCCCCTTTCTCCCCCATGCATGACGCCAAACCCCGGTTTCCACGACCCTTCCGCCAA
>Ga0213866_10003091_pt1 | contig 11451 bp, 8 predicted proteins | sample PICome_11_FD_160079 | JGI IMG/M metagenome (GOLD analysis project Ga0213866, IMG submission 160079) | Coastal seawater microbial communities near Pivers Island, North Carolina, United States - PICO284 | ecosystem: Environmental > Aquatic > Marine > Coastal | place: USA: North Carolina... | reverse complement strand
TCGATTAAACGCAGGAAGCATCAAGAATACCAATATCCACCCCATCTTTTATACGCTTGAAGAGTGGTCCTTTCAACTTCAAACCTTTCTGCAATCATTCGGCCTAGTTCTGCTAGCACTCAGCTTCTTCCAGCCAAATCTGCTACTGCATTTACTATCAGCCGGGCTGCTGCCCCTGGTAAATTTATTATTGTTTATATACTGGTTCCCGCTTCTACTGTGTTTACTTGGGGGCCGGTATGAAGATTTCTTCCAGCTGGTGCCAATTGCGCTGCAGCTGATGTTTCTACTCACTCCTATTCTATATAAAAAGGAAACCCTCGGAGCCCTTGGCTGGACCGCAAACTTCAACCCAATCTACAGGGTGCTGAGCAACCTCCGGCACGCCCTAATAGCTGGCGAAGTAAAACTTGACCAGGCATTATCTTTTCTACTACTAAACCTAATCGGCATCTTCTTGTCGGTGTTGCTGCTGCAGCGGCAACGTCGCCAGCTCCCATTCCTGGTCTAGGCCCTTCATTCATCCTAGACTCTTATAATTAGCCTCGAACTATGTTGATGGCTGATAAGACTGGGATCAGCAATCTGCTATCAGCTGTCGATAGGCAGCAAGGTGCTCCCCAACCATGCGTTGCATAGAGTAATGGCTACATAGGTTGGTGAATTGCTCCTCACCGAGGCGCTCCTTTGGAGAGGGGAAGGGGGCATGTGATGCCGCAGCAAGGCTCTCAGCCCAGGCTTCAGCATTGAGCGCTGGCAAGAGCGCCGCATAGGCGCCGGCCACCTCACGATGGGCTTCGAGATCAGAGGCCAGCACAGGTGTGTTGCAAACGAGGGCTTCAATAAGAGGCAGCGAAAACCCTTCCGCCATCGATGGCACAAGCACGGCCTCGGCATGGCGATACAGCCAGGCGAGTTCACCATCATCGGCAGGGAGTTGGAGGATTTGATCGCTAAGCATGGCCTGGCTAATCCACTGTTGCTCCTGCCGGCTCCATTGGCCCCCTCCGGCACAAACCAGCAATGGAATGCTGGTTGAGGGGAGTAAGCGATGCAGGGCTCTCAAGAGAGTGAGGCCATTTTTATAGGCGTGTCGCTTACCGACCAGCAACCAGAAACGGCGATTATTCAGCCGTTGCACAACAGTGGGTTTCACCATGCCAAGACCAGTGGCCAGATGTATCACCTGAACGTGCGCATGCAAACGAGGTTGGAAAAAGCTGAGATCATCAGCGCTTGCCTGGCTGATGCTGAGGATCAAATCGGAGGCCTGGAGCCAGCCACGTTTATTGCCATGGGGGGACCGCAATTGGGGAAGAAAGAAGTGCTCTGGATGACGCTCTGGTGTGAGGTCAAATAGGCTGCTAACAAGTTTCTGATTGCTCTTAAGTTTGTGTGGTCGGCCACCATAAAACGTAGCATGCACAACCTGCGCCCGCGGGATTGCTTGCAAGCCGACCCCAGGGGAAGCCTTAAGCCCAACGGTTAAATCCTGGAAATATCGACTGATTCCCCCGCGGGGTTGGCGACGAAAAATCTGATCGTCAAAGGCGATCCGCAAGAATTCAGGACCCATCAGGTTTAGGCGGGAATCAGGGTGGTGTCTATGCTGAATGAAAAGCGCACGGGGAGGCCAATTTCGAAGGTGCCATTACCCAATCCAAAGCTGGTGTTGACTGTAGTGACACCCTGTTTGAATTCGGCGCAGACCATTGGCGATACACTTCAGAGCGTTGCCTACATAGCTGGGTTGCTGGAGTTACGTGATCTAGCACTGGAGCATTGCCTGATCGATGGAGGATCGCGAGATGGAACGCTTGGGCAGATCCAAGCCTATTGCACTGCACACACTTATGCCTCCTGGAAGACTGGCGTTAAGGGCGGGCCATACGCAGCCATGAATGTGGGACTAGCTGCAGCCAAGGGCCAGTTTATACATATTTTGAATGCGGATGATTTCATTGTCGACCCCGAAGCCTATCTTACGCTTCTCCTGAATGGCATTTCAAGCGGTTCCAATTTTCTAATCGGCTCTATCGCATACTTTCGGCGCCCAAGCCTGAGGATTCGCTCTGTATGGGAGGTAAAGCAATTACCGGTTAATAGCCAATGCTGGCGCCGCCAGTTGCGACTTGGATTGCACTACCCGCATCCGGGTTTTATTGCAGATGCAAAATTGTATAAAAAGACAGGCTTTGATCCCCGCTACTCATTATCTGCTGACTACAAGCTGATGCAATCTCTACTGCTGGACGTTGATTCTTCTGAGCATGTTTCTATCAGCACTACTCCAATCGTTGCCATGGCTGAAGGCGGCGCCACCAGTAGCTGGCAATCTATTTTAACAGGCATTTTCCAGCTAAATGCGATCAATCGGGAGCTGGGCATAACGGCACCAGCATGGCGCCGCTATCTCGGGAAAGTTATATCCAGGCGGCTCCAGGTGTGGCTCAGGTGCTTTTTTAAGCCAGCAGCCCATCGAGGCTGAGACAAGCCTCAAGCTCACCGGTGCGAGGCAAGGTGCTTGGGCCTGCCAACTCAAGTAGGCGATTCAAAAAACGACCACCCTGCTGGCGGCCAAACGCAATTTGAATCCGCTGGGCCGTTTCAGCAGAGGAGCGGCGACGCCTATGGAACATGCGGATCAAGGCATCAAGGGCTTCAGCTCCATCGTGGCCGCTGATGAGTTGGTAATCGTAGGGGTCAGCATAATTCAAAATTTCGCCAATTGAGGTAGCTCCAGTGGTGATAACTGGGCAACACTGAAGCAGCGCCTCAGCTACAGGGTAGCCAAATCCCTCCAGCAAGGAAGGATAGAAAAGCAGTTCAGCAGCGCGAAAGAACACAGGCATTTCTGTGCTGCTGAGCTTAATTCGAACCAGCCCAAATTGGAAATGCTGACTATAAAGCTCTAAATCAGCTGGGCTGAGGGGTTCTCCTGATGATGCCACAATGCCGAGGGCTATTTTCTTGGAGCCAACTGGGCGCTTTAAGAGAGCATCAGCAAGAAGCCCTACATTCTTATAACCATCACGATGCCCCACCACTGCTGCATAGGGATACCTGAGTCGATATTTTGCCCTAAATGCTTGGATTGCACCGCTATCAATCGCTTGTGATTCATCGGGAGCAAGGGGTGGATAAAAAATATCCTTCGGACTACATTCGAGATTGGGATAATAAAGGCTCGCCGCATGTGCGCTGGCTTCGGATATTGATAAGCAGTGCTTCAGCGAGCGCATGTAGATTTCCTTAACTTTCCAGCCATAATTGGCCATAAATCCCAATGCTTCAGGGATAAAGTCGTAGGACATGCCAATATTTGGAACGCCGTAGGCAAGTGTGTAGTAGCTGCTGATGAATACCGAAGCTTCGAGTTGATTGCACAGCCTGCCAAGGGCCTCAAAGTCGGATAAGGCGCAAACCGGATCAAAATAGGAAAATGGAAGAATATGAATATGCCTGAAGGGGGTATTGCGAATATTATTACTTTCTCCTCTGACGAGTAGAAAGATTCTAACTCCCTGTTCGTCTTCGAGAATTAAATCGAGCTCAGCCAAGAGCGTCATCCAAAATTTTGAAATCCCAGACCACTCGTTGATTTGGAAAAAAATACCATCAATGACGATCGTGGTCATTCTTTCTCAAGAGAGGATGAAAGGGCTAGGAATTGAATGTGCTCTGGCGGATAAGGAAGTAGATGATCGCGGGCAAACTCTAGGCTTAGCTTATCATCAATCTTATTGGTGATCCAGCCGTAGTGATCCATGGTGGATCGCACGTGCTCTGAGGCCCCTATTGTTTCGGGGCGAGTAGATATACCACTTGGGTTTTGGTAGTAAAGACTTAGGGGTATTGAGATCACCGAAAATGCACCACTGTGCATTCGGCTGACACGATACCAGAACTCAGCATCGCCAGCAGAGATAAAGTCTTCATCAAAGAGGCCACAGTCTTGTTTATGATGCAACGATCGTCTCCACAGGGGGCTGCTGTGTGGGAAGTTGCGGTCGACAAGAGTCCTCTCGTTTACGACTGGAATCAGGGTTCTGTTGTCACTGTTAAAGGAATAGAGGTCGGCAATGTCGCGCTTGATATCAAAGAAAAAGATGTAGTCGGAAATTGCAACTTTGCTGCACGGAAAGGCATTTAGATACTCTGCCTGAACATCTAGGCAGAGCGGGTGGCGGCGATCGTCAACATTAAAGTTGGTGATGAATTCAACGCTATTGCCGAGAATATTAATGCCTAGATTCCAGGCCTTGTAGATGCCGCAGCCTGGGTCGTCGATAATGTGATAATCAAAAAAATCGGCGTTGGCAAAAGTGCTTTTAATCTTGCGTGCGCAGGCCTCAGACATGCCGGCATTGATCACCACTGGCACTAAGCGATTCTGCGATTCTAGGCCGAGCAAATTGTTCAGGAAGCCGTCGATGTGCTCCTCAGGCTTATAGCAAGATATGAGAATTCCAATATTTCCCTGACCGTAGGATTCGGGCCGTATAGCTTTAAGTGTGCTCAGCAGGGAGCGGGCTTGCTCGCTGAGTTGTTGGTAGTAATTGGGCGACAGAGTTGTTTGGCTGGTGGCACTTCGAAAGCGATAGGCCATGCCTTCAAAGAGGCCTGCGGTAAATGGGGATTGAGCGCGTGCACGCTGATCTGCTGAATCTAGCAGCGGTTGCAGAATCCTTTTGAACGGTGCATAGAGATTGCGCCTCATTTGGTAGACCAACATGCTCGCTAACGGCATGCGCACCCCGGCCCAGGCAGGGTTGGGAGGGCCGTAGGCCGCCTCGGCACGCAGGCATTGCGCCTCGGTGAGCAGGCAGGTTTTGTAGCTCTGCTCGTGATAACCCAGGCGGTGGAGCCAGCGCTGGGACTGACGGGCAATTCTGGGGGCTGGCGGGGTGTGCTGGCTGGCAACCATCCCAGCAATAAAACGATTGGCCTTCTGGCCCAAGCGCGTTTGAGCGCCCCGGGCCCAGCGCTTTAACTTTGCAATAGCTGCTTGCTTCATGCGGTGAGGCGAACGACCCGGAAGGCGTTCGCTGTTTGTGTCAAACCGGCTTTCAGGGAGATTGAAGCAGACCAGCGGAGCCTCTGCAGCCGGCTCACGAGGCAGCTGGGGTGGTTGCCATGCTCATCGCGGGTCGGATAGGAGCCGGCTTGGCTGCTGATGCCTGTGATGAGTGACTGTTTCAAGGCGGTTCGCTCGTATTATAAGAGTTTACCGGGGGATGCCTCCCCGCTCTGGAGGAACCCAATTCGGATTGCCTTTGACGTCAGCCAGGCCGGGCCGCGCAAGGCTGGCTGCGGGTATTACGCGGCGGCCCTGTTGGAAGGGCTGCTAGCGGCGGGTGGCGAGCACGCCTTCACGTTGCTGGGGAGTTTCGGCGACTTCGTGCATCAGCCATTGCAGGCCCTGCAGCTGCCCAGGCGCGGCTGCCGCTGGGGGCCCCGCCACCTACTGCGCCGCCATGCCGAGCGTTTCTGGGCAGACCGGCATCGCGTGGAGGGACTGCTGGCGGGGGTGGATCTGGTGCACGCCAACAATTTCTGGTGCCCGCCCTGGCCCCTGCGTTCAGCGCTGGTGTACACGCTCTACGACATGAGCTTTGCCGATCACCCCGAGTGGCACCGAGAGGGCAACCGCCTGGGCTGCTTCAGCGGCGTGCAGCGGGGTGCAGTGCATGCCGACTGGATTGTGGCCATTTCGCAAGCCTCCCGCCGGGCCTTTCTGCACCACTTTCCCCATGTGGCACCGGAGCGGGTGCGGGTGATCTACCCCGGCTCCCGCTTTGATCAGCCGGGCTTCCAGGTGCGGCCTCGCCGGCCCCGTAAGGCTCCCTGGCTGGAGCACCGGCCGTTTCTGCTCTCCACTGGCACGATTGAACCCCGCAAAAACCAACTGTTTCTTCTGGAGGTGTATGCCCGCTTCCGCTCCCGGGGTGGGGCGGCCATGCCTCTGGTGCTGGCGGGCAGACAGGGGTGGCTGATGGATGATTTTCAACGGCATCTGGAGGCCTCCCCCTGGGCTGGCGATGTGCATTGGTTGGGTTATGTGAGCGATGCCGAGTTGGCCTGGCTCTATCGACATTGCCTCGTCAATCTTTATCCCAGCCATTACGAGGGCTTTGGGCTGCCGGTGCTGGAAGGCATGGGCTTGGGAGCGCCGGTGATCTGTAGCGATCGCACCTCCCTTCCGGAAATCGTCGGCGAAGCTGGGGTGCTGCTGCCCCCCGATGGGGCGGATGCCTGGGTGGCGGCACTGGAGCGGTTGGTAACAGAGCCCCAGCAGCGGCTGGCCCTGGCCGAGGCGGGGCGACGCCGGGCGCGGCATTTTGACTGGCAGGGGAGTGCCCAGGCCCTGTTGGAGCTCTATGGCGAGGCGGTGGCCAGCACCGCTGAGAGACGCCTCTGACGCCGGCGTGCACGCACCAGATGCAGCCAGGAGCCCAGGCCAGGCCCGTGGTTCCACTGCCATTGGCTGCGAACCAGGATGCGAACAAAACAGCCACGGAAACGGCAGGGCTGGCGTTGGCGATCCCAGCGGCTGGCAGCTGCATTGTTGGCGTAGGCCACCACCCAGCGCAGGGGCACACTGCCAGTGGTGACCTTGAGCATGGCCGCGATCTCATGGTGTACGGCCGGCCGGTCGGCGAGGGTTTTGTTGGTGGGGTACAGGCGGGAGCCCGCCAGCTTCTCGGGCAGGTAGGCAAAGCGGCAGCCGGCGGCGGCGAGGCGCAGCCAGTAGTTGTAATCCATGCAGTAGCGGAGGTCGGCTTGCAGCAGCCCAACGCGCTCCAGCACCCTGCGGCGGAAAAAAAGGGCCGGCTGACAGATGAAGCAGACATGGAGCAGCAAATCGCGGTCCCAACAGGCAGTGGGATAGGCCTCAAATGACTCGTCGTTGCGGTCGATGTGGTCGGCATCGCCGTACACCACATCCAGCTCCGGGTTGTCGGCAAACAGCCGGGCCACCCGCGCGAAGGCTTCGGGGTAGTAGACGTCGTCGGAATTGATCCAGCCGATCAGGTCCCCTTGGGCAATTCGCAGACCCTGGTTCACCGCATCTGCCTGGCCGCCATCCGGCCGGGACAGCCAGCGCACCGGCGGGCCGCTCTGGCGCAATATGGCGAGGGTTGCATCGGTGCTACCGCCGTCGAACACCAAATGTTCGAGAGGAGGGTGGCTCTGCTGGGCGACGCTGGCGAGGGTGCGGCCAATGAATACCCCCTGGTTAAACGAGGGCGTGATCACGCTGATGCTTGGCATCGTCATCGCAGCGGCCCGGCCCTGTGGGCCCCTTGGAAGAGTTGCCAGTACTGATCCGCCATGGCGGTGGGGTTGAGGTGGCGCCGGGCCTGAAGCTCCCCACGCTGCACCAGCTGCTGCCTCAGCCCTGGATCACCGGCCAGGCGCAGCAGGGCCGAGGCGATCTCCTGGGGATGGCGCGGATCCACCTGCAGCGCAGCCTCGCCGGCCACCTCGGCCAGGGCGGTGTTGCGGCTGCAGCACACGGGAATGCGGCGGGCCATAGCCTCGATCACCGGCATGCCGAAGCCTTCATAGAGGGAGGGAAACACCAGGGCGAGGCTATGGGCGAAGAGGGCGTCGAGATCGGCGGCGCTCACATAGCCCGGCAGCAGCAGGCGCTCCTGCAGTTGGAGCTGCCGCGCCAGCTGGCGCAGGCCATCGAGCCGTCCTTGCCCATCGCCGGTGCACACCAGAGTGAGGTGGGCGGGCAGCCCTTGATCGCAGGCCATCGCCCAGGCGGTGAACAGCAGCTCGTGGTTCTTGTGGGGCCAGAGGTTGGCGGGATAGAGGAAGAAGTGGCCTGGGCGCAGGCCCAGGGGTGGTGGGCTGGATGGGGCGCTGGGGCTGGGGAGCGGAACCTGGATCGGGATCGCGAGGGTGCGGGTTGGATCGAGGCCGAGCTGGATCCCCTCGGCGCGGGAGAAGTGGGAGATGGCCGCGATGCGCTGGGCCCTTCGCCGGATCTGGCGGAGATGGCCCAGGCGCTGACGGCGCTCGGCACTTGAAAAGAAGCGGGGGTAGGCCAGCACCTGGAGGTCGTAGAAGGTGCTTACCACCGGCAGGCCGCGGCTGGGGCGGGTGGGCGGCCCGAAGGGGCAGAACAGCAGCTGGGAGCCGGCGGGCCGCCGGGACCAGCGGCCTGCGGCGTGCAGGCTGAGATTGGGGTGGGGCAGCTCGGCCTGCAGGGACGCCACCAGGGAGGCACTGGTGCTGCAGCTGAACTGCACCTGTGGCTGATGCTGGGCCAGGCTGCGCAGCAGTTGCAGGATGAATGGCTTGGCGCCGCCATTGGCACCACCGGGCAGCATCGGCATCAGGTCAACCCACACATGGCGCAGGGGCGGTGGGCCCATCGCTACTTGTGCCCCCAAAGACGGTGCCCGAGGCGGCCCAGCAGCCGCAGGGGCCGGGTGAGGCGCCAGGAGGTGCTAGCCCAGGTGGCGAGCAGCCGCTGGCGCAGGCCTTCCCGCTCGGCGATCAGGGTGTCGCGCTCCTGTTGCCAGTGGGCTAGGCGCTGTTGCAAGTCGTGCTGGAGGTCAGCCAGGGCCCGCTCAGCGGCGGCGGTGGCTGCGTATTGCTGCAGTGCCAGGCCGGTGAGCCAATCGGCTTCGCGGGCCAGCCAGTGCTCCTGCAGGGCAAGGAGGCCGGGATCCTCCGCCAGTTGGGCGGCGGCGATGGTGGCGACGGCGTCGAGGTCGGCGGCGTCGGCGGTGGGGCCGCGGGTGCTCTTCTCGTTGTGGATCGCGGTGACCGCACTGGCGAGATAGGCGGATTTGCCGAGCTGGCGGCGCAGATCAAGGCACAGCGCGATGTCTTCGCCGCAGTGCTGGAAGCTTTCGCGCAGGGGCACCGCCAGCAGATCGGCGCGGCGCAACAGCATCAGGGCCCCGGTGACCGCGGGGATCGCTCCGGAAGCCTGCAACTCCTGGCTGTCGAGCGGGATCAGGGGGGCAAGCTCGGGACGGCAGCGGTTGCAGGGACGGTGGCGACCGTCGAACAGCACGCCGGCGTGGCCCAGCCGGCCGGCGGAGGTGCGCAGCACACCGCCCACCAGGGCTGCGTCGGGGTGGTGGTGCAGGGCCTGGATGGCCCTATCCAGGCTGCCCGGATCGAGCACCACGTCGTCGTTGACCAGCAGCACAAGCTCGCTGGTGGCGAGCCGGGCCAGGCCGTTCATGTTGCTGGCGAAGTGATAAGGGAGGCGCTGGGCGATGCGGAACAGGGGCTGCCCCTGCAGGCAGGGGCCGAGCTCCGGCCGGAGCTCCGTTTCAGCAGCGCTGGTGCCATTCCAGGAGCAGAGGATGGCGTCGCCGGCTTGCCAGTGGCTGCGGGCGGTGGGCAGGCTGGTGAGCAGCTGGTTGAGCAGGGCCGGCGTGCGGGAGATCACCAGGCAGGAGAGGGCCATCGATCGCTCAGACCTGCTCGCCGGCCAGGGCCAGCTGCAGCCAGGGGTGGCGCTGCTGCAGCACCCGGCTGATGCGCCGCAACTGCTGGTGCGTGTGGGTAGCGAGCATCGATTGGGGATGGCAGTGGTAGGTGGCGAGCCGCTGGGGGCAGAGGATTCCCTGCAGGCCGGCCTCGATAAGCTTGCACCAGAAGTCGTAATCCTCCCAGCCGCCGGGAATGTGGTCGTAACCGCCCACCTGCTGCCAGGCGCTGCGGCGCACCAGCGCCATCGCATCAATCACATTGCGCTCGCGGAAGTGGGCGCGCTGCCAGCTGAGCCCGCTGATCAGGCTGGTGGCGTCGCCGGCCCCCACCAGCTCCACCAGGGGATGCACCACGGCAATATCGCTGGGTGCGGCCTGGCCAAGGGCTAGGCAGTGGGCCACGGCGTTTGGCTCCAGGCTGTTGTCGGCATCGAGCACAAAACACCAGGGGGCCTCGGCGAGCTGGAAGGCCGTATTGCGGGCCGCCGCCAGGCCGGCATTGGTGCCGTGCTGCACCAGCAGGGCGCGGCAGAAGCGCTGGCCGTGCTGGCCGAGCCACTGCTGCACCCGGATGGCACCGTCGTCGCTGGAGGCATCGTCAACGACGATCAACTCCAGCAGCTCGTGCGTCTGGGCTCGCACGCTCTCCAGGGCGGCCAGGATTCGATCGGCGTAGTTGTGCAGGCTGATGCAAACGGCTGCCTGGGGCGGTGGGTCGGCCTGGTGCTGCCACAGCAGGTGATGGTTTGGCCGCGGGGTGGTGATGGCGGGTTCGGGCGGGGCACCAGCCGCCCGCCAGGCGAGTTCGGCCAGCAGCTCGCTCGGCTGCAGCGGCGCCTGGAAGCGCTGGGGCGGCAGCCAGCCCGCGGCCGGAGCGGCGGGGGCATCGAGGCCGCTCCAGCCGTTGGCCTGGGTGGGGGTCGCGACCGCTTGAGCCAGGTGTACTAGCTGCAGGCCAGAGCGGTTGCAAGTGTTCAGCCAGCTGGCCAGCAGCCGGGCCTGCTCGGCGCTGGCGATGGCCACCGCCTCAAAGGCCGGCCAGCACCAGATGGGATCGAGCAGCTGCCGCTCCCAGGCGGGCCCGGCCGTGCCCAGGCAGAGCACGCGGGCCTGCTGGGCAAGCGCGGCGGCCGGTGGCAGGCCAAGCTCCCGGCTGGCTGCAGCGGCATCACCGGGCCGCTGCAGCCAGCCATTGCCAGCGGGCTGGGGCTCGAGCAGTTGGGCTGGGATGCCGAGACGCCGCAGCGGCAGCAGGTTGGCAGCCCCATTTGTAAATACCCAGGGCTGGCCCGCCAGGGCGATCAGCCGCAGGCTGGCGGGGCCATCGGGCAGGGGGCCCAGTAGCAGGTGGATGGTGGCTTCGCTGTCATCGCTGGGCACGAACGCCGGCGGCAGGGGCAGGTGCTGCAGCCAGGCGTGCAGCTGCCAGTGCTGCAGATCGGCTTCGGGGCAGTGGAGCCGGGCGCGGCTGGGCAGGGGCCCGGGATCGGGGTGCTGCAGGGCATCCCCGCTGAACTGGCAGGGGTCGGCGGCGCCGATCGCGGCCAGAGCGGCCTGATCGAGGCCGAAGTGCAGCCAGTGGCGCAGCTGGGCGATGGCGGCTGCCTGGTTGCCGCGGCAGAGGGCCAGGGCGGCCGGGCCCCAGGGATGGAGGCCCTCCAAACGGGCCGCCTGCAGCAGGGTTTGCCGGGCGCTGCTGCTGAAGCCCCAGGCGAGATCGGCCAGGGGCGAAGGGGGCAGCCCCTGGCGCAGGCCGCTGCGCAGAAAGTGGCCCAGGGGCGGACCGGCGCTGGGCAGCCCGCGCAGGTGGGCCTGGTGGCGGTAGTGGTTGGCTTCAAACAGGGGGTGGGGGGAGCGGCCCCGGCGCCAGCCCAGTAGCTGGTAGTGGAGCCAGGCCGGCAGCCAGGCCGGCAGGGGTGGCTGCTGCTGGCGGTAGTGGACGGCATCCAGCCAGGGCCCGGGCGGCGGATCGGGGGGCTGGGCA
>Ga0213866_10003090_pt1 | contig 11452 bp, 10 predicted proteins | sample PICome_11_FD_160079 | JGI IMG/M metagenome (GOLD analysis project Ga0213866, IMG submission 160079) | Coastal seawater microbial communities near Pivers Island, North Carolina, United States - PICO284 | ecosystem: Environmental > Aquatic > Marine > Coastal | place: USA: North Carolina... | reverse complement strand
TCCTGAAAAACTGCGCGCGGCGCTGGAGGGGATAGTGATGCCAGCCGGCGGTCAGGACTCGTAGCCCCTGTCTTTCTTGATGTAGACCTCACCGCGCCCGCTGCCCGGTTCACACCGGTAGCCCTGCTCGCCATTCCTGAGCACGGTGGGCATGCAGCTGCTGTATTCACCTGAAGCGCGCAGTGCCTCGAGCTGTGGGTCCGGCCGCGGCTCCGATGTGGAACTGCAGGCCATGGTGACGCTGGCCATCGCCAGCGCAGTCATCACTGCTTTCATAGTGGCTCTCCCTTTGGTGATTCCAGGGGTTGATTCTAATTCATTTCAACACTCGACAGGTTGGATGAACTAAGTGCTAGCGTGCAGTTGCCAATGCGGCTGCTTCTGCCTCGCAGTCCGGGTTGGGCATCAGCATGTCGCTGCGGGCTCGAGAGATTTCCTGGCGAGCCTGTGTCATTGCTTCGTTGAACTGAGCATTACCCTGCAACCGGGCATAGGCTGCTGCGCCAACCAGCATGCCCGCCTGCACATCACTGCGCCAGTGCACATTGCAAACGTTTCTGCTTTCACCAAATGCTACCCCTCTAGCCAGCAACTGTTCTGCCCGGTCAGGGGCCAGGTCTGACAGTATCAGCGCCCAACCCCAGCCGATGGCGGTGTGTCCGGACGGGTAAGAACCGTCGGTGCGAAGCTCTTCTTCGTCCTCGGGTGCGCAGGTCGGCTGCTCATTCACCATGAATGGCCGCGCTCGCTGGTAGGCGTTCTTGGCGCCATAGGTGGCCAGGCCGAGGTCTGCCAGGGTTCGTCTTAACAGCATGTAGAGATGGGGCGTGGCTGTTTCACTGGGCTGGATGCCCAGGGCGCAGGCAAAGGTGTTGGCGGCGTCGGGAAAGCCCAGGTGCGCATCTGACTTGGCGAGTTCCCAGCGTGCGGTGCCCTGGAGCGGCAGCATGGTCCGGCTGAAGGCGTCGTCCGCTGCCTGGGCGGGCGAGGCAGGTGCCGGCGGTGGCGGTACAAAGGCGTGACTATCCAGTGGGTCGTCCATGAGCAGGTAGCCCTGCAAAATTCCCGGGCGAATTTCCGGTACTTCCGCAATCGGTGCCTCGCTGGTCGTTGTGCAGCCGGTTGTTATCGCGGCGAGGGCCAACACCAGTGGAGCCAACGGTGAAATTTTCATAGCTACTCTCCATTCACTAGGGAGTGGGTGTGGTGAATCTGCCGATCAGACTCTTCGCTTGGAGAACACGAGATTGATCAGGACCATGAAGAATACCCCGGCACTGAACAGCGGCGCCAGTGGTGGTGCAACCTGGTAAAGCGCCCCACCGATGACTGGGCCGGTGGTGAATCCCAGAGCAGGGCAGGCGGCAATGAGGCCCGCTGCGCCGCCCTGCTCTTCCGGCTTCACGGCCAGGGAGGCGCCAGCACTGATGGCAGGCATGCAGAGCCCAAGGCCTGTGCCCAGGAATGCCATCCCAATCGCCAGCGTCGAGAATTGATTGAAACCAGCAATGAAAGCGGCGCCACAAAGCATGGACACCAGCCCGATCTTCACAAAAATCTGCGGCTCCAGTTTCAGTCGCTGCATCACGGTGATCTGGACCAGAAAAGTAAACGCTGCCGACACCATCAAGGCGGCGCCGGTCATCTGCGCGGTGGCGATACCGCTCAGCGACAGCTTGTCCTGCAGCTGAAACCCAAGAGTTTGCTGGATGCAAGAGAACCCGATGAACAATCCGATGGCGCTGACGATGTAGGTCCTGAGTCGGGGGTCCGCAAACCGCAGTCGACGCAACTGGCTACGCGGCTGTAACTGGTCGCTGGGCGTGACAGGGAGTTTGCGCCAGACGAGTACGGCAGCACAGGCCGCGAGCCCAGCTGCAAAGTAGAGCGGAGCCAGCAGCCCGAAGGTAGCCAGCGCACCACTCACGGCGGGCCCAAGAATCATGCCCATGCTATTGGCTGTGCCCAGCCTGGCCATGGTGCGGGTACGTTCCCCCCGCGAGGTGTTGTCTGCGGCATAGGCGGTGGCGCTGGGGTTAGTGCCTGACATGATCAGTGATTGGCCGCAGCGTGCGGCCAGCGCGACGAAATACAGCGTCAGACCAGCGAGCGCTCCTCTGAGCCCGAAATAAAAGACGCTGGTAAATATCAGTGTGCCGACGGTGTATCCCACCAGCCCGGTAATCATGATCGGGCGGCGGCCGACCCGGTCGCTCAGTCGTCCCCAATGCGGCGAGGCAAGGCCAAACACCAGCGCCGACACGGCGATAATAGAGGTGATCTGCAGCTCACGCAGACCGACTTCCCGACCCAGCGGGGCCAGAATGGCGAACACCAGCGATTGGCCGATGCCGGTTGCCATCAGCGCCAGTATGAGCACCGTGAGCTGGTGGCGGGACAGTTGCCCCGACGGCTGAACGGGTGAACTGTCGCCGGGGGTGGGCTGTTCCATCAACCGGAACCGATCACGGCTGCTCCAGGTCCGGTATCAACCGCGGGTAGTTCACCGGGAACAATCGGGAAATCAGTGACAGGTATTTGGCATCGAGACCGATAAGCAGGCGCTTCTTGCGTTTCGCTGTGGCCAGCAGGATTTGCTCGGCGGCCGAATCGGCGGTGGTCCTGGCCATTCGATCGAACGCCTGGGCGCGCTCCTGCACGACGCTGTCAGGGTCTGAGGAGCGGCTGTTGCGGGCGATATTGGTCTTGATGCCGCCGGGATGGACACAGCACACATGCACATTGGTCCCCGCCATTTCCTGTCGCAAGGCCTCGGTAAAGCCGCGAACGGCAAACTTGGAAGCGTTGTACGCTGAGACCGTGGGAATCCCCACCATGCCAAAGATCGAGGAGATATTCACCAGGTGGCCATTGTCTGCGTGTTTCAGCAGTGGCAGGAAAGCCATGGTGCCGTGCACCACGCCCCAGAAATTGATGTTCATCAGCCATTCCAGGTCTTCGTAGCGGGTCTCATCCACCCGGCTGCCCAGACCTACCCCGGCGTTGTTGATGACAAGGTCAACGTGGCCTACGTCATCGGCTATATCGTCGGCCAGCTGATGTACCGAAACGCGATCAGCCACATCCAGGCGTCGTGAATGACAAGCCGGCTGGGTATTGCGTATGAGGCTCACGGTTTCTGCCAGCCCTTCCTCGTTCACGTCGCTGATCCACAGGTGACAGCCGTCGCTGTTGAGCTGTAGCGCCAGGGCGCGTCCGATCCCGGATCCGGCCCCGGTGATGACCGCTTGTTTGCCAGTGAAGTAGGCCATGAGCCGCTCTCCTATCCTGCGAAGCCGCCTAGCATAACGAGTCTGGGGCCGTACCGCCCGTCGGCCGTCGGGAAAACGGGCGAATCGCACTCAACGGCGCGCGTTTGCTGGACACTTAACGAGCGATCCCATAAAATTCCGGGCCAGCTCGACGCCTCACGGGGCGAGGCCCAAGCGGCCAGCGAGCGCGGCGTGCAGCGGCCCAGGATTTAGACATGAAAAAAAGCGAGATGCGGATTCCCATCTCGCTTTTTTTGGGCGCGCAACTGATTGACGAGCAGGGAGATTAATTTGTTCGGCCCAGCAATTCTCGCACTTGAAGATGGCAGCATTTTTCGTGGCAAGGCCATCGGTGCCGACGGCAGTTCCGTCGGAGAAGTGGTGTTCAATACCGCTATGAGCGGCTATCAGGAAATACTGACAGACCCTTCCTACGCTCGCCAGATCGTTACTCTGACCTATCCCCATATCGGCAATACCGGCACCAATCCTGAAGACGAGGAGTCTTCGGCGATCTGGGCTCAGGGCCTGGTGATCCGCGATCTGCCACTACTGGCCAGTAATTACCGTAACGAGCAGTCGCTCAGCGACTACTTGGCACAGCGCAATATCGTCGCGATCGCAGATATCGACACCCGTCGCCTGACCCGGATTCTCCGCGAGAAAGGCGCCCAGAACGGCTGCCTGATGGCGGGCGAGGGCATTGATGAGGCCGAGGCATTGGCAATGGCCAGGGGCTTTGCCGGGCTCAAAGGCATGGACCTGGCCAAAGAGGTGACCGTCGGCGAACCCTATGGCTGGACTGAGGGCAGCTGGGAGCACGGTGTTGGCTGCTCCGAGCGACCAGCGTCTGATTTGCCCTGGCATGTGGTGGCCTACGACTATGGCGTGAAACGCAACATCCTGCGCATGCTGGTTGATCGTGGATGCCGCCTCACCGTGGTGCCTGCCCAGACGCCCGCTGACGAGGTGCTGGCGATGGCACCGGATGGCGTGTTTCTCTCCAACGGCCCCGGCGATCCGGAGCCCTGCGATTACGCCATAACCGCCATTCGCGAACTGCTGGAAACTGACATTCCGGTATTTGGCATCTGCCTCGGGCATCAGCTGCTTGGGCTGGCCAGTGGTGCTCAAACCGTGAAGATGAAGTTTGGCCACCACGGTGCCAATCACCCGGTACAAAATCTCGACGACGGTACGGTACTGATCACCAGTCAGAACCACGGCTTTGCGGTGGACGAATCCCGACTGCCCGATACCCTGCGGGTGACTCACAAGTCACTGTTTGACGGCTCATTGCAGGGTATTCATCGCACCGACAAGCCAGCATTCAGTTTCCAGGGGCACCCCGAGGCGAGCCCTGGCCCCCACGATGCTGCGCCCTTGTTTGATCACTTCATCGAGCTGTTAGAAGCTCGTGCCGGAAATGCTGCCTGAGTTATGCCAAAAAGAACCGACCTCCAAAGCATCCTGATCCTCGGCGCTGGCCCTATCGTTATCGGCCAGGCCTGCGAGTTCGATTACTCCGGTGCGCAGGCCTGTAAGGCGCTGCGAGAGGAGGGCTACCGGGTCATCCTGGTGAACTCCAACCCCGCCACCATCATGACCGACCCGGCCATGGCGGATGCGACCTACATCGAACCCATAGAGTGGCAGACGGTTGCTCGCATCATCGAGGCCGAGAAGCCCGATGCCCTGCTGCCCACCATGGGCGGCCAGACCGCACTCAACTGCGCGCTGGACCTCGCCCGGGAAGGGGTGCTGGCTGAGCACGGGGTCGAAATGATCGGCGCCACCAAGGACGCCATCGACAAGGCTGAAGATCGCCAGTTGTTCGACCAGGCGATGAAGCGAATCGGTCTGGAAACACCCAGGGCCGCACTGGCGCATAGCCTGGAAGAGGCTTACCAGGTGCTGGATTCGATCGGGTTTCCCTGCATCATCCGCCCGTCCTTCACCATGGGCGGCTCTGGCGGCGGTATTGCCTATAACCGCGACGAGTTCGAGGAAATCTGCACCCGCGGCCTGGACCTGTCGCCAACCAATGAGCTGTTGATCGACGAGTCGCTGATTGGGTGGAAAGAATACGAGATGGAGGTGGTGCGTGATCGCAACGACAACTGCATCATTGTCTGCGCGATCGAGAACTTCGACGCTATGGGCGTGCACACGGGCGACTCCATCACGGTCGCCCCTGCCCAGACCCTGACTGACAAGGAATACCAGATCATGCGTAACGCCTCGCTGGCGGTGCTGCGTGAAATCGGGGTAGAGACTGGCGGTTCAAACGTCCAGTTCGGCCAGGACCCCAAGACCGGCCGCATGGTCGTCATTGAAATGAATCCGCGGGTTTCCCGCTCTTCGGCGCTGGCTTCCAAGGCGACTGGCTTCCCGATCGCCAAGGTCGCAGCCAAGCTGGCCATTGGCTATACCCTCGACGAATTACAGAACGATATTACCGGCGGCGCGACGCCGGCGTCCTTTGAACCGTCGATCGATTACGTCGTCACCAAGATTCCCCGGTTCGCTTTCGAGAAATTCAATGCGGCCGACCCACGTCTGACCACCCAGATGAAATCGGTGGGAGAGGTCATGGCCATCGGTCGGACCTTCCAGGAATCCGTTCAGAAAGCACTGCGTGGCCTGGAAGTGGGCTCCAGCGGTTTTGAACACATCATCGACACGGACGATCCTGACCTGCGCGATGAACTGGTCTCCGAGCTCATCAATCCCGGACCAGACCGCATCTGGTACCTGGCGGATGCTTTTCGCGCCGGCATGTCGATTGACGAGGTCTACAAACTCTCTGGTGTTGACCCCTGGTTCCTGGTGCAGATCGCTGACATCGTGGAAACCGAGAACAGTCTCAAAACAGTCGACCTGGCCGACATCGATTACCAGGCCATGTTCAGCCTCAAGCGCAAGGGGTTCTCCGATGCGCGCCTGTCGGTGTTGCTGGCTGAGGCGGAAGTGGACGTGCGCAAGCATCGCCATGGGCTGGGCATCCGCCCCGTTTACAAGCGTGTGGATACCTGTGCCGCCGAATTTGCCTCTGCCACCGCCTATATGTACTCGACCTATGAGCAAGAGTGCGAGGCCTCACCGTCCAGTCGCGACAAGATTCTGGTGCTGGGGGGCGGCCCCAACCGTATTGGCCAGGGTATCGAGTTCGATTATTGCTGCGTGCATGCCGTGCTGGCAGCGCGGGAAGATGGCTACGAGACCATCATGGTCAACTGCAACCCGGAAACCGTCTCCACCGATTACGACACCTCCGATCGCCTCTACTTCGAGCCCGTCACCCTGGAAGACGTTCTCGAGATTGTTGCGTTGGAGCAGCCAAAGGGCGTGATCGTACAGTTCGGTGGCCAGACGCCGCTGAAACTTGCTCGTGCCCTTGAGGCAGAGGGTGTGCCGATTATTGGCACCACCCCGGATGCCATTGATCGGGCGGAAGACCGTGAACGCTTCCAGCAGATGATTAACAAGCTGGGGCTGCGCCAACCCGAAAACACCACGGTACGCAGCAGCGAGGAGGCCGTGGAGGCCGCCGAGAAGATTGGTTACCCCCTGGTGGTCCGTCCTTCCTATGTACTGGGCGGTCGCGCGATGGAGATCGTCTATCGTGAGGAAGACCTGCTGCGCTATATGCGGGATGCGGTTCGGGCATCGGATGACGCCCCGGTGTTGCTGGACAGTTTTCTCAGTGCCGCGGTGGAGGTGGACGTTGACGCCGTCAGCGACGGTGAACAGGTTGTGATCGGCGCGATCATGCAGCACATCGAGCAGGCCGGTGTACATTCCGGTGATTCGGCGTGTTCACTGCCGCCCTACAGCCTGCCGGCTGACGTGCAGGATCAAATGCGTGAGCAAATCGCGGCGATGGCGCTTGAACTGGGCGTGCGCGGCCTGATGAACGTGCAGCTGGCCTGGCAGGATGACCAGATATTCGTTATTGAGGTGAACCCGCGTGCCTCCCGAACCGTGCCTTTTGTGTCGAAGTGCATCGGCGTCTCGCTGGCGAAAGTTGCCGCGCGTTGCATGGTCGGGCAGAGCCTTGTTGACCAGGGCTTTACCGAGGAAGTGGTGCCGCCGTATTACAGCGTCAAGGAGGCGGTGATGCCCTTCAACAAGTTCCCGGGTGTCGACCCCATCCTGGGCCCTGAAATGAAATCTACCGGCGAGGTCATGGGAACGGGAGACAGTTTTGCCGATGCCTTCGCCAAGGCACAGCTGGCCGCTGGCGATGCGCCCCCGAGAACCGGCATGGCCTTGCTCAGTGTCAGGGACGTGGACAAGCCCGGTGCTGTGGAAGTGGCCGGCGACCTGGTAGCGCTGGGATTCCAGCTGGCCGCCACGGGTGGCACGGCAGATGCTCTGGAAGCCGCCGGGTTGACAGTGCGACGGGTTAACAAGGTGCTTGAAGGCCGCCCGCATATCGTGGACATGATCAAGAACGATGAGGCAGACCTGATCATCAACACCACCGAGGGTCGTCGCGCCATTACTGATTCGGCGCCGATCCGGGCGAGTGCCGAGGCCCACCGTGTGTTTTACACTACGACCCTGGCAGCCGCAGAAGCCGTGACCATGACGCTCAAGAGCAAAGGCGACACGGCGGTACGCAGGCTGCAGGATCTGCACGGGAGCATCGGAAAATGAGCAAGGTACCCATGACAGTTACTGGCGAGGCCACGCTTCGCGAGGAACTTGAGCGTCTCAAGAAAGTGGATCGCCCGCGGATTACCCAGGCGATTGCGGAGGCGCGAGAGCACGGCGATCTCAAGGAAAACGCCGAATATCACGCGGCGCGCGAACAGCAGAGCTTTAACGAAGGCCGCATCATGGAGATTGAGGGCAAGCTGTCGAATGCCCAGGTGATCGATGTGACCGCGCTACCGAAGACCGGCAAAGTGATCTTCGGAACAACGGTGGAACTGATCAACGTCGAAACTGACGAGACGGTCACCTATCGCATCGTTGGCGAAGATGAGTCCGATGTGAAGTCCAACCTGATCTCAGTGGGTTCACCGATTGCCCGTGCCCTCATTGGCAAGGAAGAGGGCGACGTGGTTGTGGTAAAAGCCCCAGGTGGTGACGTGGAATACGAGATCGACCAGGTGCAGCACATCTGAGTGCTGCCCGGGCACACTAATCAGCGCGCTCGTGCTGAAATAACTTCACTTCCGCCAATACCAACTGCGCGATCAGCTTCAACATCAGGGCGTGGTTCTCTTTTCGAATGCCCGCCAGTCCCTGATTGATCTGATCGTACAGCGACGTTGCGTCATCCGTATCCAGGCTCCCGGGTAGCTCCACGCTGAAGCTGTACTGCTCAGCTTCGGTGAGCTCGGCGTAGATGCGCGTCAGCTGTTCTGCGGTGAAATCGATCAGTTGCTGGTCTGCGCCGCGGGCGGTCAAAAGTTCGCGCAGCTGGCGGTCGAGGAAAGCCAGGCCCTGGGCCTGCTGGGAAGGAAACTCGAGAACATCACCCATGCATTCAACCTGTCTGGCGGATGGCTCCATAGTAGCCAAGCACCAGCGGTGAGTGAAGCGTCCTGCAGGGTTAGATTGGCCGGACGAGGTTGGACTTGCGCGGGTCTGGCTTCTCGGTACGTCGCAGCACCAGGATGACATTGCCGATGCTTTGCACGATTTCCGCGCCGGCGCGCTCGCACAGTTCCTCTGCAACCGCGACCTTGGCCTCTCTCGACCCCACCGCCAGTTTTATCTTGATTAACTCGTGATCGCTGAGCGCACGATCTATTTCGGCGATAACGCCGTCGCTCAGACCATTACCCGCGACCGTGACGACGGGTTTCAGCTTGTGGCCGATGGCCCGTAGCTGTTTGTTGTCGGGGCTGCCTTTCTTGCTCATGCCGGTTCCAAGTTACAATAGCGTGCTCGAGGGGGCCGGCATTCTACCTCAGCCCCTGTTATCCCGGAACCGGTATTCCATGGCGAAGAAAAAATCCTCCAGCAAGGCCTGGCTCAAGGAGCATCGGGACGACCCGTACGTGCAGCAGGCGCAGCGAGAGGGTTATCGCTCCCGCGCCTGCTACAAACTCCTGGAACTGCAGGAGAGAGACCGCCTGATAAGGCCCGGGATGACCGTGGTCGATCTGGGCAGTGCCCCTGGGGGGTGGTCGCAGGTGGCGGCGGAACAGGTAGGGCACCGGGGGCGCGTCGTGGCATCGGATATTCTGGCCATGGACAATCTGGCGGGGGTCGAGTTTATCCAGGGCGACTTTACTGACGACGCCGTGTTTGAGCAGATTTTGGCGGCCATTGCGGATACGCCGGTCGATGTGGTGGTCTCCGATATGGCACCGAATATGAGCGGCATGACGGCTGTTGACCAGCCAAGGTCTATGTACCTGGTGGAGTTGGCTCTGGGCATGGCGAGCCGGGTTCTGGCGCCAGGCGGGTCATTTGTGGCCAAGGTGTTCCAGGGCGAGGGCTTTGATGCCCTGATACGGGACTGTCGAGACCAGTATGGCAAGGTCCTGACCCGCAAACCCAGGGCTTCGCGGCCCAGATCCCGTGAGGTTTACCTGGTGGCAAAGGAATTTCGGGCCCCTTGAATTCTGGAGGCCAGACCCCATCTGCAGTATAGTGATTCGGTCCAGATCCCCGGAATCTACGTAGTCTTAATGGGAAGTCGCCGCTTCCCATAGCACCCCTACCGTCCCTGACAGGACCATCCGACTATAATTGAGGAGCATTCGCTGTCAGAACCGCCCGGAGCGGTGAATCCGAGAGGTAACAGCATTGAACGATATGGCGAAAAATTTATTGTTGTGGTTGGTGATTGCCGCAGTACTGTTGTCGGTGTTCAACAATTTCAATATGCAGAGCCCCACCGAGCAGGTGGGCTATTCGGATTTCATTGAGGAGATCCAGCGTGACCAGGTCAAGAAGGTCGTTGTTGACGGGCTGACTATCACTGGTGAGCGCTACGACGGCTCGCGTTTTGAAACCATCCGTCCCATGGTCGAAGACCCGAAGTTGATGGATGACATGCTCACCCACAATGTCGAGGTGGAGGGCCGCAAGCCGGAGCAGCAGAGCGTCTGGACGCAGCTGCTGGTTGCCAGTTTCCCCATCCTGATTATCATCGCCGTGTTCATGTTTTTCATGCGCCAGATGCAGGGCGGCGGCGGTGGTCGTGGCGGCCCGATGAGCTTTGGTAAAAGTAAGGCTCGCCTGCTGGGTGAAGATCAGATCACTACCACCTTTGCCGATGTCGCCGGTGTCGATGAGGCCAAGGAAGACGTGCAGGAACTGGTTGAGTTTCTGCGTGACCCCAGTCGTTTCCAGAAGCTGGGTGGCCGCATACCGCGCGGTGTGCTGATGGTGGGGCAACCCGGTACCGGTAAGACCCTGCTCGCCAAGGCAATTGCGGGCGAGGCGAAAGTGCCGTTTTTCTCCATCTCCGGCTCAGATTTTGTCGAGATGTTTGTTGGCGTGGGTGCGTCCCGTGTCCGCGATATGTTTGAGCAGGCCAAGAAACAGTCACCCTGCATTATTTTCATTGATGAGATCGACGCTGTGGGTCGCCATCGTGGCGCCGGTCTTGGTGGCGGACACGACGAGCGTGAGCAGACCCTGAACCAGCTGCTGGTTGAGATGGACGGTTTCGAGGTGAATGACGGCGTGATCGTGATCGCTGCGACCAACCGACCCGATGTTCTGGACCCGGCGCTTCTGCGCCCCGGCCGCTTCGACCGCCAGGTGGTGGTCGGATTGCCTGATATCCGAGGGCGTGAGCAGATTCTGAAAGTGCACATGCGCAAGGTACCCCTGGCGGAGGATGTTATTGCGTCCCAGATTGCACGCGGTACGCCGGGCTTCTCTGGTGCTGACCTTGCAAACCTGGTGAACGAGGCGGCCCTGTTCGCAGCGCGCTCCAACTCCCGCACTGTGGGTATGACCCAGTTCGAACTTGCCAAAGACAAGATCATGATGGGCGCGGAGCGCAAATCCATGGTTATGTCAGAGGACGAGAAGCGCAACACGGCCTTTCACGAAGCCGGGCACGCCATTGTGGGCAGGCTGATGCCCGAACATGACCCGGTCTATAAGGTCAGCATTATTCCCCGCGGGCGCGCACTGGGTGTGACCATGTTCCTCCCGGAGGAGGATCGTTACAGCCACAGCCGCCGTCACATCATCAGCCA
>Ga0213866_10003089_pt1 | contig 11453 bp, 13 predicted proteins | sample PICome_11_FD_160079 | JGI IMG/M metagenome (GOLD analysis project Ga0213866, IMG submission 160079) | Coastal seawater microbial communities near Pivers Island, North Carolina, United States - PICO284 | ecosystem: Environmental > Aquatic > Marine > Coastal | place: USA: North Carolina... | reverse complement strand
GCCACGGTCTGTGCTTTCGAAGTAGTGGCGCCCCAATGTCGATGCGTTGGAGATGTCGTCAATCCAAGCCAGCAGCTCAGCCATGGCGTCGCTTTCCACCAAGCCAGGCACATGGACGACGCCGTCCTGTTGATGACGCTCTTGGAATTCAAGGAGATCCTTCGGATCCCAGTGCGGTGTGGTTGTGATGTTGCTCATCTGATCGGCGTCAGGGTGGGCTGAACAAGTGCCTTGAGATTGCGGGCCGCCGTCATGGCGATGTCTTCTCGGATCGATTGAACGGCTGACCCGATGTGCGGGGTGAGCACCGTGCGATCGCGCTGATCAAGCAAGCCCTGGGGAATGGAAGAGGGGTGGTCCTCGCGGGCCCAGTCCTCCATCTCAAAAACATCGGCTCCGTAGCCCCCCAGCTGGCCTGATTGCAGCGCGCGCACAACAGCCTGTTCATCCACCACCGAGCCCCGGCATGGATTCACCAGCACTGCCCCCGGTTTGCACCGGGCCAACACATCCGCATTGATCAGATGCAGCGTGTCGTTCGTGAGCGGCACCATCAGTACCAGGTGATCACTGCGTTCAATCACGTCGTTGAACTCCACATGCTGCAGTTCAAGACGTTGCTCGGATGGGCGATCAAGACGAACGGGATCGCAGTACAGCAGCGTTGCGCCAAAGCCCCGCATGCGCTCGGCGAATTCAATGCCGAGTTGCCCCATCCCCACGATGCCAACCGTGCTGTTGATCACTCCCTTGGAGTAGAAATTGGGCCGCCAGCCAGAGAACTGGCCTGTGCGCACGAAGGCATCCCCTGCCGGGATGGATCGCGCCAGGCTGATCAGCATCGCAACGGTGAGTTCTGCCGTTGGTGCCGCCAACAAATTGGGGATGAATTGATAGCGAATGCCCCGGGCATCACAGGCGGAGAGATCGAAATTGTCGAACCCACGCAGGGCTCCAGCAATCGATCCCAGCCGCGGGCAGTGATCCAGAAAGTCGGCATCGACGCAATCCGGCATGAACATCAGCAGGCCGTCAGCGTCCGCTGCTGCTTCCAGCAGGGCGGGTCGGCTCCAGGGCTCCCGGCTGCGATTGGCGGTGACCCGTGCGAATTCCGAGAGGAAGTCGATCACCTCCTCCTGCACATAGTTCGTGACCACGAGATGGGGCCGCTGTTGATGGCTCATCAGGGTCGTCATTGCACCATCCAATGCCGCAGGGCATTGCTCATCGAATCGAGTGCCGTGACCACCACAAGCACCACCAGCAGCAGGGCCGAAACCTGTTGGTACTCCATGATCCGCAGGGCACTGATGATTTCCAAACCGATGCCGCCGGCGCCAACGGCGCCCACCACCATCGAAGCCCGAAAGTTGTATTCCCAGCGGTAGAAGGTGACATCCGCCATGGCTGGAAACACCTGAGGAAGGATGCTGTGAACGATCACCTGCAGTTCAGACGCCCCCGATGAGCGAGCGGCTTCGATCGGCTCCTGATCGCAGAGTTCGATCGCCTCGGCGTAGAACTTGCCGAGCATGCCCACGGAGTGAAGGCCAAGCGCCAGGGTTCCGGGCAGTGCTCCGAAGCCAACAGCAGCCACAAGAATCATGCCGAGGATCAACTCGGGAACGGCTCGGGTCACATTGAGCACTGCCGTGGCGATCACGTAGAGCGCCGGGCTGGGGCTGGTGTTACGGGCGGCAAAGAAACAAAGAAGGAGCGAGAAGAACACCGCGATGGAGGTGCCTGCGATGCTCATGGCCATCGAGTCGATCAAAGGCTTGATCCAGAAGGGCCACCGCGCGAAATCCGGCGGAAACATCTCTGGCAGCAAGTTGAAAATCGCCGGCACCCCAGTGGCGATCCGATTCGGATCAAACAGACCAACAACGGCCAAGGAACCAACAACCGCCGTGAGAATCACCAGCACACGGAGGAATTGCTGCCGCCATCGCAGCTCATGGCGCCGAAGAATGGCGCGATGGGTATCAACGGAAGCACTCATAAAGGAAGACCAAAAAGGTCCCGATGGTGTGAACCACCGGGACAGAGGAACGGGTTCAGTTGACGAACTTGCTGAGGTCGAGGCCCAGCAGATCACCCGCCTTGCGGATGCCGTCGTAGTCCTGATCGGTGATCACGGCGAATCCATCGGCCTTGAACGGCTTCAGGACGCTGTCGTCGTTCAGTTCAATGAAGGTGGTGCTGATGGTGTCCTTCAGCTCGGGCTTCAATGACGAGCGCATCGTCCAGGGGTACTGCGGGATCGGCGCTGATTTGGCGATCAAGGTCACCTTGTTGGCGTCGATCTTGCCCTTCTCCTTCAGGGATTCGAAAATCGGGCAAGCCACGCCACCGGCCTGAGCATTGCCGTTCTGAACGGCCAGGGCCACAGCGTCGTGGGCGCCGAGGAACACACCCTCGTAGTCCTCACCCTTGGTGAGGCCATTTTCTTTGAGGGTCAGTTCCGGGAACAGACGGCTGGAGGTTGAAGCTGGATCTCCAAAGGCAAAGGTTTTGCCTTTGATCGCCTCAAAGTCGGTTACCCCCGCTTCGGTGTTACCGATCAGGCATGACTGGTAGGTCTTGGTGCCTCCCTTGATTCGAGCGGCGAACGGTTCGATTTCGCTCTTGGTCTTGGCCAGCACGTAGGACAGCGGTCCGAAATAGGCCAGGTCGAGGCGATCGTTGCGAGCAGCCTCGATCATGGAGGAGTAATCGGTGGTGACCACCAGTTCGATCTCCTTGCCGAGCTTCTGGTTGAGGTAATCCTTCAGCCCTTGGTTGTCCTGAATCACCGTTGCGGCATTTTCATCCGGGATCAGGGCAACAATCAGCTTGTCGGGATCACTGGAGTCAGCAGACGTGCCAGTTGTTGTTTGGCTGGAGCAACCAGTGAGAACAATCGCAGCAGAGGCAAAAGCAACGGCTGAAAAACGCGCAGCTTGGGACAACATGGGGATGAAATGAAGAGCAAGCCTGAAGTCGAGACGGCGGGTCTTTAGGTGACCGCTGCCTCGAGCTTGTGGCGATACAGGGCGTGAATCTCGCTATCTTCCAAGGTCACGGAGTGTTGGTCGCAAATGATGCGACCAGCGGCCATGCCAATGATTCGATCAGCAAACTGGCGTGCGAATTCCACCTGGTGAAGGCTCACCAGAACAGCAATTCGGTCCCGCTGGCAGATGTCTTTCAACAGTGAAAGAATCTGCACTGAACTCTCCGGATCCAGGCTGGCGATCGGCTCGTCCGCAAGAATCAGACGGGGTTCCTGAACAAGTGCCCGCGCGATGCCGACGCGTTGCTGCTGGCCGCCGCTGAGGTCTTTAACGCGGGCCAGTGCTTTATCGATCAAACCCACGCGCTCCAGGGCTGAGAGGGCTTTTTGGCGATCGCTGTTTGGAAGTGGAAGCAGCGAACGCAGGAAAGAGTGGTATCCCAAGCGCCCCATCAGCACGTTGTCGAGCACTGATAGGCGGTCAATCAGCTGGTGCTGTTGGAACACCATGGCCGTGTCGCGCCGGTGCGCACGGAGCTGCCGGCTGGAGCTCGCGCTGATCTCTCCGTGATGGCGTGATTGGATCCTTCCCGAGCAGGTTTCTACCAGTCCGTTCAGGGACCGAAGCAGTGTTGATTTTCCGGCTCCGGAGGAGCCCAGAAGAACCACGAATTCTCCATCTTGGAGTGAAAAACTGATATCTCGAACAGCAAAATTATTTTCCCCGAATGATACTGATAACTGCTCGACTCTTAACAGGTTATTCATTTCAATGTTTTGCCAAGGCCTTGCCATTCAAATCTAACCTTCGCCTGGCGCTACTAATTAACAAATGGATAAGAATTAATTGAGGTTTGCTTATCGCTTTTCAATTTATAATTATCGTTGACCTGCTGTTATTGATTTCATAACTTTTCGCTTCTTCTTTCTCGTTGATTTGGTGTGGCGACAAAGTCGCCATTAGCTGCTCTTGTCAGAATTCCTTGATGGGTTGATGGGCATGTTCGCTGCGAGGAGAACAAGCAGCGTGAGGCAAGTCGATTTGTAAGCCAACAGGGCCCGGCCGGAGCCAAAACACTCTCCTTCCAGGCCTGGTGTTCATGCATCACCCTGGTGTATTGGTGATAAGCCCTCGCATAACGAATCCCATGTTCCGCTGGCACAAGAGCGCCACGAAGCAGTTCAGGAAGGCGTTGGGACTGAGCAAGTACCAGTTCCTTTGGCTCACGTTCGGTAATGGCCTACTGATCGGATACGTCCTGGCTTTTCTGGCTCACCGTTAAGGGTTGATCAGAGGCAGCCGGAACCACGCCGTTGTGCTGCAGATGCAGGGCCAGTAACCCTGGACCCCAGACGATGCCTGCTGCGAACAGCCAGGACCAGAAGGGGGATTTCGAGAGCAGGTCTTGCACAGGTGCTCACCTTGATCGAAGTGATTGTCTAGGGCTTAAAGGTCAAGGCTTGATTGCAGTGTGATTAAGAAATCCGAGTAGGTATCTATGCCCTGGCACCACGCCGTGATAGAGGTTAAAGATTGGTTAACAGGAGGTTGTCATGAAACCGCTGAAGCAATTTTTGAAGCTGCACCGTCTTGAGCTCCAGGCTCGAGCATGCGTCGACCGCTCTTCCGCGCAGAAGCTGATCCGGAAAGCCGACAAGGCCAAGCAGAAGCTTGACGGCAGTCGCTGTCGCTGATGCCAGGATCCTTAGGTAAAAACGCTGATTTCGGAGAGCCCGTCCGTATTAAAGTGTATCGAGTGACACATTTTTGTGTTGGTGCGCCCGTCTGATCAGGCTCGAAAGGAAATTCGGGACATGGTTGATGCAACATTGTCGGTGATCGTGCGCGAGCATGATGTTGATGAAAGTTTTGTAATCACCGAAATCAAGGATTACCTCAACAGCTCTGGATTAATTTCCCAAAATAAAAAGTGTTTGAAAGTGATTCAATATTCCCAGGGGCAAGTGCTTCGCCGGGGCGGGCTTGGCTCAATTGTGCAATCGATACGATCCAAAGTGCAAAGGATCGGTCCTTTCTGTTGAGCTCTTTGGTCTCCTGAGGGATCGAAATAGCCGATCAAGTCTTGATTTCTTCTCTCTTTGGTCTCGGAGAGCGCTTTTGTGCTCGTGTGGGGGAGCCAAGGCTTTTCTCTTTAGCCTTGGTTTCTTGCAATCGCCAGGGTGCTGGGCTCTCAACGTGATTCTCCATTGCTGCTGATCAGAACAACAAATTGGGTGATGTCAAAGTAGCCTTCGCCACGTCCTTGCTGCGATCCAACTCAGTTCCTCAATGGAATTACTCGCTTTTCTATTGGCTGTCCTGGCGATTGCTTTCGTTCTCGCCAAGGCGATCGGCAAGCGTGGAGCTCGGAAGGTCAAGATCAAGCGGTCCATCAGGGCCTCTGGCTTTCGAGAGGCACGATCGGCTGAGTTCAGAGCAGAAGCTTCTGAGTCAACGCCGTCATCATCGTTGGTGGCTTTGGAGGAGCCGCCTGCACCTTCCAAGCCGCCTCTGGTGGACACTGTCGATTGTGATCTTGACTGGATTTACGGATCCCTGGGCGCGGACAAAACCCCTGGAGAGATCTTGGGGATGATGTTCCCTCAAACGCGCTTCGTTGAGAACCAAGATTGGACGGCTTTGAAGAACTCTCCAGAGAGCAAAAAGGATCTTGATTTGATGCTGGCCTGTTGCAAGGCCGAGATCGAGACATCTCAAAGCCAGCTTGTGTTCCCTCAGCCTGAATGCTTTAAACGTGTTGCAAGTCTTCTTCGCAAGCGGCAGGACTATGCCCGCGAGCTGAGTGTTGTTGAGCTCTATTGGCAGCTTTGTGACTCGGTTTATGAGGAGGTGAAGAGGCGAGACGGCCTCAGGGCCCAGCTCATGGCCCAGCATTCGGCTCTAAAAGCTGGTTTTAAAAAACGCTACGACAAGGCCCAGCTTTTGTTCGAATCAAACAACAAAAATACTGCTTTGATGCCCCGTTAATTGTCTATAATTTGTTGCTATCTATTGAATGCAGAATGTATTGAATGTATGCAGCATGATTTAGTTTTTTTAGTTCGATGTCTCAGCACTGTGATTCGATTGTAGTTTCCCCTTATGTTTTCTTTTACTTGCTATTAACCCTGACGTGTAAATGTTTTCGGCATTGATATCAGGGTTGCATTGGCCCTCTCCACCAATGGCATCAAACCTGAGCGATGAAGCTCTCCAGGATTCTCTTGCGGTGCGATTGGCGAGTATTCGCCGCAGCCGTTACTGGATGAATATCACGGACATCGGCGAGGCGCTCCATGATCTGCGTCCGGCGGTGATTGACTTGATTGGCCTCTTGGAGGAGATGCAGCAAGTCAAGCCAGAGGCTCTTCCCTACGACCCCAGTCGAGACCCTGATGTTGCCCTGCTTGAAGACACCACCCATCTGCTTGCTCGTCTGGCGACACTGATGAAACAGCAAGACGAATGTCACCCCACCAAGTAATGCCTGAGGGCTAGCCGAGAATTAATCCATCAGCCAGTCAAAGTCATCGTCACTGTTCCAATCGTCGGCTTCTTCTGATCTTCGTTTCCTTGGCTGGGCCTGTTCATTGATCATTGGCGGCGGAGGGAGCAAGGCCGGTAGGGCCGGCATGGCTTGCTTGTTCACTTGATAGGGAATCACTTGTAGCCGAATGGGGGTCGCTGTCTGTGCAGGCAGAACAGAAGAAGCCGCCAACGCCAGCAAGAGCTTTCGCACGCCACCCTGTTTCTAATCGGTGCTCATCTTCAGCCAAATTGGCTTGGGCTCAAATGTCGTGACATTCTTTGTCGCGTGTATTCCTCAATACGTATGTCTCTTTGTGTCGCATACCACTATTGCGGTTTGTGTTATGGAGCGGTGAGTTTTCAGGAGTTGCTACGTGGATTGCGATTCTTGGTTGCAGCTGGATTGTTGGGTTGGGTTGTTTGGTTGTTTGTGGAACACCAGCGCCTCCACGACAGGGGTTGCCTGAGCGAATCGGCATGGACCACAAAAAATGATGAAATTTACGACCGCGAGCTGAAGGTTGAATGATGTTTAAGCGCTTTTCGTTTTCCAGCCCGGTTTGGCTGATTCCTGCTTTTATAGTCACAATTGCTTGTGTCATTCAGACCATGCACGTCGTTGAGCATGGCCGCTATTGCAAAACCAGTGATGAATGGCGCCAGATTTACGATCAGTAGGCTTCTTTCACCAATCTTCCGATTCCGAGAGATAGTTGTTCAAGGCGTGCTGATCGGGTGTGCTCCATGACACTTGCATGCAGGTTTGATTGAATTAAAATGGTTGATATTTTGTTGACCAATGTATTCCAGTTCCCTTTCGCTTGAACAGCCTCCTGATGCTCCTCCGGACCAGCATTTCAAGCAGTTGATTCGTGAAGCTCTTGGTGAGCTGGCTAGTTCACCGCTGGACGGCGAGGATTACAACCTGGTTGTAGATGTCTTTGTCCGTCGGAATCTTATTTAAACCCTCGTCGGAATGATGGCCGCAACGTTTAAGCCCTGCTCATCTTGCTTCCTGCTAAGCCGATGACATTGCGCCGCCGCTCCGTTCTTTCCCTACTTGGACTCGGCACGGCCGGCATGGTCACAGCCCGCGTTCTCTCTGACGGGTTTTCCGATCCATTGGCTGAACAGTTGGGGCGTCGGACTCGACCTTTCGACCCCGTTCGTGTTCCCCTCCCAGTGGAGGGTGATGGCTTAACGGCTTCCGAGCAGCACAACGTTTATCGAGATATCGCTCTAGAAGATCGCCTCACGCTGCCAGAGGGATTCAGCGCCGATTTGCTGGCGGCCTGGGGCGACCCTCTTGGAGACAGCCGTTTCGGCTTCAACAACGACCATCTGGGTTTTGTTCAGCACGGGGCTGATCAAGCCTCGATGACCGTCAACTTCGAATACATCAGTGCGTTGCCTTGGGCTGAGGGTTTCCAGGATGTGATCGGACAAGCTCTGCCGTTTTCACAACTGGTGGAGCAGCTGGCCCCGACCGATGGCGAAATCGATTGCACAACACTGCCTGCTGGGGATCCCTTGCTGAAGGTGATCCGGGTTGTGGCTGATCAAGCCATGACGGATCTGGGGGTCGGGGTGATGAGCTTGCGGCGTGATGCCCAGGGGCATTGGGTTCGTGCCGACGTCGCCACTGATCGACGCATCACTGGCATCACGGGGCTGAGCGATCCCTCCCAGCGATTGGTCAGCACAGGACCCGCTGTAGCAGTGTTCCGCGCACGACAGCGCCTTGGCTACGACGATGGCCTTGGTGATGGCATCGTTGGCAGCTTCGCCAACTGCGGTGGTGGCATCACCCCCTGGGGCACGGTGCTGAGCGCCGAAGAAAACATTCAGTCGCAGGTGCCAGAGGCGGTGTATGCCGATGGCAGCTCTGTGCCTCCATCGGAACGGCCGTTTCTCTGCCGCGAAGGCAAGCTGGCCGGGTTGGGCAATGTCTACGGCCTGGCGGGCAACAAATACGGTTGGATGGTGGAGGTAGATCCGCGGCGCCCAGACCGCCCGGTGTGCAAGCACACAGCCCTTGGGCGCTTCCGTCACGAGGCTGTTGCGGTGAGGGCCGAGGCAGGTCTGCCGCTTCAGGTGTATTCGGGTTGCGACCGCCGCGGCGGGCATCTCTACAGGTATGTCAGCAGCGGCAGCGTGACCGACGTCACTGACAAAGCGAATTCAAGGCTCCTGGAGGCTGGTGAGCTTCAAGTGGCCCGCTTCCATGCCGATGGCTCCGGCGAGTGGTTGCCATTGACGCCAGATGCCCTGGTGGATCCCTTCCGGCCGAGCCGATTCAGCGAAGCGAACCTCACCTGCCCCGTGGAGCTGCCCCAGCGCGATCGCGCCCAAGCCGGTGGGGAGCTGTTCCGTGACGATGCTTCCGTAGATGCCTATGCCCGTCAGTTCCGCACGCTGGCCGATCTCTACAGAGGAGAGGGTCATGGACTTCAGGGAGCCATCCTGATCGACGCACATCTAGCCGGCAGTGCCATCGGTGCTACCCCAACAGCCCGCCCGGAAGACACCAAGATTGATCCGATCAGCGGTGACCTGCTGATCGCCTTCACCTCCGGTTCCCCCGGGGGGCGCGGCGGTGCCGATCCGGCTGTGTTCCGTGGTCCGGAGGGCCAGAGCAGCTGGGGCCATGGCTGGGTGATGCGTCTCACGGAGCATGGGGAGCGCGGCTTCCGCTGGACCATGGCTGTGACCGGCGGCGAGCCTTGGGCTGGAGGCCTTGGGCTCACCAATCCGGACAACCTTGCGCTGGATCAACGGGGCAATCTCTGGATCGTGACCGACCGCTCGATGAAGTCGGCCGCCGGTGATGTGTTCGGCAACAACAGCTGCTGGTTGGTGCCGCGGGATGGCGGCTCAGCCCTTTGCTTCGCCACCGGCCCGACGGAATGTGAGCTCACTGGGGTATGCCTAGATCAAGAGGAAACCAGTCTTTTCCTGGCGGTGCAGCACCCCGGTGAAGTCCATGGCGCCAGATCCTCCGGAGATGTTGAGTTTCAGTCGCATCGGCTGGTGGATCGTGACGGTGCGTCCTTCGAGCAGCTGCGTGAGGTGCCGTTGGGCTCCAATTGGCCCGCTCAGGCTCCGGGCCGGCCACCCCGTCCCGGTGTTGTGGCCATCCATCGGGTCAGTGGCGAACCCCTTCTGGCGGGTTGAGTTGGCTTCGGGAGCATTGCCCGATGTAGGCCCTAACCACCTCGGTTTTCCGCTCCAGATCCATCAGCGCTCTCGCTCAGAAGCCCAGGTACTCCACAACACATGCAAGTGATGAAGCCGCTGCAACGCTGAGCTGCTTTGAGCGAAGGGTGCAAGTGCCGTTGTTGACGTCCCGTCGCGTCCTCATCGCTGCTGGTTTGTTCGCCGTGATCTGTCTGGGCCTGCAGGCCTGGCGTTCTTGGGTTCTGCTGGCCAGCTACGACCAAGGCATTTTTCAGCAGGTGCTTTGGAACAGCCTGCACGGCCATTGGTTCGAGAGCACCCTCTCCTCGCAGCTTTCCACCAACGTGGAGCACGCCGGAGAGCTGCCTTCGGTGGATTACGAACGGCTTGGCCAGCACTTCACGCCAACCCTTCTGCTCTTTGCGCCATTGCTGGGGCTGCTCGGGGGAGCCGCCCTTCCGCTTTTGCAGGTGGGCCTCATCACCGCCGCAGGTCTTGTCTTGCATCGCCTCGCCAGTGGTTGTTTGCCGGAACGCACCGCCAACTGGATCGCCTACGGCTACTACGGCGGCAATGCCTTGATCGGTCCCACCCTCGGCAACTTCACGGATCTCTGTCAGCTGCCTTTGGCCGTCTTCGTGCTGATGCTTGGCCTGGTGGAACGGCGCACCATGCTGACGCTGCTGGCCGCAGGCCTCATGCCCCTGATCAGGGAGGACACGGGGGTGCTTCTGGTGGCGGTTGGCTTCTGGTTGTTGGTGCGCCATCGCCAACGCTGGCCCTTGGCTTTGGCACTGATCAGCTGGGGAGGGGGATGGGTGTTGCTGTGCACCAACGTTCTGATGCCGCTGTTCTCCGACGACAACGCCAAGCGCTTCATGGTGGAGAACTTTGGTCAGTACCTCGGTGAGGATCAAACAAGCGGGACCAGCAGCCTTGGCGTTCTCAGGCGGGCGCTCAGTCAGCCACTGATGCTGCTGCAGCAACTGGTGGATCCCCCCGGAGGGACCATTCGCTACCTCCTCGGCCACAGCCTTCCGTTTCTGTTCCTGCCCCTGATCAGCCTCGATGCCTGGCTGCTGGCGGGCCCAAGCCTGTTGGGACTGTTCCTGGCGCAGGGAGCGAACAACCCCCTGGCGATCACCATTCGCTACACCCTGCTGGTGGTGCCTGGCTTCGCCCTTGGCACCCTGTTCTGGTGGCAGCGGCGACCCCATCTACAGCTGGGCCCTCGGATCAGGCTGGCTTGGGGCGCAGCCATCAGCCTCTCTCTGCTGCTCACGCTGACCAGCAATCCTCACCGCAGCCTCTCGTTTCTCATCCCCGCCAGCGTGCAGCCATGGGTGCACAGCAGCCCTGTTGAGCAATGGAGCCACGGTGCAGCTGCTCGGCGGGCCTTGGCTGTGATTCCTCCGCAGGCCAGCGTTGCGGCGAACACACCCTTGGTGCCTCTGCTTGCCCGCCGCAAGGTGTTGGTGCGCTTCCCCTTCAACACGGGCTATCTGGATCGCAAGGGCCGCCGTCAGGCTGTGGATTGGGTTGCTGTGGATTTCGATCTGCTTGAGCGTTACGGCCAGGCCTTTGCAGGAGATTGGCGTCAGCTCCGCAACAGCAAGCGCTGGACTGAGCAGCACCGCAAGGTCTACCGCGTTCAATCCCTGGAGGATGGCGTTGTGGTGCTTCAAAAAGGAGGCCCGATTCACGCTCCACTGGAATTGGCTCTGGACCAGATCTTGCAACAACCGCTTCCAG
>Ga0213866_10003088_pt1 | contig 11453 bp, 9 predicted proteins | sample PICome_11_FD_160079 | JGI IMG/M metagenome (GOLD analysis project Ga0213866, IMG submission 160079) | Coastal seawater microbial communities near Pivers Island, North Carolina, United States - PICO284 | ecosystem: Environmental > Aquatic > Marine > Coastal | place: USA: North Carolina... | reverse complement strand
CTGATTGAGCATATCAAAACAATTGGCCTCTATCGCAATAAGGCCAAGAACGTGATCAAACTGAGCCGGATATTGGTTGAGGAGTATGACGGAAAGGTGCCCAATTCACGCGCGGCCTTGCAATCTCTGCCCGGCGTCGGGCGTAAAACGGCGAATGTGGTTTTAAACATGTGGTGGCGGCATCCGGCGCAGGCCGTTGACACGCATATATTTCGCGTTGGAAATCGAACAAAAATTGCGCCCGGTAAAACCGTTGAAGATGTCGAGCGGGCAGTGGAGGATCATATTCCCGCTGATTTTCAATTGCACGCGCATCATTGGATGATTTTACACGGCCGGTATCATTGCAAAGCGCGTAAACCCTTATGCGCAACCTGTTTGATCCGCGACCTATGCGCTTATGAAGAAAAAGATCTATAATGCTTAAGGAGCAGTTTTTGTGAAAAAATACAAAGTTGTGGGTATTGGCAATGCCGTGGTTGATGTGATCAGCCAATCGAGCGATGCGTTTCTTGAGCGGATGGGCATTGAAAAAGGCATTATGCAACTGATCGAAAAAGAGCGTGCGGAAGCGCTTTATGATGCAATGGAAAACCGCGTTCAAGCGGCGGGTGGCGCGGTGGCGAACACGTTAGCAGGTTTGGGCGCGCTGGGCCTTAAAACGGCGTTTGTGGGGCGCGTCAGAGATGATGCGCTGGGGCGGTTTTACGCGCAAGCCATGCAGGACGGTGGAACCGATTTTGTGAACCCACCAGTTCAGAATGCGCATTTACCAACCTCACGTTCGATGATCTTCACTTCTGCCGATGGGGAACGCTCGATGAACACCTATTTGGGAATTTCTTCCGAGCTGGGCCCCGAAGATGTTTCAGGCAGCGTGGCACAAGAGGCTGAACATGTGTTTTTGGAAGGCTATTTGTTCGATAAGGATAAGGGCAAACAAGCCTTTGTTGAGCTGTCGCGGGCTTGTCGTTCAGCCGGTGGCAAGGCCGGAATCGCGATTTCCGATCCCTTCTGCGTTGAACGGCACCGCGCGGATTTTCTGGATTTGATCGAGCATGAGTTGGATTACGTGATTGGCAATGATGCTGAGATTAAATCTTTGTTTCAAACTGATGATCTTGAAACGGCGCTGGCGAAAACCGCAGAGATTTGCGAGCTGGTAGTTTGCACCAGAGGCGGTGAAGGCGTGAGCGTGATTGCCAATGATGTGCGCGTGGATGTACCGGTTGATGAAATCACCCCGGTGGATGCGACGGGCGCGGGCGATCAATTCGCCGCTGGGTTTTTATACGGATTGGTGACAAAACAGCCCATCGAGATTTGTTGTAAAATGGGATGCATCGCGGCAGGCGAGGTTATTCGCCATATTGGCGCCCGGCCCGAAACCTCGGTGCGTGGTTTGTTTAAGGCGGCGGCGCTGTTGTAAGCTTACCCCAGATTTCCCAAGAGGGCGGTATGCAGGTGGTCCAAATGGATTTCGCGCTCTGGACTGGCGTTTTTGGGATCGTTTAACCGATAGCCAAAAAGCTCAAAATCCTGCTGGTAAATGCGTTCCATCAGGAAAAGGGCTGTTTGATCAAAATAGGCCTCTATCGGTAGGTTTGAGGCGGTCGCTGCCTTGTTAAACTTGATATGTGATACGTGTTGTGGCCGATGATTTGGTGAAAGGTGATCAAAAATATAACTCATACCATGATCAAAATACTCAACCCAGATGATTTTATCAAAGCGCCCGCCCTGCCGAATAAAGTCACCGAGATGCGTGGCCATTGGGCGCCAATGAATATCAAGCTGGCCCGGGCCATCACTGCGGGTACAATCGTGGATAAAGACTAAAAAGCGACGAAAGGCTTTGATCCGGGCCTCGGAGTCGCCATAAAACGCGCGCTCTATCATATTTGGATCAAGACCATAGGCTTGGCTTAAGATTTCATGAATCTTGTGACTGTAAAACATGCCATCATCTTGGGGGCTGCAAATTTTGTCTAAAAACGCAGAGACGATGCGCGCATAGGGATTTCTCACGCAGCTGAATGTGAAGGTTGTCCGCGCTGTCACATGCGTCATCAATATGTTGCGACTGGCCTCAAAATCCCATTTATGAAGGCCGGTTGCTAACCTGTGAAATTCCCCCTTAAAAAAGTGACCATGGTCAGCAAAATACAACAATTGCCCGATGCTGGAACAGGCGCATTTGGGCAGCGAGCGGTATAAAGCTGTTTCGCTTTTCGGCATCCAAAGCCCTGATAAATCCATTTCTAAAATCTCAATATAAAAATTCAAAGGTGGTTCAAAACAAACTATAGCAACAGGCTAGCATAGTTTAGCCTGCGCGCGGTATTTTTGTTGTAGCCTCCGATCCTGACTAATTTTTCCGTAAAAGAGCCCGTTTAACGCTTTTGCGCTTTTGCGCATCCTGTTAGGATTTGCCTAATTTTGAAAGTGAAGCCATGGGGGTGAAATGGCCTATACATATGATCCGGATAATATTTTTGCAAAAATTCTGAGGGGTGAAATCCCTAATAAAACGGTGCTAGAGACCGAGCATAGTTTGGCGTTTGAAGATATTCAGCCCCAGGCACCGGTGCATGTGCTGATTATTCCCAAAGGCCCCTATGTGAGTTTCGATCATTTTTCTGCGGCGGCCAGCGCCGATGAGATCGTTGATTTCACGCGCGCCATTGCGGCGGTGTGCCAGAAAATGGGGGTGGATCTGCCAAGCGGCGGTGGTTTTCGGGCGATCTCCAATGCTGGTGCAGACGGGGTGCAGGAAGTGCCGCATTTGCATCTGCATATTTTGGGCGGGCGTGGCCTCGGGCGGATGCTGTCAGCCGTTTAAGCTGAACATTTTTTGTTTAAGCCGATTTGGTCAGCTCTAAAAATACGTCTTCAAGATCGGCTTGCGAGGTTCTGACATCACGAATGGCGATTTGATTTTGGCGTAGCATTTGAAACACCTCTTCGGCTGAGGTTTTCGTAGCGCTGTAGCGAATAGTCAAAGATCCATCCTTATTCAGGCTACTGGTCATATCCGGGTGGCTTGGAAGCGTTTGAACCGGCTCTTCGGGCTGAATATGCATGGTTTTGCCATCAAGCTGCGCCAGCAGATTTGGGGTGCTGTCTTGCGCGATTAATTTTCCATGGTTCATAATTGCAATCTGATCGCACATTTTTTCGGCTTCTTCCAAATAATGCGTGGTCAGAATGATCGTCATGCCGGTTTCTTGGTTCAATCGGCGGACATTGTCCCAAAGTGTTTGCCGCAATTCGATATCAACGCCGGCTGTGGGTTCATCCAGAACCAATATTTGCGGGCTATGCACCAAGGCTTTTGCCAAAAGCAGGCGCCGGCGCATGCCACCGGATAATGACCGCGAATAGGCATCGGCTTTTTCGCTAAGGCCGACCATTGCAAGAATGTCGTCGCTACGACGTTGCGATTTTGGAATTCCGTAAAGTCCGGCTTGCACATCCAACGCGGCGCGTGGGGTAAAAAAGGGATCAAGGTTCAGCTCTTGGGGCATAACGCCGATCGCCGCGCGCGATTGCCTTGGGTTCCTATCTTGGTCAAATCCCCAAATTTTCACCTGTCCCGAGGTTTTCCGCACAAGACCGGCCAGTATATTGATTAAGGTCGACTTGCCCGCTCCGTTCGGGCCCAGTAACCCGAAAACGGATCCCGCCGGGATTGATAAGTCTAAATCATAAAGGGCTTGCCGAGCTGGTTGGTTCTTATATGCGTTATATATTTTTGACAGCCCAGAAATTTCCACTGCGGTATGTGGTAACATGCTCTTGACCCTTTGATCCCTGATCGCTCATAAGGCAGGTAGCCTAAGCACGAAAAAAAGGGAATGGGAAATGACAACAGACGCACCAGAAACCAGAGTGGTAGATCAGTTTCGCATCGCCTGTGATGGCGGTGGAGGGGCGCTTGGCCATCCGCGTGTTTGGCTGCAGATACCCAAAGAAACCGGATGGGTAGAATGCCCTTATTGCGATTGTAAAATCATACATCGCGATTTTGCAGAAGCGACGCTGGGATAAGGCGCGACCTTGGCCGCCCAGGGGTCGGGGGCTGAGAGATTTCTCCATCAAAAGCGCGGCGCAGGGTCTGCGTCTGCATTGCTTTTAACGCGGGACATATTTTTCAAAGTAATGTCGCTTAATTTTACCCGCCTCTGAATTGCGCAACGGCGCCATCTTGCAAGCGACTATGCATAAAAGGCAATCGCACTAGCTTTTGCAAACCAAACAAACTGAGGCTTGCCTCCGGCCGGGCATTTCAGGGGCAAAGCAGACCAGCCTGAAAATGCATCTTTCTGGTTTCAAATCTGCAATCTATTAGCGCCTACGGGCGGCGCGAATGAAGCCGGTCGCTTTGGCTTGGTTACGGGCGGTGCCTATAAAATAATAACAAGGGTCTCGTTTGCCCGCCCCCCTGCCTCGCGGTTTTGCTTTTTCTGCCAAGCGGGCGCTGCGCTCCCATTCTTTTGCGCGCAGGCCCAGTGGGCAGCATGTTCAAAGGATCACAAAGATGATGGTCAAGCTGCCGTTGCTCATGTAATCCTCTTGTAAAAATATTTGTTCAAAAAGGAAAACCCAGCATGAATTTTGGCAAAGGGCACCATTTGCACTTGATCGATGGCTCAGCTTTCATTTTTCGCGCCTATCATGCTTTACCACCTTTAACCCGCAAATCAGATGGATTGCCTGTGGGCGCGGTGAGCGGGTTTTGCAACATGCTGCAGCGCTATGTTGAAGGCAATACTGGTCCCGATGCGCCCACCCATGTTGCGGTGATTTTTGACAAGGGTAGCCATACGTTTCGCAATGATCTTTATGATCAATACAAAGCCAATCGTGATGAAATGCCCGAAGATCTGCGCCCGCAAATGCCCCTGACGCGCGCCGCAACGCGCGCGTTCAATATCGCTTGCGAAGAGGTCGAAGGCTATGAGGCCGATGATATCATCGCAACCTTATCGGTTCAGGCGCGCGATGCAGGTGGGCAGGTGACGATTATCAGTTCAGACAAAGATCTTATGCAACTTGTTGGCGGCGGCGTTAATATGTTTGATGCGATGAAAAACCGCCATATTGACCGCGATGGCGTGTTTGAAAAATTTGGTGTTTTCCCCGAGCGGGTTGTGGATGTACAGGCTTTGGCCGGAGATAGCGTGGATAACATTCCCGGCGCACCAGGTATTGGGGTGAAAACAGCCGCGCTTTTGATCAATGAATATGGGGATCTTGAAACGCTGTTAGAGCGCGCTGAAGAGATCAAACAGCCCAAACGCCGGGCGACCTTGATCGATCATGCTGCGCAAATTCGCCTCTCACGTCAATTGGTCGAGCTGGATTGCGCCACGCCGTTAGACTTCACGTTGGATGATTTAGAAGTCCGTGCGCCCTATCCCGAAACCCTATTGGGTTTTCTGGCGGAAATGGAATTTCGCACATTAACGGCGCGTATCGCCGGCAAGCTGGGCGCGGAACCGCCCCAAATTGCCACTGCCACTGCGCTTGAAACGCCCACGCATATCGAACAGCCGGCCTTTGACCGCAGCGCTTATTGCTCGCTCCATGATCTTGCCTCTCTTCAAGCGTGGATCGATAAAATCCGCCAGCGTGGCTACGTGGCCATTGATACGGAAACCACGTCTCTGGATGAAATGCGCGCTGAGCTGGTGGGGATTTCTTTGGCGGTCGAACCGGGGGAGGCCTGTTATATTCCGATATCGCATAAAGACGGCAACAACGATGATTTATTCGGTTCGTCAAAATTAGCTGCGGGCCAAATGCAGCTCGATCAGGTGATTGGGCTTTTGCAACCCATCTTGGAAGATCCGGCGATCCTGAAAATTGGCCAAAATATGAAATATGATGCCAAAATTCTTGAGCGGCAGGGCATTCGCATCGCGCCGATCGACGATACCATGCTGTTATCCTATGCATTGCATGCGGGCTTGCATAACCATGGCATGGATAGTCTATCGCAGCGCTATTTGGATCACACGCCTATTCCGATCAAACAACTTTTGGGAAGCGGGAAATCGGCGGTGACCTTTGATCTTGTGCCGATTGAAGAGGCCACGCCCTATGCCGCTGAGGATGCTGATATCACGCTGCGCCTTTGGCAGCTTTTGAAGCCCAAATTGCATCTCCAAAAAGTGACCCGTGTTTATGAGGGGCTTGAGCGGCCGTTGATTCCGGTTCTGGCCCAGATGGAGATGACCGGGATCAAAGTGGATCGAGATACGTTGTCACGTATGTCCAACGCGTTTGCGCAGAAAATGGCAGGTCTTGAGGCCGAAATTCACGATATGGCCGGTGAAAGCTTTAATGTGGGCAGTCCAAAGCAACTGGGCGAGATTATGTTTGACAAGTTGGGCTATGAGGGGGGCAAGAAAGGTAAAACAGGCGCTTACGCCACCGGCGCGGATATTTTGGAAGATTTGGCCACCATTCATGACTTGCCCAAGCGGGTGCTGGATTGGCGCCAATTGAGCAAGCTCAAATCCACCTATACCGACGCGCTGCAGGATCATATCCACCCCGAAACGGGCCGCGTGCATACCTCTTACTCAATCGCCGGGGCCAATACTGGTCGTTTGGCCTCAACCGACCCCAATTTGCAGAATATTCCGGTGCGCAGTGAGGATGGCCGGCGCATTCGCGAAGCCTTTATTCCCGAAGAGGGCAAGGTTTTGGTCAGCCTGGATTACAGCCAGATCGAATTGCGCATTCTGGCGCATGTGGCGGGCATTGACAGTCTCAAGCAAGCCTTTCGTGAGGGTCAAGATATCCACGCTCTGACGGCTTCGGAAATGTTTGATGTGCCATTGGATGAGATGACGCCGGATATTCGCCGGCAAGCCAAGGCGATTAATTTTGGCGTTATTTATGGTATTTCAGGCTTTGGGTTGGCGCGTAACTTGCGCATTCCGCGCAGCGAGGCACAAGGGTTTATCGATCGCTATTTTGAACGGTTTCCGGGGATCAAAGAATATATGGACGATACGGTTGCCTTCGCCAAAGCCAATAATCGTGTGGAAACCCTGTTTGGCCGCGTCATCCATACGCCAGAGATCAATGCCAAAGGTCCAACCGCGGGCTTTGCCAAGCGCGCGGCGATCAACGCGCCGATCCAAGGCACTGCGGCGGATATTATCCGCCGAGCGATGATCCGAATGCCGCATTCGATCACTGATTTGCCGGCGAAGATGCTTTTGCAAGTACATGATGAACTGCTATTCGAAGTGGAACACCACGCGGTGGATCAATTGATTGATGCTGCGCGTGGGGTTATGGAAAACGCCGCAGATCCAATCGTGAAGCTGGACGTTCCCTTGATCGTTGATGCGGGGCAAGGGGCGCATTGGGCAGAAGCGCATTAAAGCAAAACAGTCATCCGTAAAGGGGATAAGAATGTCAGGGTTAAATAAAAATTTTATCGCGGGAGACTGGGTTGCTGGCAGCAGTGAAATTGAAAATCGAAACCCATCGGATCTTTCGGATTTAATCGGCTTATACGCGCAGGCATCGCCAGATCAATTGGATACGACCTTGGCCCAAGCGCAGCAGGCGCAGCGCGAATGGGCAGCCTATGGGATCGAGCGCAAATATAACGTGCTGATGGCGATTGGCACCGAAATGATGACGCGCGCCCAAGAGCTTGGCACATTACTGTCGCGCGAAGAGGGTAAACCCCTCGCCGAAGGCAAGGGCGAAGTGTACCGCGCCGGGCAGTTCTTCACTTATTATGCGGCAGAAACCCTGCGCCAAATGGGCGAGACGGCAGAGTCGGTGCGCGAGGGCATTGAAATTGACGTGCGCCGCGAGGCTGTTGGGGTGGTGGCGATCATTTCGCCGTGGAATTTTCCAACCGCAACCGCCTCTTGGAAAATCGCTCCGGCTTTGGCCTATGGCAATGCGGTGATTTGGAAACCAGCGAATTTAACCCCTGCTTCGGCCGTGGCGCTGACCGAGATTATTGCCCGCCAGGATATTCCAAAGGGCTTGTTCAGCCTTGTTATGGGTTCCGGGGGCAGCATCGGGCAGGCCTTGGTTGAAAGCCCGAAAGTAAACGCAATATCCTTTACCGGTTCGGTGCCTGTGGGCAAAGGCATCGCGGCGGCGGCAGTGCAAAACCTGACGAAAGTGCAGATGGAGATGGGATCAAAAAATGCGCTGGCGGTCATGGAAGATGCAGATCTTGATTTGGCCGTTTCTTTGGCGCTTGGCGGGGCCTATGGGGGATCCGGCCAAAAATGCACTGCGTCCTCGCGATTGGTGGTGCATGCGCGAATTCACGATGCGTTTGTTGAAAAAATGATTGCAGGCGCCAAGGCGATGGTGGTGGGTCATGCGCTTGAGCCTGGCACTCAAATCGGACCTGTGGTGAGTGCCCAGCAATTGCAGGAAAACCTTGCTAACGTGGCCTTGGGGTTATCCGAAGGCGCCGAATTGGTTTGCGGCGGGCAGCAAGTTGAGCGCGCAAGCCAGGGATTTTACATGTCTCCTGGGCTGTTCATCAACAGCACCAATGCCATGCAGATCAACCGCGAAGAGCTGTTCGCCCCGTTGGCGGCAGTGATCAAAGTGGGCAGCTATGACGAAGCGCTGAGCGTGGTTAATGATACGCGCTTCGGGCTGACCTCTGGTATTGTTACCACCAATTTGGCGCGGGCCACGCATTTTAGGCGCAATGCCAAAACTGGCTGCGTGATGGTAAACCTGCCCACTGCTGGCACCGATTATCATGTGCCATTCGGCGGCAGAGGGGAAAGCTCTTACGGGCCGCGCGAACAGGGCAGTTATGCGGCTGAATTTTATACGACGGTGAAAACGGCCTATATTTCCTCGGGTATGCCTGCATGAGGATAATTGATAATCTGCAATACGCAAATTGGTCGGAAAAGATTTTTCGCCAGATGCGGGCGGGCGGCGTTGATGCGGTGCATGTCACGATTGCCTATCATGAGAATTTCCGCGAAACGGTTTTGAATTTTGAGCAATGGAACCGCTGGTTTGAGACCTATCCCGATTTAATCATGAAAGGCTTGACAGCTGAAGATGTCGATCGTGCTCGCGCTAGCAACCGCACGGCAATTTTCTTCGGGTTTCAAAACCCCAGCCCGATTGAAGATGATATCGGGCTAGTGGAAATTGTGCATAATTTGGGCGCGCGGTTTATGCAGCTGAGTTATAACAATCAATCCCTGCTGGCCACGGGCTGTTACGAAGCGGAGGATCCCGGCATTACCCGGATGGGGCGGCAGGTGATTGGCGAAATGAATCGCGTTGGTCTGGTGGTGGATATGAGTCATTCTGCAGATCGCTCAACCATTGAGGCGGCCGAGATTTCAACGCGCCCGATCACCATCACCCATGCCAACCCTTATGAGTGGCAGCCCGCGTTGCGCAATAAACGCCCCGAGGTGATCAAAGCCGTCACTGAGGCAGGCGGCATGATCGGATTTTCACTTTATCCGCATCATTTAAAACATAAATCGGCCTGCACGCTTGAAAGTTTTTGTCAGATGATCGCCGAGGCGGCGGCGCGCTATGGGGCGCAGCATTTGGGGCTTGGCTCTGATCTGTGCCAAGATCAACCCGATCGCGTGGTGGAATGGATGCGCGTAGGCCGCTGGAGCAAAGCGATTGATTATGGCGAAGGCTCTGCCAGCGCGCCGGGATTTCCACCAATGCCAAGCTGGTTTCAAGACAATCGTGATTTTGGAAATATCGCCGAAGGGCTGCGCAAAACAGGCATGTCAGAGGCGGAAGTGGCTGGCATTATGGGCGAGAACTGGTATCGGTTTTATCAGGAAAATTTTGGCGCTAAAGCGTAGTTTCTGATTTGCAACAGAGTCCGTTTGCACGCTGTTTTTTGCGCAGTCGTTTTAAAATTGGCGGATAGGTCATCTGGTAAAGCGGTTGATGGCCAAGAAACGCACATGCGGGGATGTAAACGAGGGGGCTTTGCTTTGAATTATCTGGCGTTACTTGGCACCAAAGGTGGCCCTGCGATCCGCCCCGGCTCTACAATGCCCACCGCGCATCTTTTGCACTTAGAGGGCTGCCCGATTATCATAGATTGCGGTTTGGGCGTGGCCCGGGGCTTGATTGATCAAGGCGTGGCGCTGAAAGATATTCGTCATATTTTCATAACGCATTTGCATTCGGATCATTATTTAGAACTGGGCCCTTTGTTGCACACGGCTTGGACAGCCGGACTCAGCAACATCGTGCAGGTATACGGACCTGTCGGGCTTGATGCCTATTGGGCAGGGTTTCTGGCCTCGATGCAGGCGGATATCGATCTGCGGATCGCGGATGAAGGGCGCCCGGATTTGCGCGGGCTGGTGCGGTTTCATGGGATCGATACACCAGATGTGGTGCAACTGGGCGATATTCAGGTTTCGGCGTTGCGCAATATCCATCCGCCATTACTGGATACGTTTGCGCTGTCGTTTAAAACTGCGCGCTCGCATATCGTGTTTAGCGGCGATACGGCCTATTTTCCGGATTTGGCCGGGTTTGCGCAAGGCGCTGATCTGTTGGTGCATGAGGCGATGCTGGAAGCGGCGATTGAGCCGTTGCTGGCGCGGGTTGGCAATGGTGATGAACGCTTGCGGGCGCATTTTTATGCCGCCCATAGCACGGCGGCAGAGGCTGCAAGGATTGCGGTGGCCGCCAACGTAAAAGCCTTGGCGCTGAACCATCTTATCCCGTCGGATGATCCAGATTTTGGCGAAGCTGAGTGGCTGGCCGCCATTCGCCCGATATGGGATGGTCCGTTTTATCTGGGTCATGATGGGCTGCGGATCGCGTTTTAAAAACTTGGTCGCGCGTCTTTCGGCTTATGTTTTAGAAGCGGTTTACCGCTTATAGCGAGCGGTTTTTTTATTATGCGAAGCCAAAGTTTTTCAGTGTTTTTTAGGGCTAAATTTAGGTCTCTTCCTCTGGCACCCTAAGGATGGAAAAGGTTTGCAAACATAAAATTTTAGCACGATCTAGCTCAGGGCTTTTAGATTTAATCACCGGATGCAACGATTCTAGGCTTTTCAGCGGAAATTATAATTCGGCTGAAAAGCTGCAAAAATCCTACCCCCAAGCGGAGCGGTATCAAGCCGCTGCGCTGTGATCGTGGGCGAATGAGAGGGCTGCGTTAACATGGCGGATCTTTTTTTTCGCAAGGCGGGCCTTTACGCTCCATAGCGCGGTCCGGAAGAACCGGTAGATATGGGGGCTTTAGGCGGGGTCATGCAAAAATATATGGTGATAGAACGGTTTAAAGCGGGGTGTCGGGACGCAGCCCATGAAAGGTTTCAAAGGCAGGGTCGATTGCTTCCGAATGGGCTTTATTATTTGAATTCTTGGCTACATTAAGATTGATTGATTGATTGATTGATTGATTGATTGATTGATCTGCGATCTGCGAT
>Ga0213866_10003087_pt1 | contig 11454 bp, 12 predicted proteins | sample PICome_11_FD_160079 | JGI IMG/M metagenome (GOLD analysis project Ga0213866, IMG submission 160079) | Coastal seawater microbial communities near Pivers Island, North Carolina, United States - PICO284 | ecosystem: Environmental > Aquatic > Marine > Coastal | place: USA: North Carolina... | reverse complement strand
AGCATAACTATTAATAATAGTGGTGAGGTCATCGTTACTATTGATGGTCAGACGACGCCTTCAAATGTTGGTCAGATAGAGCTTGTGCGTTTTGTTAATGAGGCTGGTCTTGAGGCTGTAGGGCAGAACTTATTAATAGAAAATGAGGCGTCGGGTGCGCCTACTGACGGAACTGCTGGTGAAGATGGGTTCGGTGGTATAACTCAAGGGTGGCTTGAGGGATCAAATGTTGTACCAGTTACAGAGCTTACCAATATGATAAAGGCGCAAAGGGCTTTTGAAATGAATATTAAGGTTATGGAAGCTACTGATGAAAGCATGCAAGCTTTAAATCAGGCTACTTAATAAATAATAGGTTATAAATTATGCACAGAAATTTTGTTATATTTTCAATTTTTATATTGCTTATGATGCCCCATGCCAGGGCATCTGAGCAGATATATTCGCAAGAAAGTATTTTCAATGATGTAAGTGTTATAAGTGCGGAAAGTGTTAAAAATATGATTGCAGATTCGTTAATAGACGAGCTGCAATCTGACCGCATTATTGTTGAGTTAAGAAACTATAAGAAGGGATTGCAGATAAAAACTAAGAAGGAATTCTTTGACGTTGATATTGTGGAATCTGATTTTAATAAAAGAACCCGCCGTTTTAAATATAAGCTTAAGTTCTCAAGTGATGATTTTAGTGAAGTTTATGATGTAACGGGCTCTTATGATGAGATAGTAAGTATACCTACTATGTCGGTGCGAATTCCAAACGGTACTGTAATTAAGGCCGAAGATGTAGAATATGTTGATATTGCAAAACATAAACTAAGGCATGATACTATTCTTGATAAAAGCCAATTAATTGGGAAGACATTAAAGCATTCAAAATCTGCTTTGCGCCCTATACGTATGAGGGATGTGCAGCAAGAGCAGTTGGTAAAGCGCTCTGATAATATAGACATTATATATGAAACTCCGTCAATTACCCTGACTGCTAAAGGTATTGCTATAGATGGTGGAGCAAAGGGTGATGTTATAAGAGTGAGGAATACAAGTAGTAATAAAATAGTGAGAGCTATAGTTAAAGATTCTTCGTTGGCTATAGTAAAAAATGGTAAATTATAATTAGTCAGGCATTAATATGAAGTTAAATATCGTTAGTAAAACTATTACTATATTAGCGTTAACTACGGCATTAAGTGGTTGTAGCGATACTCTGCGCGAGCTTAGAAATGCAGGTAAAGAGCCGCCGCTTCAGAGAATGGAATTACCCATGGCTAAGAAAAGCTATGAGCCAGTTGAGTGGGACGTTGAGGAAGATCATGAGTTGCAGCCGCGCTATGCAAATTCACTTTGGCAACAAGGTGCAAGAGCATTCTTTAAAGATATGAAGGCCAGAAGAGTTGGTGATATATTAAAAGTAACTGTAAAAATAAAAGATAAGGCTGAGCTTGAAAATTCTACGCAACGAAGCCGTTCAACAGATGAAGATTCTAACGCGCCGTCTTTATTTGGTATTGAGGATAAGTTGTTAGATACTATACCGGGTACTTCTCCAGCTTCATTCTTGCTTGATGTGGCATCGACCGGAACTTCCACTGGAACTGGAACTGTAGATAGGGAAGAAATAATTGAAACGGAAATAGCTTCAATGGTAACTCAGATATTGCCAAATGGTAATCTGGTAATTCATGGTGATCAAGAGATAAGGGTGAATTTTGAGGTAAGAAAAATTACTGTCGATGGCATTGTAAGGCCAGAGGATATAAGTGCTGATAATGCAATTGATTCAAACCAGATAGCCGAAGCCAGAATATCATATGGTGGCAGGGGGCAGATAACTAATGTCCAGCAGCCTAGATATGGCACTCAAATTTTGGATATTATTACACCATTTTAATTTTTTTAATTAATAATATATAGTTCTCTGGTAATTGAATGTGTATTAGCTAATTTAAAAAGCTGATATGTGATATTCATTTTGTTCTAAGGCTATATTTTATAAGATATTTGTAAGCTGGCTATGGCTAGTTACGGTGTTCAGCTCTTCTTATTTGTATATTTAAAATTAAATCAAAATATTTTCGATTCTTAAGCTATCTGTTAACGGTTTGTTAAGAATTGGTTGTTATCTTGCACTCCTCGCTCACAAAATAATGAGCAAGAAAATATAGAATGTAATTATTGAAAATTTTTTAAACTACGTAAATTAGGAGAATTATACCGTGTCATCAGTTCTTAACTTAATTAAAAACTTACCGGAAATCGCAAGTGACAATGATAATCCGGCAACTGATATTAATTATATCAGAAAGTCGACTAATTTGGTTAATGATGCTTTAAGCAAAGGGTCAGACATAATGCAGCTTGCTAACGGTGATATACTTATAACTGAGGTAAAGACAGTTACATATAAATATTCATGGAACAGGGAGTTGAATAAATTTGAAAGAGTTACTTCAGGTAGTAAAGTAAGAAGAAGAAAAAATAAGAAGGAAAATGCTCAGGCATAATATTTTTGTTTTATTATAATTGTCTTTTTTAAATTTATCTTACATGCATTTTCGCAATAAAGGTTGCAATATTTATTGAGAATAAAATTTTTGTATATAACATATACATGTTGCAACTTTTTGGATATAGCATATGGAAGTTCTTGTCTTGGGTGCTGGGGTTATTGGGGTAACCACATCTTGTCAACTTGCTGGCAAGGGCTTCTCTGTGACTGTTGTTGATAGAAATTCGCAAAGTGCATCTGAGTGTAGTTACGCAAATGGGGGGCAGCTAAGTTATTCACATGCTGAACCTTGGGCAAATCCTAGTGTTATCAAGAACTTGCCTTTATTTCTGTTCAAGAGGGATTCGCCTTTGGTGATAAACCCGATGTTCGACCTTAAAATGTGGTCTTGGTGTCTAAAGTTTTTAGCATGTTGCAATAGCAGTAAATCATTGAAGGGCAGTGAACATATGGTTCGCTTAGCCTTATATAGTAAAAAGTGTCTGGAGGAATTAGAGTCAGAGTTTAATTTCGATTTTAACAAGATGAATAATGGGATACTTCATGTATTTAAGCGAAAAAGCTATTTAGAATATAATTTGAAACAAGCGAGTTTTCAAAAGAAGTTTGGGTGTAGCTTTGAGTTGCTTGACAGTATGGATGCTGTATTGAAAAAAGAGCCTTCTTTGGCTTATGGCGCTACGGATATTGTAGGTGGAATATTTTTCCCTATGGATGGGGGAGGTGATGTTAATCAATTTACTGTTTCTTTGTCGGAGTCTTTGCAAAAAGAGAAAAAGGTTAATTTTAAATATGATACGGTAATAGAAGAAATTCTGACTGATGGTGATAAAATCGTAGGGCTTAAAACTAACAAGGGTATTTTAAAAGCTGATATTTATGTGATGTGCGCAGGGGCATTAAGTTCTGTAATGCTAAGTGATATTGGTATATCAGTGCCAATTTATCCAATGAAAGGTTATAGCATATCAATTCCTGTGGGTGATTCTGATAAAGCTCCAAAAATGGGAATTACCGATCAGTATAATAAGATTGTATACAGCAGGCTCGGTGATGTTTTAAGGGTGGCTGGAACTGCTGAATTTGCAGGATATGATGATTCTATAAAGGGAAAAAGGATAGAGTCCCTTAAGAGGATGACCAAGTATCTTTTTCCGCAGATAGATAGTTTGGATGAGGCTACTGATTGGGCTTGCTTAAGGCCGTCAACGCCTGACGGCTCACCCATAATAGGAAAAACTAAAAAATATAATAATCTATATTTGAATACGGGGCATGGAACTTTGGGGTGGACTATGTCTTTTGCAAGTGCCAAAGCTGTATCTGATATTATTGAGGGTAGAGAGTCTGAGATAGACCTAACTGGTCTTGATACTTCACGTTTTAATATTTAGGGGGAATCATGGTCTTTCGAGAGGAGTTTGTAACTTTAGAAGGAAAAGACGGAGAAAGAAAGCTGGCTTTTACTAGTTGGGGGGATAAAGGCAATGATAAAGTATTGTTTTGTGTGCATGGTCTTTCCAGAAATGGAAGGGACTTTGATTTTTTGGCGAACTCCTTAAAAGATAACTATAGAGTAATATGTATAGACGTGGCTGGTCGTGGGAATAGTGATCGGATAAAAGATAAAAAGCTATATAACTACGATACCTATGTGAAGGATGTGCTATATTTATTGGATAAGCTGGATATAAAGAGTGTCGATTGGGTTGGAACTTCAATGGGTGGTATTATAGGTATGATAATAGCAGCTAAAAAAACTGACTTGATAAATAAGATGATACTTAATGATATTGGCTATCATATATCTGGAAAGGCGTTGGACAGGATATTTGATTATGTGGGGGCTAAAACGGAATTTAATTCTTATGAGGAAGCTAGTCGTGGTTTGAAGGCTCGAATGATGAGCTTTGGCGTTAGTGAGGATGAGCACTGGCAGCATATTTTTAATCATAGTATCGAAGAGAAGAACGGTGTTTTTGTTTATAGGTATGATAAGGATATAGTTCAGAAGGTGCCTTTGTCATATAGAATTATTGGTAATCTAAAAAATCCAAAAAGGATTGGTAAGTGCCCTGATGTTGATCTAAGTAAGTTTTGGAATCTGGTTTCTTGTCCTGTCCTTTTGATTGCTGGAGAGAAGTCCGACATTCTTACTGAGGATGTATATAATAAAATGCTTTCATCAGGAAAAGAAATTGACGGAGTGAGAATTCAAGAGGTGGGGCACGCACCTATGTTAATGGATGAAGAGCAGATATCGCTTGTTAAAAAGTGGCTTTTGTAGAGTGAAGTGCGCCAATTTCTGTAAAGTATTATTTTAACACGGAGGTTGTTTTTTTTATGTTGCTATGCAACTGAAAATAGCTTAATATATAAATTGAAGCGAGTGTTTGTTGTTTTCGCTAAGCATCAGGTAGAGCATTTTATGGTTGCAACAAAAAAAGTTAAGAAGGGCAGTGGTGCGAATGTTGAGGAATTGAAGCTTCCTGACGTTCTTGACATAAAGTCTGCAAATACGTTTTTTGAAGAAATTAAAAGCGTTTCTAAAGCGGGAACAAATCTTGTTCTTGATGCCGAACAACTTGAAAAAATAACAACACCAGCAATACAAATCTTGCTGGCTTCTTGCGCTGCCGTTAAGAAAAAAAATGGTAGTTTTAAGATGGTGAAATTTTCTTCTGATATTGAAGATGTTTTTACCGATATAGGTTTAGAATCGCAATTTAATGAATGGAAGTAAAAAATGTCAAAAATAGCTTTAACTGTTGATGACTCAAAGACAATAAGGGAAATGGTTTCATTTACCTTAAAAAATGAAGGGTTTGAAGTAATCGAGGCTGAAGATGGTCAGCATGCAATATCTGTGTTGGGAGGGCGTGAGGTTAATCTGATAATAACGGATCTTAATATGCCAAATATGGATGGTTTAGAGTTGATAAGAAATTTGCGCTCTAATCCGTCATATAAATTTACGCCGATATTAATGTTAACGACCGAAGGTGATGCAACTAAAAAGCAGCAAGGAAAAGATGCGGGGGCAACAGGGTGGATCGTAAAACCCTTTAATCCTGAAAAGCTTATACAGGTGGTTAATAAAGTTGCTGCATAATTTTAAGTTGCAAGAAGTTTTTTATGGATGAGCTACAAAGATTTAAAGATACCTACATAACTGAGTGTTTTGAGCTCCTTGAAGACATGGAGGAAAAGCTACTTAATCTTGACCAGGGTAGTCCCGATAATGAGGATTTGAATGCGATTTTTAGATGTGCGCATTCAATAAAAGGTGGTTCAGGTGCTTTTGGTTTTGACCGCATAACGGCTTTTACGCATATTCTTGAAGAGTTATTGGATGCAATGCGTGAAGGTGAGTTGTCGCCAACTCGTGAAGTAACCGATGCCTTACTTCAATCAGTGGATATTGTACGTCAAATGGTAGTTGCTGCACAATCCGGGCAAGAAGCCACTGAAGGTATAGAGGACTCGGTAGCTAATCAATTAAAGCAAGTTGTAGGTGGTGATTCAGAATCTGCTTCTCCTAAAGAAGAGATTGTTGAAGAAGAGAGTGACGAAATTAGCATATTCTCCATAGACTTTAGACCAAAAGAAGGTTTGTTGATATCAGGTAATGAGCCAACTCTTATTATAAACGAGTTGAAAACTCTAGGTATTTTAGAGTGTGTTGTAGATATAGAAAAGCTGCCAACTATAAGCAAGTTGAATCCTGAAAAATGTTATTTGGATTGGTTTTTTACACTTGAGACTGAAAAAACTATCGATGATGTAAAAGAGGTTTTTGAATTTGTTGAAGATGAGTGTCATCTGGATATTGAAAAAATAGCTGGGTTTGCAAAAATGGTACCTACGGCTGAAAAGGCTGAGAGCAATGAAGAAAAGATTCAGGAGGCTGAAGATAAATCGAGCGATGATAGTAAAGTGCAAGCTCCAAATACTAATGTTGTTGAGCCATTGAAAGCTGTGGATGATACGGCGAAGGTTCCTGTAGTTACTTCGATAAGGGTCGATATAGACAAAGTGGACAGGCTGGTTAATATGGTAGGTGAGTTAGTTATTACTCAAGCTATGATAGCGGCTCAATCTTCGGACATATCATTTGAGGAGCATCCAAGGCTGGTGCAAGGGATAAATACCTTATCACAGCATACAAGGGAGCTTCAAGAGGCGGTTATGGCTGTGCGTATGCAGCCAGTGAAATCAGTGTTCTCACGTATGCCAAGAATGGTTAGGGATCTGTCTACGCAGCTTAAAAAAGACATAAGACTAGAGATGTCAGGAGAGGCAACTGAGCTTGACCGTACTGTAATTGAGCAGTTATCAGACCCTCTTACGCATATGATAAGAAACTCTGTTGACCATGGCATAGATACACCTGAGAATAGAGAGGCAAGTGGTAAACCAGCGCAGGGAGTAATAAAATTATCTGCCGAACATGCTGGTGGAAAGATATTGTTGAAAATATCAGATGATGGACGTGGTGTAGATAGAGAAAGGGTGCTGCAAAAAGCAAAGGACAAGGGGTTGGTAGCGTCGGATGCCGAATTATCAAATCATGAAATTGATAATTTAATATTTATGCCGGGATTCTCTACTGCGGAAGTTGTATCCAATATTTCAGGACGTGGCGTTGGGATGGATGTAGTAAAAAGAAATATTGAAGCTTTAGGTGGTACTATAAATATTATAAATAAACCGGGAGAAGGTTCGACATTCTTAGTTAATTTGCCTCTAACATTGGCTATCTTGGATGGAATGATAGTAAGAGTGGGGCGTGAAAAATATATAATTCCAATAGGAAGTATAATTGAAACATTGAGGCCAAAAAACGACGAGGTTAGAAAAATAGCTGATGCTAATGACCTGATAAATGTGCGTGGGGACTTTGTTTCAATATTATATTTGCATAAGGTGTTCAGTATACAAGGCGCAGAAAAGAACCCTAGTAAAGCATTGGTTGTTCTGGTTGAAAGTGGAATGGATAAGTTTGGTCTTGTAGTTGATGAGCTAATTGGTCAACAGCAAGTTGTTATTAAAAGTCTGGAAGAAAATTCTGATGCAGTGCCGGGTATTTCGGCTGCAACTATCTTGGGTGATGGCAAGGTTGCTTTGATATTAGACATATCAAAATTGCAAGAGTTAATGGGTTCTGTTGAAAATGAAAAACATGAAAGTGTTGCGTAAAAAAGGGTTTTTATAAAATGGTTAAGCAGTTATCTGATGAAAATGATCTAAAGCAAAAAACAGGAAATGCTAATGATTCAAAGGCAGATGAGGTGAGTGACTCTTTGCTGGACTCCCATGACATTTGTCAGTTTTTGACATTCAGTGTCGATAAAGAGTTGTATGGTGTCGATCTTTTAAAGATTCGAGAAATCAAAGGTTGGACAGAAACAACAAGATTGCCAAATAGCCCTGAATTCATGAAAGGGGTAATAAATCTTCGTGGTGCAGTGATACCGATATTTGATCTGAAAGGTCGGTTTAATATTGGCGAGACCATCCCTACAGAGAAAAATGTAGTTATTATCATAGCTGTAGGAGATAGGTTGATGGGAATCTTGGTAGATGCGGTATCTGATATTATTGAGGTTGAAAGTGGTGAGATTAAACAAGCGCCTCAGATGGAAACAAGGTTGGATGATAAGTTTGTAAGTGGACTTATATCTATTGAGAATAAAATGGTTGTTGTATTGGATGTTGATAGTTTGTTCGATACATCATCTTTGAATATTGAGGGGAACTTAGTTTCCGATATGTAAGAAGAGGTTAAAGAAGGGTAAGGGTATATACTGTGGGTTCTAGCCGAGAATTTAAATTTACTGATGCGGACTTTAAGTTTGTTGCAACAAAAGTATACGAACAGTCGGGAATCACATTAGCGGACCACAAGCGCGACATGGTTTATGGTAGGCTGGCAAGAAGATTAAGGGAGTTGCAATTAAATACGTTCAGGGATTATTGTAGCCTTATCGAAAGCCCGGAAGGTGAAGTTGAAATAGTGAATTTCGTTAACGCTGTAACAACAAATTTAACTAGCTTTTTTAGGGAAGGTCACCATTTTGACCATTTGAAAGAATGCTTACAAGAAATAAGTTTGAAACCACATGCAAATAAAAGGATAAGACTTTGGTCGGCTGCAAGTTCTTCAGGGCCCGAGCCGTATAGTATTGCAATGAGCGTATGTGAAGGTCTAAAAAACTACAAATCATATGATGTTAAAATTCTTGCAACTGACATTGATACCAACATGTTGGATAAAGCAAAAAGTGGTGAGTATGAGGAGCGAATATTAGAGAATATACCTTCGTCATATGCAACAAAATATGTTGTTAAAAATTCACGTAAAGACACTAAAGGAACAATGTGTGATGAGTTAAAGAATCTTCTAACTTTTAAGCAACTTAATCTGATGCATCAATGGCCGATGAAGGGACCATTTGATTTTGTATTTTGTAGGAATGTTGTTATCTATTTTGATAAGCCTACTCAAATAGAATTATTTAAAAAAATATCATCTTTGATGAGGCCAGGTGGCATACTTTATATTGGTCATTCAGAAAACTTATTTAAAGTAAGTGACGACTTTGAGCTTATTGGACGAACTATTTATAAGAAAATTTAAATGACTGATATTAATAAAAAAGTTATGAGTTCTATTTATACTGATGCCAGCGAAGCTGATGATGTTGAGGTTATAAAAGTATTTTCAGGTGATTGCTACGTCTCTGGTAAGCCTAATCATATGATGGTGACGGTATTAGGGTCTTGTATAGCTGCTTGTATACGTGATCCTGAAATAAATGTTGGAGGTATGAACCATTTTTTATTACCAGATGGTACCAACACAGCTGATGCACCACTTAGATATGGGGCATACTCAATGGAAAAGCTGATAAATGACATTTTAAAACTTGGTGGAAAAAAAGAAAGGTTGGAAGTTAAGGTCTTTGGTGGTGGCAATGTTATTGAGAGCTCTGCAAAGATAGGTGATAAGAACGTTAACTTTGTACGAGAATATTTGGGGCAAGAGGGCATTAAGATTGCTGAGGAAGATTTGGGAGGTAACGCACCCAGAAGGATACATTATTTTCCTTTTACTGGAAAGGTTATGATGAAAAGAGTTAAAGGCCGGAATGAGGTTGAAGATGTTAAGAAGGAAGAGAAGCAGTATAGTGAAAAAATTAGAAAAACTGTTACAGAAGAAGATTCTGGTAATGTTGAATTATTTTAAAGGTTTTATATATGCCAACTAAGGTACTTATTGTAGACGACTCGCTGCTGATAAGAAATATTTTTGAGGAAATATTATCTTCAGATAGCAGTATTCAAGTAGTAGGTACTGCTGTAGATGCTTATGATGCGCGTGAGAAAATAAAGTCATTAAATCCTGATGTTATTACACTGGATGTAGAGATGCCAAGGATGGATGGTATAACTTTTTTAGAAAAAATAATGACATTGCGTCCAATGCCAGTGGTTATGGTTTCTACGCTAACTCAAAAAGGTGCTAACACAACAATTAAAGCGCTTGAACTTGGTGCGATTGATTATGTTCCAAAGCCTGTGAATAATCAAACCAAGGGTAGTTTGCAGATTTTAAGAAAAGAGTTGATTGAAAAAGTAAAGGTGGCAGCAAATGCCAATGTCAGGACTTTTAATAAAAAAGAAAGTGGTGTTATTGAAATTCCTACTGGTAAGTCCTTTAGCAAGAATCTTATTGCTATAGGCTCTTCTACCGGAGGAGTTGAGGCGTTAAAAGAGGTTCTAACTAAACTACCTGAGAACATGCCTCCAATTGTTGTTGTGCAGCATATGCCGGAAAAATTTACCAAATCTTTTGCAGCTAGGATTGATAATTTATGCAGTTTAAATGTTCAAGAAGCCGAGGATGGGCAGGTAATAAAGCCCGGTAATGTCTACATTGCACATGGAGGGTGCCATTTTAGGATTAAACAAAAGGGATTAGAGATAGCTTGTGATCTTGGTGGGACTGACAAGATTACGGGGCACTGCCCTTCAGTTGATGCTTTGTTTGATACTGTTGCCAAAATAGTTGGTAAAAGAGCATTGGGCGTAATGCTTACCGGGATGGGTAAAGATGGTGCTACAGGAATGCTAAATATTAAAAAGGCCGGAGGATTTAATCTGGGACAAGACGAGAGTAGTTGTGTAGTGTATGGAATGCCAAAAGAAGCAAAGCAAATAGGAGCAGTTGATTTTGAAGTTTCATTAAGTAAGATGTCAGAAGCGATAATAAAAAATATATGTAATTAGAGAAATCTTATGAAGCAAATGACAAGTGATGTTCAGGAAGAAGATAAAACAGTTGAAGAAGGGCGTGTACGCTTAAAAGACCTTCTAAATGCGGGTATAAAAAATTCTGACATATCAAATGTTGAGTTAGAAGAGCCTGTAAAAGAAGAGGTTGTGCAAGTGGAAAATAGCGCTGTTGGAAGCGCCTTGCCGGAAAGTAAGGAGGTTAATAGTTTTAAAGATGAAAATGTTAATCAAAGTAATAATGATGAGTTAAAAGATATCCAAGAGAGTGTCAAAGATATTGCCGCAAAAAATATAACTAATGATAATTCTATAATAGGCGAAGAAAAAGAAGAAGTTAAAGTTGAAGAGCCAGCGCCAGTAGTTCAGGAATCTGCCCCGTTAGTTGAAGAGCCGGCACCAGTAGTTCAGGAATCTGCCCCGGTAGTTGAAGAGCCAGCGCCAGTAGTTCAGGAATCTGCCCCGGTAGCTGAAGAGCCGACACCAGTAGTTCAGGAATCTACCCCGATAGCTGAAGAGCCGGCACCAGTAGTTCAGGAATCTGCCCCGGTAGCTGAAGAGCCGGCACCAGTAGTTCAGGAATCTACCCCGTTAGTTGAAGAGCCAGCGCCAGTAATTCAGGAATCTGCCCCGTTAGTTGAAGAGCCAGCG
>Ga0213866_10003082_pt1 | contig 11458 bp, 8 predicted proteins | sample PICome_11_FD_160079 | JGI IMG/M metagenome (GOLD analysis project Ga0213866, IMG submission 160079) | Coastal seawater microbial communities near Pivers Island, North Carolina, United States - PICO284 | ecosystem: Environmental > Aquatic > Marine > Coastal | place: USA: North Carolina... | reverse complement strand
TGGAAAAATCAAGAGGTCCTGAACACCCTGCAAATATTGTACCAAGGGGCGATGGGACAACCGATAAAGGCGTAGAATGTTGGTTTAGAGATCTGGGGTCTATTTTCTTGAGGCCTTATTGAAAACGTCTTTGACCTCCCCGGACTTTCCTTTTGTCGGCGACTTCCATGAAGGCGAACAATTCAATGGTCTCGATGGCTGAAACGGGCGAATTTGGTTTTTCAAAAGCTGCCCCTCAAGACCTTCGAATTGCTGGTCGTTCCTCCTTGTCTTAATTCTTCAACCAGATAACTGAGGAGGATGTCATTCACAGAAACGACTAGTGTCGGCTGGCTGGGAAGGCTCGGCTCGTCGATCAAGGGAATCTTGGTGGGCTTGGTTCTTCTGATAGTGTCATTGGTGATGCTAGTGCTCAATGAGCGTAATGCCGTTCAAGATCTCAAAACCAATCGGGAAATTTCTGACAAGGTGGTGAGTGTTTCCGCAGATTCCGTCGATTCTGCAAATGAGGGTGAGCTAGTGCACCTGAATGGCCGCGCCGAAACTGAAGATCTCGTGAGAAACGAGCAGTTTGGGATTGAGGAGAACGCAATTCGATTGAGCTGGAATGCCGAGATCTATCAGTGGGTGGAAAAGAAGAAATCCGAGAAGAAGAAAAAGCTCGGTGGCGGCGAGGAGACGGTGACGACTTACACTTATGAAAAAAAGTGGGTGAAAGAGTCTGTCGATTCCTCAAAGTTTAAGCAATCGGACCACGATAACGCAAAGGAGCAAAAGTATGGAAGTGGAATGTCTCAAGCGGCCACAGTCACGCTAGGTGTCTTCAAGCTTTCGGACGGTCTGACTTCGCAAATTTCGTGGGAAGAACCTTATCCTCTTCAGGAATTGCCGGAAGGGTTGAAGAAGGGCGGTCGATTACAGGGCGGGGTCTTTTTCTCTGGAAAGCCGGATGAGCCCAAGATCGGCGATGAAAAGGTTTCGTTTTCTCTCACCAAACCAGGTGACGTCAGTGTCATGGCAGTCCAGAAGGGGGATAGTTTCACCACCTACGAATCGGAAACCGGAAAGACGAAACTTCTCCTTTATGAAGGATTACTTTCTGCCGAGGAGGTCGTGTCCGGCGAAGAGAAGAAGGCGAAAAATCTGCGTTGGGCGCTCCGGGGAGGTGGAGTGCTGATTATGTTCTTGGGTTTTCTGCTGATTTTGAAGCCGCTTTCGGTCCTGGCGGATGTGTTGCCATTCCTTGGAAGCCTCGTGGGAGGGGTGAGCGCGCTGGGTGCCTTCCTTCTCTCGATTGCAATCAGCTTTGTAGTCATCGCTATCAGTTGGATGTTCTTCCGTCCGTTTCTTGGGATTAGTTTGCTCGCAGTGGCGATTGCCTGCCTGGTCGCCATCAAGAAAATGATGTCGTCGAAGAATAGGATGCCGGCTTCAATACCACCTCCATTGAACTAGGGAACTCTTACTCTTGCCACCGACTGGCTGGCGAGCCATTTTGTCGGCGCTCCGGTTGGTTCATCAGATCCGCCGGTTGATCTGATCAGACACACACGATGAGCGAACAAGAAAGAGTCCGCATTTACGACACCACGTTGCGCGATGGCACCCAGGGCGAGGGGTTTTCACTGTCCGGCCTCGATAAGATCCGAATTGCCAAGAGGTTGGACGAATTCGGGGTGGACTACATTGAGGGCGGATGGCCCGGGTCGAACCCCAAGGACATCGAGTTTTTCAAGGCGGCGGCGCAGGAGACCTGGAATCACGCCAAAATTGCAGCCTTTGGGTCCACCCGACGGGCTGATTTGGCGGTCGAAGATGATCCCCAGGTTCAGCTTTTGATTGATGCCAATACCCCGGTGATCACCATTTTTGGGAAAAGCTGGGAGTTACAGGTGACCGAGGTTCTTCGCACGACCGCAGAAGAAAATCAGGCCATGATCAGGGATACCTGTCGCTATTTAAAGGAAGCGGGGCGCGAAGTCGTCTACGATGCCGAGCACTTTTTTGACGGATATAAGGATGGAGGCGAACATGCCATGGCCACCTTGCAGGCTGCGGTGGAGGGCGGGGCCGATTGGCTGGTGCTCTGCGATACCAACGGGGGCTGCCTTCCTTCGGAGATTGCCGAGATGAGTCGTATCGTGCGTGAGGCCTTTCCCGAGGTTCCTCTTGGAATTCACACTCACAATGATTGCGAGCTTGGGGTTGCCAATGCGATTGCTTCGGTCGATGCCGGTGCGACGCAGGTTCAGGGAACGATCAACGGTTACGGAGAGAGGACCGGCAACTGCAATCTCACTTCGGTCATTCCGATTCTTGAACTTAAGATGGGACGGAAGGCCGTAACCGATGTTTCTGGAATGCGGGATCTATCGTTTTTTGTGGACGACGTGTCCAATAATCCTCACTTCGCGCGCGCCGCGTTCGTCGGGCGGACAGCTTTTGCCCACAAGGGTGGAATGCACGTCAACGCGGTCCAGAAACTGGCGCGGACCTATGAGCACATCGAGCCGGGTCAGGTTGGGAATGAGCAGCAAATCCTGGTCAGCGAGCTTTCCGGGCAGTCGAATATCCTGATGAAGGCCGAGCAGCTTGGGATTCATCTGGAAAAGGGGAGTGACGAAGCCAAGGCGATTTTGACCGAGGTGAAAGCACTCGAGCAAACCGGTTATTCCTTCGAAGCCGCCGGTGGTTCGCTGGAGCTTTTGGTGCGCCGGATGCTCGGTAAATCTCCCCGGAGGTGGCATCTGCACGAATATCAGTGTTCTTTCCGGCAGTATAAGGATGGTAATGTTCCGGTTTGTGAGGCCACCGTGAAGCTGGATGTTGGCGAAGAAACCAGCCACACCGTTTCCGCCGGTCACGGGGTGGTGAATGCCCTCGATGGCGCGCTGCGGAAGGCCCTGATGCCTTTTTTTCCTCAGCTTGAGAATGTTCAACTCATTGATTACAAGGTTCGTATCATCGATGGGGCAGAGGCGACGGCGGCGAAGACCCGTGTCTTGATTGTCCATACCGACGGTGAGACTACCTGGGGGACGGTTGGGGTCTCCGACAGTATCATCGAGGCCAGCTGGATTGCCCTGACCGATGGGCTGGATCTCTTTTTGCAAAAGACTTCTGCTTAAAAATCGGTTTTTAACTTGTGCCCCCGCAGGAAAATCGACAACTTAATGTCGGTTTATATATAACACCTACGAACCATTTGTCCCGCAAGGGAAACAAAAGGTCATTCCGATGACCCGGTCAGGCTCAATAGGGTCTGACTAAATTTAATCACCTTCCGGTCTAAAATCGAGAAATCGTCTGGACGGGGGACCTTACGAAAGAGCGGCACCTCCGTACTCGGAGCTGCCACTTTTTTTGTTCAGGCTCGTAGCAGAATTATGCCAATCCTTTTCTTGTCTTGTGGGATAAATTGAACAGACTAAGCAAATCCCGCTGACAGGAAATACCCGCAGACGGGAAACAGCAATCGAACAAAACAATTAAGATATGAGCGACAAGGACAAACCAAGCATGGCCCTATTCTGGGGCTGTTTCATTGCCCTGATTACGACGGCGTTTGGATTTATTACGCGAATGTTCCTTCTAGATGATCCAGAGATCACTCAGGGGCTTTTGGGTCTCGATGAGGCCGAGGTTGGGATTTTCAAAGGGATTCAAGTATGGCCATTTGCGATCAGTATCATTTTGTTCAGCCTTATCATCGATAAAGTTGGATACAAATTTGCGATGATCTTCGCAGCAGCTTCCCAGATTATCTGGGGAATCATGGGGATTTATGGTCTCTCCGTTGCTGACACTAACCCTGAACTGGCGAAGAGCCTTCTCCTTTGGGGGGGCTTGATTTTGGCCTTAGGAAACGGAACGGTCGAAGCATTCATTAACCCGGTGGTCGCAACATTGTTCGACAAAGAAAAAACAAAATGGCTCAATATTCTTCACGCGGGTTGGCCCGGTGGTCTTGTTGTTGCTGGAATTGCGGTCATCCTTATGGGGGGAATGTCCTGGGAAGCAAAATTAGGGCTGATTTTTATCCCTTCCGTCATCTACTTGGTGATGTTGATTCGCTGCCAGTTCCCGGTTCAGGAGCGTGTTGCGGCAGGAGTCAGCTATCGTGACATGCTTGCAGAGTTTGGTTTTGGCGGTGCCGCGGTTGTAGCCATCTTGATGTTTCTCCAGCTTGATCAGGCAATCCCCAATAATTCCGGTCTTTGGATGGTCATATGTGCTGCTATGGCAATTGGTCTTGGTGTTTATACCAAGAGTTTAGGGCGGCCGTTGATGTTCGTTTTAATTCTTCTGATGACTCCTCTCGCCACAACGGAAATTGGAACAGATGGCTGGATCGCAGGAATCATGGAGAACGCAGTCTCCTTCCACGGCGGTTGGATTCTGGTTTACACTTCCCTGATTATGATGGTTCTTCGTTTTTATGCAGGGCCGATTGTTCATCATCTCGCACCGATTCCTCTTCTGATCCTAAGCTCTATTCTAGCTATTGCGGGCTTGTTGGCGCTCTCGGGGGCTTCTGGAGTAGGCTTAATTTTTGCCGCAGCGACTCTTTACGCTCTTGGTAAGACTTTTTTCTGGCCGACCATGCTAGGTATCGTCTCTGAGCAGACCCCACGCGGAGGAGCATTAACTCTGAACTCCGTTTCGGGTATTGGAATGCTCGCTGTGGGTGTCTTGGGTTTCCCTTACATTGGTGCCCTCCAAGAGAAAAAAGCAGTTTCCGAGCTTGCTGCTCTTGAAGAGGTGAAAGATGTGCCCGGATTGATTGTCGATGGTGGAATTTCGGAAGACGCACTCCAAGATAAGTCAATTTATTACGGAGCCATTAAATATCAGAGCCTCGAGGGTGAGAAAGTTGATGCCCTTCTCGTTGACCAAGAAGAGGACGTAAAAAAAGCAGTTGCCGAGTCCAAGGAAGGAAGCGGTCAAAAGGCGCTTGCTAGCATGGCAGTATTCCCCCTGATTATGCTAATTGCGTATGTAATTCTCTACTTTTACTTCAAAAGCAAAGGTGGCTACAAGCCTCTCGACGTGTCCGCAGCTACCTAGCGCGCTGTTCATTAGTGGACAAAGTATGCCTAATTTAAGCAGCGGTGGCCTCCGGGCTGCCGCTTTTTTTTGGCCTGCGAAATCGGAGACTCTTTGGGGGATAAAAGAATAAATTGGTAAAAAAGTTGTAAAACTCTCGACAAAACCTTCTCACTGAGGACAAAACCCGGTCGTGATTTCAATTTTTGGCTCGCTGGGTTTTTCAACAAAACGATCCTTTCTAATCCCGATGATGAGCGCTGCCAGTGGGCTCATCTTATCCAGTTGTGGAGGTCTTGGATCTTCTGCGCTTAATTCCGAAGCAGCCGGAATACATGCTCGTATGCCGAAATTCTGGAATCTGTTCGAGTCCTATGCGTTTAATGTTCGAGGACGCAACAACGGTGTTCACCCAGCTTCAGTGTCGCAGTCTGTTGCACGAGCATCCAAGGGTTTTAGGAAGGATAAACATGGCATGCCGACCTATCCTGACAGTGTTAGCAGACGCATCGTGCGCACAACGGCATATTCTCACGAGGAGAAAGAGATCGGAGCACCTTGGCGAAAGAATGCCATTGGCACATTTTTGAAGTATGGTGATGTTCGCAGTGCGGCCGCTGACTGGTCCCGCTATCCTGTCGGTACGAAGTTCAAGATCAAAGGTCTTCCTTACACTTATATCGTTGACGATTACGGATCCGCTCTTGTGGGAACCAACACCATAGATATTTACCATCCAAACCTCAGCAGCATGCGCCGTTGGGGAACCCGGCCTGCCGAGATCTCGGTGATTCAATGGGGTGATTGGGATCGCACACTGAACATCCTCGCCGGTCGAACAAAGTATCCGCACACCCGCAAGATGTATTACGCGGCTAAGGCCAGGGTCTCTTCAGGAAATGTTGCGCGCAACTAGGATCCTTTCCTGACTTTTGCAAGCCCGGCTTCCATGCAATGAGGATGCCGGTTTTTTATTGGCCAAGTGTTAATACTCGGGCAGGGATGGGGCATGCTGAAACAGGAACGCGCCGATTACGTCCTTCAACGATTGGGGGAGCTCTATCCCGAGACGCCGGTTCCGCTGGATCATACCAATCCTTTTACCCTATTGGTGGCGGTACTCTTGTCCGCACAGTGCACTGATGTCCGGGTTAATTTGGTCACGCCCGCCTTATTCAAAAAAGCAGATACCGCTGCCAAGATGGCGAAGCTCAGTGTGGAGGAAATTGATGCCATCGTAAGGCCATGCGGCTTGGCTCCCCGCAAGGCTAGGGCAATTCGTGGCCTCTCAGAAATTCTGCTTGAGAAACACCAGGGGGAGGTGCCTGCGGATTTTGCCGCGCTAGAGGAGCTTCCCGGGGTGGGCCACAAGACCGCCTCGGTCGTCATGTCGCAAGCATTCGGGGTTCCGGCATTTGCGGTCGATACCCACATTCATCGCCTCGCCCAGCGGTGGAAATTGACAGACGGGCGGAATGTGCAACGTACTGAAGAAGACTTGAAGAAACTCTTCCCTAGGGAGACCTGGAATAAGCTTCACTTGCAGATCATCTTTTATGGCCGGGAGTATTGCTCCGCCTGGGGGTGTGATGGAACGGTCTGCGAGATCTGCAAGACCTTGTTTCCTCGACGAAAAACGCCTGTTCAAACAAAAAAATAGGATCGGAACCCGAGCTCGTAAAGGGGTAGGGCGGGAGTTGTCAAGGCCGCATAAAAGTGGGGAATTCGCTGAATTGTGGAAATCTTCCTTTACTCATGGGATGCACTTTCGAGAATGTACGCCGGTCCCACACCAAACCGACCTCAACCTAAAGAATCATGATCAAGACCTCTAAGTTCCGTATCGCCAAAGGATGGCTCGTAGGCTCCGCCTTTACCCTTCTTTCAGCTGCTCCCGCTCTCGCACAAGACGGCGAAAAGGCTGCCAGTAACAAAAGCGCGCTCGACAGCTATCTCCTAGACGGTGGACCTCTTACAATTTTCATCGTTGCTGTCGGGCTTCTCTCGCTGATCAGTCTCACGGTCTTCAACTTCATGAACCTCACCAAGGCCAAGTTCGCACCAGACGATCTCAAGGCCGCTCTTTTCGATCACATGACGAACTGTCGCGTGCGTTCCGCGATCGAGCTTTCCGCTTCCCATCCCTCCTACCTAGGACGGATGATGGCCTATTCTCTTCCCAATATTGACGCGACCCGCCCCGACGACCTTGGTCGCGACCACGTTGAGGACGCCATTGCTGATTTTTCCATCAACGAGACCCGCAAGCAGATGACCTTCATCTCCCTTCTTTCATTGGTGGCCCAGGCTGCTCCGATGCTCGGTCTCTTTGGAACCGTTTTCGGTATGATTGGCGCGTTTTCGACCTTGGGTCTGAATGCCGGGGCCGACCCGCAGGATCTTGCGAAAGACATCTCGGTAGCTCTTTTGACCACCATGTGGGGCCTGATCGTGGCGATTCTCTCCCTCTTTGCATACTTCTTCTTCAAGAACCGCTTCAACGCTCTTGTTGCTGATTGCCATGGCACTGCAGAGAACCTCATCAATGCATCCATCCAAACGGTGAATGCTGATGCGCATCTCGCTAAGATTCCTGAGGGGATTGCCGTTTAACCTGCCAGAGGGGAGGGAATCCCTTCTTCCCCTCGTGTTGAACCACCAAACCACCTTAGAAACCAATGGCCTCCGATAGACTCCGCGCAGTCAACAAGGAAGAAGGCGAAGCCGCCGACATGGACATGTCGCCCATGATCGACATGGTCTTCCTCCTCCTTCTTTTCTTCCTCGTTGTTTCCAATCCCAAGACGATTAAAATCGATCCGACCCTCACTCCTTCAGTCGCTGAAAATGCCGTGGCGGCGAAAACGAAAAATGGCAAGATTGTCGTGAACGTTAGAGATAACGGGGACTTCGTGCAGGAAAATACAACGACCAAGATGGCCGACGGTGCTGCTCTTCGCGAGTACCTGAAAGCTGAAAAAGAGCGAGTCGAATCGAAGGGCAATGAACCCGTCCTCCACATCCGTTCAGATAAGGGGGTCGAGTTCAAATATGTTCAGCGTGTCATCAAGGCCGGGGCAACCGTTGGTCTGAAGCAGGTGGCTTACGCTGCCTTCAACAAGGAATAGTCCAGCCTAAATCCATAAATCATAGAACCATCCCATGGCACGCCGTAAAAAGAATCAAGCGCCCGAGGAAGATGAACCAGGTTTGGACATCTCCTCTCTGATTGATGTTTGTTTCCTTCTCCTTATTTACTTCCTGGTGACCACCCAGATCGTGAAAAAAGAGCAGGAATTGAGCACCGCTCTTCCATCCACTACTCCTTCTGAGACTCCTCCGGATCTTGCTCCTATGTTGATCCTGCTGGAAGCAAACGGAAACATCTCGATCAAGAACGAGACCGGAGTGATCGAGCTTCTCGAATCCGATTCTGACGCCCGTAAGTTGCCGAACCTTTCCGCCCGCCTTGAGCTGCACAAGAGTGCTGCCGACATGTCGAGCAGCAAGGCTCTTGTTCAAATCAAGGTTGATGGTGATGCGGTATCCCAGCGGGTGACAGATGTCCTGAATGCCTTGGCCGGCGCCAAGATTACCGAGATCACTTTCACCGATCTTCTCGACCCGGAAGCAAATTGATCTTCGCACTTTCAGGATTCTCGAGAATACTCTAAAGAATCCTTTACTCAATCGTTCCAACTCTTGCCCTAAAGGCTGATGAGCCGTCCGGCTCTCAGCCTTTCTCTTTCTGACAAACATTCACACCTCCAAGCGAATTATGAATTCAATCCAATCCATTCCACGAAAACTGGGTCTCGCCCTGTTTGCCTTCGTTGCTTTGTGCGGCACCAGCTTCGGTGCCTCCATCGGCGACATGAACAAGGACGCTCTCGAAGCAATGAAGACTGGCAAGTGGGCCGAAGCCCATGCTGTCCTCGTCAAGGCGACCAATGCTTACGACGCCCGCGCTCCGCAACTCTACGGGCCGCGCTTTGGCTGGTTCTGGTATCACCGCGGATATTGCGAGATCAAGATCGGCATGTTCGACGATGCCATGAAGTCGTTTGAGAAGTGCTACACGCGCTATCCAAACACCAAGCCAAAAGAAGGCCAGGCTCCCAGTAAGAACATGTATAACAAGCTTTCCCTGCTCATGTGGGGGCACGCTGCCAAGGGTGCGGAAGAGTGGGCGACCTCCATTCGCATGTATAAGAAATTCCTCGAAGAGCGCGACCCGACCCGCGACCGTTACGAGAAGGGCGTCTACTTCATCAACATGGCGATCAATCACTACAAGTTGAATAAGATCTCCGAGGGCAACAAGTATCTCGAGACCGCCATTCAGAATAAAGTCACCTTTCCGACTCCCAACAAGGGCATCATGGCCGCCTTCAACACAATGGTTGCTTCCGTGATTGAAAAGAAGGATGAAGCTTCACTTCTCGACTTTCTCTCCAAGAATCGCGCTCACATTAAGTTGGAGCCGTTCGAGGCTCATGAGTTTTCACCTCTCTTCATGAAACTCGCCCAGGACGCACGTTCGGCCGAGATGATTCGCTCAACCTTCGAGCTCTACGCGCTCGTTCCCAGCACTGTCGCTGCGATCGATGATATCAAGGGCCGTCTCTCCATGTTGTCCACATACGACCGCACTATTCGCGATGGTTCCATGATCGTGAATAAAGGCGATCTTGCCGAAGATCTCACCGAGCTTGAAAAAGCCGATACGGCCGGCAAGGTGAATGAAGTTTACGCTTATCTCAACACCGCTGTTCTTCACGAGGAAGACGGAAACATTCGCGGTGCTTTCGCTGTTTACGAGCAGATGGAACTTTACTTCCCAAACGCCAAAGTGATGCGTGACGGCAAGGTAAGTGCAGGGCGTGAAAACAATCTTTACAACCTTGTTCGCACCTCGGCTCTGATCGGCGAAGTTCTCACCACCGAGCACTATGGTTCGATCTTCCTGAAGGATTTTCCTGAGAGCAAGTATGTCAAGGAAGTGCGCCGCATGATGCTCACCAGTCTCTTTTTCAACGGAGAGTATGAGAAGTGCATCGAGGTTGCCGAAATCATGCTTCCCAAATTAACCAAGCCTTCCAAGCAGCACGATGTCTGCCTTTTCGTCCTCGGTGGTAGCAAGCACTACCTGGGTGAGTTCGTGGAAGCCCAGGAATACCTGAACGAATACATGGGCAGCTATGGCAAAAATAAGGAGGACGGCGACAAGCTCCGAATTATGGCGACTTCCTACTTCCAGGCTGCCAACTATTCACGTCTCCAGGAGTGGACCAAGTCAGCCGGGCTTCTCGACAAATTCTTTGAGAACTATCCCGATCCCAAGAGCAACGTTTATTACCCCTTTGCTCTCTTCGACCGCGCCAACTGCTACTATGCGGAAAGTGAATACGATCCTGCGCTTGAGAAAGTGACCCAGGTCGAGAACCAGTTCCCCGGAGTTTCCGTGATGGAGCAGAATCTCGCCCTCAAGGGCAATATTCTCGAGGGACTCAAAAAGCCCGAGGAATCTGAGAAGTATTACCTAATGGCTCTCGAGCTTGCCGAGCAGAAGAAAAATGATCTCGTTGCGGGTGAATGCCTCTTCTATCTGACATCACTCATCGGTAAGGCCAAGATTGGCAAGGAGGATAATCCCCGCGTTGCCGAAGCCGTTCCATACTACAATAAGTTCTGGGAGGAATATGGAAACGAGTCACCATTCAAGGCCAAGGTGGCTGTTGCCGGAATTCCGGGAATGCGCAAGATCGGCAAGATCGATGAGGCTCTCCAGCGTCTCCAGACAGTCATTTCGAATATTGCCAAGGAGCCGGGCACTCCTGGTCTTGAAGAGTCCATCGGTTCTTACACCGAGGAATACCTCGAAGAGAAAACCCCCGAGCAGCTTAAAGATCACTACTACTCTTTCCCGGGAATTGACTCCCGAGACATGGCGACCCGCGCGCTCCTGCGCATCGCGATCATTGGAGTGTTTGAGGAAGTGGTTGAATCTTCCGATCCTGAAAAGGAAGCGGATGTAATTCGCGATGGAGAAGCCATGATCGAGACTCTCTTCCAGGAGCTGCAGCGCGACTTCAAGCCGAAGGATCTCTCCAACTTTATTCTCGTGAAGGTCGGTGACTTCATTCGCAAGACCACCCAGCCGGAAGCAGCCGAGGTTTACTACAAGGAAGTGCTCAGTCGTTCTGATCAGTCCCACATGTTTGCCGCGATCTTTGGCCTTGCTGATGTTTACTCGAATGGCACTTCGGCTCAAAAGACCCAGGCCATCAAACTCCTCAAGCGGGTTCGTGATGACTCCGACGACAGTGGCGAGAAGGAGGAAGCTCTCTACCTCACCGCTAGCATTTATGCTGATAACGATGACTATGATGCCGCGATTGCTGCAGCCAAG
>Ga0213866_10003081_pt1 | contig 11458 bp, 10 predicted proteins | sample PICome_11_FD_160079 | JGI IMG/M metagenome (GOLD analysis project Ga0213866, IMG submission 160079) | Coastal seawater microbial communities near Pivers Island, North Carolina, United States - PICO284 | ecosystem: Environmental > Aquatic > Marine > Coastal | place: USA: North Carolina... | reverse complement strand
CCGAACCAAAATCAGGAGAAAATGTTTACGTTAAAATAGGTCGTTTCGGCCCTATGGCTCAGATTGGTGAGGCTAGTGATGAAAAGAAACCTAGATTCGCTTCATTATTAGCATCGCAAAGTATTACCACAATAACATTAGAAGAAACATTAGAATTGTTTAAATTGCCGAGAACTGTTGGAGAATTTGAGGGAGAAGCTGTAGTGGCAGCTATAGGTCGTTTCGGTCCTTATCTAAGATTCAAAGGCAAGTTTGTGTCCATTAAAAAAGACGATGGAGACGAGCCATTAACTATTGAAATTGATAGAGCAATTGAGTTAATTTTGGCTCACAGAAAGGCCGAAGCAGAAAGAATTATAAATCGCTTCGAAGGTGAGCCGCTAGTTCAAGTGCTTAATGGAAGGTATGGTCCTTTTATTCAAATTGGTGAGGGCGCTCGTAAAAACAAAACAAATTTTAAAATACCTAAAGATGTAGAGCCCAAATCTTTGACAAGAAAAATGTGTCTTGAGTTGGCAGAAAAAAGTAAGAAAAAGTAAATGGAATTTGAGTTAAGCTTTAAACCTTTAGTTCATCGTAGTGAAGACTACCAAAATAGTCAGCTAGGACGAAATATTATGGCTTATACTCAAGGTGACTTCCCAAACCTTGCCGAAGCGGATTTAGTTATTTTTAGTGTTCCTGAATTTCGAGGAACTTCATATGATAATAAGTCTGATTCTTTAGATAAAATACGAACAGAATTATATCAATTGTTTGAGGGGCAAGAAAGGCTAAGGATAGCCGATTTAGGACAATTGATATTGGGCGAAAAAATTAACGACACTTATCAATTACTTACTGATGTTTTAGTAGAGTGTGAACAGCGAAATTTATTTGCTCTTGTCATTGGTGGTGGACAAGACTTAACCCTTTCACAATACCGTTCTTGTGTGCACTTAGGGAAATTATCCAATATGGTTAGTTTTGATTCACGTTTTGACTTTGGCGAAGATGAAAGCACTCTAACTTCTGAGTCTTACCTTTCTGAAATCATCAAAATTCAGCCAAATGTTCTATTTAATTTTACAAATATTGGTTACCAAACCTATTTTAATACTCAAGACTCCATTAAGCTAATCAATAAACTCTTTTTCGATGCTTACAGACTTGGAGAGATTCGACAAAATATTGAAGAAGTAGAGCCTTCACTTCGAAATGCAGACTTTGTTAGTTTAGATATGGGTTGCGTACGTCTTTCTGATAATCCGTCAGCGCTTAAAAGTTCTCCTAATGGTTTTTATGCTGAAGAAATTTGTCAAATAATGCGTTATGCTGGAATAAGTGGTCGTCTAAAATCGTTAGGAATATTCAATTACGTCAATTTTGAGGATAAAAATTTGCAGTCAGAAAAATTAATAGCGCAAATGATTTGGTGCTTTTTTGAAGGCTTTTTTCATAAAATGAAACTTTTTAAACCTACAGATGATGATATGGTCAAATACCATGTTTCCATGAGAGAAGGAGAGTATAATACTTGTTTCTATAAAAATAAAAAATTGGAAAAATGGTGGATGGAAGTCCCAATTATTAAATCAAATTCTTCATTGCCATTTGAAAATTATTTTATTCCTTGTTCATACAACGATTATCAGATAGCAGTCAAGGGAGATATGCCTGAAAGGTGGTGGAAAGCATTTCAAAAAATGAATCAACATTAAAAGAATACTTACTTAAGCTATTTTTCTAGTAAAAAAAAATAGTTATTTTAGCCGAATATTAATTGTGATATACGTTTTGACGTTACCTTTTATGAAAAAATATTTTTTGCTTTTCTTGTTGTTTTCTTTCGCTTTGCATTCGAGAGCACAGCAGGATCCTCAGTTTAGTCAATATATTTTTAATAATCTATCTTTCAATCCTGGGTCTGCAGGCAGTGAGGAAGCGATTTGCGCAACGGCTTTGCATCGTTCTCAGTGGGTTGGCTTCGAAGATGCTCCTGTCTCAACTAACTTTGCAGTTCAAAGCCCATTATCCTTATTGCACGGTGGTATAGGGCTAAACATCTTGACAGACAAAATTGGACAAAATGAATTTTTATCGTTAAACCTTTCTTATGCATACCAACTTGAACTTTCTGGAGGCAAATTAGGTATAGGTCTTTCAGTAGGAGTGATACAAGATGAGATTGATGGGGCTAACATTATCACACAAAATCCTGATCCATCTATTCCAACTTCTGTTGATAAGGCATCAGGATTTGATTTAGGAATGGGATTATTTTATAATTCAGAAAAATTATACGTTGGGCTTTCTTCAAAGCATATAAATGAACCAACGATAGCAACATCAATAGACATTATTGATATTAAAAGGCATTATTATCTAACTGCCGGATATGTACATGGATTAAATGAGAAGCTTGATTTAAAGCCATCCTTATTAGTTAAAACTGAAGGTGTAACTACTACAGTTGATTTGACTTCATTGCTTGAATACAATAAAAAGCTTTGGGGTGGAGTTACATATAGACCGAGTTCTCGTGCAGTATTACTATTAGGTATGCACATCAACGAAGATTTAAAATTTGGATTTTCATATGATGTCCCAACAACAAACGTATCTACTTCAGGGACTTTCGAGTTTATGCTTGGATACTGTTTCAAAATAGATTATAACAAAGTGGTAAAAGGATTTAAAAACCCTCGATTCCTATAAAATTGTTATATTTGTGACTTTCTCAAGCTTAATCATCACTCATTTTAGTGGTGATTTTGTGGCTTAGATAAAAAAATAAACCCTCTTTTGAGGTATTAAAATATGAGTATTATGAAAAATTTATTTATCCTCGGTTTGATTGCAATTGTTTTTGCAAGTTGTTCAACAACTGGTAACGGGGAGTTGATTGGCGTTCAGAATAGACCTATTTGGAATCCAACTGATCCTTATGGAATGGTTTTTGTTCCTCAAGGTAGTTTCAATATGGGTCCTGGCGATCAAGATGTACCTTATGCACACGTTACACAGCACAAAACGGTTTCAGTTGCAGCGTTCTACATTGATGAAACAGAAATAACAAATAATGAATACAGACAATTCGTTACTTGGGTGCGTGATTCTATTGCTAGAATAATTCTTGGTGAAAATGGTGTCGAGGGATATGAGTTGATCGAAGAAGACGAATATGGTAATTTTATTGACCCACCTAACATTGATTGGAACAGACCTATACGTTGGGAGGATGCTGAAGTTAGAGAAGTGCTCGAAGATGAAATGTATCTTCCAGAGCATGAACGTTTCTACTCTAGACGTCAATTTGATACAAGGAAATATAATTACCGCTACGAAGATGTTGATATCGTTAGAGCTTCTTCTAGAGCAAATAAAGCAAAGGGTAAAGAAGATAGGTCTATATTTATAGAGAAGCCTGAAATTAACATTTTCCCTGATACGTTAGTTTGGACTTCAGATTACACATATTCTTACAACGATCCACTTTCTAGAAATTATTTTCATCACCCAGCTTTTGATGATTATCCTGTGGTTGGTGTGAGTTGGAAACAAGCTGTGGCGTTTTCCAAATGGAGAACACATATTTTAGATAATTACTTAAATGATAGAGAAGAGCCTTTGCATGATGAATTTCGTCTTCCATCCGAGTCTGAATGGGAGTATGCTGCGAGAGGAGGATATGATTTAGCTCCTTATCCATGGGGAGGTCCTTACACGACTAATGATGCTGGATGCTTCTTAGCAAACTTTAAGCCAAGACGTGGTAATTATACTGCTGATGGTGGATTAAGAACAGTAAAGGTGGCTTCATACAATCCTAATAATTTCGGTCTATACGATATGGCAGGAAATGTTGCTGAGTGGACTAGTAATGCTTATGATGAATCAGCATTTAATTTTGCTCACGATATGAATTTTGATTTCAATTATGATGCCGAAGATTCAGATCCTGAGATTTTAAAGCGTAAAGTAATCAGAGGTGGTTCATGGAAAGATATTTCTCACTTTATTCAAGTTGGAACTAGAGATTATGAATTTCAAGATACAGCAAAATCTTATATAGGTTTTAGAAATGTAATATCATTTATTGGTAGAGACAAAGCAGATTTTAGATAATTATTTAACAAATTTATAGAACAACTACATTATGGCATTAATCAACCCTAATTCAAAGAAGTTTAAAAATGGAATGGCAAAGCTCTATGGTTTTGGAGCAGCCATTGTTATCCTTGGTGCACTATTCAAACTAATGGATTGGCCAGGAGCTGGAGCAATGTTAACAATTGGGCTTTCAACTGAAGCGATAATATTTTTCTTCTCGGCATTTGAAAAGCCACATGAAGAGCCTGATTGGAGTCTTGTATATCCTGAGTTAGCATACATGAAAGATCCTGATGAAAAAACATCACTAACTCCAGTTGAGGAATTAGATAATATGTTAGAAAAAGCCAATGTAGATCAAGCGCTTATAACAAGGTTAGGTGATAATTTAAGAAGCTTCAACAAGACTGTTGAAGGAGTCAATAAATCTATGGATGCGGTCTCAGCTACAGGTGATTACAGTGATCAAATGCGTGAAGCAGCTAGAAAATTAGCTGAAATGAATACTTACTATGACTTACAGCTCAAAACAATGCAAAATATGGGTAATTCTGTAAGCGACTCTGAGAAGTTCCAGCTTGAAATTTCTAAATTAGGCACTAATTTAGAGGCTCTCAACAAGATGTATGCGAACATGCTTAGCGCAATGAACAAATAATAATTTCATTTAAATTTAATTAGAGCAATCCAATGGCAGGAAACAATTTATCACCTAGACAGAAAATGATTGGAATGATGTACTTAGTTCTAACAGCCTTGTTAGCTCTAAATGTATCTAAACAAGTTCTGGACGCTTTTTCAAAAATTAATAATGGAATTGTTAAAACAACCAAAAATTTTAGTCTCAAAAATGATGATATATACAATGAGTTTAACTTAGCAGCCGAAACCAACCCTACTAAGGCTGGGCCTTGGAAAGAAAAAGCTTTTAGTATTAAATCTAAGTCAGATTCTATTGTTCAAATGATACAAAACTTAAAGTTTTCTTTAGTTATGTTAGCTGAAGATAAGGTTACATTAGAAGGTGAGAATTTAGATGCTGAAGGTAAACCACAACCTTTAAGAGATATTACATTTAATGAACTAACTGATTCACAAAAAAGTAAAAATATAATCAACATAAAGAAAAAGAAAGACCGATTAACTTCGGGAAATTTTCTTGTTAAAGAACCCAATGGACAAATTCTTGTCGATAAATTAGAGTCATTTAGAGATTATTCACTATCACTTATTGAAGATGATTTTTTAAAAAACGCAATTATTGAAACTCTTAGTTTTGAAGTGGAAAAAGTTAATGTAGGAGCTAAAAAGTCTGATCAAACTTGGTTAGAAAGAAACTTTTTCGATATGCCATTAGTTGCAGCAGTTACACTCCTTTCTAAAGTTCAGACTGATGTTCGAAATACAGAGTCAGATGTTATTAGTTATCTTAAACAAGAAATTGATGCTGGTTCTTTAAAGTTTACCTCTGCTGATGCTATTCAAATTGCTAATTCAAACTATGTATTTTTAGGAGACTCTTTCAAAGCTGATGTTTTTCTTGCTGCAAAGGATACAACTCAAAACCCTTTAATATATGTTGGAGACTATGAAATCGATGAAGATGGAAAATACAAAATGATAGGCGATTATGACTCAATTTCTGTTGTTTCTGGAAAAGGAAAGTATGCTGTAAAGGCAAATTCAGAAGGATATAAAAAATGGGGTGGTCTTATTTCAATGAAGACTGAAGCAGGAACAAAACTTTATCCTTTTAATGGTGAATATCAAGTGGCAAGAGCAAGTTTAGTTGTTTCTCCTACAAAGATGAATGTTTTTTACATCCTTGCTAGTCATCCATTAAAAGATGGCGCATTAGGAAATCCAATTGATGTCTCTGTGCCAGGTGTCCCCAAGGACAAGTTAAGTGTTAGTTGTAACAATGGAATTGTAAAGAAAGTTGGTGGAGGATGGGAAGTTTTCCCAAAAACTACTGGAAAAGCTAAAATTAGCGTCTCTGCTGAAATTGATGGCAAAAGAAGAAATATGGGCTCTTTGGAGTATAGAGTAATGAGAACTCCTAAGCCCGAACCAAAGTTTTTAGGGTCTAAAAATCAAAAAGTTAAGAAAAGTCAGTTACTATCTTCTAATGCTAAGTTATATGCTGAATTAAGCAACTTTGTTTTTGATATTAAATACAGAATTACAGGCTTCTCTGTTGATGTAACTCAGCGTGGAGAGCTAGTCACTAAATTTGCAAAGGGAAATAAAGTAACACCAGAAATGAAATCATTGTTTGAATCTCTGCAAGTTGGTTCAGTACTATATTTTACTAATATAACTTGTAAAGGTCCCGATGGAGCGCCTAAATCGTTACCAGCGGTTAAATTAACAATAAATTAAAACCTAAATATTATGAAGAATTTAATTTTAGTTGTATCATTAATTTGTATTACAAATTTTTCGTTTGCACAAGATATTTTAGATGGCACACCTCGTGATGGAGCTTATGACAAAGACATTAGAGATGGAGGTAAGGAAAGAATGATTCAAGATTATCAATACGTTCGAGAGGCTGATGTGATGTGGTCAACAAAGATTGAAAGGGTAATTGATTTAAGAGAAAAGATGAATCAAGTTTTCTATTATCCTTTGTTGCCAATAAATGACAGACAGAACTTAATTGACGTCTTGATGCAAGCTATTGATGAGGGAACGATTACTGCATATGGTAATGCTACCAATGATGATGAGTTTCAGTCTCCTATGTCTCGTTCAGAGGTGGATTTGATTGGTATTATGGAAGGTGAAAAAATGACTATTGAAGAGAAGTTTGATCCAGACAATCAAGAATATTATTTAGATACTACTTATAACATCTTTCAAAGACATGATGTGAAAAAATACAGAATTAAAGAAGAGTGGTTCTTTGATAAGCAACGTTCTGTAATGGAAGTTAGAATTATCGGTATTTGCCCAGTTATTGATAGGAAAAATGAAGATGGCGTTTATACTGGTGAAACTTCATTGTTTTGGGTTTATTTCCCTGAAGCTAGAAAAATTCTATCCAAATCTGAGGTATTTAATCACAGAAAGAATGATGCAGCACGTCTAACCTATGATGATATATTTCATAAAAGATTTTTCAGTAGTAGAATTGTCAAAGAGTCTAATAAATATGACAGAAAAATATCTGAATATAAAGAAGGTATAGATGCGCTGTTAGAAGCTGAAAAGATTAAAGAAGAAATCTTTAACTTAGAACACGATCTTTGGGAATACTAGTTATTTATATTCCCTAGTAAATTTAAAAGTCTTCATTTGAAGACTTTTTTTAATATAAATAGGACTGTTTAAAATGAGTAATAAAATAGCAATTATTGGTTTAGGTTACGTTGGAATCCCACTTGCTGTAGAATTTGGAAAATCAACACCTACAATAGGTCTAGATATCGATAAATCTAGAATTGATGAATTAAACTCGGGTTTTGACAGAACATTTGAAATGTCAAAAGATAACCTTGAATCTTCAATACACTTAACGTATACTACTGACATCAATGATACTTCTGACTGTAACATTTATATTATTACAGTACCTACCCCTATAAATAGTAAAAATCAGCCTGATTTAACACCTTTGGTAAAGTCAAGTCAATCAGTTGGTAGTGTGTTAAAGAAAGGTGATATAGTTATCTATGAATCTACTGTTTACCCTGGTGTTACTGAAGATGAGTGTGTGCCTATTCTTGAGGAGGTTTCAGGCTTAAAGTTTAATGTCGATTTTTATTGTGGATATAGTCCAGAGCGCATTAACCCTGGCGATAAAGAAAAGACATTAACTAAAATTCTAAAAATCACTAGTGGTTCAACTCCTGAAGTAGCTGATTTTGTAGACACTTTATATAAGTCCATTATCACTGCGGGTACATATAAGGCTCCCTCTATAAAAGTAGCTGAGGCTGCTAAAGTAATTGAAAACACTCAACGTGATGTGAATATTGCTTTAGTTAATGAGTTAGCTTTAATCTTCGATACAATGAATATTCCGACGGATGAAGTTCTTAAAGCAGCTGGTACCAAATGGAATTTTTTAAACTTTAAACCCGGTTTAGTCGGTGGGCACTGCATTGGTGTTGACCCTTATTACCTTACATTTAAGGCCGAGAAAATGGGGTACAAGCCAAACCTTATTCTTTCATCTCGAATAATTAATAATGGTATGTCAGCTTATATTGCTAAAAAAACAATTCGTTTTTTAGTTGATAGTGACAAGAATATTAAAGGAGCCAATATTTTAATTTTGGGCTTAACATTTAAAGAAAATTGTCCAGATATTAGAAATACCAAAGTATTCGATATTATAGATGAATTAGAAGATTTTGGATGCTCTATTGATATTTATGACCCTTGGGTAGATGTTTCTGAGCTAAAAGCATCTCATAATAGAGAAATTATATCAAATCCCTTTGAATCAAATAAGAAATATGAAGCTATCGTAGTTTGTGTTTCTCATCATCAATTTATAGATTTAAAAACTGAAGATTACAAATCTATTTCAACTGGTAATCCAATCGTTTTGGATATTAAAGGAATCGTTAACGAACCCATTTGGAGACTCTAATGAAAAAGAATTTCGCATTAATAGGTGCAGCTGGATATATCGCTACACGACATATGAAAGCTATTAAAGATACTGGCAATAATTTAGTTGCTGCTTTAGATAGATTTGATAGTGTAGGAATTATTGATAGCTTTTTCCCTGATGCTCATTTTTTTACTGAACCAGAGCGATTCGATAGGCATATTTACAAACTCAAAAACTCATCTAACGCTATTGCTTACGTCAGTATTTGCTCTCCAAACTACCTCCATGATGCTCACATAAGACTAGCTTTACGTAATGGTGCACATGCTATTTGTGAGAAACCATTGGTGTTAAACCCTTGGAACATAGATGCATTAGAGCAGGTTGAGAAGGATTACGGTAAAAAAATAAACAATATTTTACAACTTAGACTTCATCCATCTATTATAGCTCTTAAAGAGAAAGTGGATAATGGTCCAAAAGATAAAATATATGACATTGATTTAAGTTATCTAACTAGTAGAGGTAATTGGTATTTCACATCTTGGAAAGGTGACATTGCTAAATCTGGTGGTATTGCAACTAATATTGGAATTCATTTTTACGATATGCTAACTTGGATTTTTGGCGATGTTAAAAATAATGTTTGCCACTTTTCTCAGGAGGACAGAGCCGCTGGATTTTTAGATTTGGAAAGAGCTCGAGTAAGATGGTTCCTAAGTGTAAACTATGATTTAATACCTGAACATATTAAAGAAACAGGACAAAGAACATATCGTTCAATTACCGTTGAAGGTGAAGAGATAGAGTTTAGCGGAGGTTTTACTGATTTACACACGAAAAGTTATGAAGCGATACTTGAAGGAAATGGTTTTGGTTTGTTGGAAGCTAAAACGTCAATTGATATAGTTCACACCATTAGAAACTCTGAGCCAATAGGTCTTAAGGGAGACTACCATCCATTTTGTAAATTATGAGTGTATTTATTCATCCTACATCCATTGTTGACGATAATGTTTCAATAGGTATTGATACCAAAGTTTGGCACTTTTCTCATATTCTTTCTGAAACTTCCATTGGTGAGCGATGTTCTTTTGGTCAAAATTGTGTGGTTGGTCCTAGAGTAAAAGTTGGTAATGGAGTAAAAGTTCAAAATAATATATCTATCTATGAAGGTGTCGAAATTGAAGACGATGTATTTTTAGGACCTTCTATGGTTTTTACGAATGTGATTAATCCTAGGAGTTTTATTGTTCGCAAGGAAGAATTTAAAAAGACACTACTAAAGAAAGGCTGTTCTGTTGGTGCGAATGCTACTATTGTTTGTGGATTAACTATTGGAGAGTACTCTCTTATAGGTGCTGGGACCGTAGTTACTCGTGATATAAAACCTTTTGAAATGGTGTACGGTGTGCCTGCTAAACATCAAGGTTGGGTTAGTGTAGCTGGTAATAGACTAAGTTTTAATGATAATAATATAGCTGAAGATTCGTTCGATAATAGTAAATACAAGCTTTCGAATAATACAGTTCAACTTATCTCATAATATGAAAATTCCTTTTATTGACTTACAATCGCAGTATCAATCCTATAAAGAAGAAATAGACACTGCTATACATAAAGTTCTTGATTCCTCACAATACATAATGGGGCCATCTGTTAAAGAATTAGAATCTAATTTAGCAAAGTATACGGGCGCTAAGCATGCTATAGCTTGTGCTAGTGGTACAGATGCACTTTTAATTGCATTATTAGCTATTGGAATTAAACCAGGGGATGAAATTATTACGACACCATTTACTTTTATTGCTTCTAGTGAAGTGATTAGCTTATTGGGCGCTATTCCAGTTTTTGTTGATATAGAAGAAGATACATACAACATAAACGCATCTGAAATTGAAGATAAGATAACAGATAGAACTAAAGCTATTATGCCTGTTTCACTTTATGGTCAGACTGCTGATATGGATATGATTAATGATGTAGCATCGAGAAATAATTTGATAGTTATAGAAGATGCTGCCCAAAGTTTTGGAGCGTCTTATAAGGGTAAAAAAAGCTGTAACCTAAGTCACTTTGGTTGTACAAGTTTTTTTCCATCAAAACCCTTGGGTTGTTATGGAGATGGTGGTGCATTATTCACGAGTGATGATGAGCTTGCAGCCAAAGCAAGGCTATTTCTTGCTCACGGATCAAAGAAAAGGTATGTACACGAAGTAATAGGTGTAAATGGTAGAATGGATACTATTCAGGCAGCTGTTGTAGATGTTAAGTTGAAATACTTTGCTGATGAAGTTCAAAAAAGAGAAGACATAGGAAGTCGCTATATTGATTTATTAAAGGGTAAACAACTTAAACTGCCTGTGATTAGAGAAGATAGAACAAGTGTCTATGCTCAATTTACATTACAATCTGAAAGAAGAGAGGAATTAATTAAACTCTTGAGTGATAATGAAGTGCCAACAGCCATCCATTATCCAACACCATTGCATTTGCAAGAATGTTATCAATCATTAAATTACAAAGTTGGTGATTTTCCAATTTCAGAAAAGGCATCTAAAGAAGTTTTTTCTTTACCAATGAGCCCATTTTTAACAGAGGACCAACAAAATTATATTGTTGATTTATTATAGATGGGTTAAATCATTTAGTATTTAACCTATGGTGAATTTTAAGACAGATTTTAAAGACTCCTTATTCTACAAGAATATACTTATTCTTTTAAAGGGTTCTGTTTTAGCCCAGCTAATTCCCCTAATAATATCACCCTTTATAACTCGATTATTTTCTCCTAAAGAG
>Ga0213866_10003080_pt1 | contig 11461 bp, 10 predicted proteins | sample PICome_11_FD_160079 | JGI IMG/M metagenome (GOLD analysis project Ga0213866, IMG submission 160079) | Coastal seawater microbial communities near Pivers Island, North Carolina, United States - PICO284 | ecosystem: Environmental > Aquatic > Marine > Coastal | place: USA: North Carolina... | reverse complement strand
CCAACTCCCCCGCGCCGAAGCCGAGCTTGTCGAGATCTTCCTTCGACAACTTGGACAGCACGTTGTGGACGTCGTCCCGATCGAATCGAATAAGTTCAATACCCTTGCTCGTCATTCCGAGTCCATCCGAACCTGTTGCATGAGCCTGAAACGCCAACAATCACTTGAAGCCGAAAACGTTCGCCCATTTACCTTATCAATCTTCTTCGCTTGCGACAGCGGCCTCGCTGAGGATCGGATTCTCCAGCAGATACCCGATGAAGCTCTCGCCGTTCTTCGTCCTGCAATCACGGGTGCTGAACTGCGTCTCCGTGAACTCCTTGAAGAGGTAACGCAGGCGGTTGTTCACCACCAACTCACCAGGCGCGCCAGCGTCGCACATCCGAGTAGCCCATACGATCGGCTCGCCGATACAGAGAAAGTCGTTCTGCGAGTCATCGAAGGAAACCCGCCCGCAATCCGCGCCGATCGTAAAGCCAAAGCCCCCAACGGGAACCTTCCGCACATCAGGCAACCAATCATCGAAGTGACGCTTCGCGTGCGTCAACACCCGGCGCGAGAAAGTCATAGCGCGGCGGAAAAGCTCCTCGCGTGTGGTTCCATCAGGAAACACTTCGAGGTTGAAGTAGCCAATAAAACCATCTCCCGTGAAGCGATCAAGCACGCCATCCAAGCGGAAGATCTCCTGCCGAATCATGTGGAAGAAGCTCGATAAGCGCTCGCGAAATGCCTTGGGATTCGCCGTGTAGAGCATCAGCTCCTGCGACTTGCGAATGTCGCCCGCGACCACGATCGATTCCTGCCGCGACATGCGCGACACGGTCCCCTCGCCCAATCGATCGAGCGCTTCACGCCCAAGATGCCTGCTCCAAAGCAAGCGGCGACGGCGATAGTGGATCTGATTCGGATCGAAGCGACTGGCGTGAACGACGCCGAACTCATTCTTCAGCAGCACGGACGCCTCGGCCAAAAACTCGTACATCGTGTACGCGCCTTCGCCCACGCGAGCGTCATAGAACTCGGGCCAGCGTTGATCTCCGTCGGCCCAATCCTCAAGCTGAACCAGCAGCTCTTCAAGATCGAAAAGGCGACCAGCGTTGCGGCTCAAGAGGAGCGGATACTTTGGGTCAAGGAGCGCGATCTCCCGCATCGACTGGCAGAGAAGCTTGGCATTGCGCTGGGTGAAATCGCGAACCAATCCGCCATCGGAGAGCTCGTAGCGAGCCCAATTCGCCTCAAACTCCAGCAAGTGGATGAGCGCAGCACCGTAACGTTCGGTGTGTTCCGAGATCATAGAATGCGTTGTGCAATTGCCCAAACCAGCAAAACGAATGCCCGCGCCCGCCCCCAGATCCAGAGGACGGCTCAATTACTACAATATCATAAAACCTGAATCTGCGCGGGAGAAAGTCGGCGCTCAGTCGCGCTTCACGCTTTCGCGCGTGCGCTCGTAGCTGATGTACCACTTCTCGTCGTGCTTTTCGCAGTGCAGGGTGAGCTCGAAGCTCGCAAGCTCGCCCGCGGCTGGAACAGTGACGCGGTAGGCTAGCCTCGCGCTCGCCGCATCGCCCATCACGCTGAAAGCTGGCGCGCCGCTGGTGCGCTCAAGCCGCATAAGAGGCGAGTTGAATCGCTGCATTTCGGATTGGAGATCCGCGAGAAAGCCCGCGCGCTCGCCGGGCGGCCAGGTCAAGTCGGCCAAACCTTGCGCATCGCCATCGGACGCCAGCTCCTCGGCTTCTTCGAGCAGCTCGTTGAGCGCCTCAATATCCCCCGGCGACGGCGCGAAGATCAGATAGAAAAGCCCGAGCACGATGATCACGGCAGCCGCGCCCGCGACGCGCTTGCGAGTCTTCTTACTGCGTTCTGGCGTGGTGATCATATGCCTTACTCGCTGGGTGTTGGTTTGCGCTGCGTTGGTTCGCTGGGTGTGAGGTCGCTTGGCGCTTCTTCGGAGCCATGCTGCTGCAGCCAATCGTAACACGCCTGCTCATCCGGCACACTCCATATGCCGCGCGACGCTGCCTTCGCTTGCGCTTCCGCTGCGCGGCACTCGGCGGTGACGGCCTGCTTCGCCTCGAACGCACGATCCCAACGGTTCACCCGCATGCTCTTCCAGTGTTACTGTAAATAGGTTTTTTGCTGGAAACGATTGACGTGCGAACACAACGAAGCAATGATTAGGCCATTGAATTTTTCGCTCAAGATTGACTAACGCCTATCTCGCTGAACGCGCGATCGGCAGAAGGAAGCAATTCATGTCAAAGAAAACGAAGTACATCATCGGTGCAATTGTAGCCGTCCTGGTTATCGGTGCTATTGCGAGCGGGGGAAAGAATGACTCCGATCCACCCGCCGAAAATGCCGTCGCCGTGACAGCCACCAAGCTCTGGCAAGACTACAAGGAAAATGAGGTTAAGGCCGAGAGCACCTACAAGGACAAGGTCGTAAACGTCACGGGCCGAATTCGGAAAGTGTCGACCAATCCAATCACCAAGGATCCTCAGGTTAGCTTGGACACGGAAGACGGCTTATTCTCGATCACATGCGAGTTCGAGGAAGCAAACAAAGGCGAGGTGGCGAACTTGGCAAAGGGGCAGACAGTAACTGTCCAGGGCACCGTAAAAGACAAGATAGTCAATGTCCGCCTAGAGGGCTGCACGCTCGTTGAGTCGAGCAAGAGTTCAGGGGACGAGGTGTCCGACAAAGATCAAGCCACCGCCAAAAAGGCAGCACCCAATAGTATTCCAGATGAAGTCGAAGAAGAGAACCTAGTTGAACTCACATCGCTTATGCTCTGGAACGAATACGAAGAGAACGAGGTGAAAGCCAATAGCTTGTACAAAGGTAGTAAGATCGTTGTCACTGGGCGAGTTGTCGAGATCTCCACAAATCTGATCGGCGGAGCGCCTCAGATCAAGCTTGAAGGTGGGAACCCCTATCTTCCGGTCACATGCGAATTCAGCAAGTCGGACGCTGAGGTGATTGCGGAAATCGCTAAGGGGCAAGAAGTGAAAATCAAAGGAATCGTGCAAGGAAAGGTAGTGACCATAAACCTGAAGAGATGTGAGCTTGTAGAATAGGGATCATCCTATAGGGTAGGCGGAATGAGCGAAAGAAGCTTCACGCGCTAAAGCTTTTTCCGCTCTTCCCCAAGGGAAAGAGCCTGTAGGTGTAGAAGAACTCGGTGTGCTCGGGCTTCTCGCTGCGCTTGGCGGTGAGCTGACTGGTCCAAAGCTCTTCATCCCTCGCAATCGCCCTCCGCAAATCGAAAGTGTGCGGCGGCATCCACCCCACGATCGACGTGTCCTCGCCAGCCGCCATCTCCGCCACGGTCTCTTGCGACGAGCACCCCGCGCAGATCACCATCGTCAGCATCGCGGCCGCGCAAAGCGCAACGCTTTGCTGCCACACGCTATGAGAAACGTATCGCATTTCTTTGCTCTCAAAGGGGAAGTTTCAGGGTGCGCAGATCTTAGCAGCGCTACGCGCATCGCGAAAGCGCGCGTCATTCCGAACGCCGCAGGCGGAGGAATCACCCTTGCGGAGAACTCAGCGTGAATTCTTGCTCGCTCGGCGCTTCTCGATCTGCGATCCGCGAGCAATCGAAGAGAGCAATAACCCTCGCAAGGGAGATTCCTCGTCGCGCTTCGCGCTCTGTCGGAATGACGGCCTTTGAAACAACGCGGCTCGATAAGACCTTAGCGCGACGCGTGCGCCCGCTGAATCAGCACATCAGGATCAATGTCCGCGCCGTTCGGCCACACGATCGTGCCCAGCTCCGGATCAACGCGAACCTGCGCGAAGTACGCATCATCCTCACGCACTTGCTCAAAGATCGGACCGTTCAGAAACTCGCTGAGATCAAGCTCGAACGACTCACCATCCGTGAGCGTCAGCCGCACCCGGCGCGCGCCGAGCGCTTGAACTTCTGTGATTCGCGTGAGCTTCATCGGCCTACTCCAGTGGCGGGATCGGATCGAGCGGCTCACCCGCTCGTGCTTTGTCCCAATTGAGCTTCAACGCGTCTTGATGAAGCTCAGCCCATTCAAGCACCATCGCATTTGAACGCTTCGGTAGCTCTCCGGCGTAAATCACCAAATCATCGATCTGGTACAACGCTTCGTGCTCGCCGTACCTCGCGTGGAAGTGCGGCGGCGCGTGATCATTGTAGTACATCGCGATCACGATACCTAGAAATCGGCTGATCGCTGGCACGTCACGCTCCTACTGCTTCCTTCGCGAACATCCCCTCTTTGTACGCCGTGATCTTACCGGCGATGGCGGAGGCGGCCACGGTGAGCGGGGACGCCAGATACAAAGAGCCGGGGCCGGAGCGGCCGGGGAAGTTGCGGTTGATGGCGGAGACGGTGACCTGATCCTTCGTTTCGCTCACGCCGGGGCCGCAGCCGATGCAGGCGCCGCAGCCGGGGTTGATGATGTTCACGCCGGCGGCGTCAAAGACCTTCGTGTAGCCCTTGTCCTGGGCGTACTTCATCACGCCTTCGCTGCCGTATTGCAGGTACATGGTGACGCCTTCCGCCACGCGCAGGCCGTTGTCGACGGCTTCCTTGAGCACGCGGTGGTAGTAGTCGAAGTCTTCCTCTTTACCCGCCGTGCAGGAACCGGCATAGGCGATGTCGATCTTCGTCTCGGGCAGCTCCTCGATCAGCGCGCCGTAGGTGGGATCGCTGGGCTTGGCCACCATCGGCTTGATCGCGTTCAGATCAATCTCGTACACGCCACCGTCGTAGACCGCATCGGGATCAGCGCTGACCGCGCGCTTGGCGGCCTCGGCGACTCGCTCGTCGCTCCAGCCGCGATGCTGCTTGAACCAATCCCAGAGCGCATCGTCTGCCTCACAAATGCCAGTCTTGGCTGAGCACTCGGTGGTCATATTCGTGAGCGTTGCGCGCTCGTCGATCGGCATTGAGGTGAGACCCGGGCCGCCGAACTCCATCACGCGATCCAGCGTCTGATCCTTGGTCGCGTACTCTTGGAGAATGTAGAGGATCACGTCCTTAGCCGTCACGCCCTGCTGCATCTCGCCAATAAAGTTGAAGCGAATCGACTCCGGCACGCGCACGAAAGTGAAGCCCGCGTGGATCAGGCCCGCGTACTCGGTAGCACCCACGCCGTAGGCGAGCGAGTTGGACGCGCCGCCCATGCAAGTGTGGCTGTCCGTGGCCTGCACGAAGTCGCCCGGATCGATGAAGTGCTCGCGCGCGACCTGGTGGCAGATGCCCGGCGAGACGCCATCCTTGGCGGAGTAATCGCGCACATTCGTGTGCTTCTGAAACACGTTTTGCAGATCGACCATCGTCTGAATCTTATCAGCGAATGGCGCAAAGCGTGACACACCCTTCGCGTAAAGCAGGTGATCTTCAAAGACAGCAAACTTATCGGGATTCACCACTTCATAATCAGCGCCGTACTCTTGCGAGAGGAAGTGGTGCACCTGCGCGGTGGTGAACTCGTGGCTGTAGCCTGCATCCACGTTGACCAGCACAGGATCGCCGGGCTTCACGAAAGCATCGCCAGTTGCCTGGCCCTCGACGAGGTGCGAGGCGATCAGCTTTTCGGCCATGGTCATGCCGCGCTTTTCGGTTTCGAGCTTGGGCGGCGTAATCTCGCCAGCCTTCAGCTTCTTGGCGAAGGCGAAAAGCCCGCCGGCTTCGAGAATCGCCTTCCTGACGGGATCGTACTTGGCCGTGAACTCGGCGAGCGGCAGCGACTCGCCACTTTGCAGGCGCTTGAGCTGCTCGTGATCGCCCATGATCTGGCCGAGGTTGATGTTGTTCTGCTCGTGGATCGGCGCGAAACTCGCAGCGATCACGATTCGGATCCCGCCCCACTTCTCAGCTTGCGGCGCCGTCTCGCGCGAACTGCCCGTGCCCTTGCGGAAGCCGGAGACGATCACCTCGAAGTTGCCGTCGATCAGCGCGCGCTCTTTGAACACGCGGTCGCCGTTTGCATCGAAGAGGCCCGCGTAGGCGTTCTGCGCGATGTCCTCGGGCTTGTGATTGAAGCAGACCCAGGCCGGCGTCATCGTATCGGTGTTGATGTCGTCGAGCAGATCCTCAACGCTCAGGTCTTCCATGCGCAGGTTCAGCCCGTCGTAGAGCTGTTGCTTGATCAGCTCTAGGTCCTTGGTGAGGAAGAGGACGCGCTTGCCGCTGGTGAGCGAGATGGTTTGAGGAAGGGTCATGATCGTTCCTGTCCGCTTGTTGACGTTGCCCATCAATCTGTGCGCGAGCTGGCCGTCTCTCGACGCGCAAACCCGGATTGAGGGCCTCATTTCGTTGATGTTCGCCGGAAACTCGGGCTTCGATACCCTACGATAAAAAGAGCCATCCCGTGGGGATGGTCAACCTTTCGTTCTACCTGCCGCGAGGCCCATACCTACGGGCATTGGCACGCTATGAGCGGCTACGCCTTAGCCGCACATTCGCGCAACATTATAGCGCATCCCCCCCGATTTGCCCACCAATCCACGGGACTGGTGACACATCGGTGTGGCGAGGGTTTGGTTGTTGGCGGGAGTGAAAGGTTCGCTCGTAAGTCGAAGTACGGGTAGTTGCGGTGCTACGCTTCGCATCTCTGACTTCGAGCGCGTTTATCTTGAAGCTGGCTCGTGCTACGATCCTCGCGGAAAGCGAGCGATTCATCATGTCTGACCCAAGTTCATCGGAAACGCCGAGCGATTCTGCGGCAGCGGACGCTGTTGGTTCGACATTGATTGACGCAACCGCTGATCGGACTCGGCGTGCTCGGCTGCTTGATCTACTACTTCGTGGTGTGGGTGATCTCGTGGTTTGAGTGATAGGCGACGTCACTCATCCTGCTTCGTCAGCGTAGCGATGGTGAGCTCCACACTGGCGCCGGGAGGCGTCGCGGGGAAGTCGACGAGACCAGTGTCTGCGAGGTACCACGCGCCGTCGCCGCTCTCGCCTTCTGGCAAGAGGCGCAGCCATGCTGTTGCGCGGGCGACGCCGCTCCAATCGCTCACGATCAGATCAGCCTGCGCGACGCAGCCATGCGCATCGATGCGATAAAGCGGAACGCGAGGAAGCGCGCCGGTCGTGCGCGTGTGTCCTGAGTCGGTTTGCGTGACTTCCTCAGCCAACCACACTTCGCCGTTATCTTGCATCTCCAAGAGGCTCCAGCCCTCTGGCAGCCTGACGCGGATGTGCGACTCGCGCACGGGCAACTCAATGCGTGGCAGTTCGAGCACCGCGCTCTCTTCGCTCACAACGAAGGTGAAGTCTGATGCGTGGAGCGAGAATGGATCCGCGGTGTAGCTATCTGCTGGCAGCAAGAGCGCCGAGTTCTGGCGCAGTCGGCCAAGCTCGTCCGCCTGCTCCCATCCCTGTGGCTTGATCTCCCACGCGCCAATCTGCTCGGGCGCTTCGCTGCGAACCTCGACACGATGCATGTCCGGCAAGTTGATCGTGATCTGCTTGTGCTCACCCTTGGGGATGCGCACCATCCGCTCGAACACAGTGATGCCGTTGATCAGCACGTTGATCATCTCGACATTCTCCGCGCGATTCTCTTTGAGCGGGGCGAAGAGGTGATTGGTGACGAGCACGCCGTCGCGCACTTTGTCCGCCAAGTTCACGCCGCCCGCGCCATCCGCCAGCACCCACACTGTCAGCGCGTGCGGCGCACTCAGCGAGCGCCAGCGCGCTACATCCATGTTGGTGAAGGTGATCGTGAGCTGGGGAGCAAGCTCGACCGTCAGGATCAGCGTCGCGCGTTGCGCGTCATAGAAGCGCTCGACGACCTGAAGCTTGCGATCGTAGTGGCTGACTTCAATCTCACCGAGCGGCGCGCGGCCCTTCGCATAGGTTGCGTGCGAAACGCCGCGCTGAGCAGACGACCTTTGCGTGTAGTTGTGCGCCTTCACGCGCACATCAAAGGTCATGTTCTCCACGCCCTTCGCTTCTACCAGCAGTTCGCGCAGCGGCACGCTCCAAAGCGGCGGCGCGCACTCGGGCATCTGCAAGCGCGCTGTCGGTGTTTGCATTGGCAAAGAGGCGAGATCGGGCGAGGCCGCGCCGCTCGTCCAAGCTGCATGATCGAGGAAGAAGTGATACTGCTTGGCCGTGATCAGGCGCAGGTCGATGTACTCGTTTGCAATATCTGTGGCGCTCAGATCGACGGCGAAGCTCTCGTCGCTCATCGCGACCATCACGCGCACGCGCGGTTTGTGCCCCGGCTTGTACGCGCTGACGCCAGGCAGACCCAGTCGCGTGGTGATCTGCGCTGACTCTGGCAGAGGGCCAGATAGCGATGCGCTCGCGTGCGTTGCGCCGAGGGCCTGCGCTTCTTCATCGCTGAGCGTGATGACCTGTGTGTGGTTGACGGCGAAGAGCGCGTGCTCGTCGATCGTGCGCGGCGAGATGACAACGTCACCGCGTCGGAGCTCAAGCTTCAATGGCGTGTTCAACGCAGCTTGGAGAAAGGCAGCGCTTGCCTCGCGTCCGTGCACGCCGCCAAAGGCGTAGCGTATGCCGTCGGCAGATGCAAAAGGCGAAGCGCGCCAGCTCTCGCTTCCCGCATGCAGCACCGCGCTCATTGCAGGCGCTGCGGGCTCGGGGGAGATGATCAGATCGAATCGCGCGGGTTTCAGAAAGCACACGGCAAGCTCAAGCGTTTCGCCCGCTCGCACGAGCCAACCGCCGTGAGGGAGCGCCGCGCTGGTGTGCGGCGAGTCGGCGATGATCTCGCCTTGCAGCAAAGTGCCGTCGGCGAGCTTGGCGGTGATGCTGCGAACGACGCAACCGAGGCCGCAGGCGGTGATGATCGATTCGCCAGGCTCAAGCGCAAGGTTCCAGGGCCTTGGCGCTGGCTGGACGCTCTCGCCGCGCAGCAGCAGCGCTTGCAGTTCAGCAAATGATGCGTAGCGATGCGCGAGCTCATGCGGCGCGGGAGCTTCGTGCAGCCTAATGAAAGATTGGAAGTCGAGCGTGATCTCGCCGAGGTCGAGCGTGCGGTTGACGACGACTGGCTTGCGCAGAGCTTGCTCCAAGTGGCGGAGAGGGTAGCGCAGTCGCGGCGAATGGTTGAGCAGCGCCTGCGCGATGTCGTCGGTGATCGCGACGGCGAAGCTGCCTTCGGGACTGATGTTGAGCTCGCGGATGGCGCTCGGGAAGGGAGACTCGTGCTGCGCGTAGAGGATTTGGTAGCCGCGCAGATCGAGTTGGGCGCTGTCGCTTTCGCCATGATCGGCGGGGAGTTTGAAACTGCCGGCGAGCGTCCAGCCTTGCTCTATCTCTTGGTCAACTGGGTGCGGAAGCGCGAGTTGCAGGCTCGCTGCAAAGCGTGAAGCGCTTGCGTCGCGCGGCGCAGTTAGGTCGCGCCACGCACGGGGTGCGGCGGGGACGCCTGGCGTCCATGCGAAACCACTCGGCAGCATCCATTGGGTAGGCTCTGGGATCGTGAGCGATACTTCGGCGTGAAAGCTGATGGCGTCGAGCTGATACACGAGGCTTGCGTCGATCGGGATGAGCACGTCGTGGGTGCGAGCGATCAGCGGGATGTCGCGCGTTGCGTTGATCAGCGCGAGGTCATCGCTTTGCGCGTGCGGAAGCGTGATCCAGACTTCGAGCGAATAGCCGATCTCAGCAGCTTGGGCGAGTGCCAGCGCGGCGGGTGTGGCATCCGGGCCGAAGTCGATCGAGATGACGAGCGTGTTGATTGCGCGCGCAGTTGATGGCGCGAGCGGAGCAGAGGAGACCTGGCCGCTGCGAGTCGCGTCCGCGTCGCGAGAGTCGGATGCGTTTTCGCTAAGCGTCGAGGATGGCGAGCCAGATTGTTCGCTGAGTTGCTGCGAGCTGCTTGCATGCTCCCTTCGCGCGTCAAATGAATCGGCGAGGGAACTGGAGCGCTGAGAATCAACTGCGCGCGAGTCTGATGGATCGCCGCGCGCGCCTTGTTCTGAATCTTCGCGTCCAGACAGATCTGGCAGAGCCTGATCGCCGTCGCTCTGAGCACCAATGTCGAGTGCGAAGTAGAGCGCGGGCGCTGCGCCGAGCAGCAGCAAGAGCGCAAGCGCTGCCAAGAGTCGTCGTGATGATGCGTGCTTCAGTTCCGCCATGATTGCCTCGCTCGCTTGATTCGCCTCAATGCGTTTGAAACGAGCGAGCGCGCGCGCGGCTGGCTTTGATGCGCGGATTCGCGCTAGTCTTTGCGATTGCGTAGGTAGACGAACCAGTAGACCGCGCCGACGAGGCCTGCGCCGCCAATGATGTTGCCGAGGGTGACGGGGAGCAGGTTGTTGAGCAGGGCGTCGGCAGCGCGCAGGTCCGGGTAGTCCGAAGGAGCAGCGTCAACCGCGCTCCAGAAAGCGTCAGGCGAAGCGTAGAGCGTTAGTGTTGCAATCGAGAAGTAATACATGTTGGCAATGACGTGCTCAAAACCAACGGCTACGAAAGCGGCGATCGGCGGAACGATCACGAGCACTTTGTCCGCAGCCGAGCGCGCGGAGAAGCTCAGCCACACTGCCAAGCACACCAGAGCATTGCCGAGCACGCCGAGAAAGACCGCGTTGACTGGATGGTATTGCGATTTCGCCTGCGCTAGTGAAATCAGCGCAAGTCCTACTTCACCGCCGCCAAAAGCTGCGTGCCCACTCAAGTGAACCATCACGGCGGTGCCGAAAGAGCCAATAAAGTTTCCAAGATAGACCAGCCCCCAATTCCGCAGCAAGCGCTTGGTGGAGACTTTGCGGGATGCCCAAGCCATTACGATCAGATTGTTGCCGGTGAAAAGCTCCGCGCCCCCCACCACCACGAGTATGAGGCCGAGGGAGAAAACTGTTCCCGCGAGAACTCTGGCCGCTCCGAATCCAATAGCGTCCGCACTGCCTACACTCGCCACGGTGGCGAAGACCGCGCCCAACGCAATGAATGCGCCAGCCAAAACGCCTAGCGCGAGCGTGCCGAGCGCATCACGACCAGCTTTCGCTACGCCGACATCCTCGGCCTTCACCGCCATCGCGGGCGGAAGGAGCGCGTCGAGTGATTGCTGCTTTTCGATTGAATCCATCGTTCTGCCCCTCAATTCATGTCAGCTAGACTAGCGTTTCGCCATTTTCGTGTCGGCCTCAGCGAGGGCTTTATGAGCTTAACGCGAAGGCGCCAAGCACGCGAAGTTTCGCAAAGCTTGGCGGATTGCGCGTCTTTCGCCGGGCGTTGGAGCTATCCAGTTCCGGCAGCGCCCAGAAACTTCCGAATACGAGCAAGACCTTCGCGGCTAAGCGGTTCAAGCCACGAGCCGCTTTGCGTTTTCCTATTCAAGATCATTCTCCGGCCCTCAGCCCAGCAGAGAGGAGCCGACGTAACTGGCCCGCGATGCCTGATCCGACAGGCTTTGCGAGCCTTCGCGCTCTTTCGGCCTTTGCGTTGAACTCCGATTTCTCTCGCTCGCATGCGCGAAAGATGGCGAAAACCTAGTC
>Ga0213866_10003077_pt1 | contig 11465 bp, 11 predicted proteins | sample PICome_11_FD_160079 | JGI IMG/M metagenome (GOLD analysis project Ga0213866, IMG submission 160079) | Coastal seawater microbial communities near Pivers Island, North Carolina, United States - PICO284 | ecosystem: Environmental > Aquatic > Marine > Coastal | place: USA: North Carolina... | reverse complement strand
AAAAAGAGCAGAATCAATTATCTCAGAAGGATTCAACTTCAATGTTATATGGGAATCGGATTGGAATGAGTTCCGACAAGGAATTGTCAAAGAATTGAAGATATCAAAAATTAGTTGACAAAAAAAAGGGAGTCCGAAGACTCCCAATTCGTACCGCTTTATTATCTTTCTTATGTGAGGATGTTGTCCACACGGAAGATACGATAGTACTGGTTAGTACGATCAGTCGCAAGACCGTCTGAAGGTGTAGAACCAACGTATGGGTTTGATACCATGCCGTAACGAGTCTTGAACCCGATACGTGGTTGGAAGTCGTCCTCACCAACCGCACGTACCATTTGCAGAGGTACGTATGGGCAGTAGAACACACCTGAGTCATATGGGTTAGTACCCTTATAACCTACAGTTACGTAGTCAGCGGATGCGTATGGATCGATGTACACACGTGTACGACCGTTCAATACACCAGCGAATGTGTTACCAGTGTCATCAACCTGAAGGTTAGTTGACAATGATGGAGTGTAATCAAGCATACCAGCAGCAACAAGAGCAGTAGCAACATCTGAAGAACAGATGACTACGTTACCCTTACCACGTCGAGTTTCTTTCGCGATTACGTTTGCTTCACGTTCGATCTGAACAAGCAGACCCTTGAACTTCTCTACAGACCAACGACCGTCAGCATCTGAAGAAAGGTCAAAGATACCCTTCGTAGTGACGTTCGCTTGACGACAACCGATCTTCGCCTGAGCGTTGATTGTACGAATTACTTCGCGGTTGATTTCTGCGAGGATTTCTGTAGACAGGATGTTTGCCAACTCTGTCTCTGCGTCAAGACCGTGGATTGCCTTCAGGTCTTGTGCGAGTTCAAGAGTGTACTCTGCCTTCAGTGCACGTGACTTAGCAGTTACAGTTGCCTTCTCGATAGTGAAACCCATCTCTGCGAATGACTCACCTGTGTTACCAAGTGCTTCAGCTTCCGCAGTAGTGTATGCGTCACCCTTGTATGGAACATAGTCCGCACCAGAGTCAACAAGAGTGCTGTCATTGTCAGTGTCAGAAACACCAGACAAACCTGAAGGACCAGCAGAACCGTTACCAGTTGTTGCAGAGTCACCTGAGAAACCTACAGCAGCTTCGTTGAACAGTGCTTCGTCACCAACAGCAACACCAGCTTTTGAAGTCTTATATACTGACTTCATTGCGAAGATAAGACCAGTAGGACCAGTCATTGGTTGAACACCACATACATCGTATGCCATCAAGTTAGGCATTGCACGACGTACAAGAGCGATCAGAACGGGGTTCCAGTTGTCAGCAGCACCGCCACCTGAAACTGTACCGTCTGCAGCAGCGTTAGCCGCAGTCTCTGTAAGTCCACGCATGTTTGCGTCTTCACGGAAAGCGATTTCTTGGTTTTCAAGAACCGCCGCAGTTACTGCACGACGGTGAGAATCCTTGATCTCACCCGCAGTCTCTTCGTTGAGAATGGGAGACCACTTCTCAACTAATTGATCGTAAGATACTTGCATTAGTATACTCCTTACTTATTAGTTTTTTTGATTGCGTTGAGGTACATGTCCATCGCGCCACTTGTTGCAACGGTCTGGTCAGCACTCCAGTCTTCGTTTACTTCTTCAGTAACTGAGGGAACTTCTGTCTTGAAGTAAGATTCTTTCACAGTCTTAACTTTCTCTGCGAATGCATCTTGGTCTTCAAAATCTAGACCCTGTACTAATGAAGCGAGTTTTTCTACCTGAGTGTCAGCGAGATCACGTGACGCTTCGCGGATAACCGCTTCGCGTTGGAATGATTCGATTTGCTCAGACATTTCGAGAACTTCCGCAGTGCGTGAGTTGAGTGACTCTTCGAGTTCTTCAACTGCGTCTGCGAGTTCGTCAACTAAGTCGACCTTGGATTCTGGAACAGTCACATAAGACTCTTCGAACAGATCACGCAGATTGTTCATGAAACCTTCTGCAATTTCTGTACGGAGACCCTGCTCAACAGCGAGCTTGTTCTCTTCCATCCAATTTTCAACTACATAGTTCAGGTATGAATCGATCTTCTCTACGAGGTCAGAACGAGTGTCGTTCAGTTCCTCTTCGAGACGTGATTGATACTCATCTTCTAAGCGACTGATTTCCTCAGATAACTTAGACTTAATTGCAGTCTCAAAAATTACGGCAGTTTTCGCTTTAAACTCATCTGACAAAGTTGCTTCTGATTCAACGAGTGCATCCAGTTCGTCTGTATAGTTGAACTCAGGCAGTTCTACTGCATCTTCGTCCATCTCTACTTCAGTACCTTCCATTGCATACATAGCCTTGAGATCTTTCATGGACATACCGCCCATTCTCTTGACCATTGCGTTGATCATGCCTGCTTTTGACTTGGGCGCACCATTTGGTTCGTCCTTGTTCGCTTGGTCTCCACGACGCTTTGGTGCGGTGCCTGTGGCATCGCTCGCCTTGTCAACCGAAGCAACAGACTGCTCTTCATCTCCTACCGGCATTTTCTGAGCACTAGCTTCCTCAATTTCTGGAAGCTCTACATTTTGGTCCTGTTGGTCCATAGTATTACTCCTTAAAGTTTGTTTTTAACAACGAGAGGAAATTCTTGTACTCACGAATCTGCGTCTCATAGAGATGCTTCTTCGGAGCGGTTTTAATTTCTGTCTCCATTTCTTCAATGACTTGAGCCTCAATAATACCATTGTTCCAAACCCATTCTACACCTTCCATGACACCGTTTACAAACGCGCCAGGCGCAGAAGGATCTTGTACAATATCGACTGTATTGAGGATGAAATCGTCACGTACATACATTGTACCGTTTCGCTGCTCAAGACTACCCATACCACGAGTTGACACACCTAGTTGAACACCACCTTCTAGAAGACCTTTAACAATCTTACCCATAGGAGTATCCAATATTTGTGCCTTTCCCATAACATCATTTCCCTCAAATTTGAGGTCTGTGATGAGATGTGAAACTTTATCAAGGTTAACTGTCGGTCCTTCTGGGTGATTCAACTCACCGACCGCACGTTTTTGGCTAACCTGTTCGTCTACGTAACGTTTGACCGCCTTCTCCATAATGTTCTTTGGATAGATACGTCCGTTACGATTCTTTTGTTCTGCTTGTGCAAACACACCTTCGATGACATAGTTCTTGTCACCGTTTTCTTGTTTCTCTACGATGCACTGAACATCGTGTGTGTTATATTCTGAAATCAGTTTCATTTAAAATTCCTTTGCGAATGTGATACCCGCTTTTTCCGCTTCCTTTTGTGATTTAAAGGTATCCAGTTTGTCGCCGTCAATGTACACGTCAAACTTTCCTTTGTTCTTATGTACCATCACTTGGTGACGGTTTACTTTCTTATCAAAAACGTGGTCGCCCGGCGGCATCTTACCCCGTTTTTCGCGAATTTGTTGGAACTTTTTCATATGAAACCTTTCTTCCGCCGTAGTTTTATTTATAAAAAAATGTTTTTAAACAGGCGCAACATTCTCATCTTCTGCATCGAATTCATCTTCGAATGCATCCAATTCGTCGACGGTAACTTCGTCACCAATATCCAACTTATGTTCAATACCATCGTCTGCTGGTCCAACTTCTACCCCCGCATCGTCGTCATATAGACTGGACGCGATCTTAACCTTTGCTTGGTCTAGTGCGTTCTGTAAACGATCACCGACCATGTCGTTAAACTGTTTCTCTGCACTGACAAAGTCCTGACCCTCTACTGAATTCAGAAAGTCTTGGATAGGATTCGGTGACTCTGGTGCGGCATCCGCAACGTCATCGGTTTCAACTTCGCCTACTACTACATCATCGTCTGGTAACATCATTTATCTCCTTCAGGTTGTTGTTCATCGTCTTGTTCTGGTTCAGGTTTGGGTCGTGGTTCTTTACCTTGATTTGGTTTTGGATCTTCGACCTCACCACTAGAAACCTCACCGTTAATTTCTTTCTCAATACTTTCTATGTCATCATCTGAGAACCGCATAATATTTCTCATCATCCACTCTTTCGATATGAACTCACCCACAAAACCAGACATCTCGTTCATGAGACCCGCTCGTTCTCGTAGGATTTCCATCTCCTTGAGTTCAGTAAAGTGGTTGTCTTTGACATAGTCAATATATATGTCGTCCTTCCATTCTTCCCAATCCTGTTCTGTGATGATACCTTTCAAGATTAATTGCTTGCGTAGAATACCCAAGAACATGGTCGCGAATCGACGACGCAGTTTGTCAATAAACTTTTGAAACTTAACTTCGTCACGAGAGATCTCAGTAGACCGACCCAAAGAAAACTGCGCCTCTTGCTCCAAACGGTTTACTGGGACATTAAGTGATCGATACAATCTCTTTTGAAAATAAATGATATCATCGATCTGTCCCAGATTGTCGCCGCCTGGCAGTGTTGAGATTTCAGTACCTCGACCACCTTCTTTACGAGGTAGCCAGAAGTCTTCCAACATGGACATGTGTTTACGGTCATCTTTAATCTGACCAGTAGACGCATCATATACAAGTTTGTTTCGATACTTGGACATGATGTCTTTCATGTATTCGTTTGCCTTACCACGTGGCATGTTACCTACGTCGATGTAGAATATACGACGTTCGGGTGCTCGTGCAAGACGATAAATTACAAGACTGTCTTCCATCATACGCAACTGGTTGATGGGTTTTAGTGCTTTGTGTAGATGTGATAGGATCTTTCTCCTACCCTCATCAAGTACACCAGATGTGACATAACTAATCGCATCTGTAGAAATCTTGACCGAAGAGTTGGACTGGCCGGGTTTCTCATCGTAGATGTAGAATTCCTCTACCTTGTCGACAATCTTTACGTTAGTCTTCGGATCTTTTTTGTATTTTACTTCTTTGACTTTACGAATCCGTGCAGCGTCAATGTGTCTGATTTCTTGGATACCTGCTTTCAGATTTGATTCGTTTACAAGAAGGTGATGAACACAACGTCCATCTACATACCAACCACGAAATATTTCGTGACCGATATCATTAAACTTCAACATAGAAACGATGCGCTCGAATTCTTGTCGAATCGTGTCTTTGATTTTATCATTTGCGTCGATCTCATCAAGAGAGATCTGCACAGATGATTCTAATTCAGAAGAAGTGATCGCTTCGTTTACGATCTCTTCGATTGCCATATCGACTTCAGGGTGTTGTGAAACACCACGATAACGCATTATCAACTGTTGGTTATCTTTTGCTTGATCCCCATCCATATTGATGTATTGACCATAGTAACCCGCAGCGCTGGTTACATAACCTGCACCGTCTGGATCAGTAGGCGCTACCGGAGATTGAAGTTTCTGAGTACCGGTTGGTTTAGTACCCGATCTCTTGATTTCAAACCCAAATAACTTTAATACGCTTCCGTTTTCTTCTGCCATATTCGTTCCTAAAATAAAATAAAAGGGAGACCGGAGTCTCCCCTATATTTAGAGACTTTTAAGTAGTAGTGTTTGATTCCCAATACTGGTATGCAAACGTTACATCAAACGTCTCAATTTCACCACGAGTGTCATAACTCAACGCAATTGGTCCCACAGTTTCTGGGAACGCGCCTCGAATGTCAACACGTTTGATCACAGATTCGTCGCGATCAAGTTGTTCAACAAAGAGGTCCGTTTGATAATCAACAGGGTTCACCAAACCAGTGTTTGATGAGTGACCATTGATACCATTTGACCAACGCTCCATCGCATCACGGATTGCAAAATCTGTGTCGTTCAGGATTGATACTGTCCAAGGTTCAAACGTTCTCTCTGAAGCCATCTTGAGTTCACGACCACGGAAGTTAACTACAAAGTTTCCTACCTGTGATTGTGGTAACTGGGCAGTCTTGCAGAGGAAAGATGTCAGTTCCGCATCACCACCCGCATATGCTGGGAAGTTAATTGTGCAACGGAACAGATTGGCTCTCGCGCCACCACCACGTAGTTTAGACTTAAAATCGTCTACGCCTAGAATTGCCATTTCTTATCTCCTTATACTGCGCCAGTCACTTCTTCAAAGTCTACACCAGTTCGAACCGCTACGAAGTTTAACGTTACGTAGTTGATTGAACGTGCAGGCTTAATGAAGATAGACGCTACAAATGAGTTTGTGTCAATGACGTTACCGGTGTTGTTTGTTTCGTCACACACAACACGGAAGTCGGTAATACCACGACGACCTTGAACTTCACGAAGGAAAGGTTCTACGATGTTGACAAATTCCGCACGAGTAAACTCATCGTTGAATTCGAACAACACATTCTGTGCAGCTCCTTTAATTGCTCTCTCGATAACCAAGAACAAACGACGAACGTTAATTCGATCGAATGCAGATGGTCTGCGTAGGAAAGTCTTGTCTCCGAAGAGTACAATACCTTGTCCCGGCAAGTTCGCGATTGGGTTTACGCCTGCTTTATATAGAGTGTCACGTTGTGACTTGGTTGCATTGTATGCGAGAGAAGTTACACCAAGGTAGTTACCTCGACGTGTTCCCGCAGGTGAGAACCAAGGTGCTGCAATATCGTCGGTTGCAGCCATGAGACCCGCAGTAGATGACGCAGCAGGAATAAATTCATACTTGTCATTGTACTTGTCGTAAACCTTCAGATAGTTGTTATCAACAACCAAGTAAGATGAAGATGTGAAGTCAGCAACATTAGTTGTGATGCGAGAGTTGACAGTTGCTGGGTCGTTAACGTTCACTACCGCAGAACGGTTTGGTGAAGTAACAACAACACAATCCTTACGTGCAGTTGCAATAGCTACCAAGTCATTAACAATAGTCTTTTGACTTGTCGCATTTGATACGCCAGGCGCGATTAACATATCGACCTGAATTGTGTTTTCATCTTCAAATTCGTTGAATGCAGTTTCATATTCACCAGTACCAAGTGATCCAGAGTTCGCACCATTTGCAAAAGAGTTCTCTTTCGCTGCATCGGTTTGATCTGCACCATTTGAACTATTAGTGAATGATGTAGCAGTTGCTGCACTACCATATACATTTGGGTGATTTGCACCCCAAACGTATTCTGAACGATCTGAAAGAACGTCTAGAAGGTAGTTGTTTGTTCCATCTGTCGACTTCGCATCTGTCGCCAATGAGACGTTTGCGAATGTTTCGAGAACTGTGTTAGGTGTACCTGAGAAGATTCCGTCTTCGTCAATGACAGCGACGTGTACTTCGTCAAGTGCGAGAGCTGAGTCAGCAGATCGTGAAGAAACGTATGAAGATGTGCCGGGTTTTGCATCGAAACTAGACTGGTAGTCCCAGTTGTCCCATGCAGAATCCTTAGATCCACATACAGAAATCTTTAGTGAGTTTCCTGCGGTTCCCGCCCACTTCGCGATGAAGTTTCCGGAAGCACCAGATTTTGAGGCATCCCAGTCGTCACGATTCGAAATGAGATCGGTTGTTGATCCGGAGTCGACTGCGTTTTTAGCGGCAGACGTTGCACCACGGACAACAAAAAGACTGTTAGAATACTTCAAGAACTGATTTGCAGAAAGGAACTCAATTGCTGAACTGTCGCCAGAGTATGTTGGGTCACCAAAATTATCAATTAACTCGCCTTCAGTGCCGACAAGAATTGGTGTATTTACTGGACCCCATGCAAAATTCCCCACAATCGCGCCGGTTGAAGTAGTTACGCCTGGCACAATACCTGACAGATCCACCTCTTTGATGGCAACATTTGGGGATTCAGACCTTAGAAGAGCCATAATCGTATCCTTTTATTCGTTGAGTTATGATAAGTTACATAATACGGTGTTTTTTGTCAATATCATTATTTATAATTTAATAAGTTTCGACTTCCCACGGAATCTGCCAATTCTTATCCTTCATCTCTTCCTGCATTTCTATGTGGTTAATTGCGTCGTCTCCGTTATCAATGTAACCGAATGGGACAATCGCGTCCTCAATTTCTTTCATCTGTTGTTCAAACATCATCTGTTTGATATTCAGGTCTGTCATGTCAGAGAACAACTGTGACGTAATGAAGAACCCAAACATAACCAAGTTCATCATGAGATCGTCGTGGTTACCATCACTCGCTTCGTATGACTGACCTTTAGATACAAACGTAGATATTTCGAGTATGGTATCTTCATCAATAACGTCCAGTTTTTTCTCTTCAAGTAAATCCTTGATACCCGAACACCCCAGACGTTTGACCTTGCGGTTCATCTCAATACCGATGGCGTTCTTTTTGACCGCAGACTCTAGGTGTATGTTTTCGTACTCCAAGTCATGATATAAACCGTTGCACACAACTTGTCCAGCATCATTTGATTCTATGATGACATATGCATCGTTGTAGGCTTTCGCGATTTTATAAATAATATCCGGAAAGAGTATTGGAGAGATACGATTGTTACGGTACACCGCGACCTGTTTAAATGGTCGAGCGGTAATGTCAATCACCGAAAAGGTGCTATAGTCCAACCCTCTTCCCTTCGCCACATCAACCGTCATGATGTAGTCATGTTTGGTTTGTGTTTCGTCGTATATTTTTAACGTACCACCTTCGAGTATTTTCTTAGGGGGGAATGCACGGAAATTCAATAACGTTTCTGCGTTGATGAGGGTGTCGCCTGTCCCAAAAAACGTGTTACCAAATTCTTGATCGAACTGCATCTGCGATGTATTCGCAATAGTCTGTTTCTTCCACTTCTCATCTCTGCCGGGTACATCCCACCAGTTAACGGTAAACGCCTTATACTCATTGGTCTGTTGTACCGCACCTTCCCATATCTTGTGAAAAGTATTTCCGATACCATTTGCAGTAGATGTGATAATGACCTTTGTATCCTTACCCGAAGAGATAACAGGATAGGTGGAAGTATAGAACTCAGATGCTCTTTCAACAAACGCAAACTCATCCAAAAAAAGCAAGTTAACAGACATACCCCGTATAGAACTACCACTAGTGGCAGCAGCAATAATGCGACTGTTGTTACTAAACTCAATAGAACCTTTGTTGAGTGCTTTACAGCCAGGTTGTAGAAAAAAAGGTAGGTTTTCAAGTGCCAAGGTGACTCTGGCGAGCATTTCTCTTGCCGTAGCCCCCTTGTTAGCGAGGACAGCGATAGTCTTTTCGGGATGAAATATAGCATACCATAGAAGATAAACAACGGACGAAATACTCTTACCACTCTGTCGACAGGCGAGTACGATCGAGAAACGATTGTCGTTAAAGTGTTCAAACATTGTTTCTTGATACGGATACAAATTAAAGTTGACAAGACCACTGTCGAGTGATATAATCTTGACATAGTTTCGTGCAAAGTAAGCGGGCGATTGCATACATTTTGCATACTCTTTAACATCGTGTTCCGTCCACTGCTGTTGGACCCCATCCGCCTTAACGTTTGGGTTACCCATGTAGTTGTCATTCATTTGGAGTTACGTCTTTCTCTTCGTTTTGATTATGAAGTAATCTTTGTAAGTCTGTAGTACTACCAATGAATACATTGTTGTTGGTGACTTCCTTGTCCGCCTTAGGATCTGTTTTGATCTCCTTGTGTTTCTTATTCAAGTCCATCAACTTGTCCGTCACGTCTGCAACATTCTTAATCATGCCAGACAATACCTCGAAAGCACGAGGGTGTTCGGACTCCCGTGCAACTTCGATCATCAAGTCGAGACCCTGTTTACCACTCTCGATCAATTCGAGATAGGTATCACGAGAAGTCTCGTAATCGTCCTTGATATTTTTCTTGTCTTGATCAGTCAAGTTTATGTCCTACTGTCCTACGTACAATGTCGTTTCCATCAAACTCTGACCAATAGAGTTCAAACGCGACACCGTCCTCCACACCAACAAACTGGTGCCACTTGCCGGGTTCTACTTTATAGTATTCACCCGCACGTAACACTGTCTGGTCACATAACATATTTTTACGTGTATCTGTGGGTTCGTTCTGCCACGTCTTGATCATAAGTGTTCCTGACTCTACAAAGAAACCGTTCCACTTAGTCTTGTGATAGTGTTCAGAACAACAATGATTCGCCGTGAATTCAATTCGATGAAACTCAAAAGTTGAGTTGTGTTCAATAAGTTCTGTGGTTCCCCACACTTTTCCTGACTTCATAATATAATCCTTATGTTGTTAAGTCGTTATTCAAATAAAATCGATCATTGATGCATTCAATATTATGCGAGTAGTAATTGAATTTGATGTGTTTGCCACTTCTCTAATAAGAAGATCGAAAGTTGAATTGGCGATCTCGATATCACCGTCCCCCGGCTGTGGTGGTTTAACTTGCCACGCACGAGATGTACCTAAATTCAGGATGGTACCGAAATCGCCTGGCAAACTTGAGTTATTGTTTGTGCTCGATACCAAAGTCGCAATACATTCAAAATCACTGTTAGTGAATATTGCACCAGTATCATCGACCCAGTTACCTAAGTTGGTTACGATATCACCATAGATTGTGTTATCTAAATTGACACGAATTGCACCTGTACTTAATAAGTATATAGTAGCCGATGTATCGTCACCACCGCCTTCACCATTCGCAGTAAACGTGTCGGGGTCGGTCATTGACCCTCGTTGAACATTCGGTGCTGGCGCAGTGTCATCATCACCAATAGTAAATGTTCGAGTTTTCACTGCACTACCACCGTGTGACGCAGAAATATTCATAGTGTACTGAGTTGTTCTTCCTGACACAGGGACATCGTCGGTATCTGCGGTTTCTACATCGAAGTTTGTTGAAGTGTTAGTCGTATGTGAGATTGTTCCAAATGCATCATTGTTTTGACCACTTTCAACAAAATCTGCAAAGACCTCTGGTTCCGCAAAATGAACGGTAGTACCAGCAGCCACATTACTGAGTTCATTGTTTCCAATAGACATTGTTACGTAGTTACCCGCATTGATAGAAGTGATTGTTGCACCTGTTGGGAAAGCGATACCTCTTTCTTCCATACCGACTGTGAGATTAGTAGTGTCAGACAGATAGATAGTCGTCGATCCCGCACTAACCGTTTGATCAGTAGTTTTTGGTTTTACATCTGAAACGTTGTAATAATAAGTCGCAGTTGGTACGTTAGACCCACCAAAAGTAAACTGGAAAGTTTCTCCTTCCTCAGCAGAGTCATTTGTTTTATTGGTTACTAACGTGTAACTCGCAGCAGCATCGGACACATCACAAGTATCAGTTGCAACAACAGTACCAGAATAACTATTCAATCTCGCGGTGGCGGTGACCGTAATATTACCCGATACTTGATTCTGCACTGAAGTTGCAGACGTAAAGTCCTTAGCAATGTTAGAAATACTCTGTGCGAGGGGTTGTGGTGTTGTTATTGACGCAGAGTCACCCGTTGACGTTGTCTGGAAAGATACGTAAATATTTTCTGATCCTGCATTACCTGCATCCGGTGTCACCGTTGCAACAAGATTGTCACCC
>Ga0213866_10003076_pt1 | contig 11465 bp, 15 predicted proteins | sample PICome_11_FD_160079 | JGI IMG/M metagenome (GOLD analysis project Ga0213866, IMG submission 160079) | Coastal seawater microbial communities near Pivers Island, North Carolina, United States - PICO284 | ecosystem: Environmental > Aquatic > Marine > Coastal | place: USA: North Carolina... | reverse complement strand
TGCTTGTCTTTCAACAATATTTTGTACTGGTTGGTTCTTTTCAGGCCTATCAATAGATGGGTCATTCTGTAAAGCACAAATGAGGTAATCACACTGTGTCTTTGCTTCTCTTAACATAGCAACATGACCAGAATGAAGTAAATCAAATGTGCTACAGGTTATGCCTACTCGTTCAGACATTATCAAGCTTCTCCTGATATTCTTCAATTGATTTAGCAAGGAAGAGTTCTTTTAAATCTTTGATAAGATCGAGGCCGGCTTTTGAAGTTAGATATTCTGCTTCGGCTAAGATGTTATCATATTTACCTTCAAGGCCGCCTGAAGCAGTTTTCCATGCAAACCTAAAACCAAATCGATTATCAAATTCTTTATGTAATGCATTTTCTAATTCGGTTGATGTATCTTCATTCTCTGTAATTAAATATCGAATAACAACATCTTTTTCTCTGCATAAGTTATTACTGTCAATATATCGTCTGACTCCATGTCTACCCTTAGGTGCACGAATACCACCAGTTCTACCTATTACATCCTTTGCTTTACCGTTATAACCAATAGCCTCATGTACAATATCATCACCAATATCTTCGATGTCCTTTGTTAAAGCAGTCTGATAGCATCCTGGGATTTTACCATCAACGCCGTGTTGCTTTACAAATTCTTTCCATGTAGAGCTGTTGGTACTCGGTATCCAAGAAATTGGGTACCATTCAGTTTTATTCTTAATCAATTCATTCATAATATACTCCATTCAATTTAATATATGTCTATTATAACACAATCTAACTGTATTGTAAACCGGTTTCTGCAAGTTTTTTACGGTTATTCATGTGATGTTCTTCGGTCAGATCCTTAGAATCTCCATAGTATGGGACTGCATGAAACTCATCAATCATTTGCTGATTAACACTTACTGGATTATCTCCAATAAAAAGTTCACCTAAGATTCTACCGAATTTACCCTTATCATGCGAGACAAGCCTTACATCTTGATCTTCTAATTTTTCTACAAGATGAGCCTTACTGGCCTTACCATAAAACTTTTCTTCTAAGTCTCTTGTTCTAGATTCGGGTGTGTCAATACCCATCATTCTAACTCTTTGTTTTTTATAAATCATACCAAAGCCTAAATCAACATCAACATCAATGGTGTCTCCGTCTACGACTCTAGTTACCTCTACTTTATAAGTATACATTTTTTCTCCTATAATACTGCTTTAATAAATAGCATATCAACAATAACAGCAGGGTTGCCATCTACATCAACTGGCATAGACTTGGACCAATCCAAAAATACTCTATCACCTTTCTGTATATGCTTAGCTTCTGGACCAGTCGCTAAAACTAAACCAGGCTTCGCAGCCTTACTCGTTTCTCCTGTTAAAATAATACCACCAGCAGTTGTTTCTTCTTTTGATGTCTCTGCAATTAAGACATTCGTTCCAATCATCTTCATAAAAGTTCCTATTTGTAAAAAATATGTTCGTCTATAGTTGTAACATATTCAAGTTCATCTGCCCAATAAGGCAGTATATAATCGGCATGATACCATAAAGCACCTTCCGTAATGTCAGGATAAGTACTTGTTAAAACCATTTCGGCAATAATAAGTGACTTAGCCCATGTTTTTGAGTCCACAGGTTCATCTGATAACCCATCACAATACCAACTAAATTGACATTTATTCCTGATAGGAACTTCGTTGCCCTTCCAATTAATTTTGGTGTAGCCTTGATACACTACATCACAGATGGTATCTGGAAATTGTGTATCCATAACTCTATTTATAACTACATGAGATACTGCAAGTTTTCCTGCAAAGGATTGATTTGCTGCTTCAAAATAAATGTTTTTGGCTAAGCAAACTTTATCCTGATCTGCTGGTAATGGAATATAATGTCCGTGGAATGAATAAAATTCTTCGTCTCCAGTATCAGCTGCTACTGTTGCGACTAATATAAACCAAAGTAATAAAGTTGCTTGTAATGTTAAGATTAAATATTTTTTCATGTTTGACTCCTAATATAATCTCTTAAATCTTTCTCAGCTGACCAGCCAAGTGCTTTTAATTTGTCTGTTTTTAATTCACCATCCATCCTGTTACCAGGCTTTTCAGGTTTCATTTCTGGTTCACAGCCTAGCATATCAACTAGGTCCAGAATGGAATATTTATAATCACTACCAATTCCATAACCATCTCCGTTACCTCTAAAACCTGCTAGCATTAAGCCAGAAACTATATCGTCAACGTGAGTAAAATTTCTTAATTGTGTTCCGGGCGAGGTAACTGGCAGTGGATCATTTGATGCCATAGCTTTATCTATGAATTTCTGAACTACTGTAGCATATTTACCACTACCTTTCTCACCTTTACCATAAACATTATAAAAATACACAATAGTATAATCAAGACCATACCATTCTGCATAATTTTTAAGTAGTTCGGTATTTTGAGCTTTAGTAAATGCATAAGGACTCTGAGCACTACCAACTTCTCCTACTGCAAACTTAGTAGATGAACCAGAATAAATAAATTTAGCATTCTTTTCTTTTGCAAACTTAAGCATTTCTGGAAATGTTACTAAATTATAATCCATTACAATATCAATATCTTCAAATGATTGCTCTACTCTAGCATATTCTCCTAAGTGAAAAATATAATCAAACTCTTTTTGTGCCATATTAGATCGTCTAATAAATTTACAATCTTGAAGCCAATAATCAACTGCTGGGTGTCTTGGGTTATCATTACTGTTAAAGTGATTATCAACCGAAGTTACATTATGACCCATATCAGCCAAAGTATGTACCAAATGAGAACCAACTAAGCCCTCTCCGCCAGTTACTAAAATTTTACTCATTAATTATCTCCGAAAACATCTCTAGTATAAACCTTATCTTTAACATCATTTAAACATTTCTCCATTCTATTAGTTACAATCACATCACTCAATTTTTTAAACTTATTTAGATTACTTTCAACTACACAATTCATAAATTCACCTTCGAAGCCGAATTCTGGCTCGTGGATAATAACTTTGCAGTGTGGAATTAGTCGCTCGATAATCCCTTGTATTGCAGAACTTCTAAAGTTATCTGAACCACTTTTCATAATCAATCTATGAATCCCTACAATTTTAGGATTATTTCTTAAAACTTGATTTGCAATATGGTCCATTCTAACATCATTTGAATATACAACAGAACCTATAAGTCTGTTTGGTATTCTATTTTCTTTATAATTAGCCAATAGCTGTTTAGTATCTTTAGGGAAACAATAACCACCATAACCAAAACTAGGATTACAATAGTGTTTACCGATTCTTGAATCTCCTACTACACCTTCAATAATTTCTTTTGTATTTAATTTATGAAATTCTGCAAAGGTGTCTAGTTCATTAAAGAATGCCACACGCATAGCAAGGTAGCCATTAGCAAATAATTTAACTGATTCTGCTTCTCTGTTGCCACAATATATAACTGGAGGCATAGGGAAGTTTTGAATAATAGAATCATACATTAACTCTACCCAATCAACTCCTGCCTGGTCTTGATTACCCACTACAATTCTTTCAGGTCGTAAACAATCTCTAAGTGCCGTTCCTTCTCTTAAAAATTCAGGCGAGAAAAATATTCTATCATTCTTTAGCGAATCAACAAAGCCGATAGGAATAGTTGATTTAATTACAATATGAGTTTCTGAATTGTCCCAATCCACGTGATTCCACATTGCCTCTGCAATGCAATCCTCGACAGTTCTTGTATTAAAATAATTTGTTTCGGTACAGTAATCAGTAGGAGTCGCAATAATAACCCAGTCAGGATTAGCATATGCTTTTCTTTTATCGGTAGTTGCAACTAAATTAAGCTTATCATTTGCAAATGAATCAATGATATTAGTATCAATAAGAGGTGAGATCCTATTGTTAATTTTTTCTACTCTATCTCCGTCAATGTCCAGGATTGTAACTTCATTTTTTTTAGCCAACATAGTTGCATTAGCTAAACCAACATAACCTGAACCCACTACTGTAATTTTTTTCATAATAATTCCTTAAAAAGTATTCTTGTAAACATATTCTAGGGCTCTTTCTGCCTCTGTATCTAAATTTCTTTTTTCATACCAGTTACCAGTCTCTAGGTCTAGTTCACGACATAAGTATGCGATTTCTTTTGCATTGATTGGGTATTTAGCCTGTATCGCATTACCAGCCAAAGCAACCATAATCTGATACATCTTGTGGTACCAACCAGTACCAGAAATTGTCTTGTATTCTTGTTCTAGCTTTCTAGGAAAGAATGGGCAATCTTTATAACCAGTCCACTTAACCTCAGTATTATTTAGATTATTTTTCAAGTGAGACATCATAGCTTCTTGCATTTTCTTTGGAAGTTTATCAAACATCGTGTTACTACTTGGTTCTACATATTCCCACTTATTCATTAATTCAATAGGATCAACTTTAGGTCCTTTGTTTGTAAATATAAAATTATTAGCATCTTTATATTTGCCGGGTATGTAGTACATACGAGATAAGTCTTTTGTTTGAATGTCGCCGACTTCACCTAGTTCTTTATTTATAGCAAACCAAAAGTGTTTAATTTTATCTTTAGAAATGGATTGTGTAAGTGGAAAGACTAATCTAAATTTGGGTTGTTCTAAAGTTGATGACGCTGTAGAGTAGCAGACATAATAATAATCGCAGACTTTGTAATCATTTATATCACCTTGATAGTCGTCTACATCTACAGCGCACCAGCCTCCCCATGCAGTAACATTGTCATTTTTCCGAGTAGTACTGGGTAGGTATACCGCGGGCGACATGAGTTCTGCATCTTTCTTGCCCTTCCTTGATTTTTTAGATAAATTATAAAGCACTTGCTCGAAATGCTCGAAATCAGGCAAACTAATTTGTTTGTCTGTTTTAGTGTCAAATAATGACTCGAAAAGAGTACCTTTAATCATAATATAAGTATTATATCACATATTGTCGGGATTGTAAACCCCTAAGTTAAAAAAAGTTTGATAAATCATTTCCATTTAAATCTATCTTTTGGCCTCGTGGCATATGAGTATATCGTTTCCATATACGAGATGGTTGTATCTTTACTCTACCATATTGTTCAGTAATTTTAAATGCACCAGGCCAATGTTTCTGTAAGCCCAGAGATCTCTTCAGCCTCCAAGCATCAGAGTTATCATTGCCACCTGAATTTGTACTTGTAGTTTCCTTTCCTATACAGAATCTATTTAAGAGTAATGTGCAGTATTCTTGTTCTAAAACTTGTAAGCTATAGTCTGTATCTTCTACAACATCAGGTCTCCAATTAGCAAGTACATGATTATTTACTAATACACAGCTATAAACTTGCTTATTTACATCTACTTCATTGTCTCTAGCAAAGGCAAAACCAACATGACATAGCCCTAGGATACCTATGTTATCATATTCTCTCACATATGTTTCTGATGCAGATAGAATATTCTTAGCACTATGCTTGACATTTTTATTATTTACTCTAATTCTAAAGTCTTTAATATTGTCATCCATCTGCCAATGATATTCCCAATCATTTTGTGCAGAATGGATTTTGCAATAGTTTCTAACATAATCAATGCCCTGATTATCCATAGGGAGTTTAATTAGTTGTTCCCTTTCAAAGACTTCTCTATAGCTGGTATAATCTTGAGGTTCAACTACAATAAAATACTTTAAACCAGCATCTTCTAGGGCTTGTGCAGTTACCTTTTTAGGTCTAGCTTTAGATGGAATGTAAATTGGATATTGAACCATATTATATGAATCAATATCAGCTAGTAGCTTCTTTGCATTTCTTTCTAAAACTTCGTGGGTCATTCTACAATCTCATCAACACTATCATCAATAGAATCTTCGGGCATATAACGCAATAGACTATTTGCTTTCTTATCCAAAGGTGGATACCAAATTGCTTTAGTCTTTACAGTCATATTTAATTGCTCGATGACTTTAGCAAATTCCATAAGATCTTCTTGGTTTCTAAATCTGACTTTTAATACCTTCCAAGCCTCAGCTTCTGGTTGATCAAATTCAGGCATACCATCCCAATCATAGGGTGTTGCTTCATCTTCTTGACCTGTCATTACAAACAGATTTTCGGGTTGATAGTTTAGAGTTTTATTATTCCTCATTTGCTTCCTCCATTTCATTTATTACATTATCTTCGGGTTTAATTCTTACGAGTTTTAACCCATAATTATCTGGCCCTTTAGGTATATTTAGTCCTTCTTTCAGCGTAGGTTTAACGCCTTTCTGGAACACTCTATAATCCACATGATGGTGATACCTACCCCATTTTTGTGTAATGTGAACTACATCAGGATGCTGATCCTTGAGTGATTGTGCAAACACAAGTCGATTATCATAATTTTCTCCACCTGCGTCTTGAGTACTTCCACCCATTTTATCTACGCCATAGACTTCAGCAGTATTACCACCTTTCATAGTCATAGTAGCAACTTTACCACATAAAAACGCATTAAATAAGAATGTATGATACCCTGCTTTCATTACCTTAAGGGATAAATCTGTATCTTCATTATACCTACCACGCCATGAGAGCTCGGGGTACAAGTCATTAGATAGACAAATACAACTATAAACTCGAGTGTTATGATAATAAGGTGGTCGTTTAGTAGTAGCTGGTGCAAAGAATGCATAATTCATACCAAACATTTTAACATCTTCATATCTATCAGCAAAGTCTTCACACACTCTAAATCCTGTAGCATCAGTAATTTTTACTTTTTTGTTTTTATGTAAACGATAGAAGTGTAAGATGTTATCATCTAAAATCCAGTGGCGTTCATCACCATTGTTTTTAGAATGTTCCCACACAAAGTTACGAACAGGAATAGAACCACCTAAATGTCCAGTCACTTCACAGCGATGAGCCCATTTTGGATTATCTCTAAATCCTTCAGGTAATACAAGAATATTTTTAGGATCAATTACAGCACTATATTCTGGATATTCTGATTCCTCAATAACAATTGTATAAGGGCAATTCATTGCCTCAAGAGTTTTAACCGTCAGACGAGAATCTGCACGGCCTTTAGAGATAATATATATTGGATATTTGGGTTGCATTATTCCTCCTTGATGAAGATTCCATCAACCATTTTGCCTTTACGATCCTTAATATCATTATAGGCAACATTTAAACAGCTCTCCAAAGTTAAGTTATTCCGTTTAGCAATATTAATTAAAATTACCAAACAATCACCAATGTCATCAGAAATATCTTGTTGCTTACAAACATTATCAGATAATTCTCCAACCTCTTGAATGAGCTTTAATACTTGATCTTTATCAGTAGCACCATCAATTAAGTTACGATCAATGTGCCACTGTTCTGTTTTTTCAATTACTTCCTGCAAATTCATCATTAAGTAATAATTCCTTGTTCTGGCATAATTAGGCCTGATTTTGATACACCTACACCTAGTTGAGTTTTAATTTGTGCAGCAAGCTCTTCTACTGGTTCCGACACAAACATGACATGTTCCTCTTTAATTACAATTCCAGCATCTGAAGCTGTAGTGTAAGGCATGAATGGCATAAATGCAATTTTACCTTCGCCGCCTGGGATTAATACAAATGCATTACTCACTGTATAAGTTGAATCTTGTTCAGTTAGTTCACAAATGATTTCTTCGCCTGAGACGAGTCTGATTAGTTTTAAGTTCATAGTTTTCTCCATTTAATTAGTATATTATATCATATTTAGACTTGTTTGTAAACCCCTTTATGCAAAAAAGTCTTCCAATGATTGGACCTCTTCTGAGTTCCAACCGACTGCTTTAAATATAGGATCTATAGGATCAAGAAAAGTTTTCTGAAATTGGAGTTCATAATCAATGTATTTGTCTAAAGCAAATTCCTTAGGCAAATATTGGTTAAAGCCAATCACATTTTCTTTAATTGAGTTAGGAATTTTGAGATATACAAACTTGATTTTCTCGCCATTCTTAATTGGTTCATATCGTTTAGTTAATGAATGTTCTTTTAGCAATCTGTTGTGCAGTAGAGCAGCACGGACATGAATTGGTGTACCTTTACGATATGTTAGTGTTTTATCTGCATAATCCGTGACATTAGACACACCACGAGGAAATGCAACTTCATGTGCAGGGAGAGTAAAGAAATAGTTTTTAAACTGTTCTACAGCCTGTTGTGTTTCTTTTTCACTGCCACGAATAATAACTTTAAATAACTCCTTGAGCGCATCACGACATGGTGCTGGAGTAGATGATTTGATTGCCTCAATGCCCATGATTTTGAGTTTAGGTTCCTTATATCGAACACCCTCGTTGTCATGCACATTTAGGATATAACGTTTCTTTGCAGTCCAAATACCTTTATCTGCAATGGCCTCACGTTTCATAACCATTCGGTTTTCAATGCCACCCATAAGTTTATAAAGGTCATCATATGATTTGGCAAGTACTGGTTCTAGCTTTTCTGAAGCAACAGCATCCAAGAAGTCAATAGGATTTTTGGGATTGAATTTTTTAACAAGGTCGCCAAGATTAACATAGAGAGAATCCGTATCAATAGCAATAATATAATCCTTGTCAGTACCCATCATATTGTTGAGATACTTATTGAGTGCAACTTCTGCCCAACGAATAGTCAGCTGACCTGATAATGTAATTGCCTCTGCAATTCTCTGGTCAAAGAATCTGAAATATTTATTACCGAGAGCACCATACAAACTGTTAAGTAGAATCTTAATGGCCATTTGCTGATTTTCTGCAACCTGAATTCTACGTTCAATATCATAAATATTTTGTTTATTAGCTGGATCTGCCGTCTGTAACTCTTTTTCGGCATCAAGCATGGCCTTTTTAATAACCACACGTTCTCTGTACATATTATCTACAAGAGTAGGAAATACACCCTTTTTGTCTACATCAAATAACTGGCCGTTGCCGCCTGTGGCTTTGCCACGATTATCAAATGTATATCCGTCTAGTATTTTATCGACATTAATACCCACAACCTCACCATCAGCAATTGTTTCTGTAGACATATTGTATTGCATAATTAAAGAAGGATATAGTGAGTTAAGGTCAAAAGATACAACATAATCAGATAAACCTACATGAGGAGTTTTAACATAACCACCAGGATAATCGGATTTAAATTTATCAGTATAGAATGGAATGGCAACTTTTTGTTTCCATAAATGACGATAGATAATTGATTCCCAGATGCCTGTCACGCCGAATGTATCTGAATAATTAACACCACCCTTATATGCCATAGTCATCATAAGAGTAATGAGTCCCATCTTGTCCTCTAGGCGTTCTACCAACTCAACGTCTTTGATATTATAGTCAATAAACTTTTGGTGATCTTGTTGGTAGAGAGTATGGAGATTACCATATTCCTCATAAGACAATTTCTTCTCGCCGAGGATTACACTAGAAATATGATTAAGTGAATATGATTCCTGAGCAGTGTAAGTATATTTTTGGAATAGTTCCATATAGTCAGCAGTGTTAATGCCTTTGAGTTCGAATGCCTCTTGAACACGGTTCATCTGTCGGACATTCTGGCGTTCTACCATACCCCAAGGACTGAGGCGTTTAGTAGGCTCTTCGCCGAGTAGTTTTACACAACGATTAACAATATAAGGAATATCAAAGAAACGAACATTCCAACCTGTTACCACATCAGGCGTGTGGGACGGAGTAGACCAATGAGCAATAAATGCATGCATTAGCTGTAATTCTGAATCACATTTCTGATATACAACACGATTGGTAGTCATATATGATTTATCTACATCATAATCATCAAGACCCCATACGTAGTATGTATTGTCAATATTGTTTTTCATGCAAATAGAGATAATAGGATAATCAGCAGCACCCGGCTCTGGAAATCCTTCATCTGAAGCAACCTCAATATCAATTGAAGTTACATTAATTTGGCTACGATTGAATTCAATATCACCTGGGAATTCATCATTAATAAAAGCAGGAATATATCTATCATTACCAAATATCTGGCGACCTGCAGTGTCTTTGTTTGTGGCAATCCATTCTTTAGCATCGCGCATGGAATCCATCATAACTGGAGCACACTTGATACCATCAATAGATTTCCAAGTGCCTTTGGGTGTAGCTACAAAAAGAGTGGGTTGATATTTGATTCGTTTTTGGATTTTCTGGCCATCTTCATAACCACGGTAAAGTAAGTTGTTACCATACCGAGATACATTAGTATAAAATTTTGTCATAGATATTAATCACCTTCATAATATGTATATTATATCACAAATAACAAGAAAAGTAAACCTTTTTATGCAAAAAGATTGGGGGAAGTTTCCCTCCCCCGCATGATTTTCAAATAGAGACCTAAAAATGAGAGGCTTGTAAAAATATAACCAAAGGTGCTAATCCGAGGATTACAGTTCCAGTTAATGTTAATACAAGAATTCCATTTAGGGTCTCTGCTATATCTTCATATTTGTCCATAAAATGTACTATATGTTTCATAACATTTGCTCCAGTAAAAAAGTTAATTACTTATCTACTGAGTTTCGCTGCTCACCGGAATCTATTCTTGAATAAATTCCTTCTTCTTTGATGCCCCAGCAGACCCTATTTCGATCTTCCTAGGACGCCTTTCTTCGGGAACTTCAACTCTGGCATAAACCACAAGTATACCGTTCTCTAAATCGGCACCGTCAATTACAACAAATTCTGAGAGGCGGAAGCTCTTCTCAAATTTGCGGGACGAGATACCTTTGAATGCGTATTCCCTTTTTTCATCAGATTCTACTTTGCCCTTCACCTTTAAAATACCATCCTTGACTTCAAGACTAATATCTTTTTCTGTGAACCCAGCAACTGCTAATTCAATGAGAAATTTTTCCTCATCAATTTTAACAATGTTATGGGGTGGGTAATTGTCGTTTCCTGACCTAGCGGAATTGTGAATTCCTTCTAACTCATCAAACAAACTTTCGAAGCCTACGAATAAAGAACGCGGCACATTTAAAGTACTTCTAACCATTGTTTCCTCCTATTAATTAAGCAAGGTTATTTTACTAACGAGACCCGAACCATTCGGCATCTCGGTTTTATTTATACACTTTTTCTCTTAGATTGGGACAAAATGTATAGATAATTTTTAATATCCACAATGTTTTTCTGATACAGCAGCAGCTGGATAATTAACTAAACCCAAAGTATCAGGCACGTAAGCAACGCCTTCGAACTCATCAAACATTGTTGGAAATTCTATGTAGGGTATTTCTAAATCTTCGTGGAGTTTGCCTGCAGTTTCATACTCTTCGTATTTATCTGCTGCATCTTCCATCCAATCTAGGTAACCTCTACCGTGATTCATATCATTTGCAATCTGTACAATACCACCAACTCGTTGATCATAAACATAGGTTGGATATAC
>Ga0213866_10003074_pt1 | contig 11479 bp, 9 predicted proteins | sample PICome_11_FD_160079 | JGI IMG/M metagenome (GOLD analysis project Ga0213866, IMG submission 160079) | Coastal seawater microbial communities near Pivers Island, North Carolina, United States - PICO284 | ecosystem: Environmental > Aquatic > Marine > Coastal | place: USA: North Carolina... | reverse complement strand
TATGACCGAGGAGGTCATCCCAAAGCTTACATCAAAATTTGAACTTCAATCCATGTTTTATAGGACCGCCCTAACCCAAGGAATTGGTGAATCATTTTTAGCGGAAATAATAAAAGATTGGGAAAGTAAAATATACTCATTAGGCTATTCCCTAGCCTATCTGCCCTCTCCTGGAATCGTTAAACTGAGAATTACTTCAACAAGAGGTAAAAAGGATGCTCCCGAAATAGATGAACTTTTTAAAGAGCTCGAGGTTCAAATTCCTAAATATTTTTTTGGATACGACTCGGATACATTGGCTTCTGTTATTGGGTCTCGATTAAAAGCTAAAAAATTAACTATTGGAACAGTTGAGAGCTGCACAGCAGGAAAACTTGCAAGTACAATTACGGAGGTGCCTGGAGCATCCGCATACTATTTGGGCTCATTATTGACGTATTCTAATGAATTAAAACATCATCTTGCAAATGTGAGAAAAGATACCATTCTTAAATATGGAGCAGTTAGTGAACAGGTCGCTATAGAAATGGCGAAAGGAGGTCAACACAAATTAGGTGTTGATATTTGTATATCAGCAACGGGCATAGCAGGACCTGATGGAGGTAGCGCAGAAAAACCTGTTGGATTGGTATGGGTCGCTATCGCAACACCCAACAGAACAATAAGTCATAAGCTTCAATTTAGCCAGCATAGAGGAAGAAACGTACACATGTCTACCCTAAGTGCATTAAACCTGCTCAGAATTGTTTTAAAGGGTTAGCATCATTTCTTTTTACCTTCCATTTTAAAGGTATACTGCACACTTATTGTTCTCGGAGGTTCAATTTTTAAAGGTCGAAGTGAATATGAGCGATTCAGGATATTACTTCCAATTAAGGCCAACTTATGAGATTCATTCAAATGAAGTGATATTCGAGCATCAAAAATCCAATTTCCAAATCTATGGGCATTGAAAAAATCCATGTATTGTAAATCTTGTAGAACTTCTACATCTGTTGTAAATTCCTCAAAGTCCTTAATTATGGCATCCATATTTACAATTTTGGAAAAGTACTTTGCACTCGCACCAATAGACAATTTATCTTTCCACGTGTATTCGCAATCTAGCTTGATATTATGTAAAAAGCGGTATTTAAGAATGCCTTGAGACGCATCCAATGAGGTTGAATTATAGCTGAATTGCCTCTGATTAGAATCAATTGCATATACATAGTCCGGAGTAAGTGTTTTTGGAACGATATAATTATATCCTAATAGAAACATCATTTTACCATTTTCTTTAAATTCAGCAAATCCAGTAAAAGAGGCATCAATACCGGTGACACGAGAATTTCCCGTGTTTAGGAACATAAAACCTGCACTCGACCCCATGGCTTCAACAGAGGTCAATTCATTCCATATACCAAACATATATTCAATGGTATTTTGATATTCTTGCCAAAAGCCTGCAAGATCTAAATAACCGTATAATCCACCGAATTTCAGCCCTTGTTTGATACCTACCTCAGCATTCCAACTGCTTTCAGGTAGCAGATTTGGATTCGGGAAAACTCCAAAATTACCGACTCCAGTTCTTATGAATCTTTCCGTAATTGTTGGGAATCGATATCCTTGACCATAAGAACCCCTCAAATATGTCTCTTGATAAATTTTAAGACTATATCCTGCTCTAAAAATGGGTTTCAATGCAGTTATGGTATCATTCAATTGAAAATACTCCAAACGACCTCCTGCTGAAAGTGTCAATATATTTTTGAGCTTTGTTTCAAGCTGAGTATAAGCCGAAACATTCAACATGCGATTATTAGGTGTCCCTGACCCTGTATATATGTTTGCAAAAGAATTGGTATAGGTTGATGTAAGCCCTCCCACAAACTCAAGATTATTAAATTCTTTATACTTCTTTTTGAACATATAATCACCATAATAGGTCGTGGCATTATTCGATTGATTTGCACTCATTTCATTATCTACTCTTAGGATTCGACCTCTGAGATAATGTTTACCGTTGGCCTCCGAGAAAAAGTGTACAAATGGGTCAAGATTAAAAATGAGTTGGTCTTGTAAAAAAATGGCACCTGGATATGCCCTGTATAAACCCGAGGAATCATTTAACCAAGCCAGAGGCATATTGGTACGCATTTTCATGAAATTTCCGTTCAAGCCGTAATTCAAACCCTTTATCTTTTTTGAGCGATATCTCATGTTAAAATTGAATCTTGCTCTTTTTGATATCAAATCGGATTCACTGAAATTTGTAATTGTATCCGGAAAAACTGTTGCAACAATGGAATCAGTTATGGGTGGACCTATATACCCATGATCATAATTGACATTTCCACCAACTACGAGATCTAGATTACCAAACATTTGAGAGTGCAAAAAATTGGCTCCAAAAATTCCTGGATATTGATTCCACCAGGTGGCATTTGGTTGGTTGGGTTTTGAGTAAACGCCTGAATAAATATTGATTTTCGTTTTAGGCTTTGAACTTGGATATGCAGTGCGGATATTCACCGAACCGGAAAGAGCAGAACTTCCAGAAAGAACAGAAGCCGCACCCTTGACCACTTCAATTTGACTGATGTTCTCAACTGGGATAAATCCCCATTCTGGCCTACCAGCATCTCCTGAAAGCATAGGCATGTCGTCTACAATTACCGCAACCTTCGAACCAACACCAAATGTAAATCCACTTCCCCCTCTTATTTGAGGTTCACCATCAAGAATATTTAACCCTGGAGTTTGATCTAAGGCCGTTTCAATACTTCTAGTATTCTTATTTTCAATAAGTTCGGGCTTTATTACAACCATGGTTACGGTCTGCTCTTCTATTGGTTTATCAAATTTACCAACCTTTACATCCACCTCTTTAAATTCTTTAATGTAGGAGAAAAGGGTGAAATTGACCTCTTTATTTTGACCAGGCCCAATCTGAAATGTTGCCGTGTCTGACTTCATTCCGGTAAATCGACAAATGAGTTTACATTTTCCCGAAGGCACAGACAATTCGAAATTACCATCAAAATCTGTGATTGAGCCTATGGATACATCTGTTCGATAAATGACAGAGGCCCCTGCTAAAACTTCTCCACTTTCATCTACTACCCTTCCATAAATTTTCGAATCATTCTGAGACCAAGAATTGAAAACAACAAAAAAGAGTAATATACCCGTGAAGTATTTAATCATATACTATTCTGAAATTATTTTCGAAGAACCAGATTGATGGGAAATAATGTACATTCCAGTCTGAAGTTTAGTCCCATTCAGTTCACTTACCGATCCCTTTTGAATAATCTGACCCATTAAATTTGTAACAATAATCATTTCGTCTTTCAAAAAATCATCTGAAATGTAAAGCCCTGAACTTGCATTATATCCAATCCATTTGTTTGAATTTTCACTTGACAATTGAGCGGTAGAATTATAAATCAATTCCACATCATCAATAAATACCTCATCTCCAGCTGATCCTCCCCCAGGAGTCTTATTCGTGGTAAAAGTAATCAGTATGTACTCTGGATTTGATGAAGGGCCTACATAAGCAAATGGAACCGATTTTCTCTCCCATCCATTAGTGGGTACATAATTTAAACTTGCAACAGCTACTGTATGAGGTTCTGAACCTGCATCAGTAGGGTCTCTGTAATCATAATCATCGTGAATTACAGCACGAACTCTTGCTGAATCAGAGCTATTGTTGGCATTATAGTTCACCCAAAAAACTAAAGAATCAGGCGAAGCCGTTAAAGCTTGTGAAAAATCAGAATCTCCCGTACTGGTAAAATTGTAGTTATCAGGACTACTTGGTGTACTACTACCCATATTAATTCTACCTAGTGTTAGATTTCCATTGGCAACAATTCCTAGAGTGCTTTTAGAATAAACACGGGCACTATACATACCATTTGAGGATGAAGAAACATTAGTTGATTGCTCAACTTGTTGTGAGCCAAAAAAAGCCAGTCCACCTGTAGCAGTCATGAAACTATTCCAATTCGCGGGTTCTTCAGCTGCCGCACCCAAATTATCCCAAGCCTCCATATCACCATTGTCAATTTGCTGAGCCACAATGGCTGAGGTTAGAAAAATAGAAAAGATAGAGATGTAAAAATTTTTCATAAGTAAGAAGTTTATATAAACAAATATAATTAAATAGTCATACCAAAATTGTTCATAGACAAGTTCATTACAAACACACCAATATCCTCTTAAAAAAGAATGTCTTGGAATCAAATAAGTCAATTGATTAACTTTACCCCCAAAATTGAATTGAATAATGACTCATGAGTTGCCCATTATGGAGGAGTTCTTTACCATTCAAGGTGAAGGCAAATACACGGGTACACCGGCTTATTTCATTCGCCTCGGAGGATGTGATGTAGGTTGCGTTTGGTGTGATGTAAAAGAAAGCTGGGATGCTGAGTCTCATCCAAATTGTCGTGTCGATGAAATCATTGAGCGAGTCAAAAATAATGATTGTGATTTGGTGGTAATTACAGGTGGAGAGCCAGCCATGTATGATATATCAGCGCTTTGTTCAGGTTTAAAATCAATTGGAAAAAAAATTGCCATTGAAACTTCAGGATGTTACCCTTTAAAAGGAATAGTCGATTGGTATACCTTTTCGCCTAAAAAATTCAAAAGTCCAACAGAAGAGGCATACAAAAAAGCAGATGAACTAAAAATCGTAATTTACAACAAATCTGATTTCAATTGGGCTCTAGAGCATTCAAAAAAAGTTGGAGATCATTGTCTATTGTATGTTCAACCTGAATGGTCCAAAATGGAACAGGTAATGCCTGACATTGTTGAGTTTACAAAACGTAACAAAGGATGGAAAATATCGTTACAAACCCATAAGTACATGAAAATTCCTTAAATTTCTTACATGAAATTTCAGTTTCTCTTTTTCGTTTTTTTGGCCTGCATTATGAGTTCTTGTGCTAAAGCGCAATTTGGATACTCTACAAAAAGTAAAAAAGCCATTAAACTTTTTGAAAAGGCAAAAAAAATCCCAAGAGAATCCTATGATGAAAAAACTTTTCAACCGAATTACAAAGATGCCATTATTGTACTAAAGCAAGCTTTAGAAAAGGATTCGGAATTTTGGGAGGCACAATTGCTCATTGGTGAATTTTATGAATATATCAATGACTATACGCAAGCCATTAAACATTATGAAAGAGCCGTTGAAATAAATCCCTTACATAGCAAATCTGGATCTACCTATTGCTATTTGGCGAATTTGCACCTCGCTCTTGGTAATTACGACGAAAGTATTACATACGCGAATATCTTTTTAAAAAATCCAAACGCAAGCTCGGTTTTGTCAAAGGAGGCATATAAAATTAAAAGAAGTGCTGAATTCGCCAGGCATGCTATTCAAAATCCAAAACCATTTAACCCCATCAATTTGGGACCTGGAGTAAACACGAAATTTCCTGAATATTATCCTGCTCTAACTGTGGATGGTAGTACTTTACTATTTACAAGATTGATCCCCCTAAAAATGAGAGATTATTACGAACAAGAGGATTTTTTTATTTCTTATCTAGGGGAAAATGGTAATTGGGGTAAATCTATACCAATGCCAAAAAATATTAATACCATTAACAATGAGGGTGCCCCTACCCTATCTGCTGATGGTCGAAACCTTGTATTTGTAGCCTGTGCGGATCAATCTGGAACCTATTATGGAGAAAATAGAAGTGGTAAAGGAAGCTGTGACCTTTTTTATGCCAAAAAAGTTGGAAATACTTGGTACGGACCTGTAAACCTTCCTGGATATGTCAACAGCGGAAATTGGGAGTCCCAACCATCTCTATCTGCAGATGGAAAAACCCTTTATTTTATCCGAGGAATCAAAGGAAGTAAAAATAACAATAGTGACATATATGTCTCTTATTTGCAAAAAGATGGAGTTTGGGGACCTCCACAGCGATTACCTGATCATATCAATACTCCAAATACAGAGGAATCTGTTCATATTCATCCCGATGGAAGAACACTTTATTTTGCATCGAAAGGACATCCTGGCATGGGGGGATCAGATCTTTATGTAACTAGGATGCAAGCAAATGGACAGTGGTCCACCCCGGAGAACTTAGGATATCCGATTAACACAAAATTTGACGAAAATTCTTTAATGGTTTCGGCTGAAGGTGAAATCGCCTACTTTGCCTCAAATAGAAGTGGTGGATACGGCGGCTTAGACATATATTCATTTAAACTCCCCAAAGAAGCTCAAGCGACTAAAACATTATATTTTGATGGTTTTGTATATGATAAAGTCACCAAAACTCCTCTTCAAGGTCAATTTGAACTTTTTGATTTATCTAACGGGGAAAGAATCATTGTTTCGGAAGCAGATAAAGTAAGCGGTACATTTATGGTTCCATTACCTGTAAATAGAAATTATGCCATTTCTGTAACTTATAAAGATTATCATCCCTATTCTCTTCATTTTGATTTATTGGAAGAAAATAATTCAGACAGCTATCACCTTGATATTCCTCTGAACAAGTCAATTCAGGCAAATAACACCGCAACAGATTCGAGTTTTTCAGCGGAAAACATTTTTGAAAATGTATTTTTTGATTTAAATAAATCGACTCTACGAATTGAATCTCGTATAGAGTTAGATTTATTTGCAAGATATCTAGCAGAAAACCCAAATATGAATATAGAACTTGGTGGACACACAGATTCACGGGGTGACAGCGAAAAAAACTTAACTTTATCTGAAAAAAGAGCAGAGGCAGTATATAAATATCTAATTGAAAAAGGAATTTCAGCGTCTCGAATGACTTTTAAAGGTTATGGATCACTTTCTCCGATTTTTTCAGACGAATCCATTAATGAAATGAATAAAAATTCAGAAAAAGAAGCTGCACATCAACAAAACAGAAGAACTGTATGGCGCGAAACTTTTTAATATCAATTTTTTGGTTAATTAGACCTCAAAATATATTTATCATTGCAGCAACAATGTTCGGAGTTGGTTTTCACCTTTCATTTGATAACCCGATTGTAAATATCAACAAGTTAGACTTTGCATTACTCCTTCTCTCGACAATATTAATAGCAGGTGCAGGAAACATGATAAATGATTATTTCGATGTTAAAGCCGACCGTATTAATAAACCACAAAAGCTAATTATAACAAAATATGTCAAAAAAAGATGGGCGATTATTTTGCATTGGAGTTTTAATTTTTCGGCACTTATTATTTCTATATATCTGAGTTCTAAATACAGCACATTTTGGTATGTATTTATTAATTTATTGGCCATTAACGCCCTGTGGTTTTACAGTGTTTACTTTAAGAAGAAAATCTTTCTCGGAAACGCAGTTATTGCTTTATTAACGGGATTTGTTCCCCTGCTAGCATTAAGTTTTTTTGTGTTTTCAAAAGACTGTGGGATTTATGACCAATATGAGGGACATTGGTATGAAAACCCCAGCTTTCATATTATTTATCTGTTGGCCTTCTTTGCTATGATGCAAAATCTCGCCAGAGAGATATGTAAAGACATTACAGATATACCAGGAGACCGAAAAATATTTGTAAAATCTATACCTATGAAATATGGTTTAAAAATGACTAAACGAATCATCGGTATGATTTTGATTACTCAAATCGCTTGCCTCATTATTTTCACTGAACTATTTAATTTTTGCCTTGAAGACCGGGCTTTTTACATTCTTTTAATTTCCCTTAGCTTGAATATATTCATTATTATTTTGATGGCAAATAACAAGTTCTTTCTTAAATTTAGCCAAGCCCTATTAAAACTTAGCATGCTTCTTGGCCTAAGTGCATTATTTATTTGATATGAACATAATTCTAGGCTCAGGATCACCGAGACGCAAACATCTATTAAAAGAGATGGGGTATTCATTTGAAGTTTTGGTATCAGATGTTGATGAATCTTTCGACGCTTCAATTGATGTATATACAGTTGCACCCTTATTGGCTCGTAGGAAGGCAAGGCATTTAATGAAGAGCCTGCAAGAAGAAGCGCTTTTAATTTGTTGTGATACTGTAGTGATTTTTGAGAATGAAATCCTAGGAAAACCCAAAGACGAAAAAGAGGCATTCGATACAATATCTCGTTTATCTGGAAACAAACATGAAGTAATGAGTGCCGTATGTCTCGTCCATGGAAATCAAATGAGCGAATTTCAAGAAACTACTGAAATTATATTTAATGAACTGAAAAGCAACGAGATTCAATACTACATTGATGAAATGAAGCCCTTCGATAAAGCAGGTTCATATGGCATCCAAGAATGGATCGGATTAATTGCAGCCAAAGAAATTAAAGGAAGCTATACCAATGTCATTGGTCTTCCAACGCAACAACTACACAAGGAGCTTCAAAAACTGAACTTGCCTTCTAATTTAGTTTAAACTCAACTCTGCGACTTTTCGCAGCTTTCAGTTCTTCGTCATCGACACTTGGAGCAATTTCTCTGCTGATTTCTGTATCTCTGTGAGACTTAACCGTTATTCTCGACTCGTCAATACCATTCGCCAAGAAATAACGTTTTGCATAATTTGCTCTCACCATTCCCATATCACTAAACTCCTCTTTCGTAGCTCCCAAACTTTCCTCTTGACTATCTGAGTGTCCGTGAATTTCAATGCTTGTGGCAGGATCATTTTTTAATATGCCAGCAATGTACTTTAGGCTTTCTTTTGAATTCGGAGTCAAGTCTTTTTTACCAAATCCAAAAAACAATTCTTGAGCTTCAACCCTTTTCGCTGTAGTCATAGATTCTTCAATATGAATAGCCTTCGTATAGATTAATGTCGAATATTCTTCTGTATTGGCAGATTGGCTATTTACAACACACTTACAATCTTCATCTGAGTCGATTTGCTTAACAGTCACATTATCAATGTAGTAATAAGCATGTTTTAGGGTTTCAACTTCCGCAGTTTTTGGTTTTTTAACTGGAATCCAACGCGTGTTGTCATTTTTATCGAAATTACCAATGGTGATGAATTTTTCATCTCCCTTTGCTGTGTAGATTTCACAAACCTGATCCCATCCAAAAAAACCTTGGTGAATTCGGTTATTTTTTCCCCTGATCAGATTTTCTGGAGCATTGATGATACCAGATTTACTCGAAGGCGCCTCTTTGGTAAAATAGGCTCCAATATTGTTACACGCATATTTGGAGGATTCGGCCAATGATACTTTAAATTGAACACAATACTTTAAACCTTTGGATAAAGAAACATTATTTTTCCCTTTAATAAACGGTATGGTTATATAGCTTCTTAGAGAAGATTCTCGTCCTGGTCTGTAGGCAACAAATCCTGCATACAATTTCCCGCCATCCACATCACTCTCCTCGCTTCCAAATGCATTATTTGGAATTCCTGCAACTGAACCAGCCCCCTTCTGAAAGAGGTCTGCAGCATTTTCTGTAGGAGAAAAAACACCATTATCTAATAAAGTGATAGACCCAAGCTCCGAAACTTCCTCATCTTCTTGTAATCTTTCAAATGTCATATTCAACATATCAGAGCTTGTAGATTTTCCTTTTTTACCACGTTTTTGTGATAATGCTACATGACTCCCAATGAATACCAATAAGGTTAAGGTAATAGATAAATTAAATTTCATAATTTTTAACTGTATTAATAAATGTTTTGACATTTTCAGGGTGAATATCTGGATAAACACCATGGCCCAAATTTACAATATGCCGAGGACTTTTAAAAGATTTCAACATTTTAAACGTTTCAGACTGAATACGTTCCTCTGAACCATACAAAACACAAGGATCTAAATTCCCTTGAAGTGTTTTTGACTCTCCACACAAAGATCTAGCAGTCGCCATATCCATATTCCAATCCAAACCAATTGTTGTGCATGGTAGATCCATCAAATTAGACAAGGAACTGTATGCCCCTTTAGAAAAAACCGTGAATGGTCCTTTCACCGCTTCAACAATTTGTTTAATATATCTCATTCCAAATTCTTGATATTGATTGAATCCTAAAATACCTGCCCAAGAGTCAAATAACTGTAAGGCATCTGCCCCATGTTTTTGTTGGGCTTTTAGATACGCAATCGTCACATCAGTTATTCGTTGTAGCAATTCATGTGCCAATTGTGAATTGGTATATAAAAGTTTACGTGTTTGCGAGAATGTTTTAGAACCAGAACCCTCAACCATATAACACAAAATAGTCCATGGTGCTCCAGCAAAACCGATAAGAGGAACTCTATTGTTTAATTTTCTTTTTGTCAATGAAATAGCTCGTAAGACGTATGCTAGCCTATCCTCAACATCAATATCGTTATCAATTAAAGCTAAATCTGATTCATTCTTGATGGTCTTTTCAAACCAAGGTCCTTTTTTCTCGATCATTTGATAAGTCAAACCCATCGCATCAGGAACAACAAGAATATCTGAAAAAATAATTGCAGCGTCAACTCCCAACAAATCAACTGGTTGTACAGTAACTTCAGAGGCCAAATCAGGTGTTTCTGCAAGCTCTTTGAACCCCGAAACACTTGCCCGAACTTTTCGATACTCAGGTAAAATTCTACCCGCCTGACGCATCAACCATACAGGGTAGCGTTCTATTTCTTGACCACGTGAAGCTCTTAAATATAAATCGTTTTCCAATTTCATGAAATGCAAATATATAAAGGAATACTCACCAATCTATGGGAGTCAATTTATTCAGCAATAAATAATCATTTGCTTTACTGAAATGCTTGCAACCAAAAAAACCTCGGTACGCCGATAAGGGTGATGGATGGACGGAAGATAAAATCTTATGCTTTCCTTCATCTATAAACTCCCTTTTGTGCCCGGCTTTTGCACCCCATAGCATAAAAACAAGATGCTCTTTTTGTGTGGAAAGCATTTTAATTACACTATCTGTAAATTGCTCCCAGCCAATACCTTTATGACTATCAGGCCGCCCTTCTTCTACAGTTAGAACAGCATTTAGAAGTAATACTCCCTGCTCAGCCCATCTGCTAAGATTTCCATTCTCCGGAAACGGTTTACCAATATCATTATTTATTTCCGAAAAAATATTTTTTAGACTTTTAGGAAATGGTTTGATGTGGTCATTAACCGAGAAAGATAATCCATGTGCATGACCTCGTGTCGGATAAGGATCCTGCCCTAAAATAATCACTTTGATATTATCAAAAGGACATAAGTCGAAAGCACGAAAAATATCCGCACTTTTTGGAAATATCCTATCCGTATTATTCAGATATGCTTCTTTGACTTTTTGAGTAAGTTCTTTAAAATATTTTTGCTCAAATTCATCATTCAGTACTCTTTTCCATGAAGATTCTATGCGAACATTCATTTTAAGTCAATTAGAGCTGTCCAAAGAGATATTTTTCCATTGTCCATTCTCGGCCATACAGGTCTAATCACATTGTCTTGAGCCGCAATATTCAGATAATCACCGAAAAAGACATACGGA
>Ga0213866_10003071_pt1 | contig 11490 bp, 13 predicted proteins | sample PICome_11_FD_160079 | JGI IMG/M metagenome (GOLD analysis project Ga0213866, IMG submission 160079) | Coastal seawater microbial communities near Pivers Island, North Carolina, United States - PICO284 | ecosystem: Environmental > Aquatic > Marine > Coastal | place: USA: North Carolina... | reverse complement strand
TTGAATTATAGTATTCTGGTGTTAATAAAGGAATAACTGATTCTAAATCGTCTATACTATTGAGTACAATAATACCCTCAGTGTTGAAAAAATTACCAATATTAGGACAACCCCAATAAATTGGTAATACACCCGTAGCAAAACAATCTATTAATTTTTCAGTAAAATAATTATCTGTTTTGGAATTTTCAATAACAATTGAAAAATAATAATCTTTAAGAGATGTTTCCTTATATTTTATTGGTTGGTTAGTCCCCCTCCCATAAAGATCTATTCCTGATAGTGTATTTGCTATCTGGTGCCTTAATTTATGACCAGGCATATATTTTTTATCAGATAATACCATAGATATTAATTTAGACTTGGGGTAAAGGTTAAAATTGTGGTCTTTAACCCAACATCCACCAAATGGTATAAATTTAGCTTTATCAGGGTAATTTTCAAGTAGATAAGAATCATGGGTTAAAATAAACTCATAATTATCTTTATATTTATCAAAATTTTGATATCTCCCTGGGGATACTTCTCGGGTTTCCATTAACCAACCAATTTTATGGGATGATTGAATTCGATTAACTAAGTCACTTTCTATAGTATCATCAGAAAAAATACTGACTCCTTCAAATTTTGATTGATTACGTGTTATACAAACATCAGAAGATATTTTATCATGGATTGTAGACCACCTATTATTAGGTTTAGTTAAGTGTTGGCAAATATTACCCATTAAGTTAATGGTTGTTTTTGGTGTTTTTTCCTTTAAACATACCCAATCATCAGGGAATAAATCAGATATGTCTAAATTTTCATTTATAACCCCAAACCATTTATTGGGGTGGACTACTATTTTATTAGGATTAGAGTTTAAGTAAGCCCCCCACCAACTAAAAGTACTATTTGCTATAATATTATGTTTACATTGACTCATTAAATAGAGATCTATATAATCGGGCTCATTTTCTATAAAAAAGAATTCATTACCCTTAAAGTGTTTTTTACACCATTCAATATCATCACTAAAAACTAAAAATTTATATCCTTTAAAATAATCTACAGCATTTTTATAATAGTCTATACTGAGATTATGATGATACTGGGATAAATTAACATAATCTCCTCTTCTTACATGTAAAGAAATATAATCTTGTGGGTTATATTTATTTTTTATTTTTTCTAAAATATCTTTAGGGGGTGAAAATATTTTTTGTATTTCGTTTTTATATAAATCAAAATATTTATATGACTGGAAAAATCCTTTAAAAATTAAATTATTAGTATTAAAGTCTGGTAAATCATTATATTTACAAGGTTTATAGTCTGTTGGTTCCTCATATAGAAACCACTCTATATCTGAACCATCTATGGGGTCAAAATTACTTAAGATATTATCTTTATAATTTAAAGGGGGATTATGTAAAGTTCCTATATGATTAAAATTAATATAAGGCTTATAATTGTATTTTTTAGAATAAGCGTATAACATTGCTGCTTGAAACATCATATTCCCCAGACCCCCCATAAATAATGTACTACTAAGTTTAGTCATTATGATAATTCTTTAAGCCAATATTCTATCATTTCATCCAACATTGTTTCAAAAGTATATTTAGGTTTCCAACCTAACCCTCTTAATAAAGTTGAATCGCCTTTTAAATGCTCTAACTCTTCTGATCTATAAAATTTTTCGTCAATAGCCACATATTTTTCCCAATTTAGATTTAATTTTGTAAAAACATACTTAACTAAATCTTTTACTGAATGAGAAACACCCGTAGCACAAACATAATCATTAGATACATTTTGTTGTAACATTAACCACATTGCTTCTACATAATCTTTAGCATGTCCCCAATCTCTACTTGCATTTAAGTTACCTAATTTTAATTCATTAGACAATCCTAATTTTATTTTAACCGCTTCTTTTACTACTTTATTTGTTACAAAATTAGTTCCTCTTCTAGGTGATTCATGATTAAATAATATACCATTTGAAATAAACATATCAAAAGCATTTCTATAATTTCTACAAATATTATAAGCATATACTTTAGCACACCCATAAGGAGAAACTGGACTCATTGGGGTCGTTTCCCTTTGAAACCCATCTTTATCTATATTATTACCAAACATTTCTGATGAACTTGCTTGATACATTTTTGATTTAGGTGATATTAATTTTATAGCTTCTAATAAATTTAAAGTCCCCGTTGCTATGGAGTGTGTTGTATATATAGGTTGATCAAAACTTATTCTTACATGAGATTGAGCTGCTAGGTTATATATTTCATCTGGTTTACATAATTGTAAAACCCTAATTAATGATGACATATCTAACATGTCAGCATATTCTAATTTTATTTTTTTAAATACTTTATCAGGTATTCTTGCTGTTTGGTTTTCTGCTACTGAATTTCTTTTTAGAATACCCCAAACTTCATAACCTTTATCTAATAATAGTTCTGCTAGGTATGAACCATCTTGTCCATTTATTCCCGTTATTAGTGCTTTTTTCATATTTTATCTTGTTTGTAAATAAGGATCAATTAATTTATCTGTATTTTTTATTATATTTGTTATTTTTAGTATTTCTTCTTTTGTTAGCCCCGGGTGGTTAGGTACGTAAAAACCATATTTATCTATTATAGAAGCATTAGGTAATTCTTTTTTTCCATATTGTTTAACATAAAAGGGTTGTGTACCCATTGAGCCACATATCATAGGTCTAACTTCTATATTAGCATCTTGTAATCTTTTTACAATCATATCTCTATTTTCATGTATTACAGGATATGCAAAATTAGATATAAAACAATCATACCATGGGTTTATAAAGGGAGTAAGACTTGCAAGTTCTTTTTGGTATATTTTGAAATTTTCATTTCTTTTTTTACATATCGAATCGAGTTTGTCTATTTGCCCCAAACCTATAAATGCCTGTAAATCTGTCGATCTCAAGTTAAACCCTGAATGGTAGAAAGTATATAGAGCGTCAAAATCAGATGTTTTCCATTGGTTTCTTAAATATTTACTATATTCGGGGTTAGCATCTCTGTCCCAACCATGACTCCTAATTGATTTCAGCACTTCATATAATTCTCCATCATCTGTTGATACAAACCCACCTTCAATAGTAGATATATGATGTCCAAAATATGTTGAAAAACTAGACATTAAACCATATGTACCTAATTTTTTGTCTTTAAATTTAGATCCCATACTTTCACAAGTATCTTCTAAAAGTATAACATTATATTTATTACATAATTCTACTATTTTTTCCATATCAGGTACTAACCCTAATACAGAGACCAATAATAACACTTCAGGCTTAGTTGTTTTAAAAATAGACTCTAAGTGTTCTAAATCAACAGATAAATCTTCTAAATTAATGTCACAAAGAATAGGAGTCATTCCCAATTGTATTACGGGAGATAAATCTGTTGCCCACGCAGCTGAAGGGACTACTATTTTTGAATTTTTGCTAATTCTATTTGCTTCAACTAAAGCCCATAACATAAGTAAATTTGCGGATGAACCTGAGTTACAAAATATTGAATTATCTACACCTAACCATTTTGACCATTTTTTTTCTAATTCTATAGTTAAAGGTCCCTTAGTTAATCTAGGGTACGTTTTTAACCAGTCTATTAAACCATCAATGTCTGTGTTATCAATTGTGTCATTAACTAATTTTATCATATACTTTTTTTATTCCTTGTTTAAAAGGGGTAAAATTAAAGTTAGGTAATATAGAATTTAATTTAGCTGAACTAACATCTTTTCTAAATTGACCATTTAACTTTGGGTTACTATAATTGATTTTTAAATTTAATCCTAATGTTTTTAAGCTTATTTTAGCCATCTGGTCTATAGATAAATTCTCTGGGGGAGCCACATTAAAACTATCAGTAATATTATTATCTATTACTTTTTTAATTATTTTAGCTAAATCGCCCGCATACATAAATTGTCTAAGGGGGGTACCATCACCTAATAATTCTAGTGAATTTTTTGAGGTTTTTATTTTTTTTAATAAAGCTGTTATAAAATGCATTTTAGCACCGTGTTCAAAATTATCAAACTCACTATATAGGTTACAAGGGATTAAATAATTCCATTTTGTTCCATATTGTTTATTATAAGCATTAATTTGAACAGCTAAACATCTTTTAGCGTATCCATAACTAAAATTAGTAGGGGCTGGTGGGCCCTTAAATAAATCATTTTCACTCATAGGGTATTCAGAAGCTTTATCAGGATAAATACATGTACTTAATATCCCCACAAACTTATCTACGTTATATTTTTTACTTATTTTTAATACATTAGTGTTTATAAAAATATTATCATCAAAATACTCAGCAGGTTTATTTATATTATCTTGTATACCCCCTACCTTAGCAGCTAAGTGAACTACACATATAGGGTTATAAGTTTTAAATAAATTTTCTACTTCTAATATATTACGTAAATCATAATCCTTGCTACCAACATATACTGCTTCAGGTAAAAATTGTTTAAGATGTTTACCAACCATCCCTGTACCCCCTGTTATTAATATTTTAGATTTATCCATTTATAATTGATTTATATTAATCCAAGTATTTGGATTTGCGTTTGTATTTGTACGTATAAGCTTACAATCTATATTACAGCTTTTATATTTAACATTGTTAGTGTTCAAGTGGTGACTTAATAATGATTCACCAGATGTCATTTGTATATTTTGAGTTTTATATTTATGTAAATTATTAAAAACTTCAACGTGTTTATCCATTATTTGTGAATTTGAAAAATTTAACCAATCCATAATAGTATTATTATGTTTATGAATCCAGGGTGCGTATACTAAATTATCAGAATATTTTGTAACATCTAAGGTTTCTAATAAAGCACAATCAAATCTAGTTCTAATTACAAAATCGTATTTAATATTATGTTTATTTTCATATTGTTTTTTAATTTTATTACTTTGGTAAATAGAATAAAACATACTCCAATGTACAAATTCTTTATGACTTATTCCTTGGGGAGCTATATCATATTTTTGTGCTTCACTTATATAATCCGTAATTTTATATAATTTTAATATTTCTTGAATATCATCATGTCTAGTAAGATTATGGTTATTACCTTCTAAGTTTTTTTCTGTCCAAGTATGAAAAAAAATATCTGCAGAATTAAAACCTATTAAGTTTTTTTTAAATAATTTATACCCTTCTTTTACAAATCTAGGTTGACCCGAAAAACAAATAGCTATCTTCATTTTAAATCATAAAATTTATCATTATTAGTTGATGGATTTTTTATGACTAATAAAGTTGTGTCTTCTAAAAACTCAACATAACTTTTATCTAAGGGTTCATATATAAAAATATCATTTTCTATAAGGATACTATCTTGGATTTTAACTTTTCCATTTATTATAATATTATATTCTATATGTTTTTTATGGAAATGACCATCTGACTTATCCCCCTTATTAACTCTTAATATACCAATATCATTAGATTTTGTTTTAAAAAGACTAGGTTCAAAATCACCTACTATCCAACCCCTTACAAAATTATTTATATTACCAAACTTCATTTTTAATTTTATCTATATCATTTTTTAAAAAATAATCTAACTCATCGGGGGTACCCATATGGAACTGTTCTTTAATAGGTAAAGTTGTAATTTTTAGACCATCCTTAATTAATAAATTATATAAAGGGGCTACATAAAATTCATTTTTACTTCTAATATTTTTTTCAACTAACTGTTCTGCGTATTTAACAAAATCTGATCCTTTAGAAAAACAGTAAAAACCTACATTGCCTTGAGTACTTATTACTTCTTTTTCTGCTGTTTTTTCAACGAAGCCATTTTCCCCTAATTTAGAATAACTATAAGCAGGATTATCTGTTTCTATGGTTAATAAACACCCATCATGTGGGGATTTTTGGATTTGATGCATATCAAAGTGAGGTCTAAAATACACATCAAGAGTTGTTATACCCAAAGGAGTATCTTTATTTATATATTTTTTAGCTAATAAACAAGAAGAAACAGTACCTTCTGTTTCTTGTTCAGCCACTACAATAGTGATATCTTTTCCAAATATTTGTTTTAATTTTTTATCAGCTTCCCAATTATCTACTTGTTCTTTTCTAATAATAAAAATAACTTGACACTCTTCCCAGTTAAAAGAACGAAAACTCCATTCTATCATTGTTTTACCATCTATATCTATAAATTGTTTAGGGGTTTTATACCCTTTATCTAAAAAGCGTTGACCTTTACCCGCCATAGGTACTAATAATATTGGTTTCATGTATTTTTTATTAAATTTGTGGTTTTTAAATGGGAATTTTTAACTATATTATGTATATCTTTGTTATTAATAATTTGTTCATTAATAAAAGTAGCAGCAAATGCGTCTCCAGCTCCTAATACATTTACATTATAGAGATAGTTATTCTTAGGTAATTTATATTCAAATGTTTTTGTACCATTGCTATATATACTACCAAAGGGATCATGGGCTATTACCCACTTTTTTACTTTTTTTCCTATTTTGTCAATATCATCAAATAAATCTTCTTTGGATAAAAATAAATAGTCTATTTTGTTTAAATAATCATAACATAATTCTGGATTTTCTTTAGTTATATCAGCAGATATAATATGGCTATTTATGTTTTGTAAGAAATTTAAATCTTTAATTTGGTTAATATAAGCAATATGACACCAATCAGAATGAGGTATTTTAGGTTTTAATATTTTATGATTAAAAACAGCTTTGCCTACTCTTCTATTATTATCAGTGTCAACTACTATTAAAGCTTCTCCAATAACCTGTGGGACTACATTTATTTGTAAAGTTTTATTTAATTTTAATAGATTAAACCATACATTAGCTATCCCCCCTAAGGTTTCAGTTGTGTTATTTCCATTAAATATTTTATCAACTATAAGATGTCCTATTAGATTTACTATTTTCATCTATTCCATTTCTTTACTACTAATTTCTTTTTTATCTAAGTCAGCAACTGATTTTTCAGTAGGTTCGTTTATCCAATTTTTATTTATAAAAAGATCATAAAGTTCTATTAATACCCCTTCACCCCCTTTAGATTTCAAGATATAAGATGAATTTTCTTTAATTATAGACGGAGAATCAGATGGGCAAAATGTAGTTGGACATTCTCTAACTATGGATAAATCAAAATAATCATCCCCCACAAAAGCCATTTTGCTAATATTTATATTATATTTTTTACTAAAAACTTCTAAATATCTAGCTTTATCTAAACTTAAATCTTTATTTCTAGAACAATAAAAATCTATGTTTCTTTTTTCAGCCATATACCTATTAAAATTATCTCCTGATAACATTACTACTTTTACACCTGCTGCTATAAATCTTTTAATAGCAGTAAAATCTTTACACATATAACGTTTACTTAAAACATTATGGTCTATATCATAAACTTTAGTTCCATCTGTTAGAACTCCATCTACATCTAATATTAATAATTCTATTTTCATCTTGACATATTTAAATAACTTGGTTTACCATTGTATATAAATTCTTGGAATTTCTTTTCCATATCTTTTTTATCTTTAGGCCAATATTTTTCTATATTTTTAAAACCACTTAAATGTTCTTTATCATCTGTAGCCCAATGTGACCAGCCTAACCAGGAATAGTCTTTATCTCTACCACTTCCACATAATTTAACTGGGATTTTTTCTTTATCTACATAATTTCTAATAAATTCAAAAGGTCTATATAACAAGAAAGGAGTCATAGAATATAAAATAGGTATTTTACCCTCTAAAGCCAAACCAATACCAACCCCCATTAATAATTGTTCTGCTGCTCCTACATTGATAAATCTATCTTGGTATACAATTCTAAATTGGTCAAACTGTTTATATCCTAAATCTCCAGTTACAACAACTATATTTTCGTTTTTCCCCATTTCTTCGTATAATAGGGGTATAAATGCTTTTCTTACTCCACTCATGATAATTCTTTTAATCCTTGTTCGTATTGTTTTTTATCTAAAATCATATAATGTGAATCTAAACCTTTTAAAAATGATAGTCTATCAAAATTAGTTTTATGAATTATAATAGAGGGCAAAAAAGCTTTAAGTCTTTTTTCTAATTTAAGAATATCAATAGTATCATAACAAGCCCACCCATTACAATTAACATGAATTTCAATATTTTTTAACCCATAATCTTCTATAAATCTTAAACCTTCCCAAACACTACCTTCTGCGCATTCACCATCACTTAAAGTAACATATACTTTTCTATTTGGGTTAGCCAATGCTCTTCCTATAGCTATTATAATTCCAGATCCTAAACTGCCTGTAGAACAGTATATGTGATTTTTTTCATCTAGATTTGGATGACCCATATGTTTTTCGGCTAATTTATCCGCGTCTATATGATCATAATACTTTTCTAAAATAGAATATAAAGCATATCCCGCATGACCATTAGAAAGTATAAATATATCTTCTGGGTTTTTATTCTTAAATATATTATCTAATATATCTATACATGTAAAACAACTACCCACATGCTCTTCTTTATGATCGTAAAGAAGCTTAAGTAATCTTTTATTTAATTTTTTATCCATTTTTTATATTTGTTTATATTATCCGTACAAATTCCTTTACAAACATCCAAATTATCTTGATATATTTCAGGCATTACTGCTATACTATTTTTTATGGGTTGTTTACCTGGGTAAGCCCAAATATATTTTTGGCTAGTTAATGTTATTGTATCAGTTTCATGCCAAAAGTAATTAAATCCCTTTATCAAAAAAAACCATTCTATTGCTTCTAGATTTTTACAATGAATCCAAAGTTTATTTTTTCGTTCATTTAACCAATGTTGTGTTATAATATATTGTGGTTCATCATGCCCCAAATAATAAGTACCTTCAATTACCCATACATCAATTTCTACATCATAACCTAAATTTAATGCATTATCTATGTAATTAGGATGATTTTCTTTATCATGTTGTTTGCCATTTACATTTCCCCTATGTGATATTAAAATCATCTATAATGTATTATAAAAATTATTTTGTATTTCTTGTTTTTTAATATTTTTCGGATGATATAAACACCATTCTTCTTCCATTGGTAATGCTCCTTTTGTAGATATTCCAACTATTTGCTCATGAACTTTATTTTGCCATTTGATTTTAGGACCATTTTGTATAATTCGGGTTTGATAATCTGGCCAATTAACCCAACCTTTTTCATTTACATTCCAACGCCATTTGTTGACGTGTTCTTGGGTTAAACCTTCTACAGTATTAACTCTAGGAACCATAAACATCTCAGTAGTAGGATTAAGTTTTAAAAGTTCTTTTAAATTTGTAATTAAAGATTCGTGTGGTAATTCGTCTGCATCAATTTGAAATATCCAATCACCTGTACAGTGTTCTTTTAAATTATTTTTAAAATTTGAAAAATGACCATTTAATGGGAATTCTATAATATTTAATGGGTCTTTTAACCCTACAGGCGCTTTAAATGAATCTAATACTTTATATACTTCAGGTGTAGTATTTCCTTGATCACACTGAACTATTATTTCATCATTTTCGTCTATGTGTTTTACTAAAAACGATAATAATTTTTCTAATTCAATATGTTCATTACAAACTGGTATTGCATAACTAATCTTCACTATTCACTAAATTTCTATCAAACATCCCCATTTCTTCAGCTGCATCCATAAAACATAATTTATCAAAACGTTTCATATTTTCCATATCCATTTTACTTTTATAAAATGTTCCTGGATTTGTTGCATCAGGATATTTATGTTGTTCATCTTCGGGAATAGGAATTGCTTTAACTACTGTCCAACCCCAATCATTAGTATCCTTAATAGGTTCAGGGAATATCATCCCCCTATTAGGTAATGTAATTGCTGTAGGGAACCAAGCTAATACTTCCCCACCACCAGGTGGTTCGTGGTCTTGTCTTAAATCCTTAATCATTTCAGCTGTGTGTTCTAAAGTAAATTTTAATTCTTCACTATTTTCAGTCATAGTAGTATTTGTAGTATAACCACTAGTCATACAAAGCCATGTTTTTACAGGTCCATCTGCTGTTTGAAATTCTGACTCATAGCATGCATCACTGTCACAAATGGGGCTATTTACTAATTTATCTCCTAAGTGTTTCATTATATTTCTAGTTTTTTAAGTTTTGGTAATTTTAATTTCGGTAATTCTTGTTTAGTTTCACCTATTTTTTTAAGTTTTGGTAATTTTAATTGTTGTATTTGGGGTGCAGCTTCTATTTTTGGTAATAATGAACTTAATTTCTCAGTCATTTTGTTAAAGCTAAAGTTGTCTTTTAAATATTGTGTTTGTTTACGTGATTTTTCGTGGTATTTTTTGTAATGTTTAAACACATCTTTCATAGCTTTACTTGCTATATCTGTATTAATATTAAACCATTGTGATTCTTTAAGTAAAAATTGATTTGCCGTTGAAATATGAACATTTTTTAATTCACCTCCTACTAAAACATTATAATTTGGGTTAATAAAATCAACATGGCCACTCCAATTAGATACAATTGTTGGTTTACCCGTAATTGCTGCTTCAGCTAATGGTCTACCATAACCTTCACCCTTTGTAAATGATACAAATGCTTTTACTTTAGGATCGTTATTTAGTTGATTCATTTCTTCGTCTGTTAATTCACCATGTACTAAATAAATATTTGGTAAATTACCACCTACTTTATCTTTGATTCTATTTATGTCTTTTAAGATTCCTTCTCTGTCTAATAAAGAGTAGTTAACTCTATTAGTTTTTAAGATTAGGGCTGGTTTTTTCTTTCCTGCACCCTTAAAAGTTTCTAAAAAAGTCTTAATTAAAGTAGCTGTGTTTTTTCTGTCTTCACCAAACGAACCTGGTAACCAATGTCCCGTAAATAGGAAACAAAAATCTTCTTTTATATCACTTAAAGCAGAAAATTTAGATGGATTTTTAAAATATTTATTTAAATCTAATCCTTCAAATAATACTTCAATAGGTTTTTCTAACTTGATAGTGCCTATAACTTGGTTTGTATTTTTATCCCTTTTTTCAAATTGAGATGCTAAAGCAACTTGTTTTGAATGTTCAGATGAAACTAAATTTAAATCCATTTTATTACTACCATCTATAAATTCAGCAGGGTAAATTGTTGTTTCAATACCCGCAGATATACCAACATTATATTTCCCCACTGGCTGGAATTCATTGGGTACAGTAATTTGCATCCAAATGTCTGGTTGTTGGGTTAATTGACCTACAAAACGTTGTCTTAGTGGATCATCTTGTGGTAAAAAGTTCCATGGTGTGTCACCCCATCTTTGTGGCATGATTTTAATATCCCATTCTTCTCCTTTTGATTCTATTAATGATTTTACAAAATCTCTTGATCTTGCTCCGTAACCGGAAAATGT
>Ga0213866_10003069_pt1 | contig 11499 bp, 13 predicted proteins | sample PICome_11_FD_160079 | JGI IMG/M metagenome (GOLD analysis project Ga0213866, IMG submission 160079) | Coastal seawater microbial communities near Pivers Island, North Carolina, United States - PICO284 | ecosystem: Environmental > Aquatic > Marine > Coastal | place: USA: North Carolina... | reverse complement strand
AAAAAAGCTTATAGCTGAAAAACGCAGGGCGGTGCTGACGACAATATGTATGGTTAATGATGTAGTGGTGCTAGAGGGGGAGGCTGTAGTTCAGTTGCCGAGATAGGTTTTATCTGGAAATTGAATTATCTTTGCTATCATTTAGATAAATACCTTGTGGGAGTCTGTATTCATTATCCAGCATCTTAAGGGATAAAGGTGTCCATCTGTAGTCTTGGCTTGTAAGCAATGCGTAATCATCATCGTTTATCTTCTTTTGTACAGCTTTCATTTCGTCTTGTCTCCTTAATATAGGAGCATCGTGGTTTTTCCCTCGATTGCTAAATAGATGCATCATATTATACAGATGGGTATTCTTTGTTGTTAATGGTTCGTATCCATTTTCGGTCCGAACTTCCTTATTTACAATTTTTTCTATAGGAATATTACTCTTTTGTTTTAATTCACGCATAACAAGATTCCATTTGCGCAGCATGTTTGGGTTATAGTGATCTGTCTTTGTCTTACGTGCCACCTCATATGCTGTGTGCGTTAATACATCATTTTCAGGATGCTTATGTTCAGGGCGGAACATAAATTCAGAATAAATAGTACATTGGTCTGTTTTTATGGGTACTAAAACCTTACCTGATGTGAAGCCCGAACCGTTTCTGTTCCATTTCCTGAAAATAATAGGATTATCCTCATCTACTTTAAATATGGAGTTACCACCTTCTTGCTGGTTATAATTGGCTGCGTAATTACAAAAATCATAGAGATCTTTGGGGTTGTCAGTAACAACCATTACTCTAGCCAGATCGTATATTTTTTTCTCAGGGTTCTTTGAAATTTTTCTTTTCCAGCTTTCTGCATTTTTTGCCCCAGAGGAGTCGACATGTATATTTGCAAAAGCTTCATTTTCGGCCATATCCTTTAACATATCGAACCAACCTTTGATGGAAGCCGGGCGAGAAGCATCTTCTTGCTTATCATTACCGTAATGTACATGGATGTTTGTACCCATATTTTTCATAAAGGTGATTTTGTCGTCTTCGTCCGTTTGTTCTGGATTTTTTGTCTCTTTTAAACGGCTTAAGGCGAAACCATGTGCAAATGCTTCAATCTTTTCCTGAGCGGCTTCTATCTCGCTTTGTAAGAGTTCGGTTGGCAAATAGCCACAAATACCTATAGCTTGGCAATGATCAAAGTCAGAGGCGTATGGTAATGATGTTTTGTCTGTTTTTTGAGAGTTCGAAGGGGGGAGTTTTTTCGTAGGGGAGGGGGAGAAAGCACCTGTGAAAATTGAGTTACCTGATAGTGAGAATGTAATTGCAAAAGCTGATAGTGTAGATTTTTTCATTTTTTACAACATTTTTAATAAGTAACCTAATAGCTATATTGCTAATTTTTATAGTAATTTTTATATTTTTATTTTTCAATAACTATTTTTTATTTGTACTTAAATTCCTGTTTTATGGGCTTAAATGCCTTTCTGTAACTTTTTTGTCTCTAGGGGCGAATTAATAACTAAAGGACAATAAAACAAAAAGAAGGGAGAAAAAAAATGAAAGAGGAGTATAAAATATATCAGGAAGTTTGCATTAAAAGTAATATGGATAGAATAAAGTTATATGGTTTTATAAATATCCTTAGTAAAATAAGTGATGCTAAACTAATAGAGAAAATTCTTTATAATGAGGATAATAAAACTTTATTAAGTTTGGGTAATATAGTTCAAAAAGAGGCTGGGGTAGCTAAGAAGATCGAAGATTACAGATTTAAGGAAGAAAATCAGAATGATTCTTATATGTGGTGCGAGGTAGAAGGCGTTGACCCTGAGGGGCGTGAGAAAACTGATTATGAGAAAAAATTAAATACTCTAAGCCTATTGATAAATCAAGTTTATAGAAAGAAAAATGCTGCTTCTAATAAATTCACTAGCCTAACGGTTTTTGTATCGGAGCTTTGCCACTAATCTTTGTTTTAATGGTTGCAGGTAAAGATTGTATATATGTAAAGGAGTGTTAATAATTTACTTTAAATTTATTACTTTAAGAGTTTGGTAGTCTTGTTATCTTATATCTAGTTTACTTGTGGAAATGTAGAGATGGCACTTTTACTAGTGTTAATGTTTTTTCCGCAACTCCTGATAAACACAACTATCTATCTAGTTCAGGGCTTAAAATTTCAGATTTATATCTTAAAATTACTATATATGAGCGATTGTTGTAATTGCCTCTTTGCAGCTAAGTTGCAAGCCTTTTAGGGGAGTGTATAGCATAGCTTAGGAAGTCTAGTTTTTGAGCGGTTTAACTTATCTTAGAATCTGAAGGAAAGTGGTGGTCTGAGCTGGAATCGAACCAGCGACACAGGGATTTTCAGTCCCTTGCTCTACCAACTGAGCTATCAGACCTTTTAAATAAAGAACTATTCAATGTTTTTATTTAATATAAAGAGGTCATGCTTATAAGGTAAAATCTTCTCGTTGTCCAGAGCCTTTTGAAGATTATTTAAAAAAAACATTAGAAATCTAAATCGGCATAATGTTTTGGTGGCACGTATCCAATTACACGGTCAGCAAGAATAGGACGAAAACTAGGGCGTGACTTTATCTGTGCATACCATTCCTTGACATCAGGGTAGTTATCCCAAGGAACTTCGCCTAAAAAATCTAACACTGAAAGGTGAGCTGCTGCTGATATGTCAGCTAAAGTAAGCCTTTCACCAGTAAGCCATTTATAATTTGCCGTAAGAAACCTTATATATTCCATATGAGGTATTATATTTGTTTTTGCAGCTCTTATTGCTTCGGAGCAAGGCTCGCCAACTCTTGTAAGGTAACGTACCACTTTTTCGTTCAACAAATATCTACCGACTTCATTATAGAATTTATTATCGAACCAAGATATAAGTCTTCTTATTTTTGCATTTTCTTCTGCCGTTGCCGCTAAAAAACTTACTTCAGGATACTTATCCTCTAGATATTCGCAAATTGCATAACTATCGGCAACGGTAATGCCACCTGCTTCTAATAGCACCGGAACTTGCATTGCAGGGTTAAGCTTGGCAAAAGCCCGTCTTCTTTCCCAAAAGTTCTCAATTATCAGATCAAAGCTCAAGCCTTTCTCGGCAAGTGAAATTCTCACTTTTCTGGAAAAAGGGCATAATGGAAAATGATACAAGCTTCTCATGATTATTTTATATCAAAGCTATTTTAAATTTACAATTATTAACGAAAAGAATTTTTGTATATATATCATTTCGAGTAATATGAAAGTAATTATGGGGGTGTTTTTCTGGAGAAATATTACCCCAGCCATTTTAATATGCGAACACGGCTATTGCCATATTTGCGGTCATCAAGCTCTTCAAATTGCTCAGGGAAGGTTATGTCTTCTCTAAAATCAGTTTCTACAATTATAATAGCATTTTTTGCAAACCAGCCCCCGGCCATCAGTCCTTTTAAGGCTTTAGTTACTAAGCCTTGGTTATATGGAGGGTCAAGGAATATAACTTCGCACGGAATGCGGGCAGGGGGAGGGGTGGCGGAATCACCACGTATAAAGCTGGCATTTTGCTTTTCGTCAATTAGCTGGATGTTCTTGCGAGCTATATCAAGATGCTCTTTATCTATATCTATTAAAGTAACACTTGATGCTCCTCTTGAAAGAGATTCCATTGATAATGCGCCACAACCACAGAATAAATCAAGGATATTTGCATCTGTAATAAGGCTTTCGCCATCTTCGGAATATTTTCCGTGAGTTAAAATGTTGAAAATAGCCTCACGTGCCATACCCGTTGTTGGACGAAGTTTCTTACTGCTTACGGTTTGAATTTTTCTACCACGATGCTTTCCTGAAATAACTCTCATAAATTACCTGCCTATTGATTGTTGTTTCTGGCTTTCATTGTAGTGGAGTGCCAGATTTGTTGCTAGTGAATATACGCCAATTTGTACTCCTCTAATGGCGCCTCCTGCTAAGGCCAATCTTTTATTAGCCTTTAGCATGTTTGACATTGTTTGTATAGGGTTAGTGTTGTCTGTAAATGCTTTGGTAGTGGCAACATCGAATGGAAGAGAGATTAATCCAGCAGCCATTCCACTAGCAAAGCTAACTTCTTTTGAACTATCCATCATATAGGGGATTACGATTCCTGCTCCGAAAATGACATTTCTGGTGGCTGCAAAACCTACTGCGTTTACACCTTTTTGAATGATTTCTTTGGTAAAGAGTTTGTGCTGATTATGCTGGTTCTTGGATTTGAATATCTCTTTTTTTTCGGGTACTTCAAAGGGGAAGAAGAGGGACGATTCTGCCAAGCCTTCTGCTAATGAGGCTTTTGCCATTTTAGAGTAGATTGGTTCATCAGAGTCTTTAGTTGCATGAATAGATGCCACCATTGCACCGGTTCCTACGAAACATCCCGTTGTATTTCTTGCCATGTAGGACGCGTATCCTTTGTAAAATCGTTTTTGACCTCCTTTTTCGTACAAACTTTTCACTATGGATACATAGCTTCTTTTGGGTTCGTCTTGTTTTTTGTTCTTAACTGTTTCAAGTGGAAAGTTACCTAATGTGCAAAATGCATTTGACGCTGCTATATATGCTGTTTCTTTTAATATTGCAGTTGTTTCGGAGCTTTTTGATTCTTTGTTTTTTGTTTCTTGAGTCATATTTTGGTTTGTGAGTTATTTTAATATATTTGAATCATACAGAGTTTTTTGTGGAACTTGAATAGTTTTTCCTACGGGTAAGTTGCCGAGTTTAAAATCTCCGTATGAAGTGCGGATTAATCTATTAACGCTAAGTCCTGCATATTCAAGTAGTTTTCTAACTTCTCGATTTTTACCTTCAGTTATGGACATTATAAGCCAGTGGTTCTTATTTTTAGATGTTTCTATTGTAATTTTTGCTGGGGCGTATTTTATACCATCGATTTCAATGCCCTTCATAACTTGTTCAAGTTTATGCTTGTTTAGATCGCCAAAGGCTCTTACTTTATAGGTTCTTACCCAGCCTGTAGATGGTAACTCTATATGGCGTGCAAGTTCACCGCTGTTGGTTAGTAGAAGCAGACCTTCGGTATTGTAATCAAGTCTGCCGATGGTTATAACTCTTGGGATGTCGTTTGGGAGTAGATCGAAAATTGTTTTGCGTCCTTGTGGGTCGCGAGTGGAGGTGATACATCCCTTTGGTTTGTGGAATATCCAAAGCTTGTCTTCCTCTTTTTTAGGCAAAGGGTTGCCGTCTACATGAATGAGGTTTTTTTCTGTTACGTTAATTGAAGGCTTTTCAACGATATTTCCGTCAATCTTTACCCTGCCTTCTAGTATCATTTTCTCAGCGTCACGTCTGGAACAAAGTCCTGAACGTGCTATTACCTTTGCTATTCGGTTTGATTCAATCATCGTTTTATTAAAGAAATATTTAAAATAATTAATAAAACATAAAAGGAATAAACCTAAACTGCAAATAGTTAGTTGCTATTTTTTCTCTGTGGCGAGTAAATAGAACCTTACTAATATTAGCAGTATTAAGAAAAGTATAGTGTCTGTAGTAGTTATGGCTCCAAATATATTGCCTAAGCCTACTGTTAACATCAGACTGAATACTATTTTTAAAACCCCGATGATTACCAATAGTATTAACCCAAGTACAATAAACGGTACTAGGGACTCTATCTTAATCTCTTTAAAATCGATCATTATTATATTCCTCCTTCTTTCTTTGATGACAAGCACCATATACTATTATGAATTAATATATAGCATATGTCAATATCATCGAAATTGTTAAATTTTTATTAAATAAGGTTAATTTTGTTCATAAAGTATGTTGCTAGAATGATGGAATAATGATTGGTTTTCGACAAAAATAAAACTTTTATGTTAAATTTATTTGTAGTTTACCCTGAATTATTGATTATATGTTAGTGACAATTGAAGCACTTTATATTATATAGTTTTTGGGGCGTGTTTTTTTGATTAATCGATTGAATATTTAAATCTAGGGAGGTCTTATGTCGTCAAATGCAGTTGATGTGCAAACGGTTGCAGGCAGCGTTGCGTCAGTTGATATGTCTGTTTGGGGGCTTGTTGCTCAGTCAGATATAGTTGTGAAATTTGTAATGCTCCTACTGGTGGCTTCTTCTTTTTGGTGCTGGGCTATCGTATATTCAAAATGGAGCAGTTACAGAAGGATGCGTTATAAATCAGATATGTTTGAAAAGGCATTCAGATCAAGTAACGGATTTAAAACCTTGTATGGCAGGATAAATAAAAAAGATCCGGGCAGTGCAATGGCTGCAATGTTCGTAGAAGGTATGAAGGAAGCAAAGAATTCACCAACAAAATTACAGAAGAAAGCAGATTCTGAAATATTGAATCAGTATAAAGAGCGTATATATAATACATTGCATAGGGTAAAGCATAACTATTTGGAAAAAATGGAGAATAACCTTATAATATTAGCAACGGTTGGTTCTGCGGCTCCATTTATAGGTTTGTTTGGAACAGTTTGGGGGATCGTTAATAGTTTTCAGGCTATAGCTGCTACTAAAAACACTACACTTGCTGTAGTTGCTCCCGGTATAGCAGAGGCATTGCTTGCAACGGCTATAGGTCTCTTTGCTGCAATACCTGCTGTGGTATTTTATAACTTATTCAGCAATGAAATAAGGAAAGTTTCAGGTAAGCTTGAAGAATATGCAAGTGAACTTAGTGCTACTTTAGCCTATAGTGAGGACTAAAATATGGGAATGATAGCAAACAAGCATAGTGGAAGAATCAACAGAAATTACCATCCGGTAGCTGAGATAAATGTTACTCCGATGGTAGATGTGATGTTGGTATTGCTTATTATATTTATGGTAACATCACCTTTGATGGTTGCCGGGGTTTCAGTTGACTTGCCTGAAACATCTGCATCTCCTGTAACCGGGCAAGATGAGCCTCTTTCTATTACGGTTGATTCTAAGGGGCATGTTTACATACAAGAAACTAAGATAAAAAAACGTGATCTGGTTGCTAAACTAAAGGCGATAACGGCAGAAAAAAAAGATACACGAATCTTTGTCCGTGGTGATAAAAAAATTGACTATGGAAAAGTTATGGAAGTAGTTGGAGATATAAACGCTGCCGGCTTTAACAAGGTTGCTCTGCTTACTGAGATAGACCGGAGGTAGTTGATGCGTTCTGGGATAATATTTTCAGCTATAATACACATTCTGCTTGTAGTGGTTTTGTTGTTCGGTCTGCCCAGTTATTTTGAGAAAAAAATTACCGAAGAGAGTGCTGTTATAGTTGAGATATTGCCTGTAGCGGATATTACAAACGTAAAACCAAGAAGAAAGGTGGTTCCAAAGTCGAAGCCTAAAAGAAAGCCAAGCTCAAGTGCTAAGATAAAACCAGCGTTGCCTGATCCTACGAAAAAGCCTAAACCCAAGATGTCGAAGCCTGAGCCTAAACCTAAAAAAGCTCCTAAAATTGCCAAGAAACCAAAGCCTGAGCCTAAAATTGTACAAAAGGACGTAAAACCTATTGTAAGGCCTCCTAAAAAAGAAGAGAAGAAGGTTGAAGAAAAAAAGGAAGAGGAAAAGCCTGAAGATTTATTTGCGTCAGTTTTAAATACAGTTGAAGAAATTGAAACATCGCAGAAGGATGAGAAAGAAACCGAAGAAGATAATCTAGATTTTTCTGATATTGAGGACATGCTTGCAAGTTCAAACGACCAGCCTAAATATATGCCAGGCTTGCCACTTAGTATAAGTGAGAAAGATGCTATCATTAATCAAATAATGCGTAACTGGAACACTTCTTCTTTTTCAGGCGCTAAAGATGCACATAAGATGATAGTTACTCTTATTGTTATTTTTAATAAGGATGGAACGGTTGAGAAGATAACAAGGAAGAATACAACTCGTTATCATAGTGACAGAGTATATAGGTCTATGGTTGAAAGTGCAGAAAGGGCAGTAAGGAAAAGTAGTCCTCTAAAAGATTTGCCTCCTGAAAAATATGCTGTAAAAGATGGGTGGCGTGAAATGAAAATTAACTTTGACCCGTCTCAGATGATGTATTGATAATAGAAGTAAAACGTATCGTAGGAAAGTTGTAATGAGAAAAGTATTCAAATTTTTATTGGTCGTATTTTTTGTGTTCTCCTCACAAAAAGCAAATGCGCTTATTAGTATTGATATTACAAGAGGTAATGTTGACCCGTTGCCGATTGCATTGCCTTACCTGGGAAGTGAGAATAAAGAAGCGAGAAAGTTGGGGGAGAAAATAATAAATGTTGTTGAAAAAGATCTTCAAAATTCCGGACTTTTCCGTTCTATAACGCGTAGAGCTTTTATTCAGGAAATAAATAGTAGTAATACATTACCAGAGTTTGCTTCTTGGAGTAGTATTAACGCATCCGCTCTGGCCACAGGAGGAATAAATCTTGTGGGAGAGGAAGAGTTTGAAATGGAGTTCCGCTTATGGGACGTGCTGGCACAGCAGCAAATTGCCGGAAAGTCGTATAATACTAACAAAAATAACTGGAGAAGAATAGCCCACCTTATGGCTGATGAAATATATAAAAGGCTTACCGGGGAAGATGGGTACTTTGATACAAGAGTGGTTTACGTTTCGGAAAGTGGTCCTGCAACAAAAAGGGTGAAACGTCTGGCTATTATGGATCAAGATGGTGCAAATCATCGCTACTTGACTGATGGAAGTGAGTTGGTTCTAACTCCAAGGTTCTCACCTGCGGCTCAAAAGGTAATATATATGTCTTACTCGGACAGTATTCCAAAGGTCTATATGCTGGACGTTGATACCTTAAAACGTGAGGTGGTCGGTAATTTTACAGGTATGTCGTTTGCACCAAGATTTTCACCTGATGGAAAGTCAGTGGTTTTGTCGGCCTCAGTTGGAGGCAATAGTGAGATATATAAAATGGATTTAAGAAATAGGCGTAAAGTCAGGCTTACAAAAAATAGTGCTATTGACACATCGCCATCATTTTCGCCTGATGCAAGTAAGATAGTGTTTAACTCTGACAGAGGCGGGAATCAGCAGCTGTATACTATGGATAGTAATGGCCGTAATATTAGAAGGATAAGTTTTGGTAAAGGGCGCTACGGTACTCCTGTGTGGTCACCAAGGGGAGATTTGATAGCATTCACTAAAATGTATAAGGGGCGTTTCTACATTGGCGTTATGCGAACGGATGGCTCAGGGGAAAGGTTATTGACTGAAAGTTATCTTGATGAAGGCCCAACATGGTCGCCTAACGGTAGAGTTATAATGTTCGCAAGGCAAAAAAAACACAGAGCTAATACAAAAGGTGAGTGGCAAATATATTCAGTTGATCTGACCGGGTATAACGAAAAACTGATAAAAACACCTATGGATGCATCAGATCCAGCATGGTCGCCATTACTTACAAAATAAAGGTTGCATAAAAAGTTAAATATTTGTGATAGTATCTATTGACCTGCTTAAATAATGATTGTAATTACTTATAGAAGTATATACTATTGCTGCAATAGAATGTGTGTTAATAATAAAATCAAAGTATGAGGATCTTTAAGATGTTAATCAGAGCTTTAGCGATTATTTCAACGGTATTTATCTTATCTGCCTGTAGTACAACTAAGTCGGGCGGTAATAACGCTTCAAAAGGTGGGAGTGCTAGTGCTGGCGCTATCACAGAGAAATATGTTGTTGAAAGTGGCGATTTAGAAACTTTTGCAAAAATTCCAAATAGTAAAGTTGGTGCTAGAGCTAATGACAGAGTGTTCTTCAGTTTTGATAGCTCAGTATTAAGCTCAGCAGCTCAAGACACTCTTGATAAGCAGGTTTCTTGGTTAAAAAGAAATTCAGGCGTAAAAGTTGTTGTTGAGGGGCACTGCGATGAGCGTGGAACTCGTGAGTATAACTTAGCTCTTGGTGAAAGACGTGCAACGGCTGTTAAGAACTACCTTGTTTCTTCAGGAGTTGGTTCTAGCAGGATTCAAACTACATCATATGGTAAGGAGCGTCCTGCCGTTGTAGGTTCAAATTCAGCAGCATGGGCTGAGAACCGTAGAGGTGTTACAGTTATAAAATAAATCCTCGTAAGATTATATTTTAAAAGCTCCTTAATGAATTTAAGGAGCTTTTTTTTTGTTATTTTTAGAAAAGGTGTTATAATAACCATTGTTTTATAATAGATTTTTTATGGTTAGTTTGTTGGATGTCTAAAAAAATATTTAATTACGAAAAATGGAATGGTCAATTGAAAGAGCTATCTGAAAAATATCAGAATGCTGAAGAGTTCCCGCATATCGCCATTGATGATTTTATTGAAGCGAAGCCGATTGAAAATGCTTTATCTAGTTTTCCTGAGATAAAAAGTAATAACTGGAATAACTATATGCATTTCAATGAAAAAAAACTTGGAATGTCTAAAGCTGAGCTTATTCCTGAGAGTATAATGGAAGTCATTAATGAGTTATGTTCGCCAGAATTCATAAAATTCCTTGAAGAGTTAACGGGAATAAAAAATATTATTCCCGATCCTGATCTTGAAGGCGGAGGGATTCACCAGATACCAAAAGGGGGGTTTTTAAATATACATGCCGACTTTACTGTGCATCCGCGTCACAGGAATTGGCGTAGAAGAATTAATGTACTTGTTTATCTGAACAAAGATTGGAAAGATGAGTATGGAGGAAATCTGGAGCTTTGGACCAAAGATATGAAAAAAAGCTTCTCAAAGGTTTTGCCAATATTTAATAGAGTAGTCGTGTTTAACACGGATAAAGATTCGTTCCATGGTCACCCTGACCCGTTAACTTGTCCAGATGGTATGTCAAGAAAGTCAATAGCTCTGTATTATTATACGGATGAAGAGGAGAATCCATATAAGTCACCTACTAACTATAAGGGGCGCCCTGATGACGGGATTAAGAAGCTTTTTATCTATTTAGACAAAAAGGCAGTGTTGATATACAACGCCCTTAAGGGGGTATTTGGTATAAGCGATGAGTTTACAGGCAAGATACTCAAGATGTTTAGAAAGGACTAAAGTTTTAAGCTACATCCTTGCATTCATGAAGCCTAGTTCTGCAAATGGACTCATTTCAACAGCCTTGTCATGGTAAGATTTGTAAGACTCGTAAATCCTTTTTTCAATATCACCTTCATTTGCAACGCTTGCAACAACATCTTTGGCGGTGCTGAAGAATGCCTTTAAAACTGAATCTGGGTATCTGCGAATATCAACCTTGTGTTGCTTCTTTAATGTTTGGAATGCCCTTATGTTATTTGCGTGGTATTCTGCTAGCATTAAGTCGTTCTCAGTGGCGCATGCTATTTTTACAATGCGTTGTAAATCTTTAGGCAGTTCATCATATGCTTTTTTATTTATCATTAGTTCTAAAGTAGGGCCGCCTTCTTGGAAAGCCGGGCCGTAATAATATTTAGAAACTCTATGGAACCCAAGAGACATGTCGTTCCATGCTCCAACCCATTCTAATGCATCGATA
>Ga0213866_10003068_pt1 | contig 11504 bp, 5 predicted proteins | sample PICome_11_FD_160079 | JGI IMG/M metagenome (GOLD analysis project Ga0213866, IMG submission 160079) | Coastal seawater microbial communities near Pivers Island, North Carolina, United States - PICO284 | ecosystem: Environmental > Aquatic > Marine > Coastal | place: USA: North Carolina... | reverse complement strand
TCTTTAAGGGCGCTGAGTTAGGTGATGCAAATCCTGACTTTTTATATAAAAGAGGCGATGCCACACAAGTAACAGAAGCTGAGCTACGTGAGTACTTTAATGCTAAAGGCTCTCAGATGCTCAAACAAGCCTTCGGTGACTTTGATAACTATCTTGCTTACATGACTGAGCGAGAAGGATTAATTCAGGCTGGTGATTACGATGTTGGTAACTGGGATGAATACACCGGCTCACTAACTGAAGATGAGTTAATGATTCTTGAAGGCGAGGATCTTACTCAATACTCCGATAGCGATCAGGATGCTTACACCGAAGCTTATGGTCAGCAGATGCAGGAACAATCGTCTGCTTATGATCGCTGGGTTAACTCCGAAGAAAACCAAGCGCTTTTAGCTAAGTACGGTGTTGGATCTGCCATCTATAACAACGATGGTGATAAGTATGAGTGGAATGGTTCTGCCTATGTAAAGACAGTTAAACAAGATCAAGCAGGTCTTGTTGACTATGTTAAAGCGGGAATGATGATTGCTTTAGGCGCGGCTACTGGTGGTGCATTATCTGCCGCAGGTCTTGGCTCTGTGTCGTCTTCTGTTGTAAGTAGCGCAATTACTCAAGCGGTTAGCACTGGCTCAATAGACCCAGAACAACTATTAACTGCCGCCGCAACTGCGGGTATAGGGCAAGCACTTAATGACGTTGTTGGCCCAGCCTTACAGGAAGCATTACCAGGCATTGATCTTTCTGAGATAACTGGCGTTGAAGTTGTTGATGATGCCTTAAAAGCTATGGCTAACAGTGCTATCCAGCAAGGCATAGTTAACGGCGATGTAAACATAGATCAAGTCTTTACGGCTGGACTGTTTACAACTCTCGATGACGTTGTTGATTTCTTCTTTAATCCAAATGTATCTGAAGAAGAAGCTAGAGCATTGTGGGATAACCCAATGTTTAGAGAGCAAGCTGAAGATCTTAATGCTCAGCTAATGGATAACTTTGATGCTACTGTTGGCGATCTAGTTAGCGCAATGGATGCTGAAACAGCATCGTATTTTGCAAATCTTACAGCAGACTTAACTGAGCAACTAACAGATGAAGGTGCTTGGGGTATTACTACAGACTTTGATCTTCCCGATACTCCTACCCCAACTCAATACGTAGAAGAGTCACTGCGCGGGACTGCGTTAGATCCAGCCACTTACGACAATCTGACGGATGATGCCGCTCGACGTTACATGGAGCAGGCTGGATTTAGTGATGATGAAATTGAAAACTATTTAAGTTTAAGACAGCCACCAGAAGTTCCTAGCGGACTTCTTGAGTGGAGCAATACCGGCATGATGGCTGATCCAGATATGCCGTTTAGCATTAATGTCCGCCCCGACACTAACGAATATTTTATTGTTGATCCTAACGGCAATTACAAAGCTATTAGCGAGGCAGATGCTCAAGCTCTTATGGCGTTTGAGGACGCTAATGACTGGGAAGGCTTTACTAACTACTTAAATGAACAGGGCATTGCTGGTGGCGGTACAGTATTTGGTGGGTTTACTGATGACGGAAGACCAATTCTTACTGGTGTAGAAGTTGATGACTGGCTAACTTCAACAGATAGTCAACCAAGGTTTGTAGATGTTGAGTTTGTAGATGAGCCTTTTGAAAGCACTATTCCAGAGCCAGAGATTCCAGAAGAAACTGTAGACGTTGCAGAAGAGTTACCAGAAGTAACGCCTGAGCCACCGCCCGAACCAGAGCCTGTAGAGCCTGTTGAGCAAGAGCAACCAGAACCAGAACCAGAACCAGAGCAAGGTGAAGAGGGTGCGCCTACTCCTGCGCCTGCGCCTGCACCAGTACCACCACCTCCGCCACCTCCACCTGTTGTGCCACCACCGCCACCGCCGCCGCCACCGCCTCCGCCTCCTCCGGTTCCGCCACCAGAGCCGCCTCCTGAGGCACCGCCTGAGGCACCGCCAGAAGCGCCTCCTGCTGGTGAAGCGCCTGCCGGCGAGGCACCTGCACAACCTCCTGTTGATCCGTCTACAGGACAGCCAACTACCGGACAGCCTTCTGCACAACCGGCTGAAGGACAGCCTGTAGAGGGACAGCCAGTTACTGGAGAGCCTACATCTGGTGCGGCGCAACCTGCTGACACAGGAGCGGCAACAGGACAGCCTCCCGTGCAACCGCCTGCGGATCCAATTCAAGAAGCTATTGATGCGGCGACACAAACCGATGTAGGTACAGGTCAGGGAACTGGAGTTCCGGCAGGTGAGCAAGCTACAGGTCAGGAGTCAGACACTCCAATTACAGATGCGTTATTCCCTGAATACGCTACTGAACCTCCACCCGCTCAACCTACCGAGCCTGTGCCATCTACTGAGCCTCCTAAGGATGAAGGAATAGGAGTGCCTACACCTGTAGAAACACAGCCTCCAACGCCTATAGAACAGCCCTCAGAAGTAACAACAGAAGATGTAACCAACATTGTTAATGAGGCAGTTAGCAACATTCCTCCTGGCATGACATCAGATGATGTTAGAACAATAGTTAATAACGCTATTGGTAACATCGAGTTTCCAGAGGGCATGACTGAAGATCAGGTTGGAGAGATTGTAGAAACTGCTATTGGAAACATAGAGTTCCCGCCATCTGTAAGCGAAGATCAAGTTAATGAGATTGTTGGCAATGTTCAACAAGATTTAAGTGATGCAATAGCTCTTGGTCAAGAAGCGGCGGCAGAAGAAAGGCTAGAGTTACAAGAAGCCATCATTGCTGTTGGCGGAGATATAACAAAGCTTGACGAGGCAACACAAAAGCAATTTGAAGATTTTGGCGAAAGCATTGATGAATTATTTGAAGGCGTCGGTGTTGATATTGAGGCTTTGCAAGAAGGCCAAGTTAGTCAAGCAGAAGCGTTTGCTCAATACCAAGAAGACGCACTAGCACAAGCTGAAGAAGCGGCAGAAGAGCGAGCTGATCTGCAGGAAGCTATTATTGCTGTTGGTGGCGACATCACTGCATTAGATGAATCTACCAAGAAGCAATTCGAAGAGTTTGGCGGCACCGTTGATGATTTGTTCTCGGATGTAAACGTCGATATCAAAGCACTGCAAGAAGGTCAAATTAGTCAGGCTGAAGCACAAGAAGCATTCCAGACCAGTGTTTCTGAGCAGTTTGGTGATGTTACTGGACAGCTAGGTGAGATAGGCGGTGAAGTCAGCGGGTTAATGTCCGAAGTGTCTGGCATTGGTCAAGGCTTGGAAGGTCTTGGCGAAGGGATTGCTGGTATTGGAGAAGGCTTGGGTGCAGGACTTATGGGTCTTGCGGCACAACAAGCTATGTTGCCTGGTCAGATAGCGGCGGCTACACCTATCCAACCCCAAAAGTTTGAGAAGTTCCAGCGAGGTTTAACACGACGTAAGTTGGCTGACCCGTTACGGATTGGAATGTTTACTGGAGGCGCTAGAAGCGTATGACATATTTAAATCTAATGAATAGCGTACTGCGTCGTCTTCGAGAAGAAGAGACCACATCCGTTACAAGCACTACCTACAACAAGATGGTGGGTGACTTTATTAACGATGCTAAGACCTTGGTAGGTCAGGCGACAGACTGGTCTGCACTTCGGGAAACACTTACGATCTCGACGACTGCTTCGGACAACACCTATTCACTAACAGGTGGTGGCGATAACGTAAAAGTTATGTCAATGCTTAACGATACTCAGAACTGCTTTATGGAGTATCAGACTAAGGATTGGTTTAACGATGCGCTGTACATTGCCAATGCTTCTGAGGGTGCGCCTAAGTACTTTACCTATAACGGTCTAGACGGTAACGGTGATACTCAAATCTTGGTTGGCCCTACACCTGATGGTGTGTACAGCATTCGGGTTGATCTTGTTAAACGACAAGCAGACCTTTCAGCCAACACTGATTCACTGCTTATTCCTGCTCAACCTGTTATTCATTTAGCAGTGGCGTTACTTGCGCGTGAACGTGGTGAGACAGGTGGTACATCGACTGCGGAATACTTCCAGATTGCTAACCAGTATCTATCAGATGCCATAGCAATTGATGCGGCAAAGCACCCAGAAGAGATGGTATTTAGGACGGTTTGATATGGCTCAACAACTGCAAAGCATCAATCTTGTAGCTCCGGCCTTTAAAGGTGTTAACACCGAAGACTCGCCGTTGGCACAAGATCCGTCTTTTGCTGAGATTGCAGATAACGCTGTAATCGACAAGCGAGGACGTATTGCCGCACGTAAGGGTCATACGGCTGTTACGACTAACAAGACTGTGCTTGGCACTGACTCTTTACGAGCTATTAAAGAGTTCAGGGATGATGCCGGTAACACTAAGATCTTTTCTGTAGGCAACAACAAGATTATTAGCGGTACAACTACGCTGGTTGATGAGACGCCTGGTAGCTACACAATCACTGCTGACAACTGGAAGCTTGTAGATTTCAACGACAAGATCTATTTCTTCCAGCGTGGGTTCCAACCCCTTGTCTATGACAACGCAGGAGGCTCTGTAATCACGCTCAGTAGCGTTTCTGGTGCGGCTGGTGTTACGAGTGCCATGTACGGTAATGAGGTTCTAGCGGCCTATGGTCGGCTTTGGACGGCTGACTTTAGTACTAACAAATCTACTATTTACTGGTCTGATCTACTTATTGGGCATGACTGGTCTGGTGGTACTAGCGGCAATATTGATATCTCAAAGGTATGGCCTGACGGCTATGACGAGATAGTTGCGCTGGCGGCACACAACGGCTTGCTTATTATCTTTGGTAAGCACAGCATCGTTGCGTATCAGGGAGCAGAGGCTCCTGCCACCATGTCACTTGCTGATACCGTAGCGGGTGTTGGTTGTGTTGATCGAGATACGGTGCAGTACACCGGCACAGATGTGTTGTTTTTGTCGCATACAGGACTCAAAAGCTTTGGTCGAACAATCCAAGAGAAGTCTTTGCCGATTAGCAGTTTGTCTAACAACATCACAAAAGACATCATTGCCGCACTACAGAACGAAAGTGAGTTTTTTAGATCGGTATACAGCCCAGAAGAAGGTTTCTATCTGCTGACCTTTACAGGGCAAGACGTCACGTACTGCTTTGATGTGCGAGGCACGCTGGAGAATGGTTCATACCGTGTAACACGTTGGCCTTCTACAGGTTTTACTGCATACACAAGACTTGATAATGGCACTCTTTATGTCGGTACTACCGATGGCATTAGTACATACACGGGATATAGCGATAATGGATCTGGCTATCGGTTTAAGTACTACAGCCCAAGCTTAACCTTTGGCGATAGCTCACGGATTAAGATCCTTAAAAAACTAAAGCCCACATTGGTAGGCGCTAATAACGCAACAGTTTTTATGAAGTGGGCGTATGACTTTGATACGACATACGCTACGGCAGAGTTTACGGTAGGTACGCAGATTACTGGGTTCTACGGTGAAAGTGAGTACACGACAGTAGAGTTCACAGGTGGCGCTTTAACTAACCAACGTAGCTTAAACACCACAGGATATGGCACTAGTGTTCAGGTAGGTCTGGAATCAGAGATTGATGGATCACCCTTATCACTACAAGAAATTAACGTAATGGCTTTGATAGGTAAGCTACTTTAACGGGAGATAACGATGAGTACCCCAGCAAACTTCACCCCAGCAGGCATTGCCGCCGCAAATGCCGCCCAAAAACAACTGGATGACCAGATGTTAAAAGCATTTGGTACTTATACGGGGCCTTCAGGACTTACTCCACAACAAGTAACCAATATGGTTATGGGGGCCAATCCTGCTACAGCGTCTACGGCCTCTTCTGGTGGGGCCGGAAATTTTTTAGGCGGGTTGGGTGATATATTTAGCGGCTTGATGGGGGCTGGACAATCCATCTTGTCTTCCCCTGATGCGCTTACGGGTATTGCTGGTGGCTTGCTGACCAAAGAGGCATATGACCGCCTAAGCGGTATTGGCGAACAGGCTAAACGTGAAGCAATGGGAATTGCAGAGCGCGGTCAAGCAGAGTCGCAGTTCCGGCCATTTACGGTGACTACGCCTACGGGTGCTATGTTTACTGCACGTATGGGTGGTCAGCCACAACCGTTTACGCCAACGCTATCAGGCCCGATGCCAGCACCTAGAATTACAGATCAACCTTCTATGGGATTACCGCCATCAACAGATACTGCGGCAAAACCAACAGGAAGGTTTGTTGGTCAGCCGGTAGGCATGGGTCAGGCAATACAACCTGCCATCCCAGCTTTGCAAACGCAAACAGTGCAAATCAATCCAAATACAGGAAGACCATTTGCATCCAGCCGTGAGCAAATGCAATACCTACTGCCAGATGTGAACCTATCAACAGGAAGACAAGCTTACACGCCGTTAGTTGATGCTGTACAGCCACCTATAGCGCCTGCCGGTGAAGGTCTTGAAATAGGCATGACGCTTTCTCCTGAAGAACAAGCACTACAACGACAGTTGTTAGGTGGTGCTGGTGGATTCTTTGGTCAGGCAATGCAACCTACCGTAGGTCGTGAGCAGACTGTATTTGAGCGTATACGGGCCGCACAGCGTCCTGAAGAGGAACGGCAACGTCTAGCACTCGAAGAGCGTTTAGCGGCTCAGGGGCGATTAGGAGCGTCCTCAGCGGCCTTTGGTGGTGCTACGCCAGAACTCATGGCACAACAAACAGCCATCGGTGAGGCGCGTAATCGAGCAATGTTAAGCGCAATGCAACAGGCGCAAGCAGAGCAAGCACAGCAGGCGGCACTAGGCGGTCAGTTCTTGGGTGCTGGTTACTTGCCACAGCAACAATTGATTGCGGCATTACAGCCTGGCTTGATTCAGCAAGAACTTGCACAGCAGGCACAACAGTTTGGTACAGGACTCTTTGGTGAGACTGCACTGTCTGGCATTGAAGCGCAGTTACTTGCAGAGCAGGCTAGAGCAAACTTGCTTGGTGGTATCGGCAGTAATGTGATATCAGGATTGATCAACCAACAACGTGCGGCTTCAGCGGCTCCAAGTGGCGGATCAAGCTTAGGCGGTTTGTTTAGTACCATTGCTGGCGGTCTTGGCAACATAGGCGGCGGTATTGCAGATATTTTAGGAATTTAAGGGGCTAATCATGGCTAAATTTTCACAGCAGTTTTTACGGGCTATGGCCCAGCCTTCTTATCAAGAGGGTTTGTTTACTGCCGCTCGTGAGCTAGGCGAAATGCCAGGGCGAATGAGACAGCAAGCAGATATTGAAAGAAAAAAGCAGAGTCTTGCTGGAATGCTAAAAGGCGCAACGCCAGGAACTGCCGAATATACTTCAATACTTGCTGATTATTATTCAGAAGTAGAGAAAGATCCAGAAAAGGCAAACACACTGGGTGCGCTTGCTAGACAACAAGCTGAAGCTCAAGCGAGTCAAATTAGCGGAGAAAGAACACTCACAAACTTGAGAGCGGCGGCTAGAGTAAAAGCATCTAAAAGCCCTAAATCAGAACAATTACTGCCATTAATAAATAGCATGGGCATCTCTCAGCTTCAGGATTACTTAAAGCCAACTACGCCTGCTGAATACACGCTTAGTCCTGGCCAGGCTAGGATGCGTGGTAGTGAACAGATAGCCAGTCTTGGCCCTAAAATTGAGTATGTAACAGACGATATTTTGAATACTAAAACGGGCAACATAGAGAGCGTTCGTTTTGGATTTCAAGACGGGAAACAAGTAAGTAAAGAAGTTTTAGGGATTGTTCCCTCTAGAGATGGCTCTGGCGGAATTGGTGGCGCTGGCGGCCCAGGATCAAAAGAAAGGTTATTGAATCTTGAGGCGTTAGCCAAACAAAGAGAAATACCCGTAGACTATGATAGCGTTGAAAGTCTTGAAGCATTGCAAAGATTGGCGGGATCTGTGTTAGATGATGCCTCATTAGCAAATAGCTTTAACTCTTTAATTGACAGAGTAAGGGCTAGAACTCCTGGATTAACAGAATCTCTCACTGTTATGAGAAGCATTAATCCAAACATGGCTTCGGCTGAGGCAGACCTTGATACAGCTAGAAAGTTTTTTTCATTAGATAGACTAACTAGCGACAATGTTGCTGGATTAGTTCCTCTTATTGAAAGGGTTGTTACATCCGCTTATCCAAATGACATTAAGGCACAACAAGAGCTTAATAGATTTAGGGGTAGCAAGGACATTATTAGAAAAATTTCTGATGCAGTAACAATGGCCGTAAGTGGCACTCTGACAGATGACACCTTCCGTGAGTACCGCCAAATTATGGCTGGCGTTCAAGAGCTTGCAAGTAAACAAATTGTTAATGAGGCAATAAACACTTACTCGATTTCAGATAGCGACCGAGAAAAAAATGCGGCTCTGAACGTCATAAAAATGTATGGCGGAAAGGTTCCAGCAAGAATCGTCCCTTAGTAAGGTAAAAGATTATGAGTACCAAAGTAAGCAGGGTAGAACTGGCAAATGGTGAGGTTATTTCTGTTGAGCATCCAGTTGAGTGGCCTGAAGAGGTTGTGCTTGCTTGGGCTGTTAATAACCAAGATCAAAGCAAAAGAACTTCTCAGCAAACAGAAATTGGGCCGGCCAATAAAGACGATGATGTAACAGTTGGAGACCTAGTTAAACTTGGCTTTATGAGGGTTGGCTATCAGTTTGTTCCTGATGTGTTTTTGTTGGGGCCAGAAAAGTGGCGAGAGACCATGACTCAAGAGGATGGCTTTCAACAGATTGAGGCCATAACAGAGGCAGAAGCCAGGAAGAAAGCCGGAGTTCCTGTTGATGAAGAGCTTACATTTTTGCAAGAACTTGCAACCCTGCCAGGAGACCCCTTAAGTTATGTTGGCGTTTCCGCCCCAGTTAAACTTGCCGGAAAAATTCCAAAGACAAATCTTTTTGATTTCTTTAAAACCTTAACTCCTTCGCTTGCTTCTGGTGGTGCGGGTGTTGGCGGCGCAATGGTGGGACAAGAGCTAGGAGAGCAATATGATCTTGGTCAAACAGGAACTGCGCTACTTAGCACAAGCCTTGCCCTTGCTAGTGGCGTTAGCGCTGGAGCCGTTACAACTCCATTGGTTGAAACTGGATTTAAAATTGGTAGTGACACTAAGAAACTTTTTCTTGGTGAGTCAAGCATCCTTGGCTCTGGGTCTGAGGCTATGGCAAATAGCCAAGTCAGAGCTGAAATAAATAGGATCGCAGAAACAACAAGACCTGAAGAAGTGGCGAGAGCGGTTGAGAATCTTGCTGAACTTAAGCAGGAAATACCTGGACTTCAGGTCGATGGAATCATAGCCACCATGGCTGACAACCCAGTAGCTAGAGATTGGGTTCGAAAAACAGTTCAAGGGAATAAAGGCTTCCAAAAAGAAATGGAAGAGATACTTATTTCTGATTCTAAAAAACTAGCGGATGAAGCAGACAAACTATCAGGAAAGCTAACAGGAAGAACCTCAGCCGACCCAGAGGATTACAGTGTTGTTAGGGCGCAAATGGAAACGGTGCTACGGAAGTCTTATAAAGATCGTGAATCCGCGTCCATAAATTTATTAGAAAAACAAACAAAAGAAATAGAAGATGCAATGGTAGATCTTTCTACGAGGATTTCTTTAGATTCAAAACTTGATAGCGTTGCCATAGGTCGAGCGGCAAACAAGCTATCAGAAAAGCGAGAGGCGATAATAAGAGGTGAGGCCGACAAGCTTTATGACTCTGCAAAAGTTGTTGCCAACAGAGTTACCTTGAAACCCGAGTTGGTTCAAGACGTTTACAGTCAGTTTAGAAACGTCAGATTAGATGATGTTTTTGGCCCAAACAGCAGAGTTGCCGCTCAGCTAGAAGCAAGATGGATGCCTAAAGAAGCCGATGGAGAAGTTGTAATCCCAAAAGCAACAGGCGCAGATGTTATTTCTTTAAAGAAAGCAGTTAACACAGAGATAGGATCTTTAAGCAGGAGGGTTAGAACTCCAGAGGTTGATCAAAGAATAGAGCGACTCTATAAAACCAAAGGCATTGTTAATTCGATGCTAAACAAGATGAGAGAAACAGACCCTGAGTTTGTATCGACCCTATCAAAAGCTGACAAGTTTTATTATGAACAGCTTGGCTTGCCAATGAGGGCTGAAGGCATGAAAAATTTCACCTCAAAACGATTTGATGCCGAAGCGGCCACAACCTTAATGGATTATGAAAAAGCCAAAGACTATGTAAGTTTTGTTGGTGCTGAAGGGGTGGCTGTTGTTAGGCACGCTATACGACTAAAGGCTGAAAAGGCTCGGGTTATCGGGGACGATGGAAACATCCAGCAAGCACAGCTAGATCGGTTTATCAGACAAAACAAAAGGCTTATACGCGACTTTGATATGGAGAAGGAGTTCACCGACGTATCGAGCGAGCTAAGAACAATCAGAAACACTCAAGCAAGACATCAAGAAGCTTATAACGAGCGCTCCAAAGAACTGTCTAATAGTTTCTTTAAGAGTATAGAAAACAACAACCTGGATACTGTTGTTAAGAAAATGAAGACAAGCCCTGGCGAAAGAAAGCGGTACATGGCGGAGATATCCAAGCTTGGCGCAAAAGAGCGAGACATTGTTCTCTCCGGATTAAGGCAGGAGTTCTTGTCTCAGGGAATTACAGTCAAAGGCTCTATGCAACAGTACATAAATGCAAACGCTGAAGCCGTAAAAGATATCTTTGGCTCTGAATACGTCAAGAACATAAACAAACTGGCATCTTTAAGAGACCTAATGGAAAGCGTTAGCAAGACAATGAAGGACTCAATGGGGTCAGTTCCTGTTATAGATAGCGTTCAGGATCTAACTGGTGTTAGCACTTCTGAGTACATAGGAACTTTTAGAAACCAAATTCTCTCTCCAGAGCGAAAGGTAATTAACCTAGTCTCGAAGTCGGTCATTGTGAAAGGGCGAGAAAAATTCTACACAAAGTCTGCTGAGATACTTAAAGATCCAGATGTGGTTGCTAGGCTTGCCAACCCGCCTAAAGACGATATGCTGAAGTTTGTTAAACAGAAAGGCGCAGGCTCCGTTGATTATATTAGAGACATCGGCGCGTTCTACACAAACGCTTTGAGAGGTAGCCTTACCATGTCAACAGCGCGAGCTGTTTATGCGGCGCAAGATATACAGCCAACTCCTGAGCAAGAGGCTCGTTAATCCCAACTAACAAACTCTAGCCACCCTGCCACCCCTGAGGCTCGTTCGTTCTCCATACGTGCGGCCTCAGTTTTATAGTGTTTAGCGATTAGCTTCTGTTCCTTGTTCATCCTCTTACCAAGATTGATGTCCTCTGCCTTTTCCCTAATCAACTCCAAGGCACCTTCGCCATAGGTGTCAATATAATGACGTACAAAGTAATCGGGGTTGCTTCCGTACTTCTGGTGACAGCCGTAGCAATGTGCAAAAGCATTCAGTGCATCGTACCGTATACCCTTCTTTGACCGGCTGAAGTAGTGAGAGCAG
>Ga0213866_10003067_pt1 | contig 11505 bp, 8 predicted proteins | sample PICome_11_FD_160079 | JGI IMG/M metagenome (GOLD analysis project Ga0213866, IMG submission 160079) | Coastal seawater microbial communities near Pivers Island, North Carolina, United States - PICO284 | ecosystem: Environmental > Aquatic > Marine > Coastal | place: USA: North Carolina... | reverse complement strand
CAGCCTCCTCCAGCCGGGTTAAATGCGCTTTCAGGTCTTTTTCATTTGCCCAGGCTGTTCCATATAATCGCTGCAACATCTCATTTTTGCTGTCACCGCGCCAATATGCGCCCGCGAGCTTCATCAGCTTAAAGGCTTTCGGTAATTTGCCTGTCGATGGCAGGTGAGGGCCTCGACAGAGGTCAAACCAGTCACCCTGTCGATAAATGGTGATGTCCTCACCGGCAGGAATTATATCGTCGATAATCTGAGCTTTGTAGACTTCGCCAAGCCGCTCGAATTCGGCGATAGCAGCGTCTTTCTCCCAGACTTCGCGCTCGATCGGATAGTCAGCATCGACGATCTCGCGCATTCTGTTCTCTATGGCGGCGAAGTCTTCCGAGGAAAACGGCTCCTCGCGCGCGAAGTCGTAATAAAAACCGTCATCAATTACAGGACCAATCGTTACCTGCGTTCCCGGAAACAGATCCTGTACCGCCTGCGCCAGAACATGCGCGGCGTCATGCCTGATCAATTCCAGCCCGTCAGCATCTGATGCTGTGACAATTTCAATGCTCGCATGGCCGTCAAGTGGACGCATCAGATCCCGTAATTCGCCATCAATCCGGGCCGCAAGCGCTTTCTTGGCAAGCGAACCTGAAATGCTTTTGGCCACGTCGTAGGGCGTTACCCCGTTCTCGAAGTCGCGAACGGAACCATCTGGAAGAGTGACCTGTATCATAATTTCAATATTCTCATTCTTTTGCCTGCCCTTGATCAGGAAATGGGCGCTCTGTCAAAGCCCAATCGCCAAATTTCCATGGCGCCCAGAATGGAGCATCAAGTTTTTTATCCGGGACCGGGTCATATCCCGACGACCCGCCCGGCCGGCAACGGCTCAACCGCGCAAGGGTCATCCAGCCGCCGGGCCAGATCCCGAAACGGGAAACGGATTCGGCGCCATAGATGCTGCAGCTTGGATAATGCCGGCATTTCGCCCCAAACAACTCAAACACCGGAGACAAAGTGAGCTTATAGGCCTTCAGCAAAGCCATTGCGATAAACCGGCGTGCAGAAGCCATAATAGAAACGAGTGTCCAGATAAAAACGGAGCGGTACATAATCACTCGTCACCACCGACCGCAAGTCTATGGCCGCGAAATAATCGCAGTTTCCGTCGAACATGTCTTCGGGCCATTATGTTGGCAGACATTCAAGGCGCATCTTCAGGTTGCGGGCGTCTCACGAGCCTTGTCGATTGCCGAAACAGCCGCATCAAAAGCAAGCATGGTCGATGCATGTCGTGGCGGGTAATCCCGCACCCCCGCTAGGTGACGAAGTTCCCAGAACCGGCCCTGCGGCGGTTCCGCACCCTTTCTCAACATGTCGTTTAAATCATTCCGGGCCTGGCGCACCTCGTCAATGCTGGCACTAACGGCATGCTCGGACAGAATGGCAGTCGCTGCCTGTCCAAGGGCGCAAGCTTGCGGATTGACGGCAATCGCAGCAATCGACTGGCCGTCTTCGCTTAAGGTAATATCCACCCGAACCGACGACCCACACACGCGGGATACTTTTTCGACCGATGCATCATAGGTCGGCAGACTGCCGAGATTAGGGATATTCGCCGCTAATTCGAGCACGCGGTTGTGATAAAGATCTGCCATAGGGCAGATGTCGCGCCCATCGCCACTAAAATCAAGTGGGGAGACTAATTACCGCAACCCGTCAGCATGATTATGCGGTTGATGGCAAATATGCTGTAAAAAACGGCGGTCCGAAACTTATAAACGTCGCCAGGTCGAGCCGCCGGCGCCGTCCATAATTTCGATACCTTCGGCTTTCAACTGGTCCCGTAAACGATCTGCTTCAGCCCAGTCCTTCTGGTTCCGGGCCTCGATCCGCGCCGCAACCAAAGCGTCAATCCGGTCTTTTTCCGCATCATCCCCACCCTGCTCCCATTCGGTCGGAGAGACAGATAGCAAACCCAGATGCTGGCCAGCCGCCAACAGATCGGCGCGGATCGCAGCCATTCCGGCGCGGTCATCCCGATCTGCGGCACCATTTGCTTCCCCGGCAAGCCGCGAAAGTTCGGCCAATGCAACCGGCGTATTCAGATCGTCTTTTAATGCCGCGATCACACCTGTATCACTGGCGGTGCCGCCGGCCTCTGACCAGACCCGACGTAGCGCCCCATAGATCCGGTTAAGGGTTGTACTGGCTTGCTGTAGCAGGTCCGGGGTCCAGTCGAGTGGCGCGCGATAATGCCCCGAAAGCATTGCAAACCGGATCACCTCGCCCGGCCAGTCAGCTAGCAGATCATGCAGAAGAACAACATTTCCGAGCGATTTGGACATTTTTTCACCGGACATATCGAGAAACCCGTTATGCATCCAGTAACGCGCCATCTGCGCCCCGTGCGCACACTCCGACTGCGCCTTCTCATTCTCATGATGCGGGAATTGCAGATCAATCCCGCCACCATGAATATCAATCGTCTGACCGAGATGACGCGCGGCCATTGCCGAGCACTCAATATGCCAGCCTGGCCGGCCGGCGCCCCAGGGACTGTCCCATATCGCATCATCGGGCTCGCCCGGTTTCGCAAATTTCCATAAAGCAAAATCGGCTGCATCACGCTTATCACTATCAATGTTTACCCGCGCACCGGCCTCATTATCGTCGAGCTTCCGGCCCGATAGCTCGCCATAGTCAGACATTTTCGAAACTTCGAAATAGACCCCACGATCTGAAACGTAAGCATGGCCCTTATCAATCAGCTCTGTAATCAGTGTCCGCATCTCGTGAATGTGTTCGGTTGCCCAGGGCACGATCGTTGGCGACAAAGCGTTCACAGCACGCGCATCGGCAGCGTATAAATCAGCATATTTATTGGTAATTTCCAGCCGGGACCGCCCCGTCATCTCAATCGCATCGATAATTTTATCATCAATATCGGTGATATTGCGCGCATATATGACCGCATCGGCGCCATACTCGGCCCGCAACAAACGAAACAGGGTATCAAACACAATCACCGGTCGGAAATTGCCGATATGGGCACGATTATAAACGGTCGGACCGCACACATAGAGGGTTACGCGCGCCGGATCACCGGGCTCGAACAATCGCTTTTCCCGACAGGCCGTATCATATAATCTTATGCTCATCTGCCCGCTTTAGCGACAAAGCTTTCAAACGCAAAGCGCCAAGGCGAAGATATCGCGATGAAAATCAGCATATAGCGGCGAAATATGAATGCGTCCGTCCAAAGCCGGCCATTAAGTTCGGTAATTAGACCTGCTGCCGGCGTCTCTCCCGCCAGCTGATATAAAGCGTCGAAACAACAATAATAATCGCACCAAACCAGACATTTAGCCCGGGAACCAGTCGATACACCGAAAAGTCCGCGACCGCCGACATTGGCAGGCGGAGATAATCGAACGGCGACAGAAACGAAGCATCACCGACGCTCATCGCCGAAATGAAGCAAAGTTGGCTCAGAAACCCAAACAGGCACATCAGAATGATCTCTCCCCACAAATTCGCGGGAATGTCAGACCAGTATACAATCGCAAATGGCACCAGCAATATCGTCGAAAACAGATTAGCATAGAATAGCAGCACCATCGGTTTAAGCTCGGCGGTTAGGGATTTTACCATCACAATCGCCGCCGCCAGAAAAAAGGCGCTGCCAAGCGCTGTTGCGATACTGAAATCGACCTGTCCGCCGGGCGAGGCGGCGGCACCAAAAAGATCGAGCCCCGGCAGAACCATAATAATGACCCCGAGAAATCCAATCAGAACGGCCGTCCAGCGATGCCGGCCGACCGTCTCGCCGAGCAATACTGCCGCCAGAACGGTGACGAATAATGGCCGGGTGAAGCTGATCGCATTGAACTGGGCGAGTGTCATCGCATAAAGGTCCGACACCGAAATAATCGCCAGTGTAAAGCCAAGCGTGCCACATAAGGATCGCGCGACCAGCAGCAGTGGCCGGCGCGTCGAAAGTGATGAAAGCCCCGATCTGAAGACGAATGGAAGGGCGAAAAGTACACCGAAGAAAGCCCGCGCAATTGCCAGTAAAACCGGGTGAAGATCAGCCGACAGAATCTTGTTCATCAGCAGGTAGAGCGTGAAACCCACACCAGACAACAACATAAATATGCCGCCTCTGAGATTACCGGAAATCGCTTCGCTGTTAACCGTCCAGTAACCGGATTGATTTCCTCGTTGTGTCATGAATAGTTTTTCCTCAACCGAGATCGAGACCTTAGACCGTCTGTGGCGGTCTGTCCCCTCGGATCACAATTGGATGGGCTGGTCGCAGAGTGGCGATCGCCCAGACGAAATCTTATTGTACCGCAAGCAATCTAATTGGCGGCAATTCTCGCTCCGGAAGATAGATGGTGCGCTCCACCTGTTTGATGACAAACAACAGCCATCAGCGACCATTGACGCGCTCGATCGGCTCACAGACCATATCGCACAGATCCCGCCAAGATCGCGTTAGGACTCGGGTGAACGCAAGGCGGCGGCCATTTGCTCGGCCTGTTCCGGCGATATACCGAGCGCATCCAGCAATGGCCCGGCCGCGCGATCATCCCAGGCATGCTGGGGCCCGACCGTCATACCGCCATCGACCACGAACTCTCCGCCGGTGATAAAGCCGGCCGCGTCAGATGCCAGAAAAGCCGCCATTGACGCGATATCGGCACCTGTTCCCGTTCGGCCGATTGGCTGCATATCACTTCCGTTCTGGGCAACCATTTCGGCCATCTGATCGGCCTGCGCGGTCGGCAGGCCGAGTGACGCGCCAAAAATTGACGTCGCGATAAAGCCAGGGAGAATAGCGTTAACGCGAATTTTATATTTGGAAAGCTCGGCAGCCGATACTTTTGAGAAATGTGCGACACCCTTTTTCGCCACGGAATAGACCAGCGGCGCATAGCCGGCGCAAACAGCTGAAATCGAAGACGTGTTTATGACGCTTCCACCGCCGCGTTTCTTCATCAATGGCACAGCATAATGCGTGCCGGCAAAAACTGATTTCAGAAGAAGCGCCATCGTCTTGTCATAGCCGTCAAGATCAAGCTCCTCGACGCCACCTGGCGTACCGCCGCTACCGGCATTGTTCCACAGCACATCAAGCCCGCCAAAGCTGTCCTCGGCCTGTTGGATGAGAGCCTTTATCTGCTCCGGCTCAAGCACGTTGCAATCACGATAAACGACTTTATCCGCGCCAAATCGCGCCTGCAGCGCCTCGCCTTTTTCGGTCTGGATATCACCGGCAACGACTTTGGCGCCGGCGGCAACAAAAACCTCAACGCCAGACAATCCGATGCCACTTGCAGCGCCGGTTATCACAGCAACCTTTCCAGATAAATCGATCATGAATGCCTCCCTTTTTCCCCAGAGGGCCAAGCCTAGCCGGCGCTGTCAAGGACGACGTGGGGGCAGGCAAGCAATCTCGGCAAGAGCCGACAACGCGCCCGGTCGCTGCTAGTCACAGCCCTGATTCTGATAGCGGACGGCCACAAAATGGACCGGGTCACCATTCGAATAATTCAACCCGTAAACAGGATCCGATGTCATCACGCAAAAGCCGCTCTCATCCGCCTCAGCCTGCATGATCTCCATAGCCGGTTGCGATGCTGGATCTTCGAGATTGAACAGATAGACGACCGGCTCTGCCAAGGGCGCCGGCGGCAGCCCGACCGGGGTCTCGGGCGGGTGCAGGTTTTGAGTTCCCAGCGTCATGACATAACTCGGCTCGGCATAGCCAATCGCCAGCACACGCGATGGTGGCACCAGCGACCTCTCACAGAACTCAGACGGCACGCCACAAACCTGCTGTAAGGCTAGACGCGCCCGTTCGGTCGGGTGAACCCAGCTCTGGGTCGGCAGGAAATGTATCCGCACATGCCACCCCAGAAGCACGCTTGAGAGTACCGCCAGCAGAACGGCCAGTTGCCAGCGCCGATAGGCAAAAGCAGCAATAGTCAGGATCACGCTCGCACCACCCAGGACCCATAACCAGATCGGGAATACCGCCATTGACTGCCATTGCAGCAAGACCGTATCAGCTGATACGGTCGCAAAATCACCGGCAGCATCATTACGCAACAGACCGGCAGCATAAGGGGAACTGGCCAGCGCCAGCGCACCGCCGCCAAATGCGAACAGACCCGCTGATAGAAATCCGTTTTTCGGGGTCTGCAATCCGTCAATCAATCTCACCGCTGACCATCCGCAAAGCAAACTCAGCGCCGGGTAGGCCGGCAGGATATAATGGCTCAGACGGGTCGGCATTAATTCAAAGAAAATTGTCGTTAAGAGCGCCCATGCAACCAGTAGCCGCAGGGCCTTAACTTCGTCGCTTGGTGCGACTGCCACCTGCCAGCGCTGCTGCCATTCGGGACGGGTTGAGAGATACCAGAAACCGAACACCAGTATTGCGGGATAGGCTGACGGGGCACCGACCCCGATCTCGCCCGGCAGAATCCAGCTGGCCAGCGCCGCCAGAGCGCCCAGAGCAAGTGCGAATATCAGCGCGTCGCTGCCTTTCCGCCGCGCCGCATCATTTGTCCCGCGGAGCGCCGACCAGCTAGCACCGAGACCGGGAATAAGCAGTAATGTCGCCGGGAAGAACCAGACCGGGATATGTGACAGATGATAGAGCGGCCAGCCGGCATGCCCCTCCGATGCGCCGGCAAATTTGTCTTTGAGATCCTTGCCAACCGCGCCCTGTATGTATTGGCCTTCAGTTGCCATCTGGATCGAAATGAACCAAGGCAAGACCATCGCCACGAACAATAAAGGACCGGGCCACCAGGCAAGCGGCCTCCACCAGTTTCCGCCCTGCCCTTCGGCGAGCTTGGTCCAGACCCAGACGCCCAGCCCGGCATAGGCCGTAACCATCGGTGTCACCGGCCCCTTGATCAGAAAACTCGCGCCCATAATGCCCCAGAAAAGCAGAGCCAGTCGACGCGAATTATCACCCCGCATATACAACCGCGCCAGGACGCCAATCGCCCAGCTCGTCAGAAAAACAAGTACGCCATCAGTTTTTGATATATGGGCTTCACTTGTTAGCAAAAGCGTACTGCCGAACAATGCTGCACCGATAAAGCTCGCTCGCCGTCCGATCAGAACCAGCCCGGCCCAGAATGTCGCGAGCGTTGCCAGCGCCGCCCCGATCCAGCTGGGCACCCGATAGGGCCAGATCTCGAGGCGCTCTTCGCCGCCAAATACAGCCGCAGAGCCGGCCTGTAACCAGTGTATGCCGGCCGGCTTTTTATTCCGGAACTCGTCCTGATAGCGCAGCACAATATAATCGCCGGTTTCAAGATATTGTTTCGATGATTGTGCGAACCGGCTTTCATCCCGGTCGAGAGCCGGTAAATTGAACACACCCGGGGCCGCCGCAGTCAGAGTCAGACAGAAAAGAATGATCCAAGCTTTCCGGCCTGAAGATAAACGATCGAGCAGGGTCATGAATCAACTTTCTTGAAGACAGCAAGTGTAGACGCGTCTTAATAGGCGGCTTAGCGTTGTCTGGGAAGCAGAATTGATGGGAATGAACATGGGCTGGTGGTTTAAAATCGATTTATGGAAGCGCGTTATGCTGGGCCTTAGCCTCGGCCTTCTGGTTGGCGCCGGCCTTCGCTACGGTATCGGAACCGAAGCCGCGGTCTCGGCATCAGCCTATTTCAAGCCCTTCGGCGACGCCTTTATCAACCTGATAAAAATGCTGGTCGTTCCCCTGATCTTCACAACGCTAATATCCGGTGTTCTGGCGATGGGCGACCCCAGCCGACTTGGAAGTCTCGGCGGTCGCGCCATTGCAATTTATATGGTGACCACACTGATTGCTGTTTCAATCGGACTAATTATCGGGACTATTTTACAGCCTGGTGCCGATTTCGACATAAGCGGTGTGGCATTGGCCGACATTGAATCGACCCGCGCGACCCTGCAGGCAAACGTAGCTGAACCGGTTGGTGTTTTCGAGCAATTGATGCGGACCATTCTGGCAATCATTCCGACCAATCCGGTCGCTGCGATGGCCGAAGGTGATGTCCTGGCCATTATATTCTTCGCAATTCTGTTTGCGATTGGAATCATGCTGGCCGGCGACGCCGGAAAGCCGATTGCGGCGGCAATGAACAGCGCAGCAGACGCTGTCATGCGGCTAACGCTCCTGATCATGGAAACAGCCCCGTTCGGTGTTTTCGCCTTGATGGCCTGGATTATGAGCTCGCAGGGCCTTTCAATCCTGTCCAATCTACTGCTCATGACAGCCGCACTTTATCTCGCCTGCGGGTTACATATTCTGCTCACCTATGGCGTCCTGATCAAAATCGTTAACCGGCTGCCAATGTTTCCGTTTTTACGCGGCATTGTCGACGCGCAAATGGTGGCCTTCTCGACCGCGTCGTCGAATGCGACCCTGCCAATGACAATTTCCTGCGCCACGAAAAACCTTGGCATTGGCAAACCCGTCGCCTCGTCAGTCTTGCCGCTTGGCGCCACCATCAACATGGATGGTACCGCCCTTTATCAGGGGTTAATCGCCCTGTTTGCGGCCCAGGCCCTCGGCATAGAGCTTGCCACATCGGACTATATTCTGGTCGCGATGATGGCGACGCTGGTATCGATCGGCAGTGCAGGCATTCCATCGGTCGGCCTGTTCCTGGCAACCACGACCCTGGGGGTGATTGGTGTAGAGCCGGACAATATGATCATTATTCTGGCCGTGCTATTCCCGTTTGACCGCATTCTCGACATGATGAGAACATTGACAAATGTCAGTGGCGATGCCGCCGTTGCGACAACGGTTGCGAATTGGGAAGACGAGCTTGACGAAGAGATCTACCGGGCGCCTGATCCGATCTAGCTGTCGACGATATCCTGTACAATCTGACCGATCATATGAGCCTCGGCGGCACGCGGCGAGCCGGCCCGCCAGGCGATACCGATCGTGCGGCCAATCACCGGATCCGAAAAGGGCCGCAAACCCACCTCAATACCGCTGGTCGCGCCGCCCTCGACGGCCAGTCTGGGCAATAGCGACACGCCGAGACCGCCGGCAACCATATGGATAAGCGTCGGCAGGCTGGTCGCTGTTATATCCGACCGCTGCCGGTTTGCGGGAAGCTGGCAAACCGACAACGTATGCTCTCGCAAACAATGGCCATCTTCGAGCAGCAGGACGTCCTCTTCAAGCAGATCGTCACTGTAAAGTGCCCTTTGATTTAACAAATCATGAGACAGCGGGGCAACCAGCAAAAACTCGTCATGACATAAAGCGCGGGTCTGGATGCCCGGAGCCTGCCATGGCAGGGCAATCAGAGCCGCATCAAGGCGCCGGGCCCGAATATCCTCTATCAGACGATCGGTCTGCTCCTCACGCAAAAACAGTTTTAACGCCGGATGAGCCTGCCTGAGCGAGGTGATCAGGGCTGGCAAAAGAAATGGCGCGATGGTCGGAATAGCGCCAAGCCGGAACGGGCCCCGCAGGGGTTCGCTTGCCTGCCGGGCGGAAAAAACCAGATCCTCGACATTTGACAGGACCGCTTCGGCCCGGGACACGATCTCGGCGCCGGCATGGGTCATCGAGGCACCGCGTGCCTCCCGCTCGACCAGCTGGACCCCGAGCAGGGTTTCCAGCTCCTTAATCGCAGACGACAGCGTCGGTTGGGTCACATGGCAGGCCTCGGCCGCCCGGGAAAAACTCCCCTCACTGGCAATTGCACACAGAAATTCGAGCTGACGCAGGGTTGGCAAACTCATTCGGAAAACTCCTCGCGCAACAGACCCGGCATAACAGGCCTGCCCAGATCAACCAAAGACCGCAAACCCGGTTGCCGGATGACCAACGCAAACGGCGCCCCGACAAGTCGAAAGCGCCGTCCACAATTTCCAGTCATATCAACGCGGTGGCTGATATTATTCGGGCTTAAGGACTAAGCCAGGTCAAACCGGTCAAGGTTCATAACTTTAACCCATGCGGCAACGAAATCGGCAACAAAAGAGGCCTTTGCGTCATCGCTGGCATAGGCCTCTGCAATCGCCCGCAATTGCGAATTGGAGCCGAACACAAGATCGGCGCGGCTCGCCTTCCACTTCACCTGACCGGTTGACCGGTCACGTCCTTCAAACTCTTCCGCAGACCCTGAAACCGACGCCCATTCAACGCTATTATCTAGCAGATTGACGAAGAAATCATTGCTGAGAACTTCAGGTGCTTGCGTGAATACACCATGCGCAGATCCGTTATGATTCGCATCCAGAACCCGAAGCCCGCCAACGAGAACGGCCATTTCCGGGGCGCTCAGGGTCAGCAAATGTGCCCGGTCAACCAGCAGGGCTTCAGCTGACCCAACGGCCTTGTCACCCTTATAATTGCGGAAACCATCCGCTTTTGGCTCGAGCACGGCAACTGATTCAACATCAGTCTGGGCATCTGAAGCATCGGTCCGGCCAGCAGTGAACGGAACGTCAACGGCCTGACCAGCCTGCTTCGCGGCGGCTTCGACCGCTGCACACCCGCCCAGAACAATAAGGTCGGCCAGAGATATCTTCTTTGTCCCACCATTAGCCGCGTTAAAATCAGCCTGGATCGACTCAAGCGTCGAAAGGATCGCCGCCAATTGCGCCGGCTGATTGACCTCCCAGTCCTTCTGCGGCGCCAAACGAATACGCGCACCATTTGCACCACCGCGCATGTCGGTACCACGAAATGTCGAAGCAGATGCCCATGCTGTGCTGACCAATTGTGAAATCGACAGGCCTGAAGACAGTATGGTCTGCTTCAACCCGGCAATATCGGCAGCGTTTACGAGATCATGGTCAACCGCTGGAACCGGATCTTGCCAGACGAGCGCTTCGCTTGGCACTTCGGCGCCAAGACCCCGACAGTAAGGCCCCATATCCCGGTGGGTAAGCTTGAACCACGCTCTGGCAAAAGCGTCGGCAAACTGGTCCGGATTCTCGTGGAACCGCTTTGAAATCGGCGCATAAAGCGGATCCTCTTTCAACGCCAGATCCGTTGTCAGCATCATTGGCGCATGCGAACGGGCAGGATCATGCGCATCCGGAACCGTTCCCTTGGCCGACGCATCTGTTGGTGTCCACTGCTGCGCACCGGCGGGGCTTTTTGTTAGCTCCCAGTCATATTTGAACATATTGTCGAAATAATTATTGTCCCATTTGGCCGGCTCGGTCGTCCAGGCGCCTTCCAGGCCGCTGGTAATCGTATCGACACCTTTGCCGGTGCCGAACGTGTTTTTCCAGCCGAAGCCCTGATCTTCGATGCTCCCGCCTTCCGGCTCAGGACCGACATGCGCACCCGGATCTGCGGCACCATGACATTTCCCGAAGGTGTGCCCACCAGCAATCAACGCCACGGTTTCTTCATCATTCATCGCCATTCGCGCAAACGTCTCGCGAATGTCGCGCGCTGCCGCCAGAGGGTCGGCATTGCCGTTCGGGCCTTCTGGGTTGACGTAAATCAAGCCCATC
>Ga0213866_10003063_pt1 | contig 11510 bp, 9 predicted proteins | sample PICome_11_FD_160079 | JGI IMG/M metagenome (GOLD analysis project Ga0213866, IMG submission 160079) | Coastal seawater microbial communities near Pivers Island, North Carolina, United States - PICO284 | ecosystem: Environmental > Aquatic > Marine > Coastal | place: USA: North Carolina... | reverse complement strand
TTATAGGAAAAACTAGCAATGCAATAGCTCAAGTAATTAATAGACCTTCCCCTATAGAAATTGAGTTTGTTTATTTAAATAGATCTAAATTTTCTTTAGGAGAAGAAGTAGTATTTCAAGAGTCAAATATACAATCAACTATTCAAGGAATAACTCCAGGTCAATATTTAAATATTACTGATAGATATACTCTGGATAAGGGTCAAAAGGAACAATATTATGACTATTCTAAAATCATTAGAAAATTAGGTCAACCAGCACCATCTAAGAGGTTATTAATAATTTTTAATAGATATGAAGTTCCAATTAATGATACTGGAGACGTTTACACTGTTAATTCATATGGTCAACAAAGATATCTAAAAGATATTCCCTCTTTACCAAATGGAACTAGATTATCTGATGTTTTAGACTTTAGACCTAGAGTTTCTTATTTTGATTCTTTTACTTCTTCACCATTCGATTACAATACTCGTTCTTTTGGATCAGTTTCTTCAAATACTACTTTGGTGGTGACACCAAATGAAAGTTCTATAATTGGATATAGTTATTATCTACCAAGAATTGATAAAATTGTACTTAATAAAGAGGGACAATTTTCATATTTAAAGGGAACATCTTCTGATAATCCAAAACCCCCTCAAAATGCAGAATTTGCAATGGAAATTGCAAATATTTACCTTCCAGCATATCTTTATAACCCAAGAAAAGATGCCAGAGTAACTTTGGTTGATAATAGAAGATACACAATGAGGGATATTGGAAAATTAGAAAATAGAATTAGAAATTTAGAAATAGTAACATCATTAACTTTACTTGAGCTTGATACTAAAACATTACAAGTTCAGGATGCCGATGGTCTATCTAGATTTAAAACAGGATTTTTTGTTGATGATTTTAAAGACAACGTCCTTCTTGGCGTAGGAACTAAAGCAGATATCAACGTTGATGAAAGTAAGTTAATTACGGAAACAGATTTATACTCTTTCCAACCCCTATTAGCATTAGATCCATCTATTGATGAAAATACTGCTGATTTTAATACAAATTTACCATTATTAGATCAAAATATTAGAAAAACAGGCGAATTATTAACTCTAAATTATCAAGAAAAGGGATGGATTGAACAACCTCTCGCATCAAGAGTAGAAAATGTTAACCCATTTAATATGGTTGCATTCTTTGGATCTGTTATCCTTAGACCTAATTCTGATACTTGGGTTAGAAATGTTTATGTTCCTGGAGGAACTAGACAAGTAACAGGTGGAAGTGATTATGAATATATTGAGAATATTAAGATTGCATCCGAACCAGAAAAGTGGATGAGATCTAGAAATATTGAATTTGTTGCTGGAGGATTAAGACCAGCAGATACTTATTATACATTCTTAGATGGTGTAAGTGGAATTGATATTATTCCAAAAATTTTAGAAATAGAAATGCAGTCTGGTATTTTCGAGATTGGTGAAACAGTTGTGGGATATATTGGAAATGAAAGAATTATTAGATTTAGAGTTGCATCTCCAGTTCATAAAGATGGTGCATATAATGACCCTACTAGAGAATATGCAGTAAATCCATATAATTTCTCTCAGTCAATGCCTAGAAATTATTCTGCATCATCAACAATAATGAATGTTGATACTAATGCTATGTCTAGACAGGCAATTGGTAAATATTTTGGTAGAGTAGAGATTGGATGCACATTATATGGAAGAACCTCAAATGCAGTTGCTACTGTATCAAATATTCGTTTAAGATCTGATAACTTTGGTGACTTATTAGGTTGTTTCTATCTTAGAGATCCTCTGACAAATCCACCACCACCAATTCGTATTGGAACTGGAACAAAATCTTTCCAAATTACAACAAGTGCAACTAATGCAAGACCACTTCCAGGTAGTCTATTAATTAGTAATGCAGAAACTGTTTATTCATCGACTGGTATTGTAGAAACATATCGTCAAGATAGAGTTGTTGTTAGAAGACCACCCCCACCAAGAGGAAAAGGAAAGGATCCTTTAGCACAATCATTTACAGTTGATGAAACTGGTGCTTTCCTAACATCTGTTGATTTGTTCTTTGCATCTAAGGATGAAAGTGAAAGATGCTTTGTTGAAGTTCGTGAAGTGGAATTGGGAACACCGAGAAATACTGCAATGACAGATTTTGCTGGCCAAGCATTAGAACCATCTCAAATTGCAATATCTACTGATGCTTCTGTTCCAACAAGAGTTACATTCCCATCTCCAATTTACTTAGAACCAAGAAGAGAATATGCAATTGTTGTTCTAGCACCATCAACCAATAATTATGAACTTTGGGTCGCAAGAATGGGTGAGAAAACAGTTAACTCTCAATTCTTACCAGATGCAGAAAGTGTTATTGTTACTAAACAATATACTGGAGGTTCGCTGTTTAAATCTCAAAATGGATCAATTTGGACAGCAAGTCAATTTGAAGATATGAAGTTTAAACTTTATAAAGCAAACTTTACATCTACAGATGGAACTGCATATTTTTACAATCCAAGTTTTGGAATCAATGATAATAACACTCCAGGATTATTACCAGATCCGATAAAAGTATTACCAAGAAAACTAAAAGTAGGTATCACAACTACTTCAGTTTTAGGAACAGTTTTAATACCAGGAACTAAAGTTAGTGAAGGAACTCAACCAGGTCCTTATGGATTTATTGAGAGATTAGGAAGTGAAATTTCTACAGTTAATATTACAAATGCTGGAACTGGATATACTTCTAGTGCTTCTTATACTAACGTTCCTCTTTATAATATTACTGGTTCTGGAACTGGAGCAACTGCAGATCTTACATTCAGTGGAAATGTATTAACTGGAATTACCGTTAACACTACTGGAAATGGATATGCAGTTGGTGATATTTTGGGTATTACTACAAGTTCCGTTGGAAAAGGTCGTAATGCAAGAATTACAGTAACATCCATTGATGGAATTGATACACTATATTTAAATAATGTTCAGGGTGAGATGTTTACTGTGGGACAACAATTGGTTTATTATTCTGGATCTTTACCAGTTTCTTTAGCACTTACAACTATTTTAAGTTCTTCTGTAGTAAGTGATTTTTATGATGGAACTGTGTTTGAGGTTACTTCTTTTGGACACTCAATGCACTCTTTGAATAACCTTGTACAACTTCAAAAGATACAAGAAGATACAATACCAACCGTTCTATCAAGCAACTTTGGTTTATCTGACACAACTATTTCAGTAGCTAGCACTTCTGGATTTGATACATTTGAGGGAATCTCAACTAATAGAGGATATCTCAGAATTGGATCTGAAATTATGTTCTATGAATCTTTAGGATCTGGAACAATTGGAATTACTTCTAGAGGTGTAGATGGAACTCCTGTTATTTTACATGATTCTGGAGAACTAGTCCATAAGTATGAGCTTGGTGGCATTTCTTTAACAAGAATTAACAAGATACACTCTTTCCCAACTAATCCTTCTTTACAAAATGTAAATGATCTAGATAGATATTATCTACAAATTGATAGGCCAGCAAATCGTTCTTCTGGCGATAATTTATTAAGCTTTAATCGAGAGTTCCAAGGTGGAGGAACTCTTGGAGAAGCTTCTCGCAACTTACAATATTCTGCAATTACTCCGCAAATTAGAGCACTTGCACCAGGAGATACTACATCAATATCTGCTGAAATTAGAACTGTAAGTGGAACAAGTGCAGGTGGAAGTGAGGTTTCTTTTGTCGATCAAGGATTTGAGAGTGTTGAGCTAAATCAGGTTAATTTCTTATCTACAACAAGATTAGTTGCATCTAGAGTAAATGAATCTACAAGATTAACAAATTTACCAAAAAATAGATCTTTGACTGTTGGAGTTCGCCTACAAACTCAAGATCCAAATTTGTCTCCTGTAATTGATCTAGACAGTACAAATATAACTGTTCGTAGAAGTAAGTTAAATAATCCAATTAGTGATTATATCACTGATGGAAGAGTTAATGAAGTTGATAATGATCCTCATGCAGCAGTTTACTTCTCTAGAAGAATAAATCTTGCTCAACCAGCAACATCTTTGAAAGTATTAATTGCTGCTAATAGACCAGCATCTTCAGATTTCAGAGTTCTTTATAGATTGTTTAGACCTGATGCTAATGAGGTAAATCCATCTTTTGAGTTATTTCCTGGATATGATAATTTATCTGATACTGATGGTGATGGTTTTGGTGATAGTATCATCGATGATACTATTAGAACTGGTAGACCAGATGCCGAAGTTAGGGCGAGTAAAGACGGTGAATTTTTAGAATATCAATTTAGTATTGATAACTTAAGTCCATTTACTGGATATCAAATCAAAGTTGTAATGAGTGGAACTGATGAATCTAAACCACCCGAATTTAAAGATCTAAGAACAATTGCATTAGCTTAATATGATAAAAGTAGAAGGTCACAATAACTTATTTCGAGATGAAGAAAGTGGGGCAATTATGAATCTTGATGCCGCTGGATACCAAGAATATATTAAAAAGAGAAATTTAAAAAATAAGGAGCGTGAAGATATTCATAATATTAAATCTGAAATTAATGAAATAAAATCACTACTTAAAGAATTTCTATCAAATAGATAGTTTTTACAATAGAATAGTATAAATAATTTATACAAAAGGTTTAAATAAATAAATGTCTAAACCAAGTAGCAGACAAGAATTAATAAAGTATTGTTTACGAAGACTTGGTGCTCCTGTTTTGGAAATTAATGTCGATGATGATCAGATTGATGATTTAGTTGATGATGCCATACAGTATTTTCAAGAAAGACATTTTGATGGTGTTGAAAGAATGTATTTAAAATATAAAATCACTCAAGATGACTTAGATAGAGGTAGAGCAAAGGAACTGATGGAGTAGGCATTGTAACAACTTCTGCCTCATCAACTTCGATAAGTGGCATTGGCACCATAACATCAAATTTTTACGAAACTTCTAATTTTATTCAAGTACCAGATTCTGTTATAGGAATAGAAAAAATATTTAAATTCGATACTAGTTCCATATCTGGTGGGATGTTCAGTATTAAATATCAACTATTTTTAAATGATTTATATTATTTTAATTCAGTTGAGTTATTACAATATGCAATGACAAAAACCTATCTGGAAGATATTGATTTTTTACTTACAACAGATAAGCAAATTAGATTTAATAAACGGCAAGATAGATTATATCTAGATATTGATTGGGGATCACAATCTAAAGATACTTGGATGGTAATTGATTGCTATAGGGCACTAGATCCAGAGTCTTTTACACAATTGTATAATGATTCTTTTATGAAAAAATATCTTACTGCTCTAATCAAAAGGCAGTGGGGTCAAAATTTAATAAAATTTAGTGGTGTAAAGTTGCCTGGTGGAATTGAGTTAAATGGTAGACAAATGTATGATGATGCAGAAAAAGAATTGGAGGACATTAAATCAAGAATGACTTTAGAATACGAATTACCACCTTATGATTTCATAGGATAATGGCACTCAATCCATTTTTTATTCAAGGATCCCCCAGTGAACAAAGGCTAGTCCAAGAATTAATTAATGAACAACTTAAAATTTATGGTGTGGAAGTAACATATATTCCAAGAAAAGTTGTAGGAAGAACTAACCTTTTTGGATATGAAGATTTGCGAGAGATTAATTCATCAACTTTTGATGATAGTTATTTACTTGAGGCGTATATTCAAAATTATGAAGGATACTCTGGTTCTGGAGATATCCTCACAAAATTTGGAATGTCTTTAAGAGATGAACTAACATTAATAATATCAAAAGAAAGATTTGAAGATTTTATATCACCTTTTCTAGTTGGTTTACCAGAAGATGAAATTTTAACAGGTTTTAGACCAAAAGAAGGTGATTTAATTTATTTTCCTCTTGGTAATAGATTATTTGAAGTAAAATTTGTAGAGCATGAAAGCCCATTTTACCAATTAGGTAAAAACTATGTTTACGAATTAAAATGTGAGCTCTTTGAATATGAAGATGAAGTTATTAATACTGGAAATGAAGATATTGATAATCTTATAGAGAACCAAGGTTACACTACAACATTAATTCTTTCTGGAATTGGAGTTACTGCTACTGCATCAGCAGTACATTCATCTGGATATGTCAGAAAAATATTTTTAAATAATGATGGATATGGATACACTTCACCTCCTTCAGTTACATTTTCAGATTCACCTAGTGGCATTACAGCATCTGCAGTTGCAATAACAACAAGTAAAGGAAATATCTTTTCTATATCTGAAATTTTACTAGTAAATGCTGGTTCTGGTTACACCACACCACCAACAATAACAATTAGTGGTGGCAACGGAGTAGGGGCAGCTGCTACATGTAGCATAGAACCGAATAATAGTGGGTATGATGGTATAAGACAAATATTCGTAAATAATCAGGGTTCTGCTTATCTCACTATTCCTTTGGTCACTATCTCTGATCCAACAGGTCGTCCTGGTTTAGCAACAGCGGGAATTTCTGATAATGGTGAAGTGAATTCGATAACAATTACAGATGGAGGAAGTTTTTATAATCCAAACAAAAATCCATCAGTTACATTTTTATCTTCTAACGAAAACTCTATTGGATTTGTTTCAGCTACTGGATATGCTTTGGTTGGATCTACTGGAATTATAACTTCTGTTGTATTATCTAATGTTGGATTTGGATACACTATACCACCAATTGTAAGTATAGCAAGTAGTTTTAGTGATAAAGTTGGATTAGAAACTGCGAGAGCAGTTTCAGTCATTAATAATGATAATAAGGTGGTTTCTATAAGAATAGTTGATCCAGGTAAAGGTTATTATATTAGCACTAGTACAAAAGTAACAATTGCGGATCCTCCCAAAATTAATGGAATTGGAACATATCAATATAATGAAATAGTTACTGGACAAACATCCAAAACTACTGCACGGGTCAAATCATGGGATGTAGATACTAATGTTCTTAAAGTGGGAATAAATAGTGGAACATTCTATAGAGGTGAAGAACTTATTGGAGAAGATTCTTTGGCATCTTTTGCAATTTTATCTTTTAATGATTTTGACGTATACGATCCATATGCTCAAAATGATGAAATACAAGAAATATCTAATAAACTTTTAGATTTTTCAGAGTCAAATCCTTTTGGTGTTTACTAATGTTAGGAAAATACTTTTATCACCAGATTATTCGTAAAACTGTAGTATCTTTTGGTACTATTTTTAATCAGATACATATTAAACATCAAAATAACGATGGTGTAACCATAAGTGATATAAAAGTTCCCCTATCTTATGGACCAAGACAAAAGTTTTTGGCTAGAATTGAGGAACAAACAGAACTAAACAAACCTGTTCAGATAACGTTGCCCAGAATGTCATTTGAAATGAATTCTTTACAGTATGATCCCTCTAGAAAATCTGGAGTAACTCAAACATTTAAAGCTTCTGATGGTGTAAATTTAAAAAAAGTTTATTTACCCGTACCATATAATATTGGATTTGAACTCAATATTTTAACAAAGTTAAATGATGATGCTCTACAAATAGTAGAGCAAATATTACCATTTTTCCAACCAGCATTTACGATAACTATCGATTTAGTCGATTCTATTGGTGAAAAAAGAGATGTTCCCGTAGTTCTTGAATCTATAAACTTCCAAGATGATTATGAAGGAGATTATTCTACAAGAAGATCTTTAATTTATACTTTACAGTTTACTGCAAAGACATATCTATTTGGTCCAATTTCCGATACAACAGATGGTCTTATTAGGAAAGTTCAAGTTGATCAATACAGTTCTTTTGATCAAAGTATTGCTAAGAGAGAAATGAGATATACAGCGACTGCTAAAGCACTTAAAGACTATGATAGTGATCAAACAACATTTATAACTGAAGACATAAGCAAATCTGTTGTTAACTTTAATATTAATGATTCTTCATCACTTTTTGTTAATAACAGAATAATTATTGATAATGAAATTATGCTAATTAATTCTATATCTTCGAATACAATAACAGTACAAAGGGGATATGATGGTACAATTGCATCTACTCATACAAATAATAGTGTAATCAATGTCTTGACTGAGAATGATGATAAAAAAATTGCACCAGATGATGATTTTGGATTTAATGAAAATTTCGAATATTTTGGTGATTCCCTTTCTTACAGCCCAGTTCGCCAATTAGACATTTAATTCTTTAAATATGACAAATTCTTTTGACAAGTTAGATAAAACTTTTTTAATAGAAAGTGATTTGGTAAAGGCAGAGGTTGAGGTTAATGATATTGAAATACTTCCAAGCAAAGAAGTTTCTAATGATACTAAAAATGAAATAAAAAAAGATTATGATTATACTAGGGCAAATCTTTATTCTTTAATTGAAAAGGGTCAAGAAGCTATTAATGGAATTTTAGAACTAGCCAGTGAGGGAGGTAGTCCAAGAGCATATGAAGTTGCTGGACAACTTATTAAAAGTGTTGCTGACACTACAGATAAATTGATGGATCTTCAGAAAAAACTAAAAGACGTAGAAGAAGAAACATCAAAAACAACTACCAATGTTACTAATAATTCATTGTTTGTTGGGTCTACTGCAGAATTATCTAAGTTACTAAAACAAGGTTTTCTAAATAATAAAGAGGAATCTACCAATTCATAACATGAATGAGGATCTTCGCAATTGGTTTGACCCCAATCACCCAGAAGGTGGTTGGAAAAGATATAACACAAAAGGAGAGGCAGTCGGATCATGTGCGAGAGAAGAGGGGGAATCGAAACCCAAGTGCCTATCGAACAGGAAAGCATCCCAATTACGTTCTCAAGGGGGTGTAACGGCGATTGCCAATGCCGTAAGAAGAAAGAGGAGGACGGACCCAGTGGCGAACCGTAGAGGCAAGGGAGGCAAACCAATCATGAGTTCCAATAAAATTAAAGAAGAAATGGAAACGGTTAGATATTGTCCTAAATGCCAAAAGAATGAAACTCAAAAAGAATGTAAATACGGTCCATCTTTTTGGGCAATGAACTCAATACCATCAATGTTAACCACCAATCAAATGAAATTTGATATTGCCCAAGTTCATCCAGCAAATGAAGAAAAGGATCATGAGCACTCAATGGCTCGATCTGAATTATCAAAAATTATGGATGCTGCTAAACGATTAAAGAAAAAAATGGGAAAGGGTGAAGGAAATATTGAGGCTTGGGTTCAGTCTAAAATTACTAGAGCCGCAGATTATATTGATACTGCAGCAGATTATCTAGATAGTGGAGAACATAAGGTAGATGAAGCGTGCTGGACTGGATATAAAAGAAAAAAAGGAACTAAAAAGTTTTCTCCAGGATCATGTGTAAAAGAAGAAAACAAACCGTCTAATCCAAAACTTTGGGCAAAGTGGAAGGCAAAGGCAAAAGCAAAGTTTGATGTATACCCATCTGCTTATGCAAATGGTTGGGCAGCAAAGGGATATAAGTCAGAAGGTGGTGGATGGAAATCTGTAAGTGAGGGGATAAGTTTTGAGATTGGTCATAGTGCTGCTGATACAAGAAAAGCAATAAGAGATGATAAAATAAGAAAAAGAGCAATGTCTGGTCAACAGGGTTCAGACATTGCTAAAAAGAAATTAACGGGTATTAGTCTCCCACTTGCAGACTCTTATGAATTCTCCAACTGGAGACAAGATCTTGGTGAAGATTGGCAAAAAGTCAATCGTAAAGATAAGACAGATGGTTTAAGTCAAAAGGCAGTGGATGCTTATCGTCGTGAAAACCCAGGTTCCAAGTTAAAAACTGCAGTAACTGAAAAAAAACCAACGGGTAAAAGAGCACAACGCAGAAAGAATTTTTGTAGTAGAATGAGTGGAATGAAAAAACGTTTAACATCTGCTGAAACTGCTAGAGATCCCGATAGCAGAATAAATAAAGCACTACGTCGTTGGAGATGTAACTGATTATGGATCCTGATAAAATTGTTCTTGAGAATCTGAATAAAAACTTTGAGTATGCAAAAATTTCTCGTGAAATTGATGCTTGCGAAGATATTGAGCAACTAAGAAATATATCAAAGTGCTACGTTAAATTATATTTTAAAACCCAAGAAACTATCGTAGATCTGGTAAAGTAAAATGAAATCATTCAAGCAATTTTTATCAGAAAGCGTTAACATTGCAGGAGATTTTAATGGAAATCTCTATATGAATTCTCCCACTCAAGAACAAGAAGAAGTGGGAGAAAATTTTGCTGCAGATATTTTGTATCAGGGTAGCATTCGTAGACTAACGCTTAATACCAAATCTGGTATTCCATCAAATCAAGAACTTGCTGAGCATCTCCAAGATGATTATCCTGGATGTATAGTTCAGTCTGTTTATACTCTAGATAACTCAAATAGCCCATATAAAGTAAAAGATTCAAAAAGATATCATCCATCAAAATTAGATTGGGTTTGAGGTAAATAATGGCACAATGGAATAAGAATGAACAGGATTTTTTAAATCAAGAAAGAAGTCTCTTTGAGGTTCCTTTGATAGCAACAAGGGATGGAAATGTTGTAGATAGATTTAATCGTTTTCCAGTTGATGTTCTTCCAGCAAATGCGGATGCTTTTGGAAGAACCAGAATATCTCAACCTCTCACTCTGTTTGATAGTTCTCACAGATATAGAGATAATAATCTTTGGGATAGTTTGATTGTAGGAACTGGTTCTACAGTTGGATTTGCAACTACTCAAGGTCTAGTCAATATTGGAATTGGAACTACTGCTGGTTGTTCTGTAATTAGAGAGACTACAAAGACATTCTCATATCAACCAGGAAAATCTTTACTTGTTTTAAATACCTTCGTACCTGCCACACCAAAAGAAAATCTAAGACAAAGAGTTGGATATTTTGGTGCTGATAATGGAATGTATTTTGAGATTGATGATACAACAGCATATTTTGTTGAGAGAAGTTTATCTACTGGTACTGAAAGAAGAGTAGCACAAGAAGATTGGAATGTTGATAAGTTAGATGGTACTGGAGTTTCTGGAATTACTTTAGATAAATCCAAAGCACAAATTTTTTGGATGGATATTGAGTGGTTGGGACTTGGTACAGTCAGACTGGGATTTGTGATTGATGGTGTGTTTATTCACTGCCATTCATTCCATCACGCAAACCTAATTCAATCAACTTATATCACAACAGCATCACTTCCTTTGAGATATGAGATTGCTAATACTGGAATTACCACAAGCAGTAGCACTCTCAAACAAATTTGCTCTACTGTCATTTCCGAAGGTGGTTATGAGTTGCGTGGATTGCAACAGGCAGTAAATACTCCAATTACAGCACCAGTAGATTTACCTTCTCCTGCGGGAACTTATTATCCAGTTATTTCTATTCGTCTCAAAACTTCTCCAAATAGATTAGATGCGATTGTAATTCTGACTGCCCTTTCATTAATGGGA
>Ga0213866_10003062_pt1 | contig 11515 bp, 9 predicted proteins | sample PICome_11_FD_160079 | JGI IMG/M metagenome (GOLD analysis project Ga0213866, IMG submission 160079) | Coastal seawater microbial communities near Pivers Island, North Carolina, United States - PICO284 | ecosystem: Environmental > Aquatic > Marine > Coastal | place: USA: North Carolina... | reverse complement strand
CCGTAAAGACTTTTTCCTGGTCTGACATAATTTAAGTGAAAAGATTTTCCAATAAAAATTCCTGATGAGTTTGCAATACTCAAGGGTTTGTTAAATAGTTTATTTATTTTTTTTAATTGGTTTAATTGAAATTGACATGCCTTTATATTTTGTTCATCTGCAGAAGATAAGTGAGTCATTAAAAATTGAACTTTTTTTAAATGTACCAGTTCCATTGTTCGATTAATTTCTTCGATTTTAAAACCTAAACGATTCATTCCTGTATCAAAATGTAAAACAAAATTGGTATGAGGAATAAATTTATTAAAGATCTCCAATTGTCTGAAATTGTTAATAATCGGGGTAATTTCGTATCGCTTTATATAGTTACAAATTTCTTTAGATGTAGTCCCAGATAGCAAATATATATTTATCTTTTTTTTATGTTTTATTCTTAAATTAATCGCATCATCTAAACGGGCCACATAAAAATCATTACAACCATTTTTTTGGAGCAAATGTGAACATTGTTGCATACCGTGCCCGTAGGCGTCCCCTTTAATTACAGACATGATAGTAGAACTACCGATTCTTTTTTTTAAAATATGGTAGTTATTTATTAAATTTTGGGTGCTGATATAAATTTGCTTATTATCAATTTTTTTCATTTTTAACAGTATATTTTGTTTCACTATATGAATTTTTTTACTTCTTCGAACCGTATAATTATCATAATATAAATGAATAAATAGGAAATGGAGGAATAAATGAAAAAACTACTTTCATTATTTTATAGTCTAGTTTTATTAGCCGGCTTATCTTCTGTAGCTAAAGCGGCTGATCCAATTAGAGTCCCAGTTTTAAACTGGTCAAGCCAAATCGTTATGGCGAACGTACTTGATCAAGTATGGAGAGAGATGGGCTACGAAGTTGAATTAGTCCCAGCCGAGTCAGTTACCAGATATGAGGCTTTAAGAGTTGGTGAATTACATGTTGCTCACGAAACATGGCAAGGAACAATGGCCTTACCATTCTATGAAGCAATGGATCGTGGTGGTGTAATTGATACCGGAAATCATCCAGCAGCTACTCATGAAGAAATGGGCGTACCTAACTGGGTTATCGAGCAAAACCTTTGCCCTGGTCTTCCTAACTGGGAAGCGATGTTATCAGATGAATGTGCAAAGAATTTCGTAACTGCAGACTCTGACGGCAAAGGAAGATGGCTAGAAGGCCCTATTGAATGGCACGGTAATGTAATACCTGAAAGATTAGAAGCTTTAGGTTTAAGTGATAAATGGATGGTTAAATTTGCTGGAAGCGCAGATGCTCTTTGGGCGGAATTAGCTGCAGCAAAGAAAGAAGGAAGAGGAACTGTAATATTTAACTGGACCCCTAACTTCACTGACTATGAAGGTTTCACAATGATTGAATTCCCTCCTTTTTATCAAGGCTGTCGAATTGAAGATGGTGGAACTATGGAAACTGCCGGTTGTGGATCTCCAGTAGGTTGGTTGAAAAAAGGAGCTCATATTAAGTTCCCAATTACACATCCAAAAGCTTACAAGTTCTATTCAAAGATGGGCTTCTCATCAGGTCAAATTGGTGAGATGGCAAACTACCGCGATAACTTGGGTATGAGCCATGCTGAAGCAGCAACTGCTTTTATTGAAGCTCACAGAGCTCAAATTGACGAGTGGATGAAATAATCTATTTTAATTCCCGCATTGTTAACTCAATGCGGGAGTTTTCTTTAAAAAGATTAATTAAAATAATTAAATGAGTAATACCTGTATATCTTGTAAGTCTGTTTACAAAATATTTGGAGACAATGCTCCTAAGTTATTTAAAGAGTCAAATGGCATTGTTGATCCTAATTATTTTCAATCCGAGGGATGCATTGTAGGTGTTAACAACGCTAGTTTTGAAGTCGATAATGGAGAAATTTTAGTTATTATGGGCCTTTCAGGCTCAGGAAAATCTACTTTATTGAGGTGTATTTCTAGATTGACCGAGCCTACAGCTGGTCAAATTATCCTCGATGGACATGATATGCTATCCCTTTCACCCAAAGAATTAATTGAAATTAGAAGAGAAAAAATGGGAATGGTTTTCCAAAACTTTGCTTTATTGCCTCATAAAACGGTTCTAGAAAATATAGCTTTCCCTCTTCAAGTTAAAGGAATTAACACCAAAGATAGTATTAATAAGGCATTAGAAATGACCGAACTTGTTGGGTTAAAAGGCAGAGAAAATTATTTTCCAAGGGAACTGTCTGGAGGTCAACAACAAAGAGTTGGAATAGCAAGATCTTTAGCGGTTGAGCCAGGTATTTGGTTCCTCGATGAACCGTTTTCAGCATTAGATCCATTGATTAGAAAAGAAATGCAAGATGAGTTTATCCGTCTTCAGTCTGTATTAAATAAAACTATCTTATTCGTAACTCATGATTTTGATGAAGCTCTACGTTTAGCAGATAGAATAGCGATTATGAAGGAGGGTGTTATTGAGCAATTAGATACTCCCGCTAATATAGTTTTAAATCCAGCAACCGATTACATTAAAAAATTTACTCAAGACGTACCAAGAGAAAAAGTATTAAAAATTGAGGATGTAATGTTCAAAAATAATATAGACTCAAAAGTCTCAATTAGTATTTCTAAAGACGATCTTATCGAAAAAGTTGCTGAAAAAATTCTTAGTTGTGATACTGCAGTTAATGTAGTTGATCCAAAGAATAATAACGTTGTTGGGTCAATCGATGCTCAAAAAATCATCAAGGTTATATTCAGTGAAAACAAACAGCATTAAATCCTCAAAAAATTTTCAATTTTTAATTCTTTTAATAATTTTTTTAGTTTTATATTTTGTAGTCCCACATTCAGAGACAAATTATTTATGGAGGTTGCCTTCAATACTTAGTGAATTCCCTTTGTGGATAAACGATATAATTTATAAGTCTTTATATGTGTGGCTTCCAATTGAAGTTTACGACCCTGTCTTTGAAATGTATGAGAAAAAAGCTACATTCAGAGAAATCACAAAATTTTTATCACAAATCTTAAACATCCTGGTTCAATTATTTAGGGACATATTATTGGGTGGAACCAAAACCATTAAATTAATTTTAGGAGATAGTTTCGTATCAAAGCAAAATTTATTTATACCGGCCACTCCTTGGCCAGCTATGGTGTGCGGAGTTGCTCTGATTGGTTATAAGTTGGGAGGTAGAAACTTAGCATTGCTTGGGGGTATTTCTGCTTTGTATATTGCAATTTTCGGCCAATGGACTCCATCTGTGCAAACATTTTCTTTTATTTTGCTTACTACGCCTATTTGTTTTCTTTTAGGATTGTCTTTGGGTATTTGGGGATATTTAAATAAAAAAGTCGAAACTTCCTTACAGCCTTTGTTAAATATTATGCAAACGATGCCACAGTTTGCTTATTTGGTGCCAATCATAGCTCTTTTTGGATTAGGTGATCATGCGGGTTCAATCGCAACTATCATTATTGCTACCCCCCCTATGATTAGAAACACAATCTTAGGACTTAAAAAGATACCAGCCGAAGTAGTAGAAGCTGGTATAATGAGTGGTTGCACTAAGTTTCAACTTTTATTCAAAGTTCTTATTCCTACGGCTAGAACCGATATTTTAAACGGAGTAAATACTGTGATTATGCAGTGTTTAGCTATGACTGTAATAGCTTCGTTTGTTGGAGCAAAGGGTTTAGGATTAGATTTGAAAATTGCTCTAAATTCATTGCAAATTGGAAGAGCATCTGAAGCTGGATTGTGTATTGTTTTAATTGCTGTAGTTCTTGACAGATACTCCAAGGCTTGGGCCGCAAAACAAAGAGACTACTTTGAAAATTTAAATTTTTATGAAAAAAACAAATATGTTATTTTCTTTGTATTAGCTCTTATTGCATTTTCATTCCTTTCTTTTATCGGAGGTTCTTTTTTTGATAAAATAAATTATTTTCATTATATCCCCCCTGAAAAAGGCCTAACTATTGCTACTAAAATTGATGGAATTGTTGATTGGGTTTGGGATACATTTTTTTATTCATTAAATATTTTTAACAAGTTTGTCTTAACTAATATTTTGGGCCCCATGAAACATAGTTTTTTAAATATGCCAGTATTTGCAACATTCATTTTAGTTATGGGTGCAGCATATATTGTAAGCGGGGTAAGATCTTCAATTATTGTTGGATGTATGTTGCTTTTTATCGCATTATCTGAATATTGGGATAGAGCCTTAATCACAGCATATATGGCAACCTTTGCCGTCTTAGCTTCTGCATTAAATGGAATAATCATAGGTTCTTTAGCTTCTCAAAGTGAAAGAGCCTCCAGAATTACACTTTCCGTTTGTGATTTTTTTGAAACATTTCCATCATTTATTTATTTAATCCCAGTTATCTTTTTATTTAATATTACTGACACCTCTGTTTTAATTGCTGCCATAATTTATGCTACTGTTCCAGCCACGCGATATACAGTTTGGGGTTTTAAAAGTGTACCCCTAGAGTTGCATGAAGCTGGAGATATGTCAGGTGTTTCAAAAAGACAAAAATGGATAAATATAGAACTTCCTTTAGCCATTCCACATATTTTGTTGGGTATTAATCAAACAGTTGTCTTTGCATTGCAAATGGTCATTCTTGGAGCTCTTATAGGTACGGATGATCTAGGACAAATGATTTTTGCGGCTTTATCTAGGAGTGATGGTGCTGGAATATCAGTTACGTTAGGTTTATTTGTTTCATTCATGGCTATAAGCGTTGATATCATTATTAGAAAATGGGCTGAGGAAAGAAAAAAAATTCTTGGCATTGTTTAGATGCTTAAATTTTATTACCTATCGTTAGCTATTTTATTTGAGGTTGCTGGAACAATTTCTTTAAAGCTATCAAATGGATATACAAAAATTTTTCCAACAATAGTCATGGCCTTAAGCTATGCGATTTGTTTTTTCTTTCTATCAAAATGTTTAAATGAATTTAATTCTATTGGTTTCGTGTATGCTATTTGGTCTGGAGTTGGGATAGTTTTAATTTCTTTATTAGGAGTATTCTTCTTTAATAATATAGTTGATATTTCAGGTATATTGGGACTGTCTCTAATTATAGCTGGAGCAATTATATTGAATTTATTTTCTAAAATGTCTCAATAATGATCATCCCAAGAGTAACTAAACCTTATGAACCTGGATTGCCAGCCCTAGGCAATGATTTAGAAAATTATTTAGTATCAGCCGGTGGATCGGTCACTATTAAATTAGAGCCAGGTGATAAATTCAAAATTATTAATTTAGAAGGCCTTCAGCAGGCTGAACTGGTTGTATTCAATTCAAAGGGTGAATGTAGTTTATCACCATTAAGCTTGAAAAGTGAACATAAAGGCGAACTTACTAAAAAAATTTTAACAAGCAATGAAGAGTCTGCACAAATAGCTTTTTCAAAATTAAAAAGACTAGGACATGAGGTTAACTCTATTAATCAATCTATTCTCGTCTTTTCAAATCAAGCTCAAGCAAATAGTATTGAGGAGTTTGAGTCCAATGACTCATCAATTTGCATTATTTCAGCTCCTGGAGAAACTGAAATAACACACGAAAATATTCCCGCTTCAGAATTGAGAATTATAGTTCAAAGATCTAGAAAAAGAGAAGAGGGGGAGTTTTTATTACCCGATCCTTTAATGGATCCTGTCGAGGAAATTTTTGTAAATCGTTATACGGCAATGTCATATGAAGTTAAAGAAGGTGACTTTATTCAAATAATAGACATCTATGGAAGGCAGTGCTCTGATTTTATGGCTTTTGATGCTGACAAACTTCAGAAAGGCCAAGAACTTGCAATCGATACCACTAACAGTAGATATTTGATGGGTTCAGCGTTTCCTATGCCTGGACTCCACTCTAAATATTATGATGAAAATCAATTCCCAATGGTGGAGGTTTATAGGGATACCGTAGGAAGACATGACACTTTTGGAACAGCCTGCACCTCAAAATTTTACGATGACTTAGGTTATTTTGGTCACCCAAATTGCTCTGATAACTTTAATAGAGTCCTCGATAAATTTACTTTAAGAAAAAGATTAGGCTGGAATGCCATAAACTTATTTTATAACACGGCAATTGATGCAAATAATTCTTTGATTTTTGACGAGCCCTGGTCCAGGCCAGGTGACTATGTAATGTTTAAAGCATTAAAAAACTTAGTTTGTGTATCTTCAGCATGTCCTGATGATGTGGATGCGGCAAACGGATGGAATCCAACAGACATATTTGTTAGAGTTTACAGGCCCAATAAGCCTTTTAGTAAAGGAGTAGCGTATAGAATGAAAGCAGATTCAGAACCAAAATTAACCAAAGAAACTGGGTTTCACCCAAGAGTTGCCGCATTAACCGAAAATATAGTTGAGTACAAAGGTTTTTGGCTTGCATCTAACTTTAACAATTATGGTGCTTTGCAAGAATACGAGGCCTGTCGGGAAAGAGCTATTATTATGGACTTGTCCGCACTTCGAAAATTTGAAGTTAGAGGCCCTGATGCAGAAGAGTTACTTCAAAGAACTTGTACTCGAAATATAAGAAAGCTTTCTGTAGGACAAGTTGTTTATACCGCAATGTGTTATGACCATGGCGGCATGTTGGACGATGGCACTGTTTTTAAAATGACCCATGATAATTTTAGATGGATTTGTGGTGATGAGTATTGTGGTGAGTGGTTAAGAAGTAAAGCTAAAGAAATGGGTTTAAAAGTTTGGATTAAATCATCTACAGATAATCTCCATAATGTTTCCGTCCAAGGACCCAAGAGTAGAGAAATTCTTAAAAAGATTGTTTGGACGCCACCTCATCAAACTACTTTAGAGGATTTAGAATGGTTTAGATTTACTGTCGGTCGTCTTCATACGCTTGATGGAATCCCGATCATGGTATCAAGAACTGGTTATACGGGGGAACTAGGTTATGAAATCTTTTGTCATCCAAGTAAGGCTACAGAAATTTGGGATGCAGTGATGGAAGCAGGAAAAGAATTTGATATTGCTCCTATGGGTCTTGATGCTCTAGATTTGGTGAGAATTGAAGCTGGATTAATCTTTGCTAATTATGAATTTGATGATCAAACAGATCCTTTTGAAGCAGGAATAGGGTTTACGGTTCCATTAAAATCAAAAGAGGATGACTTTATTGGTAAAGATAATTTAATTAAAAGAAAAGCTAATCCACAAAGAAAATTAGTTGGGCTTGAAATTGAAGGAAATGAAATTTGTGGTCATGGTGATTGTGTTCACCCTTCTGGAAATGGTCGTGAGCAAATTGGCATTATTACCAGTGGAATGAAATCACCTGTTCTTAATAAAAATATAGCTCTTTGTCGAATGAATATTAATTATTGTGAATTAGATACAGAAGTCGAAATCGGAAAGCTCGATGGTCATCAAAAAAGAATTAAAGCAAAAGTAGTTTCATTTCCTTTTTACGATCCAACTAAATCAAGAGTAAGAGCATAAAGTTACTTATCTGATATTTCTTTTTCTTTCTTTATCCACTCAATAAATTTTTTTACTTGAGGTTTGTCGAGAGATTTCTCAGTCATCACTAGGTCATATCTTAAGTTTGTTTTGACAGTTATATCAAAAGGATCAATTAAAAGTTTCTTTTTGATTAAATCTTTTAGTATGGGCTTGCTTCCCAAAATGAACCCTTGGCCGGCTATGGCACATTGTAAGGCTAAGTTATAATCATTAAATATTGGACCGTAAGTTAATTTAGAAAAATCGGAAAATTTTAATTCTTGAAGCCAAATTTTCCAATCCATACATTTCTTGGTATTGACTGACCACTCAAATAGAGAAAGATCCCACCTTAAAAGAGGAAATTTTTTAATTTCAAATATATTTATTGGCTTACTCAAATTTTTTATTAGCGCTGGACTACAATATGCGCAGGAATATTCGTCATAGAGTTTATGAACAATTTCATTGTTCTTATATTCAGTTACACCAAATCTAATTGCTAAATCAACAGCATCTTTATCCAAGTCAACCAAGTTAGTAGATGAGTCTATAAGAACATCAATATTTGGATTTATTTTTTTAAAATTATTTAGCTTTGGTACTAGCCACGCAGAGGCAAAAGATGGATCGGAGGATATGACTAAACTTTTATTATTTTTCTTTGATTTTAATCTATTAACAGTTCGTTCTATTTGTTTAAACGATATAGACAGTTCTTCAAAACCAATGTCTCCAATTTGTGTAATTTTTAAATTTGTTCCTCTTCCTGTAAATAATTTTTCTCCAATTGTTAATTCTAATTTTTCTACTAATTGCTGTACAGCAGCTGTAGTAACTCCTAATTCTTCAGCGGCCTTTCTATAACTTTTATGTCTAGCGGTAACTTCAAACGCTCTTAGTGAATTTAATGATGGAAGCCATTTAGACATTTTTAGTTTTTCTAAAAATTTATTTAGATCATATGTATTTTAGTTTTATTAAAATATTATATGGTTAATTAATAATTTTAACTATTTTTTTTTAGAATTTCTAAAAATTTATTAAGGAGCAAATGAATGACTCAAAAAAATGATTTTGTAGGTAAAGAAGCCACTTTCGTCAGCAAATCAACAACATTACCGGTTGGCATGAAAAGATTTGATAAAGGGCCATATTTTGATTTTTATCACAAAGATAGCAACTTATATGGTGTTTACGCTGAACGTTTTTATCCCATATCTCTCGGAAATGATGTTGAAGAAATGTACTGGAATCTTAGAAGAAAGGCAGTCATGTATGATGTTCCTGAAAAACCAATTCAAATTGAAGGGCCCGATGCCGGAAAATTCTTAGATAAAATTTTTAGTAGAAAAATATCTACAATGAAAGTTGGTAGAGGAAAATATGCTATTGCATGCTATGAGGACGGAGGAATTTTTATTGATGGAGTCTTCTTTCGATTAGAGGAAAATAAATTTTGGTACGTTCAGCCGGATGGTCCGTTACAAACTTGGCTCAAAGCCCACCAAAATGGTTTCGATGTAAAAATTACTGACCCTTATTCACGAGTTATTCAGGTACAAGGACCAGCTTCTAAAGAAATTTTATCAAAATTAACTAAAGAGGCTATTAATGATGATTTTAAGTATTACCATTCTGGTTACTTTGAAATTGCAAATCAAAAAGTTTATATCTCAAGAACAGGTTGGACGAATGAACTAGGCTATGAAATTTACTCGTTAGCAGGAAATACTGATTATAAAAAACTTTGGAATACGATAATTGAAGTAGGTACTCCACTTGGACTTAAACTCGATGGTATTTTATCAATGGAAATGAGAAGAATAGAAGGGGGAATTTTAGATAATAATACTGATTTTGACTCTTCGATGAATCCGTATGAAGCAGGATTGGGTTCTTTAGTAGATTTAGATAAGGATGATTTTATCGGTAAAAAATCCCTTGAATCATATAGTAAAAAAGATGAGAAAAGATTATTTGGGTTAATCTCTGACAATCCATTGAAATACAAATCAGATGTTTATTTGTCAGATGATAAAAGTGTAGGCTATCTCCCAGCATCTACTTGGTCTCCGACACTAAAAAAGTTTATAGCTTATGTTCGTTTTAATTATTCTGATAATTGGACAAAAGAAAAAGTTACAGCAATAACGCAAGAGGACAGCCGAGTAGAATGCGAAGTTGTTGAGTTGCCATTTTATGATAAAGATAAACTTATCCCTAGAGGTAAGGATACGACAATTCCTTAATATAATTTATGTTTAAAGTATTTTGAAAATATGGATTTTATTTCCGTCTAAGTCTTTGATGTAAGCCCCGTAATAATTAGGAGTATGATCTCTTAATCCTGGCGCACCATCATCATATCCTCCAGCTTTAAGAGCTGTGGCATAAAACAAATCTACCTCTTCTTTAGATTTGGCAGTTATAATCATTTGTGACCCATTCCCTCTAGTTGCTGGTTTTTGATCAAAGGGTTTGATCACCCAAAAGCATTCTTGATCTAATGAATATCCATAACCTATTTCATTACCAGTTGTTTGGCATCTAACGACATTAATTACTTTAAACACCGCATCATAAAACTTACCAGCCTCTTCTAAATTATTAGTTCCGTAGCAGATTCCAGAATAAAACAAAAGTTAATCTTTTTTTTTTCGAAAAAAAGGTATCAAAAAAACAAAACATGCAATGAAGAAAAAAATACTTCCAAACATAGCCCAAAAACTTCCAATGCTAGATATAATAAATCCGATGGCAGAAATTATAAATAAAATCCATCCTATTAAGTTAATTGTATTATTACTCATTTTTTCCCCCCAGCCCTTAAAATTATATTAAGAGCTGGAATATAAATTCTTATTTAATTTTTTAAGTATGTTTCTTTGGAGTCATCTAAGGCATCTTTCCAAGGAGTATGGTGTTTTGGTGCCACAGTCCCTGTCATTAAAGACTTATAAGAATTGTTTCGATAACCCATTATATCGTCATGTTTATGGTGTTCCCATTCCATGAATGTTTTGTTAACAGCTTCAATATCAAATGTTGGGTAATCAGTAGCTTCGATTAGTTCTTTGGTATAGTCACCTTGGAACCAAATCATATCTTCATCCGTCTCAAGCTTCTCTTCACGATCTTTCCATTCTTGATTGTTTTTTAGCATTTCATCTTTGGAAGGAAGAGATATCTTACCCATGATTACATCGCGTGCATACCATCCCTGAGCATCAAACATGTTAAATGTATAGAATTGGTCCTGCATTCCGATATACATCATTTTGGGATTGTCTACCCAGAAAATTCCTTTGTAGATACCAAGAGGCCATAAGCAGTTATTAGTTTTGAGTTTTAATTCATCTTCTAAGAATGGAAAATAATGGAGATACCCAGTACATAAAACTATTGCATCTACAACTTTGCTAGTTCCATCAATAAAATGAACTTTATTTCCTTCATCTATGTGATCGATTAAGGGAACTTGTGAGAAGTTATCTGGCCAATGAAAACCAGTAGGATTAGTTCTATAACTGATAGTCACAGATTTACACCCATACTTCCAACATTGTGAGGAAATATCTTCAGCTGAATAGCTAGTTCCAACTATCAAGATGTCTTTGTCTTTAAATTCAAGAGCATCTCTGAAATCATGAGCATGCATAACTCGACCGCCAAATTTATCTAAACCTTTGAAACTCGGCACATTAGGAGTTGAGAAATGTCCTGATGCACAAACTACATAATCAAATTCTTCTGTAGTTTTTGAATCATCAATTAAATTATGCGCAGTAACACTAAAGTTATCTTTATCTTTGTTATAAACAACACTTCTTACAGGTGTTCTAAATTTAATTTTATCTCTAAAGTTTGATTTTTTTAATCTGCCTTGAATATAATCAAGCATCACGGCTCTAGGAGGATAAGATGCAATGGGCTTTCCAAAATGCTCTTCAAAGGTGTAATCAGCAAACTCTAAACACTCTTTTGGTCCATTGGACCA
>Ga0213866_10003061_pt1 | contig 11522 bp, 10 predicted proteins | sample PICome_11_FD_160079 | JGI IMG/M metagenome (GOLD analysis project Ga0213866, IMG submission 160079) | Coastal seawater microbial communities near Pivers Island, North Carolina, United States - PICO284 | ecosystem: Environmental > Aquatic > Marine > Coastal | place: USA: North Carolina... | reverse complement strand
CGGGCGGGGGGGATTTCCGACCACACTAAAGCCAGACATTAGTCAACCTGCTCGTATCGGCGAATCGAGCAGCGCCATGGTCGCCGAATCGTGACCACCGTCCGATTCGCTCGGTCTCCCTCCCGGCCCCCTCGCGCGGGGCTAGGGTGAGTGAATCGCCCGGGCGTTCCGGGTCCTCGGCGCTGCCGAGAGTCGCATGGAGGTGTCATGTCCGTGGTGCGGGCGGCCCTGGTCCAGACGAACTGGACGGGCGACAAGGAGTCGATGATCGTCGCGCACGAGGAGTACGCGCGGCAGGCAGCGGCCCAGGGAGCGAAGGTCATGTGCTTCCAGGAGTTGTTCTACGGGCCTTACTTCTGCCAGGTCCAGGATGCGAAGTACTACGAGTACGCCGAGTCCATCCCCGGGCCGACCACCGAGCGCTTCCAGGCGCTCGCGGCGGAGTTGGGCATGGTGCTCGTCCTGCCCATGTACGAGGAGGAGCAGCCCGGCATCCTCTACAACACCGCCGCGGTCGTCGATGCCGACGGCACCTACCTCGGCAAGTACCGCAAGAACCACATTCCCCAGGTCAAGGGCTTCTGGGAGAAGTTCTACTTCCGCCCCGGCAACCTGGGCTACCCCGTCTTCCAGACAGCTGTCGGCCCCGTCGGCGTCTACATCTGCTACGACCGCCACTTCCCCGAGGGCTGGCGTGCACTGGGCCTCAACGGCGCCCAGATCGTCTTCAATCCGTCCGCGACGCATCGCGGCCTGTCCGCCTATCTCTGGCAGTTGGAACAGCCCGCTTCGGCCGTGGCCAACGAGTACTTCGTCGGCGCGATCAATCGCGTCGGCATCGAGGCCGAGATCGGCGACAACGACTTCTACGGCACGAGCTACTTCGTCGATCCCGAGGGCAAGTTCGTCGGCGAGCCGGCAGATCCCTATAAGCCAGAACTCGTCGTTCGCGACCTCGACATGGACCTCCTCGCCGAGGTCCGCAACCGCTGGGCGTTCTACCGCGATCGGCGGCCCGATGCCTACGGCGACCTCACCCGGGCCTGAACCCATCTGACAGGAGGCTGACATGAGGACCCTCATCCGCAATGGCTCCGTGGTCACCCCCCAGGGCGTCTCGACCATGGACGTCCTCGTCGACGGCGAGACCATCTCCGCGCTGCTCACCTCAGGCGCTGCCTCCGATGAGCTCGCCGGCAAGGTCGACCGCGTCATCGACGCCGCGGGCAAGTACGTCATCCCCGGCGGCATCGATGCGCACACGCACATGGAGCTGCCGTTCGGCGGCACCTTCGCCTCGGACACTTTCGAGACGGGTACTCGCGCAGCCGCGTGGGGAGGCACCACGACGATCATCGACTTCGCGGTGCAGCGCTACGGCGAGCGTGTCCAGGACGGCTTGGCCGCCTGGCACGCCAAGGCCGATGGCAATTGCCTCATCGACTACGGCTTCCACCAGATCATCGGAGGCGTCGACGATGACTCCCTCAAGGCCATGGACGAACTCGTCGACGAGGGCGTGACCAGTTTCAAGCTCTTCATGGCCTATCCGGGCGTCTTCTACAGCGACGACGGCCAGATCCTGCGGGCCATGCAGCAGGCCAAGAACAACGGCTCCATGATCATGATGCACGCCGAGAACGGCATCGCGATCGATGTGCTCGTGGCTCAAGCGCTCGCTCGGGGCGAGACCGCACCGATCAACCACGGCCTCACCCGACCCTGGGAGACCGAGGAGGAGGCGACGCACCGCGCGATCATGCTGGCGCGTATCACCGGAGCCCCGCTGTACATCGTGCACATGTCGGCCAAGCAGGCCGTGCAGACGCTCCAGGAGGCTCGCGACCTCGGCCTCAACGTCTTCGGCGAGACCTGTCCTCAGTACCTCTACCTGTCGCTGGAGGAGCAGCTCGGCGCCCCGGGCTTCGAGGGAGCCAAGTGGGTCTGCTCCACTCCCCTGCGGTCGCGGGCCGAAGGCCATCAGGACGAGCTCTGGCGCTACCTGCGCACCAACGATCTGTCGATCGTGAGCACCGACCACTGCCCCTTCTGCTTCAAGGAGCAAAAAGAACTCGGCGTCGGGGACTTCTCCAAGATCCCCAACGGCATCGGCTCAGTCGAGCATCGCATGGATCTGATCTACCAGGGTGTCGTCGAAGGCCAGCTCAGCGTCGAGCGCTGGGTCGAGATCACGTCGACCACTCCTGCACGCATGTTCGGCCTCTACCCCAAGAAGGGTGCCATCGCCCCGGGATCGGACGCGGACATCGTGATCTACGACCCCAACGGGCACACGAGCATCGGCTACGACAAGACCCATCACATGAACATGGATCACAGTGCATGGGAGGGCTACGAGATCGCCGGACACGTCGATGTCGTCATGTCGCGCGGCGAGGTGCTCGTCGACGAGCAGGGCTTCCACGGCACCAAGGGGCGCGGCCGCTACCTCAAGCGGGGCCTCTCGCAGTACCTCATCTGACCGATTCCACGCCACAGCAAACGAGCGGAGTAGCACGTGTACACGATCGACCACTGGATCAACGGGCAGCGGGTGGCCGGGGCATCCGGCAACTCGGGGCCGGTCTTCAACCCGGCGACAGGCCAGCAGCAGGGCGTGGTCGCGCTCGCCAGTGTGGCCGAGGTCGACCAGGCCGTGGCAACGGCGAAGGAGGCATTCGCTTCTTGGCGCTTATCGTCGCTGTCGAAGCGTGCGGAGGTCCTGTTCAAGTTCCACCAGATCGTCGTGTCCCGCCGGGACGAGATCGCCAATCTCGTATCACAGGAGCACGGCAAGGTGCCCTCCGATGCAGCAGGTGAACTCGCTCGTGGCATCGAGAACATCGAGTTCGCCTGCGGCATCCCGCAGATGCTTAAGGGTTCGTACAGCGAGCAGGTCTCGTCGGGCGTTGACGTCTACTCCCTGCGCCAGCCGCTGGGAGTCGTCGCGGGCATCACACCGTTCAACTTCCCCGCGATGGTGCCGATGTGGATGTTCGCCAATGCCATCGCGACGGGCAACACCTTCATCCTCAAGCCCAGTGAGAAGGATCCGTCGGTATCCCTGCTCATCGGGGAGATGCTTAAGGAAGCCGGACTGCCAGACGGCGTCTTCAACGTGGTCAACGGCGACAAGGTCGCTGTCGACCGGATCCTCGAGCACCCGGACATCCAGGCGGTGAGCTTCGTCGGCTCGACACCGATCGCGAAGTACATCTACTCAACCGGCACAGCCAACGGCAAGCGGGTCCAGGCGCTCGGCGGGGCCAAGAACCACATGGTGGTGCTCCCGGATGCGGACATCGACATGGCCGCGGACGCGGCGGTGAGCGCCGGATTCGGCTCCGCGGGCGAGCGCTGCATGGCCATCTCCGTCGTCGTGGCCGTGGGAGGGGTCGGCGACAAGCTCGTTGACGCCATCGCCGCGCGCATGCCGAAGGTCAAGGTGGGGCCGGGCACCGACCCGGACGCGGAGATGGGCCCCCTCATCACGGCGGAGCATCGCGACAAGGTCGCGTCGTACCTTGCCGGAGCTCCTGGCGAGGGTGCCCAGGTCGTGGTGGACGGTCGTGAGGCCGACCTCCCGAGCGACGGCTACTTCCTCGGGGTCTCGCTCATCGACCAGGTCAAGCCCGGCATGAAGGTCTACGACGATGAGATCTTCGGACCCGTACTGTCGGTCATGCGCGTGGACACCTATGAGGAGGCGGTCGACCTGATCAACCGCCACCAGTACGGCAACGGCACCGCCATCTTCACACGTGACGGCGGCGCCGCTCGGCAGTTCCAGTTCGACATCCAGGTCGGCATGGTGGGTATCAACGTGCCCATCCCGGTACCCGTCGCCTACTACAGCTTTGGCGGCTGGAAGGCCTCGCTTTTCGGCGACGCCAACATGTACGGGCCCGCGGGCGTGGACTTCTACACGCGGACCAAGACCGTCACCTCCCGCTGGCCCGACCCATCGACCTCGTCGGTCGACCTCGGCTTCCCCCGCACCCGCTGACGAAGGGCAGATCACAGACATGGATATCGGCGTCGTCCTGCAGTGCACTCCCCCGGCATCACGCGTCATCGACCTCGCTCGGCGTGCTGAGACGCTGGGCTTCGACTACGTGTGGACCTTCGACTCCCACATCCTGTGGGAGGAGCCGTACGTCATCTACTCGAAGATCCTCGACGAAACCCGCAAGGTCATCGTCGGGCCGATGGTGACGAATCCGGCCACCCGAGACATCACGGTGACCGCGTCCGTCTTCGCCACCCTCAACGAGATGTACGGCGACCGCACCGTGATTGGGATCGGCCGCGGTGACTCCGCGGTCCGCGTCACGAACGGCAAGCCGGTCAGCGTCGCGGAACTGCGCGAAGCCGTCGTGCAATTGAAGGACCTCACCAACGGACGGCCGATCGAGTACAAGGGCAGCAACATTCGTCTCCCATGGGCCGAGGACAGCCACACCGGCGTCTTTGTCGCGGCCTACGGCCCCAAGGTCCTCGCGCTCACCGGTGAGGTGGGCGACGGATTCATCCTGCAGTTGGCTGATCCACAGATCGCCGCCTGGACCATCGAGGCAGTCCGTAAGGCAGCTGCGGATGCCGGTCGTAATCCCGACGACGTCTACATCTGCGTGGCAGCGCCGGCCTACGTCACTGACGACGTGCCGCACGCTCGCGATCAGCTTCGCTGGTTCGGCGGAATGGTCGGCAATCATGTCGCCGACATTGTCGACCGATACGGCGAGGGCGGCGGCGTGCCGTCGGCCTTGACTGACTACATCAAGAACCGGCAGGGCTACGACTACAACGAGCATGGTCGCGCGGGCAACACCCACACCGACTTCGTGCCGGACGAGATCATCGACCGCTTCTGCATCATCGGCCCGGTCGAGGAGCACGTTCGCAGGATCGAGGAGCTTAAGGCACTGGGGGTTGACCAGTTCGCCGTCTACCTCCAGCACGACGACAAGGACCACACACTCTTGGAGTACGGCGAGAGGATCATTCCCGCCGTCTCCGAGACCGTGCTGGCCAAGTCCTAGCCGCTCGCTCGCGCAGGGAGGAGTTCACGGTGAGCAGTACGGCATCGCTCGAGCGGCCCCGCCGCTCGAGCGGCGTAGGCCGTCGACTGCGCAACGGCGCGGTTAGCCTGCTGTGGGCCCTCGCGGGGATCGCCATCGCTGTCCTCATGTGGGAACTCGTGAAGTGGCTGGGCACCGTGGTGAGCCTGCCCCTCAACACATCGGACATGACGATGCCGCACGTCTGGACGATGGTGTCGGCCATGGGCGAGCCTGAGGTGCGCGGCTCGGACACTACTGTCCTGCAAGCGGTCATGTCCGCGACGTTCCGCTCCCTGCTGCTCGCCGCGGGCGGTTTCGTCATCGGCGCCGGGGTGGGCCTGCTGCTCGCCGTCATCATGCAGCGGTTCCTCTTCATGGAGCGCGGGCTACTCCCCTTCGTCATCGCCTCGCAGACCGTCCCGCTGATCGCCCTCGCACCGCTCATCGTGGGCATCGGCAACCGCATCTCGATCGGGCCCGTCCAGTGGAACACGACGTACTCGGTCATGTTCATCGCCGCCTATCTCGCGTTCTTCCCCGTATCCGTAGGCGCCCTGCGCGGCCTGCAGGCCCCTTCCGCCACCGCACTGGAACTCATGCGTTCTTACGGAGCCACCCCTGGGCAGATGACCCGCAAGCTGCGATTCCCCGCATCGATCCCCTACCTTGTGCCAGCGCTGAAGGTCTCGGCCGCGGCCGCCGTCGTTGGAACGGTGGTTGCGGAGATCTCCACCGGAGTGCGCGGTGGCATCGGCCGCCTGCTCATCGAGTACGCCCGCCAGATCACCTCGCAGCCCTCCAAGGTCTACGTCGCGGTATTCGGCGCCCTGGCCATGGGCCTCCTGGTAGCCGCCCTTGTCGCGGCGCTTGACGTCTACCTCACCCGCCACCTGCCCAAGGAGAAGAGCGCATGAGCAATGCGACACAGCCCGACAGGGGCGGCTTGGCCGACCCGCCGGGCCCCCTCGCCGTCCAGGCCCAGGGCATCTGGAAGGTCTTCAACGAGGGCCAGTCCGGCGAAGTGACGGCACTGCAGGACGTCAACCTTTCCGTCGACTCGGGCGAGTTCGTCTCCCTGATCGGTCCTTCGGGCTGCGGCAAGTCGACCCTCCTCAGGGTGATCGCCGACCTCACCGATGCCACGCGGGGCGAGATGCTCGTGGCGGGCGTGACGCCTCACGAGGCGCGCCAGAAGCAGCTGTACGGCATGGCCTTCCAGCAGGCCGCCCTGTTCGATTGGCGCACCGTCCGCAAGAACGTGGAGTTGCCTCTGGAGCTCATGGGGTGGGGCAAGGACAAGCGGAAGCAGCGCTCCATGGAGCTCCTTGACATGGTTCAGCTCGCGGACTTCGCCGAGCATCGGCCCTGGCAGCTGTCCGGTGGCATGCAGCAGCGGGTGGCGATCGCCCGATCCCTCGCGGTCGACCCGCCGCTCCTGCTCATGGACGAGCCCTTCGGCGCTCTCGACGAGATGACTCGCGAGCGGATGCAGAACGAACTGCTGCGGATCCGCCGCGAGACGGGCAAGTCGATCATCTTCGTCACGCACTCGATTCCCGAGGCGGTCTACCTCTCCGATCGGGTCGTCGTGATGTCCCCTCGTCCTGGGCGCATCACCGACATCGTCCCGATCCCTCTCGGTGACGCGCGCGATGAAGACACGCGCGAGTCGGAGGACTTCTTCCACTCCGTCACGGCCGTGCGCGAGGCCTTGCGGGGGCATGTCGGCGGCGCCAGCACCCGGGCTCGGGTGGGCGAGGTCTGATGTCCGACCGCCTGAAGTTCATCTGGCCGCCGATCCTCATCGGCGTGCTCGTGCTTGCGGCGTGGCAGGCGGTCGTCGTCGTCCAGGACATCCAGCCCTACCTGCTGCCGGCCCCGAGCCTGATCGCTGAGAACTTCTTCGGCGACCTCTCCCTCATGTGGAACACGGGCCTCTACACGGCCACGACCGCCTTCCTGGGCCTGGTGCTGGGATCCATCCTGGGCGTCGCCATGGCCTTCCTCGCGCAGCGCTTCATCGTCGTTAACAATCTGGTTACGCCGCTTGCCGCGGGCCTGGCCGCGGTGCCCATCATTGCCCTGACACCGATCCTCAACAACATGTTCAGCATCACCAGCAGGACTCCGAGAGTCCTGGTAACGATGATCATCGTGTTCTTCCCCATGCTCGTGAATGTCATTCGCGGCCTAGTGCAGGTCCAGCCGGTGCAATTGGAGTTGATGCGCTCGATGAACGCGAAGCCGCGCACGGTCCTCCGAGTGCTCCGCGTGCCCAACGCCATACCGTTCTTCTTCACCGGGCTCAAGATCGCCGCACCGCTCTCGGTGATCGCGGCCCTCGTCGCCGAGTACTTCGGCGGACCCCAGGAAGGACTCGGCAGCCGCATCGCCAGTTCGGCCGCGAACACCGCCTACGGCCGGGCATGGGCCTATGTCGTGGCCGCCATCATCACCGGTCTCGTTTTCTACCTGGTCACGGTCGCTCTCGAGCGATGGACCACTCCATGGGCCGATCGCTCCCGATCGGCCTAACCCACCAGAAAGGAACACCAATGAAGCGGATCCCACCGCGCGGCCGCTTGGCGGCCGTTGTCGGAGTCGCCTCTGCTGCCGCGTTCGTACTTGCGGCCTGCGGCGGTGGCAGCACTTCCGGCGAGTCCAGCTCCGCCCCGGCCGAGTCCTCGGCAGCGGAGTCCAGCGCGCCAGCGCCCGAGGAGTCTACGGAGGCCTGCGCTGAGCTCACGCCGGCGAGCCTGCAGCTCCAGTGGTTCGTGCAGGCGCAGTTCGCCGGCTATTACGCGGCTAAGGACAAGGGCTTCTACGAGGAGCAGTGCCTCGATGTCACCATCCTCGAAGGTGGTGTCGACATCGTCCCGCAGACCGTGCTTGCGCAGGGCGGCTCCGACTTCGCCATCTCGTGGGTGCCCAAGGCTCTGAGCTCGCGTGAGCAGGGCGCAGGCATCGTCGATGTCGCGCAGGTCTTCCAGCGCTCCGGCACGCTGCAGGTGGCCTGGGCCGACTCCGGCATCAAGACCTCTGCGGACTTCAAGGGCAAGAAGATCGGCAACTGGGGCTTCGGCAACGAGTACGAGATCTTCGCTGCCCTCGCCAAGGAGGGCCTCGACCCCGCCAAGGACGTCGAGCTCGTCCAGCAGCAGTTCGACATGCTGGCTCTGCTTAATCGTGAGATCGACGCCGCCGAGGCCATGACGTACAACGAGTACGCGCAGTTGCTCGAGGCCGTCAACCCGGATACGGGCGAGCTCTACAAGCCCGAGGACTTCACGGTGATCAACTACACCGACTACGGCGTGGGCATGCTCCAGGACGCGATCTGGGCTTCTCAGGAGCGTCTCGCCGATGCGGCGTACCAGGATCTGACGCAGCGTTTTGTTACCGCGTCGCTCCAGGGCTGGATCTACTGCCGCGACAACGCACAGGAGTGCGCTGACATCGTGACGGCCAACGGTTCGCAACTCGGTGCCAGCCACCAGCTGTGGATGATGAACGAGATCAACAAGCTCATCTGGCCCTCCCCCAACGGCGTGGGCGTCATGGACCCGGCCGCATGGGCCCAGACCGTGGCAATCTCGCTCAATACTCCGAACCTCGAGGGCCTCACCGTCATCACGGCTGAGCCGCCGGCGGATGCCTACACCAACCAGTTCGCCGAGGCAGCCAACGCCGAGTTGACGGCCATGGGCCTCAACACGACGGGCGACGGCTTCGCACCGATCACCGTCACCCTTAACGAGGGCGGCAACTAGCACCACAGGCATCAAGTGAAGGGCCCCGGACCTGATGGTCCGGGGCCCTTCACTTGGGTCAAGCGCTGGACTAGTCCAGGCTGGCCATGACGTGCTTGATGCGGGTGTAGTCCTCGAACCCGTACATCGATAGGTCCTTGCCGTAGCCGGAGTGCTTGAAGCCACCGTGAGGCATCTCGGCCACGAGCGGGATGTGGGTGTTGATCCACACACAGCCGAAGTCAAGGTTCTTGGCCATGCGCATGGCGCGTCCGAAGTCCTTGGTCCACACGGAGGAGGCAAGGCCGTAGTTGACGCCGTTGGCCCAGGCGAGGGCCTCGGCCTCGTCCGAAAACTTCTGCACGGTGATGACCGGGCCGAACATCTCGTTCTGGATCATCTCGTCGTCCTGCCGCAGGTCGGCCACGACGGTCGGCTCGATGTAAAAGCCCCGATCACCCTGGCGCTTGCCGCCGGCCACGATGCGGGCATGCGACGGTGCCCGCTCGATGAACCCGAGGACGCGCTCGAGCTGATTGACGTTGTTGACCGGAGGCACGAGCGCCTCGCCACCCGGGCCGTCGTCGAACGTCGTCGCCGTAGCCGATGCCTGTTGGCCGATTGCCGCGACGAAATCGTCGTAGATTCCCGGAGCCACGATCATGCGCGTCGCGGCGGTGCAGTCCTGACCGGCGTTGAAGTAGCCGGCGACAGCCAGCCACTCCGCGGCAGCCTCGACGTCGGCGTCGTCGAAGATCACGATGGGGGCCTTGCCGCCGAGCTCCAGGTGCACGCGCTTCACATCGCGGGCTGCCTCCCCCGCGACCTCCATACCCGCGCGTACGGAACCGGTGATCGCGACCATCTGCGGCGTGGGGTGCGACACCAGCGCACGACCCGTGTCGCGATCACCGGTCACCACGTTGAGGACACCGGGGGGCAGAATCCCCGCGTCGGTGATGAGCTCCGCCATACGCACGGTCGAGACGGGGGTCGTGTCTGAGGGCTTGAGAACCACGGTGTTGCCCGCGGCGATCGCCGGGGCGTACTTCCAGACGGCCATCATCATCGGGTAGTTCCACGGGGTCACCTGCCCGATAACGCCCACGGGCTCACGACGGATGATCGACGTGAAGCCCTTCATGTACTCACCGGCGGCTCGTCCCTCGAGCACTCGCGCAGCACCGGCGAAGAAGCGGATCTGATCGACCATCGGGGGGATCTCCTCCGACATGGTCACCGCGATGGGCTTGCCGGTGTTCTCGCTCTCCAGCGCGACGAGTTCGTCGGCGTGCTCCTCGAAGAGATCCGCGATCGCCAGGAGGGCCTGCTGACGCTCAGCCGGGGTCGAATCGCGCCATTCGGCGAAGGCGTCAGCAGCCACGGCGTACGCGCGGTCGATGTCCTCCGGTCCCGAGACGGGCGCCGAGGCGAACACCTCGCCGGTCGAGGGATTGACCAGATCCTGCGTCTGGCCACTCATCGAAGGCACGCGCTCGCCGCCGATCACGTTGTTCAGCACCCGCTTGTCGCTCACAGCGCATCCTTTGGTCCGAGGACCGGCCACCCTGGCCGGTCGGCAGGCTCACGCTAGCGCTGGCTCACCATCCCGCATGCTCGGGCCTCCATGCGCGACGAATTCCGATACTTATATCGACCTCACACGACGAATTCCCTTGATTGGACACCCCCTCACTGCCTAGGCTGCCTCCATGCCCCGACTCACATTGACCCGAGAGGGCGACCGAGCTGCCGCACCGATCGACGATGTCGCCAAGGCGATCATCGAGCAACTGCAGCAGGACGGCCGACGCCCTTACGCGGCGATCGGCAAGGCGGTGGGGCTCTCCGAGGCGGCCGTGCGCCACCGCGTCCAGCGCTTGGTCGATTCCGGTGTCATCCAGGTGGTCGCCGTCACGAATCCCTTGCAGGTTGGCTTTCCACGGGCGGCAATGATCGGAATCACGGTCGAGGGTGACCTCGAGGCCGTCGCCTCCGAGGTCGAAGCACTGCCTGAGGTCGACTACCTCGTCATCTGCGCTGGCGGGTTCGACCTCATGGCAGAAGTCGTCGCCGAAGACGACGACCATCTGCTCGAGATCCTCAATCGCCGTATCCGCCCGATACCGGGCGTCAAGCGCACCGAGACATTCGTCTATCTGCAACTCCGCAAGCAGATCTACACCTGGGGCACCCGATGACTATCACTCCGCAGTTCGTCACCGAGCCGGGCGACGACCGCCTTGCCGCGGCAGCCGAGCGCCACCTGTGGATGCACTTCACCCGCCACTCGATCTACGAATCAGGCGAGGGCCACGTGCCGGTCATGGTGCGCGGGGAGGGGGCCTACGTTTGGGACGACCAGGGCCGGCGCTACCTCGATGGCCTGGCCGGCCTCTTCGTCGTGCAGGCGGGCCACGGGCGCAAGGAACTCGCGGCCGCGGCCGCTCGCCAGGCGGAGGAGCTCGGCTTCTTCCCCATCTGGTCCTACGCCCACCCACGCGCGATCGAACTCGCCGAGCGCCTCGCGCACTATGCACCCGGGGACCTCAACCGAGTGTTCTTCACCACCGGTGGGGGCGAAGCCGTCGAGAGCGCCTGGAAGCTCGCGAAGCAGTACTTCAAGCTCACGGGCAAACCGATGAAGCACAAGGTGATCAGCCGCAATATCGCCTACCACGGCACACCCCATGGTGCGCTGTCGATCACG
>Ga0213866_10003058_pt1 | contig 11531 bp, 6 predicted proteins | sample PICome_11_FD_160079 | JGI IMG/M metagenome (GOLD analysis project Ga0213866, IMG submission 160079) | Coastal seawater microbial communities near Pivers Island, North Carolina, United States - PICO284 | ecosystem: Environmental > Aquatic > Marine > Coastal | place: USA: North Carolina... | reverse complement strand
GCAGTGTTAGAAATACTCTGCGCGAGGGGTTGTGGTGTTGTTATTGACGCAGAGTCACCCGTTGACGTTGTCTGGAAAGATACGTAAATATTTTCTGATCCTGCATTACCTGCATCCGGTGTCACCGTTGCAACAAGATTGTCACCCTCTGTGATATCCGGTAGTGTCAGTGTGTAAGTTGGGACGGATGTGTCACTGATAGTAATATCATTAGTAGACGCAACCACTGCATCCGACGCACCTTTAGAAACGTAAATTCGGAAAGTTTCTTCGCCTTCTCTACGTTGATCTGCCTTTACTGTTAAAGATATTGAACCATTACCTCCAGATACACTAAATGTACCTCTAGATAGTGACGATGCATATCCTGCACTGAAATCGTCTGAGGTCATACCAGCACCTGCAACATAGTAATAATATGTTCCATCTGCATCATCTGTGTTAAAATACGCAACAAGTGTTTGCGGTTCAACTGCCGTTCCACCGGATGGAGTTGTGATTGAATACGAATTACCACCAATGATAGTATATCCAACACGATCTTTTTCGATGTCATCCGAATCCAATAGAACAAAATCAAAAGTTTCGTTGTCTGCCTCAGAAGAATCCGTGAAGGTTATTGCAACTGATCCTGCGTTAGACGACATCGAAATGAGTGATGCGGTACCCACTGAAGTTGGTTGTGCAGTAGTAAAGTCTAACGTATCCGCTGTACCAAGATCAAGATAATATTTCGTAGTGTTTCCGTCTGGAATATTTGTTCCAGAAATATTGAATGTAACTGTACCACCTTCGGCAACACCAAAAGTATCTGGTGTCGCTGTGTAAGTAGGACCAGCATTTTCCAGATCTATAACAATCGCACTGGTAAGTTCTGGGGAGAAGAAACCACTGGTATTTGTAGTCAATGTTAGAGATGATGTAGTAGAAGTTTCGAAAGTATCAGATGCTTCTGTTGTAGTCAACGTATAACTTGTTGACGGTTCGGTTAACGTAAATGTACCAGACTTTGTGATAATTCTTGAGTCACCACCACCAATACTAAAGTCCACATCTCTTCCAACAGTAGATGCGTCAACCTCTATATTGACTGCAATATTTGACCCCTCAGTAACCAAGAGAGTTGGGTCTGGTGTTACATTGAATGTAGGTGCAACGTTGTTGACTGTTATGGTAGAAGATGTTCCCTTGTTGATATTACTTGCGGTGAAAATCTGTACGGTGAAATCTTCTGATCCTTCAGTTGTACCATCTACCTGAGTCTGGACACTGAAACTTCCTGAGTCGTTTCTAATGTCAAAAGGTTGACGCACCCCGACCGAAGGGAATGTTCCTGACAAGAAATCGTCACTGTCTGTAGTGCCGGGAAATACTTGATAGAATAACGTCGTGCTACCATTACACGGTACGGATGTTCCCGTTACAGAAAACTGAACACTATCGCCTTCATCAATAGTAGTTGCACTTGGAGTAATTGTGTATGAACCTACAACATCTGCAATACTGATTTGTTGTTGTGCAATTGTACGTCCTTCAAGATCTTCGAAGAACATAGTAAACTGTTCTGAGTCCGCTTCACTTTCATCGGAATCGTGGAAAGTTGGGACAAGAATAGTTGCAGAATCGTTACTTAAAGTAAAACGACGTTTGTTTAAAATATCAGGAAATACACTGTCATATGCATAATCAAAATCGTTACTGTCCGTAGTATCGTGTCTAATATAGTATCGATACTCACCTTGACTATTTAAAACGTCCGTTCCCTGAAGATGAACTTCAAACGTTGTTCCTTCTGACTCAACTAAACTAGGATCAACTGACACTGTGAATTGTGGTGTATTTCTTTGAGTTACTGTACCGTCTGAATCTGTGGTCAAAAGACTCGCGAATGCTCTGTCAGAAATCAGTAGTTCTGCACCTAGATACATTCCTGCGGGGTGAACAAATAATTTGAACAGATCTCTCCACTTAGTGATTGGTATAGACGATCGCACAAGATACGCAAAAGTTTGGTACAATTTATCGTCTGTTAAAAAGTGGAGACTGTCTGTTCCAATAGTAGATGCCGCATTTCCGATAGTAAATATTTGTTCATTAGTCTCGACCACCTCAGCGTCGATACCAAAGAACGATCTGAAGAACCATTGAATTGCAAACTTCGTACCCTTTGATCTGAATAAGGTGTTAGAAAAGTTTGCAGCAGCACGTTTCTGTGCTTCTCCGGTTGCAAAACTTTCGAAGTATGCATCACCCAAAAGTAACTCATCTTCGATGTAAGATAAGAGTGTGATATCTGTTTCCGAAATATCACGAGATGCAAAGAGATGATGAAGTAATTCAGTTGACTTCTCTTCTTGTTGGAATTCGTAGTAAAACGTGAGTAAGTCAATAAATTTTGGATAAGACGCAGCAAAGTGTTCAGGTAGAATGAGATCTACCTGATCCGGTTGTAGACGTAGGTGTCTACGTCTTTTGTCCAAAAAGTTATTATGCATTATGCTGGTTCAGTTGGCCAAGTTACAGATTCTACAGATTCGGGGTTTGTCAAAGTTGACGGAAAATTTCTTAGGGATTGACGGTAAGTCGCCCACTCAGTTTTCTTCGCATCTGTTAGAGGACTGTCCGCCATTTGTGTCCAATCAGATCTTTTAAGTTTATTGTTCCTTTGAGTTCTAATCTCTGTCATCACAGTTTCATTGTCCCATGACCAAGAACTACTTGATGCATCCCATGACGCATAGTAATTCGGCGCTTCACTGCGAGTTTGCCAAGTATTGTCATCCCAATAATGTGTTTTCATCCATGCAATTCTATCACCACCCAAATCAGAATCAACGTGGACTACTGTAAATCCATCAACGGTGGATCTATCTGCTGGCAAAACACCATTTGCTCTTTGAAGATTTATGACCTGTTGATCTCTTACATATGCTACATACCGTGTCATCTTAGTTTCCTATTAATGTTCCAATTAAAATTTGCGACTCAATTCTTGGGAAAAATTGAGTCACGATTGGGTTGAGGGGATCTTCCGGATCCTCTTCTGTCTCTATATCTGATTCACCTGCTTTATTTTGTGATAAATCTGATCTAGCTCTCCATCCAGCAATTTGAAAGTTGTCAGTATCCCCACTACTGTTATCGTAATAAGTCCATACTGTAGGATAAGAAAGTGCAGTTTCCCCTATTACTGATACCGAAATATATTGACTCACTGGACTCACATTAGTATAATTTCCTGATCCCCCAACATCAGGATACGTATGAGAATCTTCAATTTGAAAATGTTGTGATGTCGTAACTGCTCTACTATCAAATTGTACGGTCGACCCATCATCATCGTAAATTATAAATCCATAATCATCGGAAGATGATACATTTTTTGATGGAGTAATGATAAAATAATTTAATGTCTCCGTGGTTTTGGTGGTGCTAAAGACAGGATTTGCTGATTTAAAATTAAATGTTTGAGTCGTATTACTGTTTGGAGTTGGATAGTTTGACCGTTCAACAAAAAAAGTACGATTGTTGTTAGTCGTTTGTCTTGCAGTTGGTACATTTATAAAAAGTATATCTTCATGCGTAACTGACACTGAAGAAGCCGATCCAACAGATTTTAAAACATAGGTAGACAAAGTCTTTGATGTATCAAACATCAATTTACCATTGTTGTTAAAAATTTGTATTCCGTATGCCATTATGATAACCTAAAAATATTTACGTCAAAAATTACATCTCCCGCCCCAGCATTGGATATTGTTAATGTATTACCGCTTGTAGAGTAAGTTATACCATTTGTTCGAGCACTTGGATAAAGCCCAAAAGCTATTTTATTTGTGTCATTCACATCGGTGACAGTAACATCCACACTACCTCCCGCAGGAGATGTAACATTAGAAGTAGTAATAGTCTCCTGATTCAGAATTACTCCACCATCCGAATCCGAAGATATTACTAAGTTTCCACTGGCATTGAAAATTTGAATACCATATGCCATTAAGAAAGATCTCCAATTTTGACTCGAACAACCATCTGGTTAGTTTCCCAAGACTCGATAACAATACCGGAGTTCTTGATGGTGGTTCTACCTGTGTTGGCACTAGAGTCAACAATACCAGAGGTTGCAAACTCATCTGCGGTCACAGTACCAGCAACTATTAAGTTACCGTCGATCGCTTCTGCTTGTTCTACCCATGCACTACCGTTATATATCCAGACCTTTTGTGCAGTCGGATTTGCAATGGTACCTTCGAAGAACCACGCTTGATCACCGTCAACTTCAGCGCCAGGCGATGTACCAACAAACGTTCCTTCGTCCCATGCTTCTGCAGCACCGGTCGCAGTGGTTGGAACAGTGTTGTCTGTTTCACCCGCAGCAGCATAACTGATAGAGTCACAATCAATGTGCCATCTGCCTGGACCTCGACCACCAGACCCATCATCACCAGATGAACCATCCTGTGACTTAGAAATTGTATAAGTCTTATCGATATTCATATCAGATGTACCGCCTGGCACTTGCGCCTGTGGTACGGTTGCACGGAATACTGAATTACCATTCTTTGCAGTCAACGCACTTACTGAGTAAACACCAGTACCTGAGACAATTGAACTTGTCATGTTGGTCTGAGACTGTTTACTGAATGTACAGTTGGTTGTGATGTCAGTGGTTCCACGGAACACCTTAAACGTACCACCCGCATCACTAAAGTTATCGACTAAGTTACCGTCTGAGTCATAACCTTCTACGTGTGATTCGTTTGTGAGGAATGCAGTAATACCTGCACCATTCTGAAGACCAAAGATGGATACCTGATCGGTTGCTTTTAGAACACCACCCTCGTAAGCTCTTACTTGTACTATGTACGAAGAGTCTACGCCGGGTTCGTCACCATCCGCTAGAGTAAATGTCGACGTTCCAGATGCTGCTTGTTTCTGAACAAAAGTACCTGAGCCTGGATCTAGTCGGAACTGCCAAGTCTCTGCACCAGTAAACGCGTCATTATTGTCTGCACTAAATGTAAGTGTATCTGTCTCTGTAGTACCATCCGCATCGTAACGAATGACCTGACCCGCAGTCGGTATTAACTTGACTGCACGAGCATCATCACCCGCTGCACCGTTGTTACCGTCAAGACCTGAAGAACCATCTCTAGACTTTGCAATGGAGTATGTCTTGTCGATTAACATTGCAGAACCACCGCCAGGCACTAAACTCGCGGGAACTGAGACTTGGAAGTCTGCGTTACCTTTGTCTGCACTCAAAGAGTTGACGGTGTAAACACCAGTACCGGAGTTAATAGAAACATCAACACCTGTCTCAGACTGAACTGAGAAGGTACAGTTGGTAGTGATTTCTGTTGTACCACGGAATACCTTGAACGTACCACCTGCGTCAGTCAAATCGTCAACTAGATTTCCATCTGAATCATAACCTTCTACGTGAGATTCATTCGTCAAGAATGCGGTGATACCTGCACCATTCTGGAGACCGTAGATTGTGACAAAGTCGTTCGCCTTTTCCGTTCCACCTTCAAACGCCTTGACCTGAAGAGTATAAGCAGAGTCTACGCTTGGTTCGTCACCATCCGCTAGAGTAAATGTTGATGTTCCAGATGCCGCTTGCTTTGAAACGTAACTTGCACCACCACCTTTCTTGAGTAGGAATTCCCAAGTCTCTGCACCAGTAAACGCGTCATTATTGTCTGCGGTGAAGTCAAGAGTATCAGTTTCTGTAGTACCGTCTGCATCATATCGAATAACTTGACCCGCATTAGGAATCAACTTAACCGCACGAGCATCTGTACCATCTGCTCCTGGCACTCCAACACCTTCACCTGTGACACCTTGTCGTGCTTTCGAGATAGAATATTTCTTATCGATAATGAAGTCTGAACTTGCGCCGGGAATCAATGCTTGGTCGACAGTTGCTCTGAAGTCTGCGGTACCTGCAAGAGTCGCGTCACTAGAGAAACTTGTAATACTATATTGACCAGATGACGCACCACCATCTCCACCTGCGTCAATTGAAACGTTGATACCGGTGTTTGCAGTGTTTGAGTAACTTACACTACTACTTGTAGTAATATCTGTGGTTCCTAAGAATACTTTAAATGTACCACCTGCATCACTAAGACTAGTAGTAAGTGCACCCACTGAGTCAGCGGGTTCTGTGTGAGTTTCATTTGTCAAGAATCCAGTAATAGAGAATCCGTTAACCAGACCATATAACGTCATGGTATCCTGTGCTTTCTCTACACTGTCCTCATACATCTCACACTTGATGACCTTAACACCTTCAATGCCGGGTTCGTCTCCATCTGCAAGAGTATAATCTGTGGAACCACCGTTCTGTTTCGAAACATATGAACCGCCCGGTGACTTAACTGACCACTGATAAGTAACTTCAGTAGTAAGGTCTTGGTTCTCTGGTTGAGCAGTAAATGTGAGTGTATCTGCTTCTGAACCAGAACTATCGTATCGGATTACCTGACCATCGTTTGCAATAATCTTAACCGCACGTGCATCTTCACCAGCAGCACCATCTGCACCGTTAAGACCCGAACCACCAGTTTGTTTTGCAATACTGTATGTCTTTTCGACCGTAACGTCTCCGGTCGCACCCTGAATCAAAGACTGATCGACAACTGCACGGAATGTTGCGGTGCCATCTAATTGTCCGGCACTGTCAAACGAAGAAATTGTGTAGATACCAGTTGACGCAATTGATGCGGTGATTCCATCTTCAGAAGGATTAGAATAAGTTACATTTCCGTTGCCGGTAACATCGGTTGCACCAACAAACACCTTCATGGTACCACCTGCGTTACTTAGATTACCAGTTAACGCACCAGAAGAATCCGCAGCAATTGTGTGGACTTCGTTAGTCAAGAATGTAGTGACCGATGAAACACCATCCGTACCGGAATCACCATCCGCACCATCCACACCATCTGTACCAGACGAACCATCTTTGACACCAAAGATTGAAACAAAATCGGATGCTTCGGAATCACCTGAACCAGTGACAACTAGTTTTACAATCTTAGATTCATTTGCAGCGGGTTCATCTCCGTCCAACAAAGTATAAGTTGCAGAGTCAATTGATACTGCTTGGCTGCTCTTCTCTACGTCATCTACGAAGAACTTAAATGTTCGTGTTCCATTAAAACCGCCAACAACACCCTTGAAGGTGAGTGATTGGTCACCGCCCAGTTCAACACTACCGGTCGAGTCGTATCGAATTACCTGACCGCCTGTTGGTAAAAGTCTTGCAGTAGCAACCGGATTTGCAGCGGCACCACCACCACCTACAAAGTCCGTGCCGTCTACTTGAATACCCGTCGCAGAACCAAAGTTTATCTTGTCGCCTCTTACCTCGATCGTCTTGTTACCAAGGTTGATAGTCGATCCACTGATAAACAATTCTTTCCATTTCTTAGATGCAGAACCTAGATTATATTCAGAATCTGCAAGAGGTAAATGGTGACCAGAAGTAAGTGTGCGTGTATTTGCATTGTAAGAAAGATCTGGATCTGTAAGTGCACTGTCTTCATCACCATCGGGGTCAATAACCATAACAGGATATAATACTGTTTGTGATCCCGCAGAGTCTACGTTCAATTTACCTGCAATATTAGTTGCACTTTGTGATATCACATAATTCTTTACTGCTAATGATGTTGGGATAGATGAGTCTGTTAGATTGTTTTCGATACCATCCGCACCGTCGACAAACTTACTGATAAAAATTCCTTCTGCATAATCTTGTAGTGAACCAAATGTAATTTTACCTGTAGTTTCAAGATCACCACCAACAGTCAATTCGTTGTCGACAGTAAAGTCGCCAGCAATCTTCGCGCCTGTTCCGGAGTCAACGACATTCTTTGTGTAGTCTTGTAACAGATTTCCAAACGTAATCTGTTTAGTAGTTGATACACTTACGTCATTGACTACTAAAACATCACTATCCGCTACTCTGTCGAGCGTGTTTAACTGTGAAATTTTTATATCAGCCATTTATTTTATTCCCGTTATACGATATTAATCGTGTTCCCCATCGAAGAGTGAACAGTACATCTATAGTAAAGACTTGAAGGTGCAGACATTGCAACGGCAAATACTACCGATCCAACTTCTGCGCCATTATTTGTTATACCTGTATTATATGCAGATCCATTAGCACTGTCTTGAATCTGAAATGGATGACCCGAAGCATTTACATTAAATCGATACGTTTCACCTCTTCGTAAATATAGTACTGGATCAGATTCGGTAGTTGGGAAGAACACATTATTGGTATCACTAAAGTTGTAATTCGACGCACCATCATTTACCACATTAAATCTATATTGAATACCTGTGGTATCTATAGAGAAATCACTGTCTGCACCCAAAAGGATTCTAGAATTGGCGTCTGAAAGATGTAGTGTAGGTAGACTAGGATTAATTCTAACACTAGAATTTACATCGACTCCGTCATTACCACTCAATGCACTACCAAAATGCACGTAGTAAACTGCGTCTCCATTCTGTTGACTAATCGCAACGTTAGTTGCATTTGTTGCAGAAACCGCGGCAACGTTTGAAAGATTAGATCCATCACCACTAAAGTTTGTTGCAGAAAGAGTATTAGTCGATGTTTCAAAACTCAGGTTTGTTGTGATATCAACACTATCTGCACCCGGCGAGTGGTCTCCACGAAGAAGTGGGAAGAAAGTTCCAGTTACTGGTGCACTATCCGCGATTACTTGTTGTGCATCGGCAGCAGTGGTAGCAGTAGTTGCGAGCGTTGCAGTAGATGCATTACCTGTAATATTAGCCACTGTTAGTGTATCTGAAGACGGATTATACTGAATACCCGCGTCTACACCAACTGAGTCAGTACCTACCGCACCAACAAAGGGTATCAAAAAGTTTGCGTTAGTAGTTTCAGATACCGTGTTAAGTTGTTGTGCAACAACACCAGAACCCGCGTCTCCTGAAAGGTCGTTTTGGTTTTCCCATGCAGTACCATTCCACTTGAGAACCTGACCTGTTACCAGACCAGTGAAGTTATCAACCACGTCATTGACAGAAGTGAGATTAAAGTTCGCAGAGTCTGCAACGTCAGCACGATCTGCATTTAATGCACTATCTGCAATACCATCAAGATTTGCAACTATCTTGTTAGTGGTAGTATTAAATATTAAGTTACTTGACGTGCTAACTGAGTCCCTACCTGTTGCCTCACCAACAATCGTTATAAAATTTTCACCAAGATTTGGTGTATTGTTTACTGTAATTTCCCGAGTTCGTGTTGAGATGATTGAAGAGGTTGCTTTGTTTGCACTATCGATATTAGAAGCGATAAGATCCGCGAAGGTAATATGCTTCGTTTCGTTTGCACTTTTATCAACAATCACCAAAAGATCCGAATCAGCAGCATTTGCCCCTGTCAGAGTTGGTAATTCGCTTATTTTTATACCCGCCATCTATCGGTCCTCAGAAATTCTTACTTTTATTTATATCAAGAATTAGTAAATCTTACAGTAACATTCTCTCTAGTTCCACCACTTGGAGTGACTCCATACACTAATTCATCCGTACCCGATGATGATGCAGTATATGTGAGACTACCAGCGGACGTAAGTGTTGCGGTTCCACGAGAAGGTGCACTGATAAGTGTGTAAGTTGCACTACTAAAGCCATCATTGGTAGAAAGATCTCTTACGTCCGCAACTCCGATAGAGACTGCAAACGGACCCAATATCAATGCAGTAACGTCCTGAACAGCACTGATAGTGACATTAATAGTATTTGTAATTTTATGTGGACTTGCAGAATCACCATAAAGTAAATCGATGGTGAATTCATCTGTCCCGTTAAAGTCACTATCGGGTGTATACTTATATTCTCCCGTAGCGACTATGATACCACTTGACGATGTCAATCGTCGATACCCTGTTACCGTTGCAGTACCATTACTAGGAGATGATGATCCTAATTGTAAACCATGTGTAGTTAATGGTACGTTACTAATTGTAAAGTTTTCGACAGTCTTCGCAGTGTCTTCATTTGTTGTAATAGACAAAGGTGACGCGACTGCCGCACTGTCTTTAGTTTCAAACAAAAGATCACCGTTCAATTGTAAATTATCAATATCGTATTGCGTGATAATCGGTGATGCTGAACTGATTGACTTGTACATTGATATCTTCATTTCAAAGTCAAGGGTGTAAATAACGGTGCGTCGTGCTTCTAACGCTGCTTCGAAGTCATCTGAGAACGTAATCCCTTGAAGAGAAACTGGTACGTCTTCTTTTACACCATCAAAATCATCTAGAGGTTTCATTGTCACAGTATAAGATGGTGTGAAGTACGGTAAAATTTGTTCTACACATTGTAGTGCATCATCCTGACCCTTTGCATAAACGTTCAACTGGAAGTTGATATTGTACGGGACAGGAGTGAATAACTGTGTAGATCTACCATAGGTTGTGGAAGGTATAACACAGTTGTTTACTTTTGGCAACTGTCTTTGTGCATCATAGGACATCGATACAATTTCGAATGACATACGAGGCAACTTAACTGCAATCTGTCGTTCTCCATCTTCACCGTTTTGCATTGCATCAATACGTGCAAGAAAATCTCTTTTCGGTGCATAAGAAAGTGGAACTTTTACTTGACTTATCGTCGCACCACTGGTATTCTTTCTTACAACGTTTAAGTTATTAAAAAGAGATCCAAACACAGCAACTGCGTTTCTGATTCGTTGATGATAAAAATATGTACCAAACATTACTGTGGATCTCCGAATGGATTAGCTTCACTAAAGTCTAGGAACCCATCTCCAATTGTGTCGAAGTCTGCGTTCATCGCACCATCCTGCAAATCTTCTCCTACAGCGGTAGGTATGACAGTGGTGTTGTTTGTTTGACCGACAATGTTTTCAGTGGTATTCCAATCTGCATATTCCCCAGTTGTCGAACCACTGTGTGCGACGTAAAGTATTCCTGCGACTCCATCGTATATTGCAACCTCACCACGCATGTCACCTTGGTGAATCTGTTCACCGATGTCAAAGGTGAGACCAGTACCGACAGTCAACTTGGTGTGGTATGCCTGTATTTCTTCAATCTCGTTGATTTCACCCACGTTAGTGTCAAAGTCTTCATCGTTGTACTCAAAGAGTTCGCAACGCATCTTGAAGACAGGTAGGTTCTTCAACTGATAGAAAGGTTGTTCTGTTTCTACACGAGTGATCTCAAAGTACGACTTCGATAAGGTCAAGTAAATTAGATCACCTTCGCGGGGACGATAAAAGGGGTTTGTTACTGGATCGTTTTCGAAACGTGCGACCTGACTCTGCCACCGTCGACGTGCAACAATAAAGGTTGCCGCGTCACGAATCTCAATACCAAACTTGGTAAACAAGTCACCCTCTCCATCAAACCCTTCTGTATTCTCGACGTACATCTCGATACGATACGCGTTTTCAAAGCGAGACACTGTGTCATCCTGTAAGATGCCATCCCGTTTTACAATTT
>Ga0213866_10003057_pt1 | contig 11531 bp, 7 predicted proteins | sample PICome_11_FD_160079 | JGI IMG/M metagenome (GOLD analysis project Ga0213866, IMG submission 160079) | Coastal seawater microbial communities near Pivers Island, North Carolina, United States - PICO284 | ecosystem: Environmental > Aquatic > Marine > Coastal | place: USA: North Carolina... | reverse complement strand
TCGCCGACATGGGTGCGGACGTGATCCGCATCGACCGCGTGAGCGAGGTACCTGACGACAAGATCGCCAAGCCTCACTCATCCTGGGATCGCGGTCGACGCTCTGTCGCAGTCGACCTGAAGAACCCGGCGGGAGTGGAGACGGTGCTTCGGCTCGCCTCGACCGCCGACGTCTTCCTGGAGGCGTTTCGTCCAGGGGTCGCCGAACGACTTGGGGTCGGCCCCGAGGCGGTCATGGGTCGCAATCCTGCGATCGTCTACGGGCGCCTCACGGGGTGGGGTCAGTCGGGAGCGCTTGCCCACTCTGCCGGGCACTCACTCAACTACGAAGCAATCACAGGCGTGATCCGATCGGTCGGCCCCGTCGGCGGCCCGCCGGTTCCGCTTCTGCAACTACTGGGAGACTTTGCGGGTGGAGGCCTGACCCTCGCATTCGGTGTCGTCTGTGCGCTGTGGGAAGCGAAGCAGTCTGGCGAGGGCCAGGTCGTCGATGCGGCGATGACAGACGGTGTCGCCTCGCTCGCGAGCGTCTTCTACGGGATGCAGGCGAGCGGCATGCACACCACCGACATCGGCAGCAACCTCTTCGATGGGGGAGCGCCCTTCTACTCGATCTACGAGTGTGCGGATGGCGGCTACATGTCGATCGCGCCCATCGAGGCGCACTTCTGGTCGTTGTTGCTCCGAACGATCGGTGTCGACGAGGCGTCCCTCCCTCCTCAGTACGAACGCGAGAGTTGGCCGCGGGTGAAGGAGGTCCTCGCCGAACGGTTCCTCGAGAAGACCCGCGACGAGTGGTGTGAACTCCTCGAGGGCACCGACTGCTGCGCGGCCCCGGTGCTCACGTACGACGAGGCTCGCCGATACCAGCACCATGTCGACCGTCAGACGTTCGTGGGCGAGGATGGCACCGAGGTTGGGCCCGTCCCCATCCTGTCTCGAACCCCGGGGCAGATCGCACCGTCACCGGCGTGGACGGGTGCCGACACGGACTCGGTCCTGGATGCCGCCGGGTTCAGTGCCGCCGAAATCGCCGAGCTACGGGCCTCCGGCGCAGTCGGCGGCTGACGTGTCGCTCGACTTCGATCGGGTCGCAACGGCGGCGAACGCCATGCCGAGCGCCTTCCTCGACAGTCCGCAATACCGCAGTGAGTCGCTGAGTCAGCTTCTCGGCATCGACGTCATCCTGAAGGTGGAGACCGTGAACCCGACCGGCACCGTCGCGTCCCGTGGCGCGGAGTGGTGGTTCGCGTGCCATCCCGACGTCCACCGAGTGGTGTGCCCCAACGCGGATGACTTCGGGATGGCGATGGCGCATGCCGGAAGGAGTCGCGGGATCGAGGTCGAGCTCTTCGGGCCGATCGATGCCGATCCGAGCAAGGTCGAGCTCCTTCGCCATGCCGGGACGATCGTCCGCCTCGATGGAAATGATGCCGATGAGGCCCGTTCTGAGGCTCGGCGGTATTCGACCCTGGTTGACGGGGTCTTCGTGGACGATGGCGACTTCGCAGAACTGACCGAGGGTGCGGCGACGATGGCCGCCGAGCTCATGCCGATCCTGCCGGAGGTCGATGCCGTCTTCGTGCCAATCGGAAGAGGAAGCCTCGCCCACGGAACCGGCGCATGGTGTCATGCCCACAGCCCCCGCACCCGCGTGGTCGGCGTCGGCGCTGAGCGAGCGCCGGGCACAGTTCGCAGCGTGCGGGAGGGGCGCGTCGTGCCATCACCCGTCGCTCCAGGTGCTGCGCCCGAGATGTCGGTGTCGGCGCCCTCCGAGACCGCCGTCATCGCACTGTCCGACTCCCTCGACGACACCGCCCTCGTGAACGACCGGCACCTCGGTCAGGCGTCAGCCGCCCTGTTGAAGTACGAGGGCCTCAGAGCCTCGATGGATGGTGCGGCGGCGCTGGCGGCGACCGCACTGGCTGCGCCGGGTATGCCAGGCGTCCGGGTGGTCGTCCCGGTGACGGGTCGGATCGCCGGCTGATCAGCGACGCTTCTTCGCTCGACTGGTCGGTGTGGCGGTGGTCGGGTCGTCGGGCCAGGCGTGCTTCGGATATCGGCCGCGGAGTTCTCGGCGGACCTCGGCATAGCCGTCGTTCCAGAACGACACGAGGTCTGTGGTCACCTGAACCGGCCGATGGGCAGGCGACAGGAGGTGCACGACGAGGGAAACGGTTCCGTCGAATACGGAGGGCGTTGTCGTGAGTCCGAACATCTCCTGGAGCCGAACCGACAGTGAGGGCCCCGAGTCGCCGGAGTAGTCGATCGGGATGCGGGAGCCGCTCGGCACGTCGTAGTGGCTCGGTGCCAGCCGGTCGATCTCTCGGGTCCGACGCCAATCGAGAAGGTTGTTCAGAGCGGGCTTCACCGGGATCATCTCGAGGTCGGCGCGGCGTTTCGCGTCGCCAAGCGCCGGGCGGAGCCACTCTCCGAGACGATCGATCAGCGCGGCGTCGTCGACCGCCGGCCAACTCTCGGGGTCGTGGGAGTGGAGGAAGGCGATTCGGTCGCGCCACTTCGCGTCGGCTGTCGTCCACCGCAACAAGCCGAGCCCCTCCCGCCGAACTCCGGCGAGGAGGGCTTCGTCGAGTGCCTCTCTGCTCGGGTCGCTGTCGGGCTCGCGCTTGAGGACCAGTGCCCCGAGACGTTCCTGCCGTTCGAAGACGACGTCGCGGGCGCGGCGATCCCACTCGCCTCGCACGCGGTGCTCGATGCGGCTGCCGTGCAGTGATGCGAGTACTTCGGCGCTCATCGGGGCGGCCGTGACGATGCGCGCATCGGCGCCCACTCCGTCGGTTTCGGCGACGGCGAGAAGCGGTTCTCGTGCGAGTTCGTCGATTGTGGGCACACCGGCACCGGCGCCGGATGCGAGCAGGAACGAACCTGCCTCCGAGCGTCGTTGGGCGATGCGCTCGGGAAACGCGAGCGAGATCAGTGGGCCTGTGGCCTCGAGGTCGACGGGCTGGTTGCTCACCTGGAAGCGGCGGCGCCACCGCCTCGCGCTGTCCAGTGCGCGCTGTCGTCGGCCACGATCGACGCCGGGTCCTCCATTCGCCAGTGCCTCGAGTCGAAGTCGGATGTCGGCCGGCCGGTCCCGGCCCGTGAGGAGGTCGCGGTCGGATAGCACCGCGGCGAGATCGCAGGCAGTCGCGCCGACTCCCATCTCGACACCGAGCACCATCATGTGGGCGAGCCGAGGTTCCGACCCGACTGACGCCAGGGTCCTTCCGTGCTCCGTGAGCCGCCGCTCGTCGTCGATGGCGCCGAGCGACGTCAGGACACCGCGGGCGGCGGCGAGCGCGGGCGCAGGCGGCGGGTCGACCCACGGAAGGTCGGCGACCTCGACCGCGCCCCATGCCGCGATCTGCAGAGCCAGTGAGGTCAGGTCGCTCGTCAGGATCTCGGGTGGCTCGTCCTTGCGCCGCCGAGTCTGATCGACCTCCGGCCAAAGGCGCACACAAAGCCCGGGACCTTGCCGACCCGCTCGCCCCCGGCGTTGCTCTGTGGCGGCCTGGCTCGCGTTGACCGTCCGAAGTCGGCTCATCCCGCGACCGATGTCGTGCTCGGGCCTTCGCCGTCGACCTGAGTCGACCACGACCCGCACGCCGTCGATGGTGATGCTGGTTTCGGCGATCGGCGTCGCGAGGATGATCTTTCGGCGCCGATCCGGGTCGGATCGCAGCGCACGGTCCTGCTCGGCCGGGGACAGTGAACCGTGGAGTGGGGTCACCACGTGGTCTGCGGGAAGCCGCGACCTCAGCGACCGGTCGACTCGATTGATGTCACCCGCGCCCGCGAGAAACACCAGGATGTCACCCTGGGCGTGGCCGAGTGTCTCGATGACCGCATCAGCCACGTCGTCGTGTTCGCGACGACCCGGCGTCGGCGGTCGGTAGCGAGTCTCGACCGGGTGAAGCGGCGCAGCGACTTCCACGACCGCATCGGTCTCGAGGCGTTCGGCGAGAGTCTGTGCGTCGAGGGTTGCCGACATCAGCACGAGACGAAGGTCGTCGCGCAACGCCGCCGCGGTCTCTCTGACGAATGCCAGCCCGGTGTCGGCGTGGATGCTCCGCTCATGGAACTCATCGAAAACGACCGCCCCGATCCCTCCGAGTCCTGGGTCCTCGATGAGCATGCGGGTGAGCACGCCTTCCGTCACCACTTCGAGCCGGGTCTTCGAGCCGACGCGCGTGTCGAAGCGAGTCCGGAGGCCGACGAGATCGCCGACCGTGCCGCCCAGTTCGGCGGCGATCCGCTCGGCCGCGGCGCGGGCCGCCACTCGGCGGGGCTCGAGCATCACGACCTTGTCGTCCCCCAACCATGGTGCGTCGAGCAGCGCGGCGGGCAGCCTTGTGGTCTTCCCGGTCCCCGGTGGTGCGACGAGAATGAGCTGGCGCTCGTTCTCGAGCAGCTGCAGGACACGGGGGAGCGCGTCGTCGACCGGGAGCGGGATCCGCGTATTCACGGCGGACCGCTAGCCATCCTGCGATGCCGAGGTGACGGAACGGATCGCCCGTGCAACCGCGTCGGGGTGGGAACGCATCACGTAGTGCCGTGCTCCCTCGACGGTCGTCCTCGTTGCATGGGGGAGCTTCTTCTCCATGTAGTCGTTGGCACCGAGGTAGGCCCGGTCCTCATCGCCGATCACCAGTGCCAGCGGGAGAGTGAGCTCGGTCATGCGGTCGATGACCATCGAATCGGTGTGGAAGGCGACGGCGGCAGCGATTTCCTCGATCTCGTAGTCCGGCGCGTTGGTGCGCACGGAGTCGTTCCAGCGCTCCCTCGCGGCCGGGTCTCGAAAGCCAGGGCCGGTCGACACCAGCACGAGACCGGTCAGTGCCTTGGGCCTCGTGAGCGCGTAGGCCATGCCCAGGTAGCCGCCCAAGGAGTGGCCGACGAGGACGACCGGTCCGTCCAGCGAGCCCATGATCTCGTCGAGGTCGTGAAGCACGGACTCACGTGAGTAGTCGTCCGGGTCGGTGCTGGTGGGGGAACGGCCGTGCCCGGGGAGGTCGACGGCCACGCAGGTGTGGTCGGCCAGCAGGTCGATGACAGGGCGCCATACGGCAGCGGTGCTGTCGAGGCCGTGGACGAACAGGACGGTCGGACCCGACCCGCTGGTCTCGGTGTGCAGTTCTGACGGCATGGCGATTGATACTCCCGGTCAGCGGCCCTCGAAGGCGGCATGTCGTTTGTCGAGAAAGGCCTGGACACCTTCGCGGAAATCGTGGCTCTCGTAGCAGGCGCGGCGGGATCGGGCAGCGAGCGGCTCGAGTTCGACGTCGCTGAGCGCATCGACCGAGAGTTTCGTGGAGCGGTGGGTGAGTGGTGCGAGGCGGGCGATCTGCGCAGCGAGTTTCTCCACATGCGCCTCGAGATCCTGCTTTGGCACCACGTCCTGCACGAGCCCGAGACGCAACGCCGTCTCGGCGTCGATCACCCGTGCGCTGTAGATCATCAGTTTGGCCTGAGCGGGGCCGACGAGCTCGACGAGGCGGGCAAGTGGCTCCGGGGGGTATGAGAGACCGAGCTTCGCCGGGGGTACCGAGAAGCTGGCGTCGTCGGCGGCGACTCGCACGTCACAGTGGAGCGCCATCGCAACGCCCCCGCCCATGCAGGGGCCGTGGATCGCCGCGATGACCGGCACGGGTATCCGGGCGAGGGCATTCCATGCATCGTGTTCGGCCGCGTCGTACGCGTCGGCGGCGGGGCCGAACCGTCGGGTCGGAAACTCCGAGATGTCGGAGCCGGCGCCGAACGCCTCATTGCCGGCGCCACGGAGCACGATGACGCGAAGCGACTCGTCGGTGAGGAGCTCGTCGACCACCCCGCGAAAACGCTCGTACATGTTGGCCGTCATGGCGTTCCGGCGAGCCGGGTTGTCGATGATCAGGCTTCCGACAACGCCGCTGCGTTCACTTCGTATTCCAGCCATCCCCGCAGCCTGCCAGACCAGCCGCGCTGCGTGCGGGTTGTGCCGAGGTGTCGGGTCAGTGCGAGTGACCCACGAGGGCTTCGCCCTCGAGCTCCCGGGCAAGCAAACGGCCGATCACGTCTGCGGGTGCCGGCCGGGCGAAGTAGTAGCCCTGTCCCAGTCGGCAGCCGAGTGACAACAGCCGACGGTGTTGATCGGGCACTTCGATGCCTTCGGCGACGGTCTCTGCGCCCATGCCGTCGGCGATCGCGAGCACGGTCGACACGATGGTCGAGTCGTCCTGGTTCTCGAGCCGGGCGACGAAGGTCTGATCGATCTTCAAGATGTCGGCCGAGAACTCGTCCGCATAGCGAAGGGTGGCGTACCCGGTCCCGAAGTCATCGATCGCCACACGTAGCCCGGCAGCCCGCAACGAGTCGATGCGATCGACCACGAGATCGAAGTCGTTGATGAGCGCCGATTCGGTGAGTTCGAGCACGACTGCGTCGCGTTCGAGACCGGCGCGATCCACGATCTCGAGCACCTCTCCCACGATGCCGTCGCGCTGCAGCTGCACCGGAGAGATGTTCACGCTCGCATAGATGTCGTGTCCGATCGCACGCCACTTCGCGACCTGTTCGACCGACTTCTCCAGCACCGATCGGCCGAGGGGCACGATCAGCCCGTTGCGCTCCGCGAGGGGAATGAATGCGCCTGGGTTCACCATCCCGCGGACCGGATGGTTCCACCGCACCAACGCTTCGACGCCGGCGGTGCGGCCGGAGCCCAGGTCGAGAATCGGCTGGAAGTAGACCATCAGCTCGTCGTTCTCGATCGCCGCCGCCAGGGAGTTCGAGATCTCGAAGCGCTCGACCGTCTGGTCGGCCATCTCGGCTTCGAAGAGCGCCCAACGGCCCTTCCCCTTCGCCTTCGCGTCGTACATGGCCACGTCTGCGGCCCGGAGCAGATCCTCTGGGCTCTGGCTGCCGTCTTCGTCGATCGCGATGCCGACGCTGACACCGAGTCGAACCTCATGGCCGAGAAGATCCACGGGCTGTGAAAGCTCGGCCACGATGCGGTCGGCAACCAGGGTCACATCGGATTCGCTGTAGACGTCGGTGAGCAGCACCGCGAACTCGTCGCCACCGAATCGTGCGGCTCGGTCGTGAAGGCGGAGTCGGCCCTGGAGTCGGCTCGAGATCTCAACGAGGACTTGGTCGCCGGCTGCGTGGCCCAGTGAGTCGTTGATGTTCTTGAAGTCGTCCAGGTCGATGAACAGTGCAGCCACGCTGCTTCCCGCCCGACGCTCGGCCCCGAGCGCTTTGTGGAGCTGGTCGGTGAACTGGACGCGGCTCCCGAGTCCGGTGAGGTCGTCATGCAGGACCTGGTGGCGGAGGTCGTCTTCGAGCCGTTTACGGTCCGTGATGTCACGCATGTTCAAGACGAGACCTTGTACCGACGGGTCGTTTCGCAGGTCTGTCACGGTCACTTCTGCGATGCGGCGCCCGCCGTCCGCGCGTTCCAGCACGACCTCGATCGTCCGGCTACCCGGGGTCGTCGCCATGAGAGCGTGGCGAACTTCATCGACGGCGGTGGTCTGGTCGGGTGGGAGCAGCTCGAGGAAGTTCCGTCCTCGCAGCTGGTCGGGGCGGGCGTCGAGCAGGTTCTGCGCCGAAGGGCTGATGTAGGTGAAGATGCCGGCTTCGTCGAGCACGGCGATCACGTCGGAGCTGTTCTGGACGAGGCCGCGGAACCATTGTTCGCTGCGCTTCAGGCCGAGCTTGGCGGCTCGTTCTTCATTCACGTCGCGGGCGGTGAGCACCACACCCCCGACCTCGGGATCGTCCGAGAAGTCGCGGGTCGTGACATCGAACCAACGGAACTTGCCTTCGGACGTTCGCAGCCGGCACTCGATGGCGAGCGGGACCTCGTCGGCGGTCGAGGGCGCCTGAATCAGGTTGCGAAGTGCCTCGGCCTCATCCGGGTGCGCCAATTCGACGGGGTCGGAGTTGAGGAGATGCGAAGCATCGAGGCCCAAGACGCGAGTCATGTTGGGCGACGCGAACTGCGATGTCCCGTCGTCGCCGATCACGAGGACGAGGTCGGCCGACTGTTCGACCAATGCGGTCAGCCGCTGCTCGGCCCGGCGGGCGAAGCGGGCCTCGGCCAGTCGCATCGAGGCCAGCGCCTGGGTGATCTGTGCGGACATCGTCTGCAGCGCGAGGTTGAATGCCGTGTCGAGGTTGCCGTAGACCTCGACGATCATCTCGCCGAACTGGCCGTGGTCCCCCAGCTCGAGCGCCACGAAGTTCGGGTGCGATTGTTCGATCGCGAGGGTGTCCCAGAGGTTCGGGGCGTCGCGGTCCGGTGCGAGCGGCTCGATGTGCGCCTTCGCGTCGGCTTCCAGGCGAACGACCAGCTGGCGGGAAGACTCCTCACTCCCAACCACGGCGGCGTAGCGTGCGTGCTCACCTACGACGAGTCGGATCGTCTTGGACGCGGCGACGGCGATCTCTAGACCGGTGGATGCGTCCAGTAGTTCCCGACCGGACTCGGAGAGCGCCGCATCCATGTCCGCGACACGCTCCTTGGCCCGGAACAGCAGGTAGATGCGAGCGAGGCTTAGAACGGCGAGAGCTGCCGATCCGGTGACGAGCACCGGCAGGTCAGGTTGGGTGTTGCGAACCAGCGCTGCCAGCAGCGCTGCGGGCAGGGTCAGCAGTGCTGCTGCGAGCATCAATAGCCGTCCCCGAGTCAGGATCGGCGAGGCATACATCGGAGTGCGGGCGATGTCGCTGGCTTCGGGGTGCTGTATGGCTGCTGCTGCGAGTAGGAATGCCGTCGGCGAAGCGATGTAGGCGAGTGTCAGACCCCATTCAGAGCCAGTCGTGTTGAGCAGGAAGAAGAGGTCGTTTAGGAGGATCAGGAGCGTCGCGCTGGCAATGAGACGCCAGGCCGTGTTCCGCACTCCCGGCCCGACGGCCAACCGAGCGACATGGCCAATGAGAACCAAGTCGAGGATCGTGTAGACGACGTTGCCTGTCCTCGCCCATGGGTCGATGCCAGCGTCGCGGATGTAATCCGAGAGGATCGCAGAGAACACGACGACCGATGCTGCGGCGGCAACAAGAAGGCCGTCGAGCGCCGAGTCGAGGTCGCGGTGCTTGGCGCGGTGATTCCAGAAGCTTCGGGCAGCAAGAATGATGAAGACGTACCCGATGATCCCGGGTACCTCAGCTGGGCTAGGAAACGGGCCGTCGACCCCGGCTGCTAGCCCATGGATCAACCTCGTCAAGGCTGAGATCAGCGCTAGCGATCCGCCGATGAGAATCAGCATCCATGGGCCGCGTTGGAGGGCAGGATTGCGACGAAGATAGATCGAGTAGGTGATCAACAGGTAGGCGCCAGCAAGTGCCCGAACCGCAACGAGCGCGGCGTCGCCGGCGAGCGTTGCGCCCAAGACGCACGCGAGTCCAACGGCCACCGTGATGGTCCAGGCCTTTCCCATACCCCGTCGGGTCGGCCAGAGAGGGCCGAATGTGAGAACTGTGGGCTAGGTGGCAGCTCGGTTCGAGGGCAGTGGGATGACGTTTGAGCGATGCTCGGGGACGCGTCCGCGGAGATCTATCGCGATGTCGTTGAGCTGGTCGAAGGGGATGTCCCCCGAGAAGAACGCGAGGGCCTCAGGGTTCGACGTGTTGAGAACCTCGATCGTCCGCGGTAGGTACATCGAGACTGGAGTGGACATCGAACCCATATACAAGGACGACTCTCCAAGAGCTTCGAACGGGAAGTCGAACCAGCGGCGCATAATCCTGAGGAGTCGATTGTCCATTACAGCGAGCATGTAGGCGCGGCCGGACCTGAGGGACTCCTGCCACACGAGCCCATAGAGCGCCGCTGAGATGGCCATGTTTTGTGCGCCGACCCGCGGCGTGGCTAGCGCGGACACTTCCACGCAAAGCGAAGGATCGAGCCTTGAGAAGACAGCGAGCGCGTCTGCGCTGGTCTGAGTTTCTTGGAAGGCTGGGAACCCTCGGACCGAGGGGCGAATGATCCTGCAGGTGCCAACGATCTCGTCGCCAGCGGTCGTGTCATGCGCCGCGAAGTAGTCGCTGTAGGGGACCCATGGGTCGTCGATGTAGCCGTTGTGATCGACTTCTTCGGGCAGCACATACCCGGCGGCCAAGTAGCACTCAGCGTGCAGCCGACGCACCGCGTCCATTTCGAAGTCGCTTTCCACAGGCCTGACCACCAAGCCTGGCACACTGGGGACGAGGGCCATAGGGGCCAGAGGCTAGGTACTGCTTCTCCCGTGAGTCAAGGCAAGAAGCACGACGCGTGCGTGTGGTCGCGCGCAGGGTGGCCATGAGCTAGCTGAACATCACCTATGGTCAGAGTAATGCCGAATCAAGATCGAGTCGGACTCTTGGGGAAGGCGTGGATCGTTGGGGTCTTCGCATACGCGGTGGTGCGCGCTCTGATTGTCTGGCCCACGTTGGGCGACTACGGGGTAAATCCGTGGGCGTTCTTGGTGATTGACGTCGGCACTGCATGGCCCTACGCCTACGGGCAGCTTCGGGTGGTGAACGAGGCTCGCTCCAAGAACTGGGGTGGAACACAGCTCTGGGCGCTAATAGCACTCCTGTCCTTCGTCGCCCCGTACGCGTACATCGCGGGCGCTGGCTCAGGCGAGATGCCTCTACTTGCTTGGATTGTTATCGGATTGCTGATGGTCTTTTTCGGGCTGGCGTCCCTCATTCGGGTTCTGAAGCAGATCCGGTCGCCGGAGGCGCAGCACGAGCTCGCCTAGACAGCAGGCCGCGCGGGTTCGCTACAGGCCTTGGACGCGGCGGAGTGGTGCCGACGCTGTACGGGCGACGAACACACAGGTCAGCGAAGCCACGGTTGCGTCGGATGCCCCCCGGTGGGCACAGGTCGGCCGCAGCACCGATGCCGATTCCTTCGTCGCCGGGGCCTCCGCCGTCGCGGAGGCAAATGGGCGCGAGGACGTGTCGCTCTACATCGTGTTCGCCGGTCATCGTCACGACCACGAGCGGCTCCTGGCCGGGGTCGCGTCGCGAGCAGCTGTGGACGCGACCGTTGTCGGGTGCACGACCGGTGGTGAGATCGCCGTCGGTGGCCCGTCCGACGATGGAGTCGTGGTGATGGCCTTCGGTGGAAGCGGCATCTCGACCGCAGCCCGAAGCGCCGAGATCGTGGGTGGGGATCTTCGGACCGCGGGCGAGTGGGCGGCTGATGCGATCTGGGACGTCGAGGACCGGGGACACACCATGCTTCTCTTGTTGTCCGACGGCCTCGCAGGCGACCAGCAGGACGTTGTCCGTGGCGCGTACGCCACGGCGGGGGCAACCATTCCGCTCGTCGGCGGTTGTGCCGGTGACGGCATGGACATGGACCGAACGACGCTCTTCCACGCAACAAAGGCAGAGACGCGAATCGGCGGCAACCAGGTGATTGGCGTCGCCATCTCCTCGACCGAGCCGATCGGGATCGGGGTCTTCCACGGCTGGAAACCTGTGGGCGACCCGATGCTCATCACACGGTCTGCGGGCAACGTGGTCCTCACCATCGACAGGAGCCGGCCCTGGATC
>Ga0213866_10003056_pt1 | contig 11532 bp, 9 predicted proteins | sample PICome_11_FD_160079 | JGI IMG/M metagenome (GOLD analysis project Ga0213866, IMG submission 160079) | Coastal seawater microbial communities near Pivers Island, North Carolina, United States - PICO284 | ecosystem: Environmental > Aquatic > Marine > Coastal | place: USA: North Carolina... | reverse complement strand
TTACGAAATACCCACCTGTAGGCCTGAAAAATTGCTCGCTGAGGTGATATTGCAATAGGCCGGTCCAGTGGGCGGATGGTGCGAATCATCAAGGCCTGGCTTACCATGCAGCGACCTACACGCTGACTGATCAGCTGAACCGGATCCACGAGCTCGTCTTTATTCGGTGCCTTGACGCGTTGAAACCGAGGGGGCCGGTTGTCGCGATAGACTTAAACACCATCCAGAAACAGAATTTGAAAGTGGATGTTGAGGGCTGATCCGAAGCGTTGTGTCAAAGTCACCGCACCAGTTGCGCCATCATTGAGTTGTAGTCCGGCCTTGTGGAGCAGGACCTGCAGGGAAAATCGACTAATCGGCTCTCGGTATCTGTATATTAAACCGGGCGCCACCGCCTTCGTTCGTAACGCTGAGTTCACCGCCCATATCTTTTACTATCCCGTAGCTCACAGACAATCCTAAGCCGGTACCTGAACCAACACCTTTGGTCGTAAAAAAAGGCTCAAAAATTCGCGATAAAATTTCGCTAGGGACACCACCGCCATTATCCTGAACTGTTATCGATACATTCTGGTGATTTTCGCTCACCGTAAGTAAAATCTCTTTTTGCGCCTCTTCTGCTCCTTGATTCAATACATCTTTAGCATTGGAAATCAAATTGATAATGACCTGCTCTAACTGAATCTCGTGCCCTAACACGACTAAGTCACCACTTTCCGGATATTGCTCCAGAAGCTTGATATTCGAGAGGCGTAATTGCTCCCTCAACAAGAGCAGGGCGCCCTGCAGCACATCCACGACATTTACCGGCGCAAACGACTCTGAAGCCTTACGCCCAAACATACGCATGTGATCGATGATTGCCGTAGCTCGTCGGACCTGCCCATCGACACGGTCAAATTTACCCAATATTTTTTCTGTATTGCCTAAACCATTTTTCATTTCGTGCCTGCAGTTGGCCAGAGCCAATCGAATGACATTCAATGGCTGATTCAGTTCGTGTGCTACCCCAGAGGACATTTCCCCAAGTGTTGCCAACTTGGACGCCTGAATCACCTGCGCCTTGCTCTTATTCAGGTCAGTAATATCCTGGCCAACTCCAACAACACCAACGATTGAACCTGCTGCATCTCGCCTGGTCGTTGAGTTCAACAGCACATCGACCCTGTCCCCGCTCTTTGAATACAAAGGGAATTCATAGTTTGCCGTTTCCTTCCCACTCAGGGCGTCGTCAAGCACTTTCGCCACTGACTCCTTATAGTCGTCTGTGATGTAGGACTGAACCAGGTCCTTACCCATCACTTCCTGCTTCGAGAAGCCCGTTAATGTCTCCGCAGTCTGGTTCCACTCATTGACCAACCCATCCGCGTCGATACCGAAGATCGGGGCGTTCGCCGTCTCGATAAACTGTCTCAGTTCTTTGGCCTTCGCCTCTGTCTCCGTGTGATATTTATCAACAGTCTCTTTATCACGATGTGCGCTACCGATATTCATTTTCTCCAAGAAAAAAATGCAATTTGCAACGGACTAAAACACGAAGTTATCGTGGGCAGCAACGATGTCCCCCGCAGGTATGCGTGAGCCACGTCCTGGATTTAGTCGCCTCGGCAACCGTACTCGGGCCAGGTGTCGTCCCCCGGCCTGATGCCCTGACATAGAAAGCCGAGGACTTTTCAATCTTGTGTCGAAAGATCAGGTGCGCGTTGCCGTGATCTGTTGTGGATAATCATTTGTTGCTTCAACAAAAGATTCTCGGCGATGACAGCGCAGCTGCCGCCAGGTTTGATTAGTCTGATGGCGGCTGTAAGCAGATGGAAAAGTATGAATCTGGCGTCTTTCATACCAATCAAGGGTGGGGAAGTTGGTCGATTGCAGAAACCGTCAAATCATTGATATCGTTGGTGAATTAGTGATTCGCCATGCACCCGTCGCATATCCGTTTAGCCGCGACAGAATGATTGACGGGGCACTCTTCGCGGGTCGCCTGACGGAAGGAAAGTCTACAGGACACTCGTTTCCAGCGGCTTTCCGTCCAGGAAGTTCTCTATGTTTGATTGCGCGATCTTCGCCTGCGCAAACAGTGTTTCGTAGGTTGAGCCACCCCGGTGAGGGGTCAGAATCACATTCGGCACGCCAGCCCATCGTTCACTGCTGGTTGGCTCCGGGACAAAGACATCGAGAGCGGCACCACCTAGTCGACTCGACTTGAGTGCGTCGATCAGCGCATTCTCATCCACCACGCTGCCTCGCGACACATTCACCAGAACCCCGTCGGGACCCAGTCGATCGAGAATGCCCTGATTGATCAGGTGTCTGTTCGACGCTTCCGGGCGGCAGCAGATCACCAGCCCCAGGCACTCATCGGCTAGTTTCTCAATGGTGTTTACGTGCGGGATTACGGCGTCGGGTTTTGGTCGAGGTCCCCACCACTTCAAGTCCAACCCGAAAGGCGTTAATCGCTCTACGACCTCCAGACCGATGGATCCAAGGCCCACGATTCCAACTGGCGTGTTTCGAAGCGAGTGGCGTAAGGGGCCGGCCGGTGTTACCCATTGATCGTCCATGATGTACGAATGCGATTGCGGTATGCGCAGTAACAAGCTTGTCAGGAGTGTCGTCGCCAGATCGGCAACATCTCCGGAATTGAGTCCTGGTGCATTGGTTACTGCGATATCACGCGAGCGGCACTCGACGAGGTCAATATTGCTGAAGCCAGCCGAGATCGAGGCAATCATCCTCAGTTTCGGGAAGCGCGCCAGCATGTCCTTATCCAGTTTTTCAATGCTGGCAGAGAGAAGGACTTCCACCTCGGCGCCGCGATCCTCAATGATCTCGTTGGTATCCCCGTTCCCGGTAATCCAGCGCCATCGCGCAGGTGCTTCGGGGAACAGGGTGTGCATTTGGGGGTGCATGGCGAGGACGCCTACAGATTCTGGCATTGGCGTTTCTTCTACAGATTTTTGACTGGGTGACGCTTTTTGCTGGCTATTGGCGCCGGTAAAAAAATAGGTTCGAATGAATGATCGGCTCTAGATGCTCAGATCAAGGGCGTTGTAGTCGTGTAAAGACGCCTTTGCTTCCTCGTTCCATTTGTAGTCCAGACCTTGTGCTGCAAACGGCTGGTATATGTAGGGCGTTTCGTTGGGAAAGCGCTGTCTTCGCGCATCGATGCCAAAACCAATCACCTCCGAGCGTTTCGCGATAACGGCTTCATCAAAAACCTGTGCCTCATTGTGGGTGCCGGCGCCCATCACATCGAGAACTGAGCTGCGACGGTGGAAGCCCATGTTGACCGTGATGCGGGGTTCAAAACCCGTGTTGGCAAACGAGCCATGAACGAGTTGGCGATTGCATATGATTACATCGCCGGCCTCGCAAACAAGTGGGACTGTGCCCTTGATGCGCTCGCTCCCTGATTCTTTCACGAGTTCAGCGATGTCAACTTTCCCAACTTTGTGACTACCAGGGAGTACCCAGACGCCGTTTACCGCGGTGCTGCCATAAACCTGCGCCATGAAGTTGAACCCATGTATATCCTGGTCAAAATCTTCGCTGTCCCAGTGAGTTGTGCCGTCCTGGTGCCACGACACTGCGGCGCCGATGCCGGGTTCTTTGATGAACAGCGTTTCGTTGAACGGGGCGAAGTCTTCACCGTTGATCGCTTCCGCGACCTTCAATAACTGAGGGTGTCCATAAACCCTCAGGCAGGTCTCGGAGAATTGCAGTGAGCCCAGCAGGATAAAGGGCGCCATGTCAGGCGCGTCCGCTGCAGCTTTGGGTTCGTGAAGTTTCACTTGGTGCCGACCGTTTGCCAACGTCGAACCGCCGAGCGGATCGCCAAGCGGCTTTGACCACACCAGTGTCGGTGCGGAGCAGTCAGCACCCAGCGCCGGGGTGCCGTCTGGAGCAAACTTTTCGCCGGGTCCGACCGGGAATCGCTTTTTCAGGGCCTCAAGATCTTGTTCGATATCCCGGAGTTCCTCGGGCTTCAGAACGCCGGTGAACACATAGAACCCATATTTGTTGTAGGCATCTACGATACGGGAGTCCAGATTTCCTTCGCTGTTGAAGGAGATAGGTCCCCGGTTGTCCAAAAGCATGGCGCTATTGTGCCCGGCGAGCAGGTATTCCCGCATTGCCTGGGCATCATCGCCATAATGTGCCGCGCAGGCTTCAATTGACTGCATATAGTCTGGATGTTTCATGGGCGTCCTGTGCAATTTACATATTTTACTATTAGTAAAATTTTACTAACAGTAAAAATACGTGTCAATATCTCTTCTATCAGAACGCTGGAGAGGCAGGATGGCGGCAAAGGGGCAGGCAACTCGACAGGCTAATAAGGAACGTCGCAGGGAGAAAATTCTCGCGGAAGCCAGGAGCTTGATTGCCGAGGAGGGGTTCGATGCGCTCACCATCAATCAACTGGCGAAGAGATCGGGCGTTACGATCCCTACCGTGCATAACCTGCTGGGGAAGAAGAACGATATCGTTCTGGCACTTTTCCAGGGGCTGGTGGATAGCATTGATCAGGTGCTTGCGGAACCAGAACTGGCAGACCCCATAGCTGCATCGGAAGCGTTCCTCGACAGCCTCCTTTCACTCTATGGGTCCGACGAGGTGTTCTACAGGGCAGCATTCCTCGGGGGAGAGCGCCTTGGGCTATTTGAGCACGAGATGAATGATGGCGTCTTCAGGAAGTCGATTGGCGTGGCGGAACGACTCTGTGACCGAGCACTTGAGCACGGGTATCTCCTCGGTCGCCTCGAGAGTCGCTGGTTAGCTCAACAGTTATTCGGTTCCCAGCGACTGGCCCGGCAGGACTGGGTCAGTGGTTACATCGATTTGACAGCGTACAGGCAGCAGGCTTTGATAGGCATGCTGATAACTTTTGCCGCTGACGCGACGCCAGAACTGCATCAGAGAATCTGTGAGCGCATAGATCAGCTGGCCCGCTAGATCTTGGTGATACAGCGCCGGTTATGCTCAGGCTGCTGCTTCCTCCGGCTTCTCCTCGAATGATGGGTTTTCAATTTCCTCGGATTGCTTAGCCTCAAGCTCTTTTATCTTCTGTTCAAGTCGGGAATTTTCCGCCTTTGCCTGCTTGACTGATTTTTGCAGCAGGTCGGCCGCCTTGCTCTTCTCGGCCAGTTTTTTCTTGTTGGCATCGAGATTTTTCTTCATGCGCTCGGGGTCGTACTTTTTCAGCGCTGCGAGTTCTTGCCGTTCATCGGCGAGGTTTTTCTGAAGGGTTTTCACACGACTCTTTGCCGTGGCGACTTCCTCCTTGAGATTTTCGGAGCGATTGTGAAGCTCGCGATTGCGTTGTTCGACCGCTTTGGTGTCGCTGGCCTTGCCGGACAATTCGGAGATCGTTTCCAGCTGGGTGGCGATGGTAGCTTGCAATTCCTCTACCCTGGCTTCAAGGGTGGTTTTTTCTTTTGAGAGCTGGCCTATCTCGGCATCTTTCTCGTCCAGTTGTCCCTGGTATTGTTCACGTAGCGTCGCTTCGAGCTCCATGACCTTTTCAAGTTTGTTTACTGTCAGCATTTAGTCTATTTACTCTCCAAGTGTGCTTGCGCTCCATACTTGGTAGCACAAATGTTAATTGATGCTTCTCAATAGCGTGGGTGGTGACGCATAGGTGTCACGCTTGCCCCGCTCTATGTTGGTAAATCCATGGGAAGTGCCGCGGAAATCAACGATATGGTGCGCCCACCAGGGCTTTACGGGAGCGCCTAGTCCTTGGACCGATTGATGATGAGGAAGGAAGAAAACCGCCTGGCGGAGCCCTAGCAACCTGAAAAGCAGGCCGTTTTCCTTTCTCCAGCAGGCCAACCTCACAGTGCCGAACCGATTCCGATCGGCGCGCAGTTTATTCTGCTGGCCTCCCGCTGGCAAGTTGAAGATTCACAAGGGAAAATTGGAAACCGATCGCCTAACCTTCTGCAAAATTGGGGCTCTTGATCTTCGCTTCGGCCCGCGGACTCAAACGGTGGATGCAACATCTTTTACGGCCGCGTTGGACTTCATAGTCGCCGTTTTCTGCCGCCTGCGTAGAACGGGAGTGGAAAAACACCAATTTCCCAGCCCGGCGGCCGGCTGGTGAAGTTAATAGGAAAGCCATGAAAATTAATAAGATGGCGGGCTAGGCGGAGCTTGAGCCTGCAGAGCTGATCACGGTCGATTGGAAAGCTGCGCAGCCGGCTGGGGCGCCGAGGTGTCGGTGCTGGCTACTCGATCTGTGCTGTGACGAAGCTGAGAGTATCGCCGCCGGGCACTTCGTTGGCGATTCGGGCAAGCGCCTTGGCTGACAATTCGCCCATAACGTTTACGAAAACAAACTCCCCGGTGTCAGCGGTCAGCAGGGTAACGCCCTTAATGCCGCTGTCATTTGTCTTTAGCAGGACAAAGACCGTTTTCTCCTCCTCCTGAACATGAACGATCGTTTGCCAATCGTCGGCGGCAAGGTCTGCTGCGGTATCGTTCAGGGATCGGATGAGGTTCTCTCGATCCAGTTCGCCGGTGAGCGGATAGATACTCACGCGGACACCGTCGATAGCGCGCAGCAGGGCTTCTGCTTCCGGATCCTCATCCACATGTTTGGCGGCAAAACGCAGTACGCTGGGGCCCAGAGAAATACCGGTGTCCCGCTTCATACCATGGAAGTAGGGAGGATCGAAATCCGCGTAACCTTCGCTGCGCGACGAGGCAGTGATTCCACAACCGGCCATGGAAATAAGCACCGCGACGCCGGTCAGGCTGGCCAGAAAGCGGGCTGGTTTCACAGATTCACGTCCATGTTTACGCGGGTCATGACCATACTCAGTTCCGAAGGCTTGATGTCGCCGAGGACGTTCACGAATACGGCCTCTTCACCGTCCACTTTCATGACCGTAAGGCCATGAATCACGTCTTCACTGTGCTTTACATACACATCTACCTTCTTGCTGGATTCGCGGACCCTCACGATCTGTTCCCAGTTCAGGTCTCCAAGCACTTTGCTGACATCCTGCATGTGCTGCGCAGCTGCCGCTACATCGCCAGCTGTATCGTAAACGTGAACCCGGACTGACTCGATATTCTGCAGTGCTGCCTCCGCGACCGGGTCGTCATGTTTCATGGCGCTCGCCAGCTTCAGCAACGATTCGTTGATATCGACCATTACGCGCGGCTCGCCGTAGTCGGCGGCCAGTTTACCGAAGTCCACATAGCCGGGTTGCGACTCAAGGTTTTCATCGCCGCCAGCCCAGGCGGGAAACGAGCCGATCAGCAGCGCCGTAATCACATAAACAAACTTCATAGTTCCTTCCTCTTGAGTTGTCAGGGCGTCGCCGACGGCAGCTCTGTACCTTTGGACACCATGAAATCAGTTTGGTCTGCGGATCGCCGCGTGTCATGTAAATAGCGGTAGTCCGCTGTGTTACTGCGATGAACGGCGGGTAAGCATGAGTTACTGAATGAGCGGGGAAAAATGACAAGAATCACGACGAAAGCAACATATCCTTACGGGGCGAACAGAGCGAGACTGACTGGGTAGATTGACCCAAGCGGCTTTCGCCGGAACTGAAAGAGGTGGCTAGTGGCTGACATCAAACTCTATGGCTACTCAACCAGCCCCTACGTGCGCAAAGTGGGCTGTTGTCTCTATTACAAGCAACTAAATTTTGAGTTTGTGCCGGTGAATCCGGTGAGTAACAGTCAGATAACATTCACCAGCCAGACCCAGGTGCCGGTGTTGCAAATAAACGGCGAGTGGCGCCTGGATTCCACGTCGCTTGCACTGTGGATGGACGAGCTTTTCCCCGAGCGCCCCCTGTTCGGGCATAGCACTGGGGAGCGAGAAGACATACTCGCCGTGGATCGATGGATTTCCGAGAGCCTGATTGTGAGCGGCTTCAAAACGGTCTACGAAACCCCGATGAATGCAAGGCTACGCGCAATGGCCTGGCGCATGGCGAGTATCGTCAGTAGCCAGACGCCGCTGACGGACGAAGTGCGCAACGCCTGGCCCCAACTGCTGCAGACGGCCCCGTTTATCAAGCATATGGTTCGCTGCGCGGACGCATCTGAGTCCGCCAAAGCGATGCGCGATCGAGTCGGTATGGAACTGTTTCAACACTTCAGGGGTGGGCCATTTTTCGCCGGCAGGGCCGAGCCTTCGTTGCTGGATTTCGCCATCTTTCCCCAGCTCACATTCGGTTACATGGTGGGCACGGAAGATGAACTGGCGATCGCACAGGTTCCCGAGTTGCGTGACTGGATGGGAAGAATGACGCAGTACCTGCCGGAAAACCCACTTTTGGTGCCGGATTTTATGATTGTCCATTCGATTAAACAGTCAATAGGGGAAGAATTCGCCGCCTGAGTACTAATTTACGTAACACCCGGAGGAGTACCACATGAATAAAATAAAACCGCTCGTATCCGCTCTTGTTATCGCCACCTACGGCACGGGAGCTTTGGCACAGGCCTATCTTGAGGAAGTGGTCGTCTACGCTCAGAAACGTGCACAGAATGTCCAGGACGTGCCGATATCCGTCACCGCATTCAGCGGCGACTTCCTTGAAGAAAACGGCATTCAGAGTATTTCGGGAATTGCCCAGATTACGCCAAATTTCAACATCGCTGGCTCGGTACAGCCTGCTGGTGTCCGAATACAAATACGCGGCATTGGCGCTGCTGGCAATAACGCTATTGAACCCAGCGTCGGCGTGTTTATCGACGGCGTGTACTATCCTCGCCCGGGCTCCGTGATTGGTCTGCTGACGGATATCAGTTCCGTCGAGGTGCTGCGTGGCCCACAGGGCACCCTTTTCGGCAGGAACACCGTAGCCGGTGCAATGAACATCACCACCCAGAATCCCTCGCAGGAAACCGAAGGACAGATTGAATTGGGAGTTGGTGACTACGACCTGTATGAGGTTGGCGGTTTCTTCAACGCTGCACTAGGTGACAGCGTCGCTGGAAGAATTGCCTTCAAGTATGCCGACCGCGATGGCTACGGCGACAATTCCCTAGATGGTGACGAGTATGGCGCCCGTGATGATCTGGTAGTGCGCGGCAAACTGCAGTTTGACATCAGCGATCGCCTTTCGATGCTAGTGACCGCAGACTATGCGGAGATCAATGCGGAGGGGACTGGAGCGGAATTGTTGAACTCCACCAGTAGCGCGGCCTTCGATGAGACAACAACCAGACTTTTCGGCTCCTCGCCGGCAACGAAGAATTCCTACGACTGGAAAGTTAATCAGGTCGTAGATGACGAGCACGAAGACGAGCAGCAGGGATTGTCGCTTGATATTAACTACGAATTTCTGAATGGCATACGGCTTCGGTCTATAACGGCTGCTCGCTGGTGGGAAGCTACTTTCGCAGACGGGGATGCGAACTATCCCGTCGAGCTGGTACCTGGCACGACCGACTACGATAACGAGACGATATCCCAGGAATTTCAGTTGATTTCGCCAGGCGGCGAAACCGTGGACTGGCTCGCCGGTGTTTACTACTACCAAGAAGACTACGATATCGATCTGTCGCGGGACCTGGGTGAAGCCTTTTGTGGCTCATTCATCGGAGAGGCCGCCCCTCCGCCACTAGTTCCAATCATCGTTCCCCTTTGCCTGGCAGGCGCCCAAGAAAGCGCCACAACCAATACATTCGCTCAGGAGCTGGAGAGTATCGCCGTTTTTGGGCAGGCCACCTGGAATATCAACGAGGCCTGGAACACCACTCTGGGCCTGCGCTGGACCGATGACCAGAAAGACGGGGACTACATTGCTGAGGTCAATAACATTACTGCTCGACAGTTCGCCGCGCCCGAGGAGGCCTTGGGTATGGAGCGGGACGACTCGAAGACGACCTGGTTTGGCAACGTCAACTGGTATGTCGCCGAAGACGTCATGCTGTTTGCCACCGCGTCTACGGGTTACAAGTCGGGCGGTTTCAACTCGCAGAGTGGAGGGTCGGTTCCCCTTGGTGATGCGCGCATTTACGGGCCCGAGGAAACAACGAACTATGAGGTAGGCATCAAGAGCGCCTTGCTCGATGGCTCTATGACAGCCAACGCCACGCTCTATCGCATGGAGATCGATGATTTCCAGGACAGGGCCTTTGATGGCCTTAGCTTTGTAGTGCTCAACGCAGGTGAGCTACGCCAGCAGGGTGTTGAACTGGACATAAACTGGGCCCCTGTCGAACCGCTGCGTATTGTCGCGGGTGTGGGGTACCTGGATTCCGAGTACCTGGATTTCGACGGTGCCCCGGGCCTGCCGGGCGGCGATCCGCAAGACCTTAAGGGCGATCGCCGTAACTTTTCACCGGAGTGGCAGACTTCCCTTACCGCGGATTGGACCCAGTCCTTTGCCAATGGCATGCAGTGGTTTGTGGGCGGTAGCTGGAGCTGGTTCGATGAGCAGAATGTGGGTACCTCATCCAACAACAACCCTCAGTCGATGCAGGACTCGTATTCGATTGTGAATGCTCGCCTGGGGCTGCGTTCGGCATCAGGAAACTGGGATGTAACGCTATTTGGCAATAACCTCACCGAAGAGGACTATTGCCAGACCATATTTGATCAGGCCCTCGGTGCGCCTCTGGGGGCGATTGACGCTGAGAACAATACATCGGTTATGCGCTGCAATTTGGGGGCACCAACCACCTGGGCGCTGCGTGGGACTTTCCGGTTCTGAAAACACGTGAGAGCGGTTTAGGCCGGCCGCAAGGTCGGCCTTTTTTTGGGCAACCCAGAGCCACGCGTATCAAGTCGAGGCTTGGTGAATGAAAGTTATTAGAGGTCGCAAGTGAAAAATGTAAAACTCTACGGCTATGCAACCAGTCCCTATGTCAGGAAAACCGGGTGTTTTCTTTACTACAAGGGGATCGATTTCACCCACGTTCCAGTTAATCCACTCAAACCCGACGCCACCATCGGCCACACCAATGGCACACAGGTACCGGTACTGGAAGTGGACGGCGAGTGGCGCCGCGAATCCTCTGATCATGCTCGTTGGCTGGATGAACTCTTTCCCGATAAACCGCTTTATCCTTTAGAGCATCAGGCAACAATCGATGAAATTGATGGCTGGATAAGCGATACCTATCTGACAAGTATGTTCAGGATGGCTATCGATGGTCCCTTCAATAAGCAATTTGTATCCAGGGCATGGCGTTTGGCTGCGATTGTGAACGCAGATACGCCGCTACCTTTTCCAGTTCGCCTTATCTGGCCGCTAGGACTTCGAAGGGCGTCTTTCATACAGCACATGGCCAAACATCTGGATCTCAACGAGAGCTATGACGACATGCAAGATCGGATTTTTTCAGAACTGGTTGGGCATATTGGTGATGGGCCCTATATGGGCGGGCTGGATCAGCCGACCATGCTTGATTTTGCTGTCTTTCCTCAACTCGTATTCGGTTACATGTTTGGGTTGCAGGAGAGCCTAAGCGCGGCGATGGACCCGGTGGTCAAGGGCTGGTTGAAGCGCGTATCTAAACGTTTGCCAGAAAATCCGACACTTGCGGCAGACA
>Ga0213866_10003052_pt1 | contig 11535 bp, 7 predicted proteins | sample PICome_11_FD_160079 | JGI IMG/M metagenome (GOLD analysis project Ga0213866, IMG submission 160079) | Coastal seawater microbial communities near Pivers Island, North Carolina, United States - PICO284 | ecosystem: Environmental > Aquatic > Marine > Coastal | place: USA: North Carolina... | reverse complement strand
GAGCCCGCGCAGTCGCACCGACGCTCCCGGCTTGTCCGAGAACTCCGATCCGGTCCTTCTCCCTCAAAGGGGCGAAGGAGCTTCACCAGCATTCCCGGACAAACCGTTCTTGCCGGTGCTCACATTCCGATGCGATTGATCTTGGCGCGCAGTCTCTCGCAGGGATCGGGAAGGCTCGCTGGCGATTCTGTTTCGCCGATCAAAGTGTTGTATCGCTTGTGTTCTCCGAACTCGCTCGATTCAAGAGAAGAGTGGTTCGCGCAGAGGCGCAGGGACGCAGCGTCTGGCGGGTGATAAGCCGCGGCATGGTGAGATTACGTTTGAGGATCAGAGCAACGAGCCTTCTCTTTAACTCAGATTGAAGGCCAGAAACATCTATCTGCGCTGATAGACCAAGCCTCAGCCAGCAATCGCCACATCTGTTCTCTCGCGCTCTCCGCGTCCTAGCTCCGCGATCTCTGCGAGATTTCTTGGCCTGGCAAAAGCTCAGCCCTTCGCGTCCTAGGATTTCTCGCAGAGCTCGCTGAGTGAAGACGCGGAGAGCGCGAGAGACCTACTCGATAGATTCAGCGCGAGGGCGAAGCGAGTGCCCTGGCTTGCTCTGTCAATCAAAACAAGGATGCAGGAAATCGCATGCTGGTGACTCTATCGGCTGGATCTAATAGCCCGAATTCCGCGAGGCACTGCGTCCCTGCGCCTCTGCGCGAACCACTCTTCTCTTGTATCGAGCTAGCGCCGCCGGATACGCCAAGAGCAATCGCATTGAGATGCGATTGACCATGGCTTCTCGCCGTCATTCCGACAGAGGGCGAAGCCCGACGAGGGATCACCCTTGCGATAGATGCTGCTTCCTACGATTGCACACGCTTCCCTCTTCCTGACAAGCGAATCATTTGCAAAGAAAAGTGCGCCATCGAATGCAAGGGTGATCCCTTCGCCTACGGCGTTCGGGATGACGGCGTTTCAACCCGCTTCGGGGTGGAGGAGCTTCGCCGGCATTCCCAGTCGAGCACAAAACCCATCGCCCCTTTTGATCCATCCCAATTCCTGTCAGAATGCGTCGAATGACCGAACAAAAGAGTCAGCGCAGCGTTTAGAACTTTCGCGTTGCTGCCATTCGTGCGAGCACTTTGAGCCCAGGACACGACACATCCGACGAGGAGACATCATGCAGATCAAACGCCTTCTATTGACCACAGGACTCTGCGCCGCGCTGAGCTTGAGCGTCGCGTGTTCCGAAAAGGAACCCGATGCCGGCACCGACGGGACTGGCGGCGACACCACCAAGCAAGACAACACGCCGCCTGTAAAGGTCGAAGCCTCCGATTGGAACAAGCTTAGCCCCGAGCAGCTTGCCAAGGCGCGCTCCAGCGCGGACAAGGGTTGGGCATGGTTGGATGCGAACTACAACCAGCCCGTGGGCGACATGATGAAAGGCGAGATTGGAACGTGGGGCCCCAAGTGTGACCCTGCCTTCTCCTGCTTCGCCCTGCTTGCGGGATTGAAGACGGGATACCTGAAGCCCAGCGATCCGCGCGTTGCTGCGACCTTGGCCGACAGCATTTTCAAGGCGCAGGCAGCGTACGACGAATCGCATCCCTACTGGCTGATCAAGTCACCTGCGATGGGGCAAAGCCTTTACATTACGTCTGTTGGCGTCTCGCTATTGTCTTGGCTGCGCGACAATGCAGAAGGGCAGCTTCCCAAGGCGCTGTACGATCAGCTGAACGAGCGCATTGATGGCGCCGTGAACTTCCTTGCCGCCTCGCAGATCGGCGTTCCCGGACAGAATTCAAGCGCAGTCGATGTGCCCGGTGCATTCGACGAGCTTGCAGCGAAGAATAGCGCTGACAGCTCCGTCTATCACGGCGGATGGGCGTACGGCGTTGACAACGACAAGAGCCGTGGCGACGCCCGACTTGCCAATCTCTCGACGAGCTCATTCGCGCTCGATGCGCTGGCGGCCGAGGGGCGTCTCAAGGCGGGCGATCCAATTCTCGAAGCTGCTAAGACCTTCCTGAAGCGCACGCAGAATGATGCGGAAGGCACCGACATGCCTCGCACTACCCGCATTTCGGAAGCAGAAGGGCATCCGGATACCGGTGAAGTCGTCGTGAAAGCCAGCAGCGATAGCCCGCACTTCGGAGGCGCGCCTTACTCGCCAACGGAGTCCAAAGCTGGAGCAGAACCCGCGGGTGATGGCGAAGTCGTCCTGCGCTCATACGGCTCCATGACCTACACCATGCTGCGCGGCTTTCTCCACGTCGGCCTGACCGATAAAGATCCTGCCGTGAAGCACGCCCTGACCTGGTTGACCAACAACTTCAGCGTCGAGCGCGTGCCGGGCTTCATCAATACTGAAGAAGCGCCGAACAACGACCAGATGGCCCTGTACTATCAGTACCTCCAGATCGCCCGCACCTTCAATATGATGGACATGGAGACTTTCCGCAGCGCTGGAGGCGTCGAACACCAGTGGCGCTCCGAGATTGTAGACGCGCTAGCCACCCGGCAGAAGTCAGACGGTAGCTGGGCGAACATCAATCCCCGTTGGCAAGAAGGTGCTCCGATCCTTGCAACCTGCTACGTGATGAACGCCTTCGCGGACATCATTCCCGCCAAGGAATAGCGCCAAGCATTCGTGAGTCACGACACGCTCCCGGCTCGCTGCTGGGAGCGTGTTTCTTTTCCACAACTATTCACAAACAACTCACACCCGCAATCCAAACGATTAGAGCGGAACGCAAACCTTTCAAATGGCAATATGGACGCTCGAAACGGCGCGGGATTCCGCTATGCTTGCGCTGAGACGAAGAACTAGGGAATTGCAGGCGCAGCCGCTCAGGTTTGCGCGAGAAGAAGCGTAGGGGATTGCTTTCATGCCGAGCCAAGGCACAGCCATCTTAGAGCAGAAGCCAATCGACTTCATGCGATATGAGGGCCGTCCTACGGAGCTGGCTGAGGCTATCACGGATACCTACGGCTTAGACGGCTCGCCTCCCCGTCGCGAAGCGGTCATGCACCTCTCCAATTCTCTCACGCGACTGATGCAGGACGAGAGTCTTTATCAGGTCTTCTATCTCTCATTCCACTTCCTGATCGTTCTCTCGGAGCTCCAAGCCCACGCCGCCAAGCAGCGCAAAGCACGCCGCGATTGGCAGCGCGAAGGCATGCGGAATAAGGGCGAGGAAACGCCTCAGGTAGCCGCTCTGCGCGAAGCCTACGAGCAGCTTGAGCACGATGTCGTGTGGCTGAACAACAAGCGCGATGCAATCGCCGATCTCATGCTGCTGCTCGCCGGACGCTTCCGCGAGTTCCACATGAAGGACCCGGCGGCTGCGAAGAAGCTCTACTTCGAGCGGGTGGAAGAGGCGAACTCGTCGAAATGGCGCGAGCACTTCGATTTATCTTTCACGCAGATGCTGGAGAATCACGGCGATCTGGAAGAGTGGAAGCGCGATTTCGAGCGCATCAAAGCGCTCTGGCAGGAGCATGTCGGCACCGAAACGCGCAAGCGCATCATGGTGCAGATCAAGGATGAGCTCGGCCAAACGGAAGATCGTATTCAGTCCGTCGAAGGGCAGATCGCCGAAGCCGAGCGCCTGAAGCAAGAGAAGGTTCACCTCGAAGCTGAACTCGCCCTGCTGCAAACGCGCAAGGCCGAGCTTGAAGGCGAGTTCAAGAAGCTGCGTCACTCGGCGGACGATCTCATCACCGACTACCACCGCTTGGAAGCCTTGCTTGAAGCGGAGACCGCCGTTGCCATCGCGGATGAGGATCTCGACACCAAGTACGAGCGCCTGCGCATCAATTACAGCTCGTTGATTCACGAGAGTCGCAAGCTGCGTGCAAGCTCTGCACCCGCTACCAATGGCCACGCCACTAAGACGGCGGACGCTCAGCCAGCAGCGCTTCCGGAGGGGGCCGATTCAGCCGATGCGGACACGCTGCGTCAGCAGATCGAAGTGCTCAGTGAAGATCTACAGTCAGCCAGCATCGCCCGCGATGAAGCTGAAATTGAGCTTCGCTCGCTCGAAGAATCTATTGAGACGATGCGCGAAGAGCACGACCGCACGCGCTCGGAGCTCTCCGACTACCGCCAAATGGTCGCCACTCTCGAAGCAGAGCGCGGCGGCGCTCGCCACACCACGCCCTACACCCGCGATGCACTGGCGCGCAGGCAAGCGGCGGCCAACGCCCCTAGCGATTCAGACCTAACAGCGGATGGAGATACGCCAAACACCCCTTCAACGGATAGCGAGGGCGAGGAAGAGTTTCACGCTGAAATGCCCGCCCGAGTTGAAGTCGACGCGGACGAGATTTCGGAGCTGCGCACGCTCGTAGCAGACTTGCAGGAGAGTCTTGAAATGGTGCGCCACGAGCGCGACACCAAGCAAGAAGACCTCAAGGCGCTCAGGGAGCAGCTCAGCCAAGGCGGAGACGGCGAGCAAACAGTCGAGCAAGAAGTCGAAGAAGAGCGTCAGCGCGCCCGCCTTCTAGAAGTTGAGCGTCATCTAGAGGAAGCCCGCGAAGAACTTGGTGTGCTGCGTCCGCAACTGGGCGAGCGATTCGACAAAGTAGAAGAGCTTGAAAAAGAGCTCAGCTCCCGCAAGGACCTCGTCCGCGATCTGCAAGTGAAGGTCGACGATCTCAGCGATCAGCTCACGCACGCCCAGGGACGCGCCGCCCGCGCGGATGAAGCCGAGGGGCTGACCAAGCGCGTCGCTGAATTGGAGATGGAGCTTGATGCTCTGCGCATCGAGCGCGACGCCTTGAAGAAGGACCGCTCCTCCATTGATCGTAAGGCCGAGAAGCTCGAAACGCGCGAGATGGAACTCGACGAGCTTCGCGCCAAGCTCGAAGCCGCGGGCAAAGAGGTGCCGGAGTCGCTCGCATCGGAAGAGCTGGCAACTCCTGCAGCTACTCGCGCTGAGCTGGAATCAGTACGCAATCAGCGCGATGAACTCGCCTCGCGCGCAGCTCAGCTTGAGTCAACGATTGAAGATCGCGACCAACGCATCTCCTCGCTTGAGTCCGAGCTTGAGCGCCTACGTGCAGCTTCAGACGCCGCCCCAGCAGACGCTGTCTCGAACGACGAGCTGCAAGCGATCAGCACGCGTCTCTCTGGCGTGGAGCGCGAGCGTGATCGCCTGAAGGACTCGGCTGATCGTACGCGGAGTCAGCTCGACTCCATGCGCAAAGAAGTCGAACGGGCGGAAGCGACGCTGCGCGAAGACCTCGATCAACTGCGCGAGGAATCTGAACGCTGGCAGGAAATGGCCGAGAAGAATCAAGAGCGTCTCGATCAAGCCAACGAGCGCAACCGCGAGCTTCGCGAGCAAGTCAGTCAGGGCCGCAAGATGGCGATGGAGCTCGCGCAGCTTCAGTCCGATCTGGAAACGCTCAAGCATGCCCGCGAAGACGTGACCGAGATTCTCAGCGCTGCGTCAACTGTGGGGGCTGGCGCGCGCGGCGAAGTGATTCGCTCGCAGCTCATCCCCAGTTTGCTTGACCTGCTCAGCGAATCCTCTGGCGCTGACCGCGCTGAGCTGGAAGAGAAGCTCGCAGCTTTGCTCAGCCCCGAAGGATGATTCACCGCCAACGCTACGCCCCGTCGCTTGAGTTCCAAGGATCCGCATGAAGCGAGCCCGCCTCATTCTCGTTGCTTCCGCCCTCGCGCTGCTTGGCGCGATTGGTCCTGCTGCTTGCGTGCAATCAAGCACCGTCACGCAGCGCTCAACTTTGCGTACGATTCCCGTCGCGCCTGAATCAGCGTGGCAGGATCTTCTGCAAGTCGCGGAAGCAGGGCGAGCGGATGACGCTGCCCGTCTCTTTTCGCGCAGGCGTCTACGGCAAGAGTTTGTTGGAGGCCAGCTCGTCAACTACCCGAGCGATCCAGAGAAATACGACGAAGCGCTCCGCAAGCTCGACTTGGAACTCAGCAGCAGAGCTACTGCGATTGAATCCTTCGGCGCTGAAGTCTGCGAAATCCTGCAATCGCTGCAGGACGGTGGGGGAGCGTTCCTGGTTGATCGCGAACTCACGGGCGGGCCCAACTACTCCTATCGCCGCGACGACACCAGCATGCCCTGGGGCCCGAACGCGGCGCAAGTCACCGTGCGCTACTGGCGCAGAGGTATATCTGATGGCGAGGGCGTGGAGATCCGCCTCGCGATTATTCAGGAGTACGAAGAGTGGAAGATCGACGACGTGACGCCATCCTTCCAGCGACTTGCTGAAATGCAGAACTCCGATAGCAACGCTTCCGAATCTCAAGGATAGACCACATGCTGCGACTTCTTCCCGCCTGCATTCTGCTTCTTACGCTCAGCGCCTGTAGCGGCGGCGGAACCAATGGCGACAACAACTCGCCCGATCCCGCGCCGAAGCAGAAGAGCGAAGCTCCTTGCGGCGAGAATCTCATCGAGCCGGGCCCGAACATGGTCAACTGGCGCGTCGAGGAGAATGGCCACTTTGCGCTCGTGCAAGAATTCTTCCGCGCTGCAAAAGCCGGCGATGCTGCTGGACTCTCCGCGATCATGACGGACTACGCCAAGCGCGAAGTGAATGGTCTTTTCGAGTCGGTCGACGCCTACGCCGCTGCCAGCAAGGAGCAGCTCGCCGAGCTAACCACGCTCAACTTCGATCCCGCATATCCCCTGCAACGCCCTGACGACAAGCAATCGCTGCACACCGTGTTGGCGGTGCAAGATAAGGAGGCGAATGCAGAAGAAAGCGAAACTGGCGAGCGCGGCAATCGCTACGTCATCTACATCGATACCAGCGACAAGCGAGCGTATCGCATTCACAACGTGCTGACTGATGGCGCGCTCTCTGCAAAGCGCTGCGCTCCAGCTTTCGGCAAGGTGCTCTCCGATCCCGTCACGACTTTCCGCTACTACTACGCATGCGCCGTGCGCGGCGTGCACGCCGACGCTCCGATGGCAGGCGTGGTGATGACCGAACGCGAGCGCCTCACCTACTTCCGCAACGTCACGAGTGCTGCCTATCGCGAGCGCGCGCTGGCGCTGCCGGATTCAGTTGATGAGCGCGGCAACCGCTCGCTGATCAACTATTTGAACTTCAGCAAGCACATCCATGATTCGTACTACGAGCAACCGGAGCCGCTCTTCGCCGATCACTGCAACGTGGACATCGCGTTTGTCGTCAGCGAGGCTGGAGTGAAGGAAGAGTTCGTGACCTTCCAAACGCGCTTCACGCTGATCCGCAAGGATGGGCAGTCGCGCATTGACCGTGATGGCGAAGTGCCTGAACGCGAAGCTCCAACTCCGATCCCAGGGCCAAGCCGAAGCTGATCTCCACTACGACGATCAGGGCAAGGAACAACATGACACGCAAAGTCCTTATCAGCGCAGTCGGCTCGATCGTCGTCGTTCTCGCAGTCATCGCAGTTTTCATGCTGACAGATTCAGGCCCGGCGGAAGAAAACGACCAGCCCTTCGATGTCATCCTGATCTCAATCGACACGCTGCGCGCGGATCACCTGCCCGCATACGGCTATGAATCTGGCTCGACGCCTTTCATCGATGAATTCGCGCAAGAGAGCGTTGTCTTCGAGCGCAACTACACGCCCTATCCGCTCACGCTTCCCGCCCACACCTCCATGCTCAGCGGCACCACGCCGATCTATCACCGCGTGCGCGACAACACCTACCAGCGCGTGCCTGAGCAAGGGCTCGCGTTGATTCAGGAAGACTTAGCGCAAGCGGGCTTCAAGACTGCGGGCTTCATCTCAGCCGAAACGCTCAAGCGCAAGACCGGCTTTGCGCGCGGCTTCCAGCACTTTGATCAGCATCTCGTCAACGCTGAATCCGACATGCTGCTGGGCGAGCGCAGAGCAGAGCACACGCTCAACGCAGCCGCCAAGTGGATCGGTGAGCAGAAGGCCGGCGATTCGCTCTTCACCTTCATTCACCTTTTCGATCCCCACTATCCTTTCGCCCCTCCAGCCAAATATACGCAGGGCTTGAGCAAGATCGAATCCTTCACCAAGGATCAGCTTGTGCCCTGGTACGACGCGGAGATCACCTACACCGACGCCTGCCTGCGCGACTTCGTGAGCAAGCTGAAAGAGATGAAGCGCTTTGAAAACACGCTCTTCATCATCACCGCAGATCACGGCGAGGGACTTGGCGAGCACGGCGAAATCACGCACGGCTACTACCTTTACGACGAGACGACGCACATCCCGCTGATCATTCGCATGCCGCAGGGGAAGTACAAGGGCAAGCGCGTGAAGTCGCTCGTCAGCTTGACTGATCTGGTACCGACGATCGTGCGGGTTAGCCGCATCAAGGCTTCCGATGCGCTGCGCAGTCAGCAGCAAGGCGCCGATCTCGTACCCTTGATGAGCGGCGATGCGGAAGCCCTGCGCAAGTCGGTCTACATCGAGAGTCACTATGGCTATCTGAATGCTGGCTGGGCGAAGCTGCGCGGCATGCGCACGATGGATGGCCTGGCCGTGGTGAGCGGCGACTTTCCCGAGTTTTATCTCGGCGATGCAAACATTGGTGATCTCGAAAAAAACCAAGGCGTGAGCGCTTCCGCATACTCCCAAGCGCTCGATGAAATCAGCAGCGCGCTGCACAAGTGGTACAGCCCCGATCTGGTTGGCGCACTCCAGTCGCAGCACATTGGCGCGAGCGGGAGCGAGAGCTATGGCGGGAGTTACGACGGCAGCTACGGCTCAAGCTATGGATCGAGTTACGGTTCCAGTTACGGTTCAAGCTATGGCTCCAGTTACGGCGGTAGTCCGGCGGAAGCGGGAGAAAATCCCAAAGGTTCAACGGGCAACGCGCGCGGCTCGCCTTACGGATCCGAAGGCTTCACGCCTCAACAGGTTGAGCGCGAGAGCGTGCTGGACACCGCGAATCTGAAAAGCCCGCACGAGATGCGCGAGCAGCTTGCAAGCTTCCAGCTCGCCGAGCTCGCCTTCGACGACGGCTTCTATCAAAGCGCGCTGAACAAGCTCGATGCACTGCTGACCGAGACGCCTGATGCGATCATGGCGCTGCGCCTCAAGATCCGTTGCCACCTGCGCCTCTCGATCAACTCCTACCGCGACGAAGAGTCCTCGCGCAAGCATATCGCCCAAGCAGCGAGTGCTGCGCGCAGCGGTAGCGCCGCGTGCATCGAGCGTGGCCTGAGCCTCGCAGGGCTTGAGTTTCGCATGATCGCAGCAGAGTACACCTTGATCGGCGGCGACTACGTGAGCGCGAAGAGCGCCGCGCAGGCTTTGCTCGACGACGACAAACTGCCGCCTCCCAGCTTCATGGCGTTGCGCCTGGTTCGTGTTGTGGCGGTTTCTGATTACTCACTCGCCAAGACGAGTGGAGCGCGCGCCGCTGTGCTCGCCGACTTTCGCAAGGTGCTGGGTGATAAACCGGATGCGCGCTTTATTGCAGAGCTCGCCGCGATGGAGAAGGACGAAGCGATCAAGCTCGCGCCCTGGGAAATCGAGTAGCGCAATTCACGATTGATTCTCGTCGCGCGTTGAAGACGTTGGGGGGGGCAGACAATCACGGCTTCTCTGAGAAAGTTAGCGCGTATGGCCGCGTTGCGGGCGGAGGTGGCTGAAACGCGCAGCGTCGAAGTCGGAGGGTGCTCTCCTTGCTTCCAACTCAGTAAAAACGTGGCCCCGAGGCGCTTTTGATCGCTGCGCACCGCATCTCGGAAGCTTCGCTTCCTGTGAGTTAGCCCAGCAGCCTGCCCTGAGCTTCGAAGGATGGCGCAACATGCTTCGCAAGTGTGCTCACTCCCGCGTCCCCTCAGTCTCGGCTTCGCCTCGACCTGCTGCGCAGCGCTTCCGTTGACACTCAAGCGGCCCGATTTCATCGGTGGAGCGGCTGCGCAGCGTTCTCGGAAAAGCCCATCATGTCTGCCATCGCATTCAGGTGGGATCTTTCGCGCAGCTCTCGATGATCCCGAACACAACGTGCAAACGAGAGGATGCAGGCATGATTGTCTGCGCCAGCCTTTTCCAGAGGCCTTACCGAATGCACTCAATCGAGAACTACTTTGGCGCAGTGGAATCGAAAGGAGCGGCTTCTCCTAAAACTCCGATTCGCTCCTTCTCCCGCAAATGGGAGATGCGCAAGCATGCCGCTTACGCGCGCTGCTTGCGCATCTTGCGCTTGAACTCGCGCTTCAATTGCTCGACATCTTTCGCAATCTCAGCAAGCTGCTCAGGGCGCAGATAGTCGATAAAGACTTTGCCGTCGAGGTGATCCAGCTCGTGCTGAAAGGCGCGCGCGAGCAGCTCGTCGCCACTACGCTCTTGCCACTCGCCGTGCACGTCCTGAAACTTGATCTTCACTTTGAGAGCGCGCTCAACATCCGCATAGATGCCGGGGAAGGAAAGGCAGCCTTCTTGCGCGATGTAGTGCTCTTCGGTTTCAATAATCTCGGGGTTGATCAGCGCAATCTCGCCATCGGCACCGTCTTCATCCCACGAGCAGTTGACCACGAAAATGCGCTTGCTCACGCCAACTTGCGGAGCAGCAAGACCAACGCCCTTAGCGTCGTACATCGTCTCGAACATCTCATCCACAAAGTGACGCAGTCGGTTGTCGAACTCGGTGACGGGCTCGCACTCCTGCATCAGCACGGGATCGGGGTATTTTCGAATCTCAAGCATGGCTCTCTCGCATCTCAAAAACAGGGCGCTCGCGCGCAGCCCCTAGAATACAGGTATTCAGGGTGTGTTGAAAGCCTAGTGGCGAATTGGGCAGGATTCCGTTACAATCGTCTCGCAGGCGCAGCGGATGCGTCGACTCAGACCGAAGCTAGCAGCAAGGAGGCTGAAATGCCGGTAGAACCAATTAGTGCGGCGGGATCACGCGCCGCGACAGAGGCGGCCAACGCCGCTCGCGCTCAAGCGCAAGCTGAAGCGAAAGCTCAATCGCAAGCAGATGCAGCAGCGAATACTCGCACGCCGCAACAAGCGAATGATATCTCAGGTGCGATTCTCGACGAACAAGGCTGATGCTTTGAGAGTCGAAGGACACGAACGCGCTCGCTGCCATCAGCGAGCGCGTTACGATTTGCTGGCCTTCATCGAGCGCTGCAAGAAGAGCTTTGCGAGAAGAGCGCTTCAAGGAAGGCGTCGCGCAAAGCTCGTCTTGAGCGCTCCCATTCCACTCAGCTTTTCGTTATCCTGCGTAGCTCAGCATTCGGCAAGTGAGAGGGATGAAGCCATGGAAGTGCAAGCCTGGGGAACCGGAGTCTTCGATAATCGCGACGCGACCGATTGGCTCGAAGACCTGATTGATACGGAAGATCTGCAAGCAATCATGCTAGCACTCGGCAACGTGGTTGAGCTTGCTGGCACGGAAGAGCTTGACTCGATCGACTGCTGCATTGCGCTCGCCGCTGCTGAAGTGGTAGCTGCTGCCGGCGGCAAGCCGAGCAAGGAAATGACCATGCCCGCCAAGCGCTTCCTCAAGCGCATGAATCTCGGCGTTGCAAGACCTGTGCAAGAGCTGGCGCTCAAAGCGCTCGACAACGTGCGCACGC
>Ga0213866_10003050_pt1 | contig 11539 bp, 9 predicted proteins | sample PICome_11_FD_160079 | JGI IMG/M metagenome (GOLD analysis project Ga0213866, IMG submission 160079) | Coastal seawater microbial communities near Pivers Island, North Carolina, United States - PICO284 | ecosystem: Environmental > Aquatic > Marine > Coastal | place: USA: North Carolina... | reverse complement strand
ACGAGGCCGCCGCAAGTCGGACTAGTTCATCCCCATCTTGCAGAAGCGATCGAAGGGCCTTCTTCTTCATGGCGGAGTCGAATACTCGATCCAATGCGATGATTGCCGCGAATCGTACGCGGGGGTTTTCACTCGCCAGATTCTTCATGATCTGATCGCGATTCTCGGGTCGGGCACAACGGCCTAACGCCGCGCAAACTCTGGCAAACTGTTTGGGTGAAGTATCTCTTTTGATGGACGCGAACAGGCTGGCGACGGCTTTTGGGCTTGGCACTGCACGGAGGTAGTCCAAAGCGTAGATGACGATTGGCGGCGCGGCGGGTGTTTGAAAATCCGGATCGTTGAGAATCGTCGTCGCTCTATAGGCCACCTCGGGGTCCTCGCTGTTTCTTGCTGCTTCGAGGGCTTTTCTCGCCCGGGGGCCGAGAGTTCGAAGCCGCGAACTGGCGTCTTCCCTTTTATGGAAGCTGTCATCTCCCAATTGTTGAATGAGACTGGCGACTTGCCGCCCTAGTTCTTCATTCGAGTTGTTCAGGGTGAGGTACTGAATGACAGCTTCAGTGGACGGTTGGATTCCTGCAACTCTCAATAGCCTCTCGATTTGTAAAAACTCCAATTGTCGGTCGAGCAGAGCATCTACCAAAACAGGATCAACGAAGTAATCCTCGTTTACTTTGGACGCTACATCACCGTTGAACACGGCAAATTCGTCGATAAGCCCGTGGAGGGTTTGGCGGGTGGAGTAGTTTGCCAGATGCCAGCTTTTTTCCCTTGCCGGACGCACCAATTTCCCGTCTCCCTCCAAAACCCTGAGCCAAAAATCTTGGGGAAGTTTGATCGATGGGAGCAGATCACCGTTCAGGTACGTCGTTACCGTTCTCCTCCTCAAATCGACACCACATACAAGCGAATACCACTTGTCGACTTCCAGCTTTAGCGGATACTCGTGACTAAAGTCTTGGTCGTTGAAAGTAACAGTCAGATTTCCGGAGGGGTTGTTGATGTTGGCGCCAATGCAAAAACTAATCCAGCGGCTGTAACGACCTCCCGAAAGAATGTTGTTGTTTCCGTTTTTGAACGACATCGCCTTGAATCGCAAGGCGATGGTAAACGCCCTGAAGTCGAGGGAGCGGGTTCTGATGGTGGGGGTCTGTTCCGGAAATCCTCCATAGACGCCATTGCCAAAGAGGGCATTGCCTCTGAACGTGGGATAATCGTGATTGTCCATCAATAGCCCGTTGCCAGGCTTGCCGGTGCTCTCATTTTCATTTCCATCAAACTGGAAACGTGCGATAGCCTCGGGCACCGTGAATGATCGCGCTTGCCCGGTGGCTAAAACAAAAATGGCAACAGTCTAGGGTAGTAGTTTCACCATGCTGTCAATCTGGTTATCAATCATTTCGCCGCGTTTTTCAATTTTTTCGTTTTTTCTCGTATCTCGCTGACCTTCTTCTAGCTCCCAATGTTGACCAGGATAGCCGTAGGGCGAGTTATGGATCGGGTTTTTAAAGAAATCTGCCACTGTCTTAGTCTGTTGAGGTAGCATCCCAAAGGCTGACAATAAAGTAAGACACTAGTTACCGCTACGATTCTCTCCTGTTCAGCCTGATCGGAGCCCTATTGCATGACTAAAGGTCGACTCTTCCCTTGTAAAAACACAAACGCACAGGAATAAAAAGGAGTTCACTGGGGCAACACTGAGCGGTCACCAAGATAACACTGAGCGCTTAGTTTATTTGTTTATTTAAAATATATTACACTCAGGGATTAGCTCATGAGTCCTTCGATAGAATCTAGATTCGACCATCCAACAACAACCCTAGCTACCCCCTGATCCCTCCATGGAATAAGATTGACCATAGTTCTTTCCCTTTTTCCTATCCGCTTGCTTCTTGTCTTTTATGAAGACAACTCAAGGTGGACTAGCGGCCCAGAACAAGGGCACGACTGATCCTGCTCGAAAACCAGGAGTATCAATACGATGTCATTACGAAAGCTTATGAAACCTCCTCAAACCTTACACGGCGGTGTATCACTTTGTGTATCACTCGCCCTTACCCCTTCAAAGAAACACCTCACAACTCATTGTCCTTAGGGTTTTTACAAGAATGGCGGAGGGTGTGGGATTCGAACCCACGGATACATCACTGCATCACTCGATTTCGAATCGAGCGCCTTAAACCGAGCTCAGCCAACCCTCCTAGAATACTCCTTAACGAGCGAAAATTACCAAAGAAAGGGCCCCGGTCAAGTGCTCTCTGGCTCTTCCTGAAATCCGCGATAAGTTAAAGCAGAATTATTACAAGTTGACCGAGCTACATCCCAAGATTCCCGAATGGTTCCGATCCCGAAACTGGCAGCCTTTTTCGTTTCAGTGCGAAACATGGCAACGCTATCTTGGGGGTGATTCAGGATTACTTCATGCGCCCACCGGATTTGGCAAAACTCTTTCGGTTTGGCTGGGGCCGGTCTCCGAGACACTAAAGACCGGTCGGTCGCCCCGAAATTGCGAAGTCCTTTGGATCACTCCCTTACGAGCCCTCGCTAATGACACCCTGGATTCCTTGCGCAAGCCACTGGCAGGAATGGGCCTTGGTTGGTCCGTCGAAGCACGGACAGGCGACACCTCATCCTATCGTAAGGGTAAGTTGAGGGAAAAATTCCCCTACTGCCTTGTCACCACACCCGAGTCCCTCTCACTCCTCCTGACCTATGCCGACACCCGGCAGAAGCTTTCGAACCTAAATTGCGTTATTATTGATGAATGGCATGAGCTCCTCGGAACCAAGCGTGGCGTCCAAACCGAGCTTTGCCTGACCCGGCTCCGCACTTGGTTGCCCAAGCTGCGAATCTGGGGACTTTCGGCAACTCTGGGGAATCTTGAGGACGCAGCCAAACCGCTTATGGGTTCGAACCAATACTGTTTGGTGGCCGCAAACCAGAACAAGCAAATCGAGATTAAAACACTTATTCCGGATGAGATCGAATCCTTTCCTTGGTCGGGCCATCTCGGGACCAAATCAGTCAAAAGAGTCGCGAAGCAATTGGAGAGAGCGCGGACTACTCTGGTCTTTACCAATACCCGCTCCCAGGCCGAAATCTGGTATCAGGAAATTCAAGACGCCAGACCCGAGTGGTCGGACAAGATCGCAATCCATCACGGCTCGCTCAGTCGCGATGAACGCGGCATCGTCGAAGCAGGTCTCAAAGACGGTTCGCTCCGTTGTGTCATATGCACTTCCTCCCTTGATCTGGGGGTCGACTTCTCACCGGTGGATCAGGTGATCCAAATCGGTTCACCAAAAGGGATTGCCCGCCTGACGCAACGTGCCGGACGATCCGGCCACTCGCCGGGAAAAGTCTCGAAAATCATTTGTGTGCCGACCAACGCTCTAGAGCTTATCGAATTCTCGGCGGCCCGCGATGCTTGGAATAAGAAGGAAATCGAATCCCGGACTTTGCTGAAGAAACCGCTCGATGTTCTTACCCAACATCTCACGACCCTTTTACTTGGAGAACCGGCTTCGCCGGAGGTGCTGAAGAAAGAGATCTTTTCAGCCTTCAGCTACTCCAGCCTCACCGAAGCCGAGTGGAATTGGGCCATCATGTTCCTGACCAATGGCGGCCCCCTCTCAGCCTATCCCCAGTATCAAAAGGCGGAACTTATCGATGGACTGCTGACCATTACCAATAAAAGGACTGCCCAGCTTCATCGGATGAACATTGGGACGATCACCTCCGACACTTCCGTCCTGATCAAGTTTGCCAGTGGGCGAACCCTCGGGAGTGTTGAAGAAGGTTTCGCTTCCCGATTGAAGGTGGGGAAACAATTTGTCTTCGCAGGCCGGCGTCTTGAGCTCCTTCGGTTTCATAAGCTCACCGCTACAGTGCGAGCTGCAACAAAAGTGCGCAAAGGCGAAGTCGCCATTTGGGGTGGAAGTAAAATGCCACTCTCTACCGAGCTCTCGCACGCTGTGGCCCGCAGTCTCCACAGCACGATCGAAAGCCCGGAACTCAAAGCAGTCGCTCCAATTCTTAAAATTCAAAAATCGTGGTCGACGTTGCCTTCGGACAACGAGTTGCTCATCGAGTTCACGCGCACCAGAGAGGGAGAACACTTGTTCGTTTACGCCTTCGCAGGCAGATTGGTGAACGAGGGACTGGGGGCCTTGGTGGCTTTTCGCCTGTCCCGTAACTCCGGAGAATCAATCAACGTGACCCAGAACGATTACGGCTTTTGTCTCGGTTCACCTGGAGGACTTTCTCTTGACGAGGAAATCCTCCGTGAAGCGCTAACCATCGACCAACTTTTGGAAGATCTACTCGAATGTATGAATACCGCCGAGATGGCACGGCGGCAATTTCGCTATGTCGCGAGAGTGGCAGGCCTTCTCATTCCGGATATGCCCGGTAAAAGGAAACCAACCCGCGATCTTCAGGTATCGGCCAACCTCCTTTTCGAAGTTTTCAGCCGTTATGACCCAGACAACCTTCTTCTGGAGCAAGCCCGGCGCGAGATCTTTGAACACCAGCTTGAACTGCAGCGCTTGAAGAAAACTCTCGCTTCGATTCAAGATCGCCCGTTTCGGCTTATTGAAACACACCGACTCACCCCAATGGCATTTCCACTTTGGGCTGATCGCCTAAGTGCTTTCCTTCCCGCGGGTGATGCCGCGACCCGACTTGAGAAAATGCTCGCAAAACTTCAGAAAAGCAAAGAGTGACTCCTAATCGATTCGCACTTGCCCTCTTACCAGCTCGAAAGTCACGGCGCCCCAGTAACGACTATCGAAAACATTGGCCCGACTATCTCCGGAGACGAAGAACTGATCGACCGGAATCTTCATTGGAAATTTCAACGGAACCGCGAGCGATAGACCTCTGCTGATGGCACGTGAACCTCCGGCTGAGATTTCACACCAATCATCAGTCTGACGTTCGAAAAATCGATCACCTCGAAGTGCGTGTTCAATTCATTCCCATTGACCGTATAGTTGTATTTGGAATCAAAATCAATCGTATCGACCGGCAGCCCGATGACCCTAAAGACAGAGATCGCAGAAGCACTGCGAGAGAACTTTGAATAGGATTCGGGGGTCTCGAACGAGACCGCATCACCACACCGAATTTGACCAGAAAAAGAGTGAAAAAACGTCAACAATGACACGGCTTCCAGAAGGGATAGCTGGTGCTATCGATCCTTTTGGAACGCTATAAGCGCGAAAATATTTTCAGGCCAAAAACATCAGCTCCCCAATGCAATCAAGATGCCGAGACTGGTCAGAACGACATTGCTGCTTCGCGAAAGAGCCACGACTTATTTTATCAATAAGCCGAGGAGCGAGTTCATTCCTGCAATAATCGACGATGGATCTTTGACCATTCCAGCGGCCATCAGCGCGTTGTCAGCCAACTGACCTGCCACCTTGGCTGCGACCTCTTCGTTTTCCGTGCGAAGGGAATTCAGCTTGGCGACCAATTCATGATTTGGATTGAACTCGAGGCGGGCTTTCAACTCCGGAGCAGCTTGTCCCATTGCCTCCATCATCGCACGCATCTGGCCACTTGGAGCGTCCTGGGGAGTCAGAGCCACCACCGGGTGCGACACAAGACGCTTACCCATGTCCACACTCTCAACTTTGTCACCAAGTGTCTTGCCGAGCCATTCCACGAGTTCTTTGCTTTCTTCTTCACTCAGTTTGGCTTGTTCGTCCGCCAATTCATCAAGATCAATCTCAGCGCGGTCGGCGCTTACAAGCTTCTTCCCCTTGAACTCACGAAGCGTCTCCATGATGTAGTCATCAATGTTATCGGTAAGGAAAATAACCTCGATTCCCCGTTTCTGGAAGGCCTCGACGTAAGGCCCTACTTCCATCGACTTTCGATCAATACCGACAAGATAGTAGATGGAATCCTGATCTTCTTTCGCACGGGTCAGGTATTCATCAAAGGAGGCCTTTTTGCCTTCGTCTGTCATACTCGACTCGAAACGCAGAAGCCCGGCGAGTGCCTCGTGATGTTCAAAACCGGTCGCGATACCCTCCTTGAGAAAACGGCTGAAGCGCTCATAAAACTCTTCATGCTTCTCGGGATTGCTTTTCGCTTCCTTCGCGACGTGCTTGATAAACCGTTTCGTCAGGAGAGTGTTGAGCTTCTTTACAAGCGCGCTGTCCTGCATCGACTCGCGGGAAATATTCAGAGGGAGGTCCTCTGAATCCACGACTCCTTTAACGAAGCGCATCCACTCGGGAAGAAGGCCCTGCGGCTCGGCGTCGATTAAGACCTTGCGACAATAGAGAGAGACACCAGCTTTCATTTGGCCGAAACCAAGACGCTCGTGGTTTTCGTCGGGCGTGAAAAGAAGTGCGTTAATATTGATCGGAGCATCAGTGCTGAAGTGCAGCGTGTGGCGGGGCTCATCAATGGCATGCGCACAGTATTGATAAAACTCTTTGTAATCCTCTTCTTTAATGTCGTTCTTCGATTTGAGCCAGATTGCCTCAACCGTGTTGACCCGCTCGCCATTCAGGCTGAGTGGGAATGAAACGAAGCGGGAATGTTTATCGATGATTCTTCTCAGGGTATCTCCTTTTGCGAAGTCTTTTTCATCCTCCTTGAGGTGCACAACGATACGGGCACCGCGCTTTTCATCCTCAACTCTGGTGACGGTATAGCCACTCTGTCCATCACTTTGCCACTTCAAACTTTCGGCAGATTCATCCCAGGAGTGGGTGTAAACCTCCACCCTTTCGGCCGCCATAAAGGCTGAGTAAAAACCAACGCCAAACTGTCCGATGACGGACGCATTGGCATCGCCCTTTTCCTTAAGAGCTTCCAGGAACTCTTTAGATCCGGAACGTGCAATCGTTCCGAGGTTCTCGGTCAATTCATCACGGGTCATCCCAATTCCATGATCAGTGATGGTGATGGTCCCGGCTTCCTCATCGGTTGTGATATTAATCTCGAGAGGCAAATCGCCCTGATAGATGCCTTTCTCGGTCAGCTCTTTGAGACGCAGCTTTTCGAGAGAGTCGGAAGCATTCGAAATGAGCTCGCGGACAAAAATCTCTTTATCGGTGTAAAGAGAGTGGATGACGATATCAAGGAGTTGACGGACTTCGGCTTGAAATGATTGTGTTTTAGGCTCGCTCATGATTTTTTGGTGAAAATTAAAACTGGCGAAAAATAGCGCTACGGTCCGCAGTGTCAATGCATCCAATGAGATACTTGATATCCTCGGTCTACCGCTTTCTCTTATTCCGCCGACAAGGAGATTCCTTCGGAGAATTCACCGCACCACCGTTGATGACATAAAACGAGAAAACACTGGCTGGCTGACCGGTTCGGCCTTCCTTGTTTTTGAGCTCTTCTTAAATTCGCAGGCAAGCCCCCAAAGCAAACCTCCCTTTTATCAGGAAACTCGAAAAGACGAGATGGTAATACGCGCCGAAGCTGCGGGGTCAGGAGGTCGTATTTTTTCTGGAACTTCTCGATCTCAGGCCAAGTAAGATTTCCTGCCTTTGCAGAGTCAGGTTAAAGACTCGACCCATTAAGCGGTCTGATTTTAAGGGATTTAAGGAGGTTCTCCGAAACCACCTTAATCCTAAATCGCAGAGCACAAAAATAGTCGGAACGATTGGTGGAACCAGGAGCCGTTGACGCAACAAGAATCCATAGAGTCAAAGCGAACTCCCTTATATCGTAAATGTTAGGCCTCGAACCCTAGCTCTCTCCCTTGGCCCGGGGCTCGCCCGTTTCTCGGGTCGATCCAGGACTGGTCACGAAAGGCCCCCCTTCAAGTGGCGCCACCCCACTGAAAGCCACATCCGGCATCTCGCTCTCTTTCCCGGCAAGTGGAAAATCCTTACGAAGAGGAAAGTAAGGAAAGCCCTCCCACATCAATATCCGCTCCATATTCGGATGATTGGAGAATTTAATCCCCATCATGTCGTAAACTTCGCGCTCGTGCCAGTTTGCGGTCTTCCAAATCGACACCGCACTGGGGACATCAACACCCTCGGCGACCTTGGTCTTTACACGCAGATGCTTGGAATCGTCGAGAGAAGCCAATTCGTAAACCATTTCGAACCGGGGCTCCTCACCAATATGATCAAGGCTTGAAATATCGAGAAGCATCTCGTATCCCAGTTCCTTGCAACGTTCGAGGATTCTATAGAGAGCGGAAAGTCCAACATTGATCGTAGTTTCGCCGCGGAAATCCACGGACTTGGTCTGCCCGAGAGCCTGGAGGTCGGATTCGATACTCATAGAAGTTGGATTTAAGCGTTAACCGGCTCTTGCTTTTGGGCCTTGAGAGACTCTTCGCCTTCAATCCTGCGCTGGAGCTTCATCAAACCTTCGATCAAAGCTTCAGGCCGGGGCGGACAGCCAGAAATATAGACATCGACCGGAATCAAGCGGTCAATTCCCTGAAGAACCGCGTAGCTGCGATACATTCCACCGGACGAAGCACAAGCGCCCATCGCGATGCACCATTTTGGCTCCGGCATTTGATCCCAAATCCTTTTCACAGCGAGGGCCATTTTGTAAGTCACCGTGCCCGCTACAATCATGACATCCGCCTGGCGAGGCGAAAATCGCATCACCTCGGCTCCGAAGCGAGAGATGTCGAATCGCGAAGATGCTGTCGCCATGAGCTCGATCGCGCAGCAGGCCAGCCCCATTGGCATGGGCCAGAGCGAGTTTTTCCGCATCCAGTTGATTGCGGCGTCAAGTCGCGTAAAAATAATGTTTCCTTCGATCTTGGAATCGTAGGCGGCGTGAGAGACCGTAAGATTTTCTTCCGTCATGGCTTGCGTGGTTAGAATAGCCTTGAAGACTCAAGCCTCAAACACTTTGTGATTTTTTTCACAAAGTCACGAAATAGGGCTGAGAATCACAAATTCAGACATGGTCGAGCAGTATAGCATCAACCGAGGTGCCCTCGCGATGAATTTCCGAAACAACAATAATCGGTGTTCCTTCCTCAAGCTCCCTTTCCTGCTGCAAAAAGGTGACAGCGTTGGCAATGGTCTTACGGGGTTTCTCGTCAAATTTCACCTTAAAGGATCTAACTCCGCGAGAGAGTGTGAACTTGGAACAGAGTGAGGATTGAGGCGTGAAGGCGAAAATCGGGCTGCGAGGCCGAAGAAGGGCCGCTTGGTGCGCCGTGAGTCCGGATCGGGTGAAAACCATGAGCAAAGCCTTCGGAATGGAATCAGCCAAGCCACACGCTGCCTGAATCACTTTTTGCTTCTCTGTTCGAAGAGTGGCTTCCTTGCCATACCCCAGGCCTCCGGAACGTTCTATCCGCCTTGCCACCCGATCCATCAACTGGACGCAGCGAATGGGATGTTTCCCAACGGTGGTCTCACCGGAGAGCATGATGGCATCCGCTTCCTCGTAAACCGCGTTGGAGACATCGGTCACTTCGGCGCGAGTCGGAGTTGGATTCTCCGTCATGGATTCCAACATGTGAGTAGCCACGATGACCCGACGGCCGAGTTGGTGACAGCGCTTGACAATCCGGCGCTGGATGATCGGCAGCTCCTCAATATGAACTTCAATTCCTAGGTCTCCCCGAGCGACCATTATGACATTCGATTCCCGAATTATATCGTCGAGATGACGAATTGCCTCCTGATCTTCCAGCTTTGAAACTATCTCTGCATCGCTTCCCTCGGCTTTAAGAGCAGCTCGAAGTTCGCGAACATGTCCGGCATCGCGAACGAATGAACCAGCCACAAAATCAGCGCCGCATTCCGCCGCAATCTCGATATCGGATTTATCTTTATCAGTGAGCGCGGGAAGCTTGAGGCGAACTCCCGGCAGATTAATGTGGCGTCGTGACCCCATGCTGCCCGCCGTCACCACGCTGCAAATGACACGATCTTCTTCGATTCTCTCGATCTTCATCAGAAGCTCACCATTATCGACGGTTAATTGGTCGCCTTCATGAACATCCGACATCAGGCCGGGGTAATTCATGGTGGTCGATTTTTCGAGCTTGGCCTCGGAGCCGTTATTACGGAATTCCACGAGATCCCCCTTATCCAGCCCTATCTTTTCCTCCACATCACCGGTTCGGATTGATGGACCTTGCAGATCAAAGAGGACCCCGACCGTGCGCCCGACTTCATCAGACGCCTCCCGGATCTGCGGAACCACCTTGCGACACCAATCATGAGTTGCATGACTCATATTCAAACGAAAGACATCCGCTCCTGCAGTGAGCATCTTACGTAACATTTCCGGAGACTCGGTCGCGGGTCCGAGGGTGCAAATAATCCGCGTTTTTCTCATGGTAACCACGCGAAGACCATACGGAAACTTGCTTCCGCTACAAGTGAAGTTCTGCAACGTTTAGCATTCGTATTTACGATAGATCAGCCGCGTGCCGCCTCCTTGTATTTGGACAACATGTCAACCCCCGTCACTTTCATCGTCGCGATGACCATATCAAGCGAGACCATATTAATCCCGCCGCTTTGCAGAGCCAGGCTGGAAGCATTGATAGACTTGATCGCGCCCATGGCATTCCACTCGATGCACGTAATTTACACCAAGCTGCCAATAGGATTACACGTCAGTCCCAGATTGCGTTCCTTCCCAATTTCTGAGGCGAACTCGACCTGCCTTGGCGTCCCGCCGAGGTATTCGGTCAAGGCCCCTGCTGCCATCAAACATGCTGCTCATACCTAGACCTGACAGACGACATCAGTTCCTGAAATCGAGGCGTTCTTTTTATTTTTGTAAGGCGATCCAATTGCACCCGCTGTCAGAAAAAACGATATCGCCCGTCCAGATGAGGTGATCTTCGAAATGGTGTCTCCTACTAGAAGACCGCCGGAATCACACCGGAGGCACCGTTACTAGGCGCCTTGAAGACTCGACCACCGGCGACATTTTCGTCGTTCACCGCCAAGGCTAAAAGATCCGCCCAATCCATGACGGACAGACTATCTTTGTCGTCCGAATCCAGCAGAGCAGCGTGAAATTCTTTGGCGCCGCTTTACTTTCAACACACCGAATAAAGCTCCCTCGGACTTCAAACCCCGCTCGATGCATAGATCCATCGCCTGCCAAATTTTGTCAATCTGGGCCATGGTCTCCGGCAAGGACGGAAAGGCTGCCTCATTGGCTTTGACCACCTCACTAATCGAAAGTTTCTCTCGTTCGTAGATCGCAAGAACTACGCCGGGACTATGAAATGGAAGGAAAACCTCCACCACCACTTTTTACATCTCAATCAATGTGAATCCACCTCCGATCCCATAAACGAATTCTTCTTTTAAATTCTTCCATTCACCACCGACGCAATAAAATGCATGCATTAGGATGATTTCCTAGATTCTTTCCGCGATAAAAACCAGATGATCCTTTCGAACAAAGGGAATTTCACCTCATCAGGGGGGTAAAGCTTAGAATCACTTTTCACCTTTCCAAGAAGACTCTCGACGTCATCAACCGGCACGGTTTGCGGATCGTGCCCTATGAAACCTTAAATCACAGCGGTGTTGGTCCCGTGGCCCCGCCCGGT